>JACCDY010127183.1_pt1 | contig 66088 bp, 100 predicted proteins | sample 7446391 | NCBI WGS metagenome assembly JACCDY01 (sample SAMN15323451, study PRJNA562643) | freshwater metagenome | isolation source: river surface water | place: USA:Blue River Watershed | collected 2017-08-18
CAGCGCCATTTCTACTAACAAAGAAGTCGTAAATTGCCATTTAATTACATGTCCAATGGTTCGTCGTCGCTGGCAATATGCACAGCTATTGGACGTAGACCTGCGTGTTGTTTGATAATGTCTAATTCGTCTGGTTCTTCACAACCACATTCTTCATTGTCATCGTAGTGATTGTCTACACCTGTAGCTTTTTTAAGCAGTTCAATTTTTTGTTGTAGCGGAGGAACCATTGTAGATAGTTCAGTGTTGTCTGTATTGTCCACATCAACTGGTTCTAATTCTGCATGTGGGACTGAATTTGCTGGACGATCTGTCTCTTCGCTACTATCTATCATATCTGCTAGTTTACGTAGGATTTCTGATGTTTTCATATTGTATACCTATATGTTATTTTATATTTACCTTAGACCTTCTCGCCAATGAAGATATGACCAACTCTACTTGCAGTCCAAGTGTTTGTTGCGGTAGCGCCAAATCCTGTTGTTAATGCTGATCTAACACTGGCATTTAGTGCCGTAGCATCATATGATACTAACACCACAATATTACCTGAGGCTACTCCATTTAATGCTGAAGCTAATGCTGTAAGATTAGCAGGATTAATATATGTGTCATAGTTAGTAATACTAATAGTATCACCGTAGGTGTCTAATATAGCTAAAGTGTGCCCACGCTGTTCAGTACTGACTATTTGAATGTCGTTAACTACAATACGAGCAGGCTGATAACTTGGTACATCATATGTTGATGACTCTGCATAAATCTTGTTCCCGCTAGCATATTGCGTGGTTGATATAGCTGTGGTTGTGCCAAATGCTTCGTAGATCGTAAATGACACTGTGGCTATCCAAGGACGACCCACTACTAGACCGCCCGCATTAGGATTGTCTAATATTACATTGCCATTATATTGTGTAGGCAGTTGCGTTATATCGTAAGTTGCCCGCGGATTTCCAACGGTAGATCTATTAGCGGCTGCTAAATCTAGCTTGGCCTTTTGCCGTAATTCTTTAGTAAGTAAGGTTGATATTCCGTTTGCTGACATAATGTAGTATTTAGCTAAAATTTTATATACAGCTAGCTTTCGCCCCAGGAACATCTGTGATTGTAACATATCCTGGCTCGTGTGCGGCTATGACTGCTAGTCTACTACAATTTACTGGTATTCGTAATTCTATGCTGGTATTTGCTGGCAATAATGCACAAGACTGTTTTTGTGCTGAAGGATCTTCCCCTACTACCCAATGTACCGCTGTGCTAGTGTACACTCGTACTAGCCCTCGCTTGAGTTTAGGTCCTTGGACGCTGGTTTCTGTGTTAGTGACGATGACTGATGCTGGCATGAAAATATTTAGCTAAAAAAGAAGGGCTCCGAAGAGCCCTGAATTAGGAGTTTTATATAAAAGGAAATTACAATGACTACACTTTTGCAACCGCCGCTACAGCAATCTTATGACTAAGCATGTCAGGAATGCTGAGCCACGGCCACTCGAGTTCAAATGGACAAGGTATTGGACCCCAGTTACCTGTCTCTAAAAAGTTTTTATACACACGCAAATCTTCTTTGCTGTTAACATTAAACTGTCTCTTAGGAAACTGTTGTTTAATTCTTGCTAAGGTATTAACCATATTACGCATACTCCTCTGCTGTTTCAATTGATAATACTACTTCTTTATCGCCACCTGGCAGGTGTTCTACAAACGCAATAGTGCCAAGGTTATACATAATTGTAAATGGATATGCAAACTCTACTTCGTTCATGCCTTCCATCCAGGACTCTGGGTCCTGTACATCTTCAACACGGATGCAACCAATCAGGCCAGCATCTACTGGATATTTTCGCCCTTCTTCATCGTAGTATGTACCATCACCGTATGCTGTAGATTGTACACTGAAACGTACACCGTTAGCAAGATTAAATTCACCATCTAACACACCGCCGTCTGTAGCAAACATTAGATCACAGACTTCTTTCCACTGTGGGTGCATAACATAACACAAATCACCAACCAAATATTTTCCTGGACGCATCATAATCTGTTCTCCTTAGCCTGCGTAAAAACCAAGTAAAAAACCTGCAATAAACAAACAAGTCCAACCTACCAAACGATCACCTAGATCAGCATCATCAAACAAAGTCCACATTATGCAGCCTCCTTAACAAATTTTTCTTGGTTAAACATAATAAACTTAGCAATATTCATCCACTGACGGGCGCGATTCGCTTCTTGCGGGCTAACCCAACCATCATTATCTTCGTTCATTTCACCGGAAATAATCATCTGCGCATCACTCAACATGCCAGCAGCAAATACTAATTCTGTACCTGGAAAAGCCTGGGTCTTAACCATGTTAACGATAGCCGCTTCGCTCATACCGTATGCTTGCATTTCCCATTGTAGATCTTTAGCCATTTGTCTTGCTCCTTATTAACAGTTTATGTGTAGCATTATAGACTCTTTTTACCAAAAAGTCAACCAAAAAATGCCTTAAAAATGCCAAAAGTTCCAATACTAATACTAATAAAGTTAACTAAAGTTTGGGGTTTATTACGTGTTCTAATGCTCCAAGTTAGGAAGCAACTCGTACCAAAAAGAAACACTACAATGTTCCAAGGATACACACTTGGCCCAATAGCATTTAGGGTATGCCCTCCTATTACCAAAGGAGCACCAGTCCACTGTAGAATGTCGTTAGTTGTTAATTTCATTATTGGTTAGAGCCCATAGCATAACAACCTGCTTTAGGTCCTGTTCCTTTCTAAAGTAAATGTGAGTTGGCCTGCGCATATCCCCGTGCTGCCATGCCCACGGAGCAGAGTTAAGTATCTCTAAATTATCACGTCCTCGACCCATAGCAATACTTTCACCAAACATATTCACAGCTACCTTTTTAAGGTCATGATACTTACGCCATTTGCTGGTGCAGATTTTTAGGCAGTATTCGTAGCCATATTTGCGGTATGCCTCATATCGATTATCTAATTTAACTGTTTCCATAACGTCTACTCCTTTAGTGTATGTGTAAGATTATAGCATCTCTTAACCAAAAAGTCAAGTGAAATTTAGCTTGACTTTTAGATTAACAGAGTATATAATAACAGTATGAAAATCTTATTGGAACAAGAAGGCAGACATTTAAGAATGTTTGTGGTACACTCAGATACTCACGCAGATGACATGGGCTGGGCCGCTACTATTGCTGATATGGATGCTGAACTCAGAGGTCGGCAAGGTGTCAAACGTATGAGTTACGACACTTGGCATTGGGACCTGCGCAAACGCAGAGAAGCAGAAGAATACATCACATATTTTTATTTGAAACACGGACAATGATAGAACAATTACATAAAACATGGGGTACAGAACAGTATCATACTCACGCCTTGTTACAAGGGCTTGATGATTTTACCTGTTATGAAGCAGTGTTAGATCAGCTGTCTAGCTATACTAAAGAACGCTATCAACAGGATCCAGATCGGATCGTAGGTGAGATATTTGACATTTATCGCAGTGTTAATATAGTGCCTATTGTCTACTATACTGAAGCCGGACTAAAACAGGCTATCCGTAATTTAGATCATACTGTGGCTAACAATGTAGAAATTATAGAAAAAGATGGTATTACTGTTAAGAAGTCACCAACCATACCATTGGGCAATAACCAAGGACAAAGTATCAATAGATTTTGTTTTCCTAATATGATGACTGCTGAGCCTAAAGGTCGTGGCAGTAATAGTCTACGAGATCGTTTCAATGATGACCGTAAACTTGAACGTGCTATCCGTCTTTGTTTTGAGCACAGAGATGGCAGTAATCTAGCCGGTCCGACAGCACTACGCAGAGCACTAGAGTTGGTAACTGGAGAAAACATACAAAACTTTAAACCACTAAATGCTCGCGCTATTGTTGAGTATCTATGTCCTACCATTTGGGGTAATGTTTATGATTACTCAGCAGGCTACGGCGGCAGGCTCTTAGGTATCACTACCAGCAAACTGCGTTATAACTATACGGGCATAGACCCCAACACTGAAACTGTGGCCTACTTAAATTACTTAAATGATTTGATCTACGACACTGTAGGCAATCGTGGTACTATTGTTACAAGTGTAAGTGAAGAGTATCGCCCAGATGGCGGGGTTGATTTGGCCTTTAGTAGTCCGCCCTACTTTAACTTAGAAAAGTACTGCGATGAGCCTACACAGTGTATGAATCGTTACACTACCTTAGATGATTGGTTTGAAGGCTATGTTGTGCCCACTATGCAGAACATACATGGCAGTTTAGAACCAGATGGTTTATTTGCTACCAATATTGCTGACTATAAAAGCTACGGTAACAAAGAATACAAGGTAGTAGACCGTTGGATTGATACTGCTGAAAAACTAGGATTTGAACATAAGTCAACTATACGCATGATGCTGAACACACGCCCGGGTGTAGGTAATGACAAGGTTGCAGGACGTGAAAAGTTTGAAGGTGTCTATGTCTTCCGCAAAAAATAACAATCATTTATACACTGACCGTTGGACCAGATTAGATACAATACTGGGAGAAATAGGATTTCTTGGTCAGTTGATGCGGGCTCGCAAAGACTATGAGCAAGAATTTCAAGACGTTAGTATTGACAAGTTCCTCGAATGGTTGTATAATACATATGGAGTCGCAGTTGCACTCAAAGACGGTAATTTAACTGCTGAATATGAAGTACACGATGAACAGAAGTTCTTACTGTTTACACTTAAATACACATGAAATTTAAAAAATACAGCGTCTACGACACCGCATGTTTTTATGCACTATGGAGTGAATACTCCCAAGAAGATCACGATCATCTAGTCCAGTGGTTAGACACACACTGCCCTGGAGAATATGAACTTAGCGGCACCATGCACTTAATTATCCATAAGAAATACGAATTATTTTTTGAACTTAGTTTTCAGGTAGAACAATATGAAAATAGCCTTAGCCAGTGACCTACACCTAGAGTTTGGCGACATTGAACTTAAGAACACAGAGAATGCTGATGTTCTAATTCTTGCCGGCGACATCTGTGTGATCAACCACTTTAGATTTAACAATATATACGCTAGTCGTTACTACAATTTTTTCAAACGTGTCAGCGAGGAGTTCCCGCATGTTATCTACATCCTAGGTAATCACGAGTTTTATGACTACGAAATTGTAGCGGCTGAAGAAAAGATCAAATACTGCCTAAATCATTTAGATAATGTTCATGTATTGTGTGACGAAACATTTGACTTAGATGGTTACACTTTTATTGGCGGCACATTATGGACTGATTGTAATCATGAAGATCCTTTGACCTTGCACGCTGTGGAACATATGATGCACGATTTTCGCTGTATCAAAGATGAAACTAAACCAGCGGATGGTACTAAAAAGTTTCTGCCCGTTGATGCGGCGCGGCGTAATCGTCGTTTCTTAGAGTATGTTGATGCGGTAATAGGTGGTGATGGCAAATACGTTGTAGTAGGACATCACGGTGCTACACTGCGTAGCGTACATCCTAAGTATGCCAACAGTGGATTAATTAACTACGGTTTTGTAAACGACTTGGAAGATTACATAGCCTATCGTGAAAAGATCTTACTGTGGGTACATGGCCATACACATGATCCATTTGACTATACAGTAGGTACAACACGTGTTTGTGCTAATCCTCGTGGTTACGTTGGACATGAAAAACGTGCGCATGAGTTTCAATTACAGTATATTGATCTATGAAAGCCATAGTACTTAAACATCGTGAGTGGGATCGTATCTTTCAGCAGATTAAAAATGATTATGCTGACAGTCCTGCTACCTATTTAATTCGCAGTCGTATGCGAGATGTCCTAGGTTTTACCTTTCGTGAACACCAAACATGGACTGACCGATCAGACCAGATTCCTGGTCGCGACTATGATTGGCGTGATGAGCGCAGTCAAATACACATTGACTTTTACAATGAAAGTGCCCGCACTTACTTTATTATGAAGTATATGAACAATGATTAGACTACTATTACTGTCATGCCTATTGGTAGGTTGCGCTACAGAACGATTAGGCGTAGAACATATCAAGGACCGTGACTATCGAGTACAAGGTCATTTGGATAGAGACGAGTATGATGAGATCATACGCATAGTTCAGGCACACCCAAAGGAACAGATAACCTTTTATGCCAGCAGTGTTGGTGGCACTAGCCATGACCTATTTGACTGTATGGACGCACTGTATCAACATGGGCGGGTCCATTGGTATAGCCTAGATCAGTGCGACAGTGCATGTGCTGTGTTGGCACTTAGCACTAAGCATGCCTCAGGTCATTATAGACTACACAGTTTCTATCGTCACTATCACCATCACATAGAAGCCGCAACTGGTTACAATGTTCAGATTTTAGATCGGTTAGGCAGTTATGGATATGATAAAGACCGACTACATCATATGTTTCACAGTCCAGAAGAACTATGGGATCTTACTTTAGATAATGGAGTCATAGTTGAGCAGTAAAATAGAAGATATTAATGTGCAAGATCTGCTGATGGAAGAGCTAGGTCGTGAGATACAATATGCCATAGACGATGAAATGAGTTACTCCCTTATGATGATGTATTGGAAAGAACAAGGGTGGACTACTATTAAGTTAAGTAGATTACAAGATAACCGTCACGCCGTAGATATTACCTGGTGGTTGGCAGAACAAGGTCTTAAAGACAAAGAAGATTACTATCGACGGGGAGCAGAGTTTGTGTTTGCCAGTGAGAAAATTGCTACAATGTTTGCCTTAAGGTGGGCGGCATGACACACATACCAGCAGAACATGTTGTTACAGCCAATGATAGGCACCTAGCAGAATTAGAACTTGAGACACAGGGTTGGACTCTTGTAAAATTACCTCGCACACAACCAACAAGAATTAATATGAAGTTTGTTGACATGATGAAGTGGTGTGAAGATCACGTTGGTACAGGACGTGTAGAAATTGAACCGGGTAAGATAGATGCTGACGATATGTGGTACAGTTTTAGTTGGTATGGTTATTGGAACTTTTGGTTCCGTCGAGAAACAGATGCTACAGCGTTTGCCCTGAGGTGGTCATGAAGACTCCTTGGCAATTTTTATTAGAAATACAAACATGGGATCGCGCTCCAGGTGACGACGAGGAATGGATGACAGAACGCTTGCAAAATCGTTGGCCCGGGCCTTATCACGTAAAAAAGGTCGTTGACTATAATTGGCAGAGCGTTGACTATGAAATAGTGTTTGACACACCTCAAGATGAAACTAAGTTTAGGAAAATAATGAGCATATTAGAAGGCGCCAATGGGCGTAAGTTTATATTATCAGGACCATTTGATGAGGAAATGCCTCATCATTATGTAGTGATTGCTGACATCGCTTTTTGGAATAAAAATGAACCAGCAATATATGAGTGGATGGACGAAAATCTACCCCGTGGACGCTTACATCAAACCGGCATGGTTATCGAACTTGACAATGGGCAAGATGCTCTAGCGTTTCTTATGCGTTGGGCTTGATCTACGTTTTCGTATCAGCACCTGTCGAATCAACAAATTATCTAAATTTTTAATTATTTTTTTATGTAGTCGCTTGACTACAGGATGATCGCTACCAAATGTTCGATAGTAAACTGCGAGGTCTCTACTAGGTTCTAATCCTAGTTTTTGTTTTACTGCTATGTTGTAAGCATAGGCATCAATTTCGTCTGTATTTCCTAGATATTCTTGTTCTGCTCGTAGGTCAGGATCACTTGCGGAACTTTTGTATGCACGAGGCAGTATAAATTTTCTTGTACGGTATTGGTACTGATGACGATATTCGTGACTGATAGTTTCTATTAGATCTGCAGCTATTTCACTAGCAAGTTTTTCTGTGATCATCCACGGATGTTCTTTACTATGATTTACAATAAAATCAAATTCAAAAGGCTTTTTGTATTGTTCATCATTGGTTGATTCATACGTACCTCCAATGGTAAAATCATCAGGATCTAGCATAGTATTACTGTGTCGAAGAACCACAGTTACAGCATGCCTACGATTTAAAAATATACCAAGTCGTTGAACAAAGTTTTTAGGAGTGACACGTTTACCAACCAGTTTACCCAACCACTGAACTAATAAATTATATTCAACGATTGGATCAAACATAGTTTATGTGCCAAATCCTGGTATTGCACCTGTTCCGCTTACAGTGTTATCACTGGCCGCGGACGGTAATCCCTTAAAGGGTGATTCGCCAAAATTTGGCGGTTTGATTCCTGCACTCATCATCAGTGCTTTGTTTTTGCCTTCAGCTAAACTGGCTTTGATGCTGTCACCAAATTGACTTCCTGATCTAGCCATAGTTTTAAGAGTGTCGGCAACACTGGAGTCACTGCTAGCACCAAACTTATGTAATCCTGTAGCAAAGCTCATACTAGTGGCTAGATTAGTACCAGGCAGATCTGCTAAATTTAATCCAGCACCTTGTAACAAGTTTCTAGATTTAGTAATACTGTCCTCTAGTGCAGATATAGCACTGAGATCCATATTAGAACCTAAGTTGGCTAATTTTTCAATTTCAGGACCGCCACTTACTGCATGGGTAAAATCACCTAGGCTAGGTAGATCGTCTGCACCATTCAATAGACTAGCACCAAACCCGTTACCTGTTAGATTTTTTATTGCTGGTGCTAGACTAGACATATGGCTAGGCAAACTAGTTGCTACACTGTTTAGATTAGGAATATTAGGTATTTCTATGTTTTTCAACATCCCTGCAGCGGCAGCAGGACTAGGAAAACTTGCGCCTAGATCTTTAAACTTCCCTGCTATGCCACTTAGGCCACCAGTAAGACCAGCTGTTGCACTCGGTGGTGCCAGTTTACTTAGGTCAGTAAAATCACTGAGACTTGTCAAACTGCTTGAAGGACTGATTCCAAACTGTGCAGATATTGTACTGATTGCTTCTGGATTTTTGATACTGCTTAGAGTTTTATTAATAGTATCACTGTACACGGGATCAGTTAGGTTATCTAAGTCTACACCGTTAGCTGCCAACTGTTGATTTATACTGGTAAAGTTGCCTAGTTTACTGCTACGTAATTTGTCTACTAAACCTGCACCTGTACCTAGTAAGTCCGGTTTAGCCATGTCAAAACAAGGACCGGCAGCTTCAAGAGCTTTAGCTGCGCTAGGCAAACTGCCCATCACACCATCAAGTCCTCGTGTTGCCAGTGAACTCATGTTGGTAATACCAGACCCAAAGTCACTGAAGTTTGTGCTGGCCACAAACTTTTGCACGTTTTTAATTTCAATACTATCTTGTATGTGAGTCTGTGCCTGATTCAAAATTTGCCCAAAGTTTCCTAAGTTACTAGAACCTGCGGAACCGGTAACACCAAGATCGCTTTGTAGACTCATTAGGTTTGCTTTCGCACTAGATATTTGAGCCGCAAAAGCCAAACTAGGCGCAGTGTTTGCTGCTATTAGATCGGCTATTTTAGCGTCCATAGCACTCATAGCCGATTTAACTTTTGGTGCTAGATCTAAGGCTTCCCCATTGGCAATTCCAACCATAGCCGTTAATGTGCTAGGTGTGATGCTGCCTGCAGGTGTAGCCAGACTTAGTCGTAGATTTTCTGCTATAACCGAACCAGCTTTTGCTGTTACTAAACTATGGTCTTTTTCTGACATTGGGCAGTCCTAGGTTATAATACCACCACTACTGGCTGTTTCAATACCTGTTGTAGTTGATATGTAATGATTTTTTACCGCGTCTGCTGTCAAACTATGAATCATAACATGGCCACGATCAATGGTAATGTTTTTGTTTAGGTCACTAGTAAACAAACTTTGTATCAATCCTAGTCCCTGTGCGCTGGGCATTACAGTACATGGTTTGTTTACTACAAAGTTACCATTATCTTCTTCTACTACTTTGGCAATAATTTCATCGCCGTTGACTAGTTTAAAACTAACTATGTCGTCTTTTTTGTAATTATGGGTTTGCAGCATTGATTTCCTCTACTCGTTGATTAATTTCTACAGATGTTAAATTTACTATATCTTTAAAACCATTTTCCCATGCTAAGGTTTGACCTACATAAAACTGAGGCAAAGGATAATATTTAATATTGCGACCTTGACTTTCTAAAAACTCAATGGCTTCTGGGGTTGTTTCTACATCCACAACATCGTGATCTATTTCAAGTGCAGTCAGCATTTGTTTAGCGGCACTACAACGTACTGCACGATTAACATAAACTGTTAATTTAGCCATGAACTGCTCCTAGTCTTTCCTGTAACTCTTCGTCTGATAATTTTGCTAACCCTTGATAGCCACCTTCCACAAATAGGTTACCTTTTAGATAAAGTTGTGGTGCAGTTCTATGACCCTGTGCAATCAACCATTCTCTGGCTTCTGGGTCTGTATCTATATTTACTACTTCAAAAGGTATGTTTTTTGTTGTTAGTAAATGTTTGGCTTTGTCGCAGAACGGGCAATTATTTTTTGAATATACTGTTAACATTATCTTCTCTCTTAAACTTTTCTAATATACTATATAAATCTTGTTTCTTTTCTTCTGTCCACGCATTACTAGGAGTTAGGCCTGCTCTGCGCATAGCGCAAGGACATAATGGATCACTACCTTGCGGGCCCATACAGGCACAGGCAGATAACTCTACCGTCATAGTGCAGGTAGTTCATCGTAATTGATAGCGTCACTCATAACACCAATTACATAGTTAGTTGATTCATTTTCTTGTAGGGCTGTTTGTTTTTTGCTAGTATCGCTGTGTTTGTTAAACCAAGGAATAGGTGTAGTCTTAGGCGCCGGATTCCAGTATTTAATACCTACTTCTTTTAATGCACCTACTGCTGTGTAGTCAACAAAGTCTTTTAGGATGTTAGCGTTAAGACCAATAACTGGTCCTAACTTAAACAAATAGTCAGCCCAGGCTTTTTCTTCACGGATAACATCTTCATACATACGAATAACTTCAGCTTCACATTCAGCTTTAACATCAGCAAAACGTGAATCTTCTTTAGCTACCTGATTGATCATCCAGGCAGTCCAGTCTTTGTGTAGGACCTCGTCTTGCAAGATTAAACTAATAATATTACCATTGCCAATGAATATCTTATTTTCTACCATGGCTAAACTTGTGGCGAATGATACCATGAAACGGAATGCTTCTAGTCCATAACTGGCGTGTAGTGCTAACCAAATAGCTTTGATGTATTCTTTTTCGTCTATTTTGTGACCTAGTTCGCGTTTACAATTGATTACATGTAATTTATCGTAGTAGTTACCAATAGTTGACGCCATGCCCACAATTTCTTGTGTGTCATGGATAGTATTAAACACTTCTTTAGGTACATTATAAATGTTACGAATAATATGGCTGTAACTGCGACTATGTATGTTAGTTTCAAAAAATGTCCAGTTGTAGACCAATGCTTCTAACTCCGGCAAGCTCACTACAGGAGTAAACACTTGGCTAGGACCACGACCTTGTAAACTATCTAGTGCAGTTTGTCTTAGCAAGTTGCTGGTGAAAATATGTTTGACCGTGTCACTGGCCTCTTTGAAATCGTTAGCATCTTTACTTAAACTAATTTCTTCTGGCACCCAAAAGAAGCCGCGAGCTGTTTGTTCAAATTTTACCAACTTATTATATTTGACTTCTTCAAAGCGTTGGATAGTTACAGGACCTGCTGGGTCCAAAAACATCTTACGGTTAAGATAGTCCGTGGCGTGTGTTAAATCGTATTGTGCTTTTGACATGTTTATCCCTATAATTTGCAGCTTTCGCAATCTTCTTCTGATGATACTTCATCTACAATAACTTCGCTTACTTTTGTTTCTTCTACTTGTTTACTACCTGCTTTGTTAATTAAACTGTAGTAAAATGTTTTAATACCCCAACGGTGCGCTTGCATTAGATTCTTAGCAATCAATGTAGTTGGAACCTTGCGATCAGGAAAGTGCGCTGGGTTATAAAAGGTATTTGTACTTATGCTTTGATCCACGTAAGCTGCCAACACTGCGGCAGTTTTTAAATAGCCATCACAGTCAGTTTGTTCCCACATCAATTGATATTTGTTTTTCAATTTGTTGTATTCTGGAACAACTTGAATAAATGAGCCAGCTTTAGATTCTTTTACCGTGATTAAACTCATAGGCATTTCGATACCATTTGTTGAATTAATTACTACACTAGAACTTTCAACTGGAGCCACTGCCATTAAGGTAGCATTACGTACACCGTATTGACGCATTTCACTACGTAATTGTTCCCAATCTAGTTCACGTGTTGGTGTAAAATCAGCAAGTTCGTTAACAGCTTTAGCACGGAACTCCCATGGGAAGTGTCCTTGACCGTAGCGTGTGCGGTCACTGTGTAGACACGCACCACGTTCTTTGGCTAGTTCAACTGTGGCTTCTGTTAAGTAGAATGCCTGATGTTCCATCCATGACTTAACTTCTTGTAAGGCATCTGCTTCACCATAACGTAAGTTCTTTTTAGCGTGCCAGTAAGCTAGGTTAGTAACACCAATGCCCAACGGTTGTATTTCATCGTTACTTAGTTTACTTTGAATACTTAAGAAGTCTTGATAATCTAAAATATTACACAATGATCTTTGTAATATACGGCAAGCACGGCGCATGTCTTCTGGGTTACGGAACGCACCCCAATTGATACTACCTAAGGTACATAGAGCGATACGACCTTCATCGTCATCTAAACGTTTAAATGGTTTAGTGGGTAAGAGAATCTCACAGCACAAATTACTTTGATAGATTGTGTGATACTCTGGATCAAATGGTCCTTGGTTCATGACGTTGTCAACAAACACAAGGTAGATACGTCCTGTATCGGTACGTTCTTTTAAGATGCCACCTTTGAATACTTCTTCCGCACTCATTACTTTCTTACGCAGTCCTGCTTTCTTTTCATACTTTACGTACAGCTCTTCAAACAGCTCTGTGTTCTTGTAAAATGCTTCGTATAGATCAGGTACTTCGTTAGGGTCAAAGAATGTAATGTTTTCTTTGTTTTTAAAACGGCGCCAGAACATAGCGTTTAGTACAACACCGTAGTCCATGTGACGTACACGTGTTTCTTCTGTACCTTGATTGTTCTTAAGCACAATAAGGTCATCAAATTGATGATGCCATATAGGGTAAAATACTGTGGCACTAGCGTTGCGGATACCACCCTGACTACATGATCTTAAGTCACCAAACCATTTCTTTAAGAATGGTATCATGCCAGTGTGCATGATCTCACCACCTCTGATGGGGCTACCTAATGGGCGTAGACGTCCAATCTCCAAACCAATACCAGCACGTTTGCTAGCATACTTAGCCATCATTTCTCCTGAGGCGAAGATGCTATCAAGATCATCATCACTGCGAATAAGCACGCAGCTACTAAATTGTTTTGTCGGAGTACCGAGTCCAGCAAGCACAGGAGTAGCAAGAGTAAATAAACCGTCCGAAGCAGCATTGTAGTATTCCTTAATATATCTTAATCTTTGACCAGGATTTTCATTATGAAATACTGTAGCGGCAGCTATCATATAACGAATCTGTGGTGTTTCGTAAATTTCTTTTGTAGCGCGATTACGCACTAGGTATTTTTCAATCAGTTGTTCGATAGCCGCATAAGAATATTCTTCATCTTTCTCATGCTCTAGCATATCTTCCATCTTATTCCATTCTTCTTCAGTATACCATTCAAGTAGTTCTGGGGTATATAGGCCGACTGCGATGTTTTTCTTAACTATGTCATAGATATGAGGAACTTGATAATCACCATAAACATCTTTGCGCAACATACTTAATCGTTGCTTACCTGCTACGTACTGATAGTTTACATGACCCACTTCTGGTTCGTGTTCTATATCAATAAGATCGACAATAGCACGAAGTGTGATTTCATCAATTTCGCGAGTACTGATACCGTCGTAAAAATGCGGTTGCGCCTTGATCTCTATCATACTTTGGCTAACATCCGCTATGCCTTGACAAACCTTAGTAACCTGTGCTTGCCATTTTGTTATGTCTAACGGAACGATGGCTCCGCTGCGTTTCTTGACTTGAATATTACTCACTTGACTGCCTCTTTAATATTTTTCTAAATGTAAATCTTTCGCTGTATAGCGATATAGTAACTGTAACGGTTCACTCTCAATCTGTTTTGTATTTACTATCTCGTGCGGCCAGTAATTAAGAATATATTTCCCCCGGCTTATGTTTACTACGTTCGAACGTACCTTGTCTTTGAAGTTATAGTAAATCTGTAATTCTATATCGTCAGTCTTGTGACTGGTAAAATATATAGTATAAAGGATTCCCAAGGCTTTAGCAAGGTCACAGTAGTAGTTTTCGGCTAACAAAGTCCAAGGATCCGGCCATTCTTTAGTGTTGTCTGGACTAAGGTAGTAGGTGACAAATGGGGCAGTGCTCCACATCTCGTTAAGGTCGTTTACGGCTAAGTCTAAAGGCATGTCGCTGAGTTTATGCCGAAAGTCTTTCCAGTGAGTTAATCTATCATTAACTCTTAGATTCCAAAAATTTGCCCACATGTTAGATAAAAGTTCTTACGTTGTATTCTAAAGTTGCGTTGCTAGCTGGTGCTGCATTGGGTGTTACGTAGGTCATCACTGCATCAGTGCCGTAGGTTACAAAATTTAAAATTACACCAACATTAGCATTTTCGCTATAGTCATCTTCGTAGGTAACTGAACCATTGGCCTGCGCAATACGCATACTACCTATGCGATAGTTACTGCCTTTAACTATGCTGTAATCCACTATACTAACTGTGTTGCTTCTAAAACTAATTCCAGTATTGGCTGCAACAAAGGTATTACCAGTTAAGGTTAATGAGTAGCCGGGTGTAGTTTGTAGTGTGCCGCTAGTTGATACTGTTGTTTGACTTGTTGTTGTGTTGCTTAAAACTTCAACTAAAGGTTTTAACGCGATGTTAGCTGAATCACGGTCAAATAAGTCACCTATACTGTAATTACTTGATGTATTCCATGATAGAACTGCGCTGTTAGCTACGTTAGCTACCATGTCAACACCGTTGCTCATACCCACTGTACGGTAGTAGTTAAATGCGCTTACAGAGGTACTGGCATTGCCAGCAAAAACTGCTTGTTTAGCAATATTACTGAATAAACTATTAGTGACTCTTACGCCGCGTGGGCTAGAACCATTGGCAGATAAATTTAATCCTTGATATAGATTAAAGAAATAACAGTTATCAAAGGTAACATTATGTATATCACCATTTAGACTACCCGCATAGGTAATGTTGGCGAAGCTACTTTCAGTGATATAAACACTACTAGTAGCACCCACAGTGCTCTGTAATCTAACTGCTGCCTTGTTACTGCTAGTAGTCACTAGGCTAGTAGTATTACCTTCAAATGCCACACGATTAAATAACACGGTGCTAGCACTGTCAATTAAGGCGATGTGATCATTGGTTTCTGTTTGTAAAGTTAAATCGCTAATATCAATTTCGTTAGGCAATATTGCACCGCTTGCGCCTAGACTACCATCAATCTGACCTAAACTATCTTTAAATTTAACAACAACGTTGCTTCCTGAGCTATGTTTGATAAATGTAGACTGTGCGCCATCACCAAAAATACTAGCATGACTAGGTAATATCAAACAGTTTGCAGCTAAATTATAAACACCAGCCGGAAAATGAATTCTGCGGCGCACGCCAATACTAGGGTAGCTAGCACCACTTGGTCTATAGATTTGATCAATAGCACGTTGTAATGCTATAGAATCGTCAGTAGATCCGTCACCTACTGCACCAAAGTCGCGAACAGAAATTTGCTCGTCTAGTTTATGATTAAATGTACGTTCTACAAAGCTAGTGGTAGTTGGGCCTGTTAGACTTGTAAATCCAGATTCATCACCGCGGAATTGATATGCTTCTAACGCAGAAAGAATGTCACTGTTAGCAGTTAATATCTCAGTGTTACCAATTAAAGGTGCACCTTCTGCTAGAGTACCGTTACCTATCCATAGTCTACGTTCATCAATTGACCAACCTAATTCGCCACTGGCAAGTTGCGGTAGATTTTCTTGGTATCCGCGACGTACTTGAATTTTAGAGATCTGTATTACAGCCATGTTCTTAACCTATGATTTATTCTTATATTTATGCTAGTCGATAATACTGCTCGACTCTCTGAAGCCAACGTTCAGTCCATAAATCCCACTCTGCTCCTTCTACAGTCCATGTTTGATACTGCACAGTTTCGTTAGGTTTAGGAGCCACAGCCATTAGAATAACACCTTGCTTAATATCAGTTCCGTGTGTTTCGTTATGTGCTAGTCCATAGGCAGCTAACTGAAGAAAATAGTCTTCAATCCACTCAGTTTTCTTAGGTTTATTAGTCTGTTTGTAGTCTAAAATGGCTGGTTTTGACTTGTAAACTCCGCAAGCATCAGTAGTACCAGCGTAGAGCCCACTGACATATAACGGCACTTCAATACCCCATATTTCATCTACGTGAACAAGCCCTTCATCAATAACAGCTTTGGCCATGCGATGTGCCTGTTGGCTGTAGGGATTAGTGCCAGGGTCATTAAGCACGCGGTTGTTCTTAACATAGTCTTCTAAGAACTTGTGCATACGTGTACCGCGCCCGGCGGCTTCTGTGGTAATTTCCTGTGCCTTAGCTTCACCTACTGACTTGCGCCAGTTTGCTAGTGCTTCGCGTTTTTCTTGAGGTTTAGTCTTGTCTAGAATAGTAGTAACGCTTGGAACCTTACTACCATCGGGTAAGCAGTAGTGTCGTTTACCGTCTACTGTTTCTCTGTTTATTGGGGTATAGTCGTATCGTTGTATAAGCATATTAATAGTATATATGCTTTAGATATAAAGGTCAAACAGTAAAGGATTCTCCGCAACCACATTTGCCCGTTTCGTTAGGATTGATAAATTCAAAGCCTTCGTTCAATCCTCGCTTTTGCCAATCCATTTGCAGACCCTGAAGATAAACCAGATCTCTTGAATTAACAAATACGCTTACACCGTAGCTTTGAAATTCATCATCCCAACTGTTACGTTCATCAACAAATTCTAATACGTAACTCATGCCGCTACAGCCAGCAGTCTTAACACCAATTTTAATACCTATACCTTTACCTCTAGCTTTAAGGCTAGCACGAACTTTTTCAGCAGCAGTTTCAGTTAACTGTATCATGTTTTTTACGATAGTCCTCTATTGCCGATTTAATTGCATCTTCTGCTAGTACACTACAATGGATCTTAACGGGCGGTAAAGCAAGTTCCTCAGCAATCTCAGAGTTCTTAATCTCTTGAGCTTGGTCGAGCGTGCGGCCCTTGAGCCATTCAGTAACAAGACTCGAGCTTGCAATCGCGCTTCCGCAGCCGTAGGTCTTAAATTTCGCGTCCGTAATAATATCATTTTCTACCTTTATTTGAAGTTTCATAACATCACCGCAGGCAGGAGCACCTACCATGCCAGTGCCAACATCTGGATCATTTTTATCAAATGACCCCACATTACGAGGATTCTCATAATGATCTAATACTTTATCTGAATAGGCCATACTAATTCTCCAATAGTTGAGTACAATACTAAACTATTTATAATTGCCTGTCAAGAGTTTTTAGAATATGCTGGTATTGCGAGCTTTGGCTGCACGTTTAGCCATGTCAGTGACTGTGTCTACGGGAGCATCAGTAGCGTCACCGTCAGGAGTGTTAGTTACGGTTGATGTTTCATCTTCGCTGTCAGCGTGACGGATAATTACTTCGTCTTTGTTGAAGCTTTTGATAAGATTTTTTACTGCTGGATTATTTTCGTTGGCTGACACTAGAGCATCATAATCAAATGTTTTGTCTGTGTTCAGTACTAAATTGATTAAACTTTGAGTAGATATTTTTGGGTCTAGTCCACGATCTTTGTAGCGGTTGCGTAATAACTCCAGAGCCGTTACTAAATTTGACTCTGGAGTATTTTTTGGACTATGAACTAACTCATTAATACGCATCTTAGCGAAGTTCGCGACCTAATTCTTCTGCGCCGCCTGATGCTGCGTCTGTAGCGGCAAAGCCATCGCTCTCAGGTTCTTCCATGTCTAGGTCACTGGCAGGTGCAGGTGGTAGTTCTGCTCCTAGATCACCTTCTGGTGCGCCACCTAGTTCCATTGGTTGTGGTGCTTGACCAGTTAAGATACCCACACCACTGTCAACACCTTCACGTGCGGCCTGTAAGTTTGCCATCAATTGGTCTAATGTAGAACCAACTGCTTGTTTAAATTGGTCTGCTTGTTCGCTACCAACTTGATCACGGATGCTGTCTAACAGTTGTGGTAGTTGCTCGTTTTGCATTTTACCAACTTTTTCAATGGTATCTTGAATACTGTCAACCATGTCTTTAGCGGCCAACAATACTTCAGCATTACCAACTTCACCTTCATTTAGCTGTGTACGCTGTTCGTTGATCCATTGAGCTAGGCTTTCACGTACAGTTAACAATTCCATATAACGTGGATTTTGTTCTGCTGTATGGAAATCACTAGTACGGCGGATTTTATTAATGTTAGCGTTAATAGTTTCGCTTAAACGTTCTGCTTTAGCAACAGAAAGTTTATCCCAGTTAATAGCAAAACCAAAACGGCTTTCCATAAACTTGTTAATACGTTTTGTAGATGTCTTAGACATTTCAGATAGTTTCATAGTTAAAAATTCCTAAACTTTAATATATTTAGCCAAGTTTTGACTTTTCTTTAATTGTTTCTTAGTTTGCTCGATTCGAGACATTATTTCACTGTACCTACTGCTGTATAGTTGAATATTCCATTCATCATTTGTTTCTTGAGCCTTTTTATATCTGTGTCTGTAGAGTATGGCTTCTGTCTCTAATCTACATAACAGGCTATCGTTGTCCTTAATTTCTTTGGCCAACATATAATCTTTCTTGTGCATAGCTATACAATAAAATATAGCATCTTTGCGAGTAAAAAAATCAAACTCTTGAACTCCATTTAATGTTACTTGCCAACACTTGTCATTCAATCGTTGAATTTTATACTTTCCAACTATCAGCGTGTCTGCACCAATTTGATAACAAAATGGTAACGGGTCACTGTCGATTAATTTCTTCAACTCATTTTCAGTGAATCTACGTATTTTTTCAACGTTGATCTCAATCGATTGTTTTTTTGTAAAAGATTTTTCCGTCATTGTTTGTTCGAATCAGCACGTCTTTAACTGTTAGCTGGTTAGCTAACACTTGTTCACGTTCATCAAGTTGACTTTTCGCTACGGGATCATCACCGAAACGATCTAACAGATCACGTTCTTCATTCGTAATCGGTAGTAATATTTTATTTGTTAGTTCAATTATTTTCATGCAGTTACCCTTAAAGGATAACTTTATTTATTTAGAATAGTGCTCTGGCTGCAAATCCTATAAATCCTGCTAGGACTACACCAAATACACTGAGTAAGATTTGAATTAGTCGGGCACTGTGTTTTTCGTCACCTGCTGATACAGCGTTTTTAATGTCAACCAGGTGCTCTTCAAACTTGTCCATACGACCGTCTAAATCGTCCATACGACCTTCTAAGTTTTCTAGTTTAGTTTCCAAGTTTTTGTACCTCTCGGCACAGATTTCAACGTGGGCTTCTAAATTTCTTTTCTCAATATCAGTGGTTGACATACGTCGCTCTCTCTTCAAGTGCGATGCTCTTTGAATGTGCCTTAATCAGTTGCCTATTTGTGCCGTAATCGGATGCCTAGCATCAATTAATATTTATAAGTTAGGTTAAAGTTTTAAAGTATATGTTATTATCTGGACCACCTGTGTAAAATATAGGTTGCGGAAATTTTGCTGTTTCTTTTAAATTTACTATCACTGGAGTAATTTTAAAATCACTGCGAAGATGACCAAATACATCAGACCCTTTAGCGTAGATGTCTTTATATTCTACCCCAAATGTCCAAGTCCATATACGATGTTGTCCTTGGTAGTTAATACCAAACTGAAAATCTTTTACATCAACAACGAAATTATCAGTGGCAAGTATCTGCGGCTGTGTGCGCAGACTCAAAACCTGTTGTACCGTTTCCCAGTTGCGTTGTTGGTTGCGCTCTAGTTCGTACTTAGATTCATAGATTATTTGACCTGTTGGAGTTATGTCCACCAGGGTATATCCTTGAAAAAGTTGTAATTGATTATTCACACAGATATTTATAGCCAATAAAAAAGCCCTTATAAAAAGGGCTTTTTCTATTCATTAACTAATTGTTTAGATTAGTATGTGAATGCAGCTACAGTTGTACCAGATACACCAGAACCGTTAACTGCTGTGTTGCAGTAACCTTGTAAGCTGAATGCACCTGTAGAAGCAGCAGGAGCTGCACCAGAGATAGCTACGCGGAATGCGCCAGATGCTGGTGTGCCTAGTAGTTCGATAGAACCAACTTGGCTGATCGCACGAACTAGTTTTTCAAAATCACTGTCAGCTGCAGCGTAACCAACGTGAACGTTAGCTAAACTTACTGTGTAGTGTGTAAGTGTACGACCTGTAACTTGTGCGTTACCTGTGTCTGTTGGGATTGCCCAACCATTTGTACGAGTAATTGCCATTTTATATTTCTCCTAAATTATTTTACGCTTTCGCGCTTACTTTTATTTATCACTTTGATAAAAAATTGGTTCTAGAGAACTCCAAACGATCTACTAGTTTAACAGCACCACCATCGTGCCCAATGGCCACAAATCCTTCTGGTGCTGTTACTTTGTATCCGTCTGCGGTTTTTTGGAATGTTCCAATACCTTCAACTTGAGTTAGTTTACGCAACAGCATGAGTTTTAACTCAATTATGCGTTTGTATGTTGCTAGAATACCTAACAGTGCGTTGCTGTTATCGGCTATCCACTGTTCTTTTTCTTTGATCTTAGCGATACGAGCCTGTGCCGCACGACCTTCAATGCCTCCAGCAAGACCTTCAATATCTTTCATTAGATCAGCAGTATAGTTATTAACAAACTGTTTTAGAAACTGTGTAGGTTCACCTATCTGTGTGCCTTGACGCACCATTTGATTAATAAATGGTTTTATATTACGGGCAAATTCTTTATTAGCTAAAATTATGTCAAAGCGTTGCTGACCTATTTTCTTCATAGTGTCTGCTGTGGCCTGTAGATAACTTTGTATTTTATTATTTTCGCTTGGGGTTAAACTAGCGACACCAGTATAGTCTTTGTATGTAGCATCATCAAACCAAACATCTGCTGTCTGTGTAAATGACCCTACAGATACTCCAAAACTAGCAGTCATTGTATCTATTGAATCGCCTTCGTAGGCTGTGTGAAAAATAATACCAATCTTGGCACGAGCAATACGTTGTCCTAGATTGCTGTCCACCGGCACAGCATAGGTAATAGTGTTAGGAGTAAACACGTAACAAAGTTCACCATTTACTTCCACTGTGGTTACATCACCTTCAGTAAACATAAGGTCGCCTTGCACTACACCACCAATGCCCAATTTAGGCAAATACTTTAATGCTGATTTAAGTTTTTCTGCTAGCTCTGGTTTGTCACCGTAGAAATCTAATATATCTTCAAGATCTTTACAGCGTTTAGGATTACCTTTGGCAAATACACTTTTAGTACCTACAAAAAATTTGCCATCTGCTGGATCAATGCCGCAGATAACCGCAGGACTGCCGTCCCATTTAACTGTTAGTTGTGTAGTAGTGCCAGTGCCTTCTGCTAGCATTTGACGTAGACTTTCGATGTAGTCTAAGGCAGCTTGTGCTCCTTGATATCCTGAATTAAAGACTAAGTCCTCTAGGTGTTCAAGGTGTACATTTTTAGCACTTTCTACAAGTAGCCACGGTGCTGGTTGTTTTTTTATTTCAAATAGTTTCATTTAGTTAAAGCTTCTTTTAATTTTGTTTTTAAATCACCAAAATCAACTGATTCATATGCTCCTAATCCCTGAGCCTGACGTTGTTTTAATAGTTGAGACATTGATGGTTGTTGAGCAGGCTGTGCAGATGTTGAACTTGGTTGCTCTAATGTTTGCAATAACTGTTGCAGTTGTTGATCGGACATTTTGCTAATGTCAGGCAGTCGGCTGCTATTTGCTGGAGAAATGTTTAATGCTTTTAATGAATTATCTACAATAGTTGCATCAATACCTTGTGCTATTAGTAAGTTTTTAATAGCGTCACTATCCGTTGGACTGCCTGCGGATTTCCACGCTTTTTGAAGTTTGTCTGCGGTAATTTTGGTTGTAATGTTATGACCTATTTTTTGTACCTGTTGACCAACTACCTCTTTAGCCTTGGCTCCTGCCTGCCCTAATCCAGTCTTAAATTTATCCCATAAGCCTGCTTCAACTATAATAGTTTCAAATAACTTTGTTACTTGATCGTTGGTTAATTGTTGACTTTCAAAATTGTCAGCTACACCTGGCATTACTGTATCTACTGGCGGTGTTCCAGAGGTAAAAGTTGCCATTAATCGATTAGAAGCTTTATCTACAACTCTCCACCCTTCTGAGCCGTCCCATTGGTATTGGAATTGACTCGTTGGGTATTGTTTTAACCAGTCTGGATGTACAGATCCTTTCAAAGGAATTGAATCTATATATCCTTGCTGTGTGCTAGTACTGGTACTGGACGTTGTGGTTGTTTGATCGCCGCGAAGAGCCTTACCAATTTGGCCAGCGGCATAGGCCATTGCACCTGTTTCTGCTCCTTTAATTGCTGCTCTACTAAACTTCTCACCTTGTAGAAGTTTGTCTGTCATTTTTAACAGCCCTAGTGCGGCAGCTCCGCCTGCACCTGCACCACTGATACCAGCGGCTGCAATAAGAGCACCATAGATTAAACTCTGTGCTATAGGATGTTTCTTAGCAAAGTCACGGTACTTTTGAACATACTGCATTACGCCTTGCTCACCGCCAGTTGCTTGTTTTAATTTTTCTGCAGCTTGATCATATGCTTGATCAAAGTTTTGCATAACTGCACTGTTTTCAACTTTGCTTTTTAAATCTTGGTATGCTTGATTTACTGCGCTAGCTACATCTTTACCTTTGCCTACCAGGGTGCGATTACCGCCAGCGGCTGTTGCGTCTTTTTCAACCTGTTGAAATAACTGTGCGATCTGTTGTGTAGTTAATTGTGCTTCTACTATAGCACGTCCTGCACTTTCCCAAAGCATCATTGACTTTTTAGATTTATTATCTAAGCCTTCATATAAGTATGATGTTTTCATTATGCTTGTCCTAACTTTTGTTTGATCTGTCTTATTAGTTCTGCACGTTCTTCAGGAGTCAACCCGCTGACATCTGGAATATTAGCCGTTGGTTCAGCGGCTGGTTGTGCTGGGTCTGGCTGCGGAGAAGGTGCAGTTTGTGGTGCTGTTTGCTGTGCAGGCTGAGCTGCAGGAGCAGTTGGTTGTGCTGTTTGTGTTTTAAGTTTTACTTCTGCCCACTGTAAATTAGCACCAGGGGTAGTTTTCTTAATAGAAAACTGTCTTTCTAATCTTTTTAGATCTTCAGGATTACTAATGTAGTTTCCTTGATCGTCATACCAACGACCATCACCTTGATCTTTAGTAATAATTTCGCCGTTGGGTGCTTTAACTTGGTTAATTGCCAGACCTTGTGTTTTAGGTTTTCCGCCAGGAAATGGAACACGTCCGGTGATAGTATCAAATTTTACCTGTAATTCTCTAGCGTACTCTGGTTTAATTATTTCGCTAGTAGCTATATCCATCCAACGTCCGCCAGTGTAGCGTCGATATTGTGCTGATCCTTCTGGTCCAGAAACTGTAAGTATGTTTTTGCTAGCATCCCAGTCAACTGTTTCTGGTTCTGCGGCCATTTGATATCCCTGCACATCAATACCTTGTTGTGCAAGATACTTGGCTATCTCTTTGATCTTATTATCTCGGACTGTTTTATTGCTGTATTGACCTGTGGTAGGTACATATTTTGCAATATCCGCCATAGAAGACTTGCCAGATCTCTGTGCTCTTGACAATAATAAATCAACTGATCGAGTATCTTTAGCCACTATATCTGCGACTGTGCCTTTGGCAGGTGTGTACCCTTGTACTTTAACACCTTTCTCTGCTAATCTACTGGCTATGTAGTTTAATCCTGTTGCATTATTGGGTGCTTGATTTTTAGTTAGAAGTTTTTTAATTTCATCTACAGTTATAGTTGGTATAGAAACTTGTTCAGCTACTTGAGATTTTGACCATTGGCTAAAACTAGATTGTTTGTTTGACTGCGGTTGTGATGCACGTTCATATGCCTGTCTTATAGCATCGTTAACTGTTTTATTTAAAACCAATTCTTGTTGAGGAGTTAGTGCTAGTTCATCTTTAGCCTGTGTATAGGCCTGAGTATTTCTATTACTAGCATAACCTGCCTGTTGTTTTGCTTTATGAAGTGCGCCTTTAGCATCATCCACTGCGCCGGGTGCAACCATATTAGCTACACCTTTAGCTACACCTTTAGCAAACGCTGAGGCATAACCACCTAACCCTTCTTCTAAGAGTTCATTAATCTTCATCTTTTAATTTCCTAATACCGCGAGTGAATTTACTAGGATCTTGACCTTTGATCGCATTAAGGAAACGACGTTCTAACTCACCTGCTGTTTCAGCATCGTAGCTTTCACGAATATGATTAATAAGATTGATAGCACCGTTGATTATGTTGTTGGCGCGACTTTCGATAAGATTAGTTTTGTCTTTATGAACTAATAACTCATCTAACTCACTAAGGATGCTACGAGTGCGTTTCTGCAAAATTCAACTCCAATTTGTATTATTTAGCGTCAATTTTATTCTTTAGTATAACATTTAAATTAAATACTTACAATGAAAAACACCTTCTGCGTATTACCTTTTTATGGTCTAGAACTTCAGCCCACAGGTGTTACTCCCTGCTGTTTGTTACCTAACGGCACAGACATAAAACAAGTACGTCGAGACAGTCTTACTGGTGTACAAAATCCGGCCTGCGACAAGTGTTGGTCTTTAGAAGCAGAAAATAAAATCAGCAATCGAATTATCATCAACAAAACTTTTGATTTTCTTACAGACCAAGATATTAGTATAGTTGAACATAACTGCCGTGATGATTATTACAGCCCTGAAATTGTAAAACTCTATACCAGTAATCTATGCAATAGTACCTGCGTTACCTGCGGCCCTAGATTCAGCACTGCGTGGTCTACATTAGAATCTAAACCAGTATATAACATACTACCAGACAGTCGTATTAAACTAGATTATGATAAGATAAAAATTATCAATTTTGTAGGTGGTGAGCCTTTGTTTGAAAAGAAAAATTACGAAGTTTTAAATAATTTAATTCAAGTTGGTAACACTGATTGTCTAATAGACATTGTAACCAACGGCAGTGTGCAGTTATCTGATGAACAATTAAACATTATTAAGCAGTTTAAACGTGTAAACTTTTGTCTAAGCATTGATGGTATTGGATCTGTATTTGAATATTTAAGGTACCCCCTTAAATGGGATCAGTTGGTTAAGAATATCAACACGTTTCAAAGTTTGAACATAAATCTAAGTGCGAGCTACACTGTTAGCAAGCTCAATATACTATACCAGGACCAAACGATTCGCTGGTTTGAATCTATGGGTATACCTTATAATTTTAATCCTGTACACTATCCCAGTTACTTCTCTCCCACAACCACAGATCCTTGTGAGCTAAAGAAACTAAAAGAAGAACTTGCAAGACAAGATCTTCTCAAAGGAATAGACATAAGAGATTACTTACCTGAGTTTTACGACAGTGTGCTTAAAGATGTGGAATAAGATGTGGTAGTGCCTGCCGCCAACTGACACCCCGTTGTTGATCTAACATATCCAAATTTTGTCTGATTTTAGCCAGGATACTAGTGCTAGTATTAGCCGGTGCTAGAATATCAAAAATAGGATCACCTTTAGGATAAAGTTGATATAGTTCGTTGATCATAGACTGTGTCATGTTGCCTGTGTTGTATATTCCGTAGACCGGAGTGTACTCAAATTCTGTAAGATCACCAAGCCTATTAGTAGACAAATATGTTGCAGTCCACTGTTGAATATCTCGAATAATATGCGCATTTAAAAATCCTATAGCAGGTCTCATACTCAACATATGATTAACTGGCAAGTTCTCTTTCATCTTGAGAATATTGTCTGCGGTCTGATTCCAAACAGCGGGCCAGCGCAGATATTCAAATGCAGAGCCTACACCGTCGATGCTGTATTTTAATCTTACCAAATGAAATTGACTCCACAGTTCCATAGCACGCTCACTGGGATAAACAGTTGCATTAGTGTCGTACCACACTGTGATGTTTTTAGCCCAAGGTAATAACTCTTCTAAGATTGTTTCGTGGGTTTTGGTTAGTAAAGGTTCACCGCCAAATATGTGTACTGTTTCAAGTTGGCTTAGATCAATATTACGTATAGTTTTTCTTACTAATTCTTCCTGTGTTTGTACAGGTAGGTTTTTTCTTTTATTGATTCCTCGCCATTTGGTACTCAACTCAGGACCACAGGTAACACAGGCCAGATTACAAGTATAATCTAATTTAAATGTAATCATCTTTGGTCCAGACTGATTGTATAGCAGTTGATCTTTAATGTATAGAATGTTAGAGCTACTGCGATTTCGTCCTCGCTGGCCAGTGCAGGCTAGTTCTTCGCACTGACTACAGCCGCCTTGTAATTCTTGATTTGTTTGATTACCAGTGCGAAATTCTACTAGTTGAGGATGATCAAATACCTGATGATCTGTTACTGGAAATATCACAGGATCTAACACACAGGGACTGACCAGTATCTGTTGATTTTTTCCTAATGTTACCTGTAATCCTGCATGTAAACTTGCGCAATAATGTCCTGGGACTATCATTCTGCTTTTTTTAGGCCTGCTAACATATTTTTAAGTTTACTTGAATCTACAGTAGCATTGACCTTAGGACCATCGCCTGAGGATTGATTCACTGTGGTGCCTGTTTTGATCTGACTTAGAATGTTGGTTACACCACTGCCACGATCACCTTCATCGCTAGCACCACTGTCAGTGATACGCATAGTCTCAATGTCATAGTCCAAGTCAATCTTTTGTCCAACGCCTGTTGAACTACGACTTTTCATACACTGTATTTGATAACGTCCACGCTCACGCATAGCACGACTTGTGAAAATACCAAACACGTTATCTGCTGTGTTGATCTTACTCAAACCACCTGCGATATGACTATGGTCAAATTCAATTTCTTCAACTGCTGAACGATTCAACTGCGATGCTGTTACAAATAACACACCAAGTTCTCTAGCCAAATTACGCAGTTCTTCTGACACATACTTGTCCTTAACAAACAAGTCGTTAGGACTAACCTTGGCACTTACTGGCATAACCAAGTCTAAGTAGTCTACCATAACAAAGTCAACTTTGCGACCTGTCTGCACCTGATACTCTTTCAAGTATGCACGAATGTCGTTAACATTACTCTGTGCCGGAAAGCCTTTGATCTGATACTGTCCTGCTTTCTTACTAACCAGTCGCACCTTCATAGTAGTTGTATCCATATCCTTGCGTATGTCTTTGGTACTCATACCAGTTAACATAGCATCAGTTCTAAGTGCGCAAAGTTCTTCACTCAACTCTAAGGTAATATACACACCACTGAGTCCTTGCTGTAGCCAACTTAATGCCAAGTTCATCATAACCAAACTCTTACCTGAACCAGATCCACCAGCAAAGATGTTTAGTTCACCACGACTGAATCCACCATACAGGAGTTTGTCTAGTTGTGGCCAACCAGTAGACACTTGTCCACCACTGTTATAGTATTTCTCAATACGCAGTTTAGGATCAGCAAAGTAGTCTGTGCCCATGTCTTTGGTCAGGCTAATCTGTACAGCATCTTTGATTAGTTTTTCTACGGGATTAAAGTCACCTTTTTCCAACATGTCTGCGGCTTTAAGAATAGCACGTTCTAATTCTTGCTTCTTAGTAAAACCTTCAAACTCTGTCATAAACCATTCATAGTGACTTTCATTTAGATCCGGCACATGTTTAAGTTCAACACCTGTCACTGCCTTGACCTGGTCAACTGTGGGCATAGTCTTGTGTTGATCAGTGTGCTCTTTAATGAAGCGTGCTACTTCACGTAGATTTCTGTCAAAGTTTTCTGGATTGTAGATATTCTGCACCCGCACATAACTTTGTGCGTCCTGCAACATCATCTCAATAAAAAGTTTCTGTAGGTCTGGTGAATAATCTTTAACCATTGGCGTCTCTAATTAGTTTCTCTCTGATACGATCAAATATTTGACCTGATGCTATATAGTTATAATTGTAGCATAGCAGTTCGTTGTTAGCAATAAAATATTTTTCTAATTCTTTCAAAGTATACTTATGTTTCAGCTGATCTATCTGCTCTTTGATTAGATGTAGTCGTCTACACAGTATAGGTTCATTTTGGTAATCATAGTTAATAATATTATGATCAAACTTAAATCCTAATTTTTCTAAATTAGACACACTGTACGTCCCGCTTATAGGAATAGGTATCTGACTGTGTATAAAACACCTTAATGTTTTTTCAGTGACAGTGGTCCACGGCGTTGTATTAGATGTTTCACGAATTACCTGTCCAGCGCATTGTTTATCAACTGTCCATTGATACCCAGAAAAATCAAAAAGTTCATTTAGCACTTGTGTTTCTTTGGGAAACGTTGCTGTGTTTCTTATGCGGAGTAAATCATCAACTAACTGTCTATTAGAAAATTCTGTTTGCTGTTCTAAATAATTTTCAAACTCAACAGGAGTTGAATCAAATCCAGACATATAATCAACCCAACCACTGCCTACATTGATAAAGTAGGCAGCTAGAAAGTCACGCTCAGGTGAACCATAACTACCTCCATAAAAGCTAAAATAATATTTTAAATTTTTTGTCAACAGTTGATCAGATTGTTGAGGTATTGATTCTACCCTAGCTAGGTATCTGTCAGACATCAAAGGCGCTTCTACTAGTGTAAGTCCAGGCACACCCATCATTTTAGTATAATTTTGATACCAAAAATCTGCACCTATTGTATGTGTAGTTACTACTACAATATTTTTTAAATTACAACATTTGGTGCTGAACCAAGAATGTATTGCTAGTAAAATTTCAAGATATAATACTTCGTCGTAGATTAAAAATAGTTTCTGATTAAAACTTTCTTTAAGGTCAACACTGCCTAGGTACTGATCTAAAAAATTATGTATGTCTGCTTCTTTGTTTAGTTGTTGCGAAAGGCCAATCGTTACTAACAGTTGGTTAGTAATAGTGCCGATGATTGATCGATCGCTGAGAATTTTTGCTACGCTCAGACTATTCATTTATCTGCGTTTTCTCAGCAATTCAATTTTCAAACGACTCGATTCACGAGCATCTAATATGCTCTTTAGTACAAACAATTTACCATACTTAACCACTGCTTCGTTTATGTCTTTACAGGTTTCTTGCCATACAGGGAAACTAACACTCCACCCATATTCAATAGCACGTTTTACCAGTTGATCACCAGCCTTGTCAGCATCAGGAACAACAATAACTTCACGGCCTAGGCTTTCGATAATATCTGCTTGTGTTTCTGAACAGTCATTGCTCATAACTGCTACACCATCTACGCTCATAGCATCGAATGGACCCTCACATACAATAACAAACTTAGCATCAGGCAGTTGATTGTTGATGTTAAACACAAAGTTAGGTTCATAATGACTGTAGTATTTTGGCTTGACTCCGTCTACAAACGCTCGACTAGTGTAGCCAATAATCCGACCTTCCCAAACACAGGGAATAATCACACGTTGGTGTAGACTATGTTCAGTATCGTCAGTCCAGTAAAAGTCATATTTCTGCGGATTAATTTTACGCTCATCAATATAGTCTACTGCTGAGTTTAATAATGCAGGAACATTACGAAAATCATCTAAAATATGGAAACTTAAGAACTCCCGAAAACTAATAGCATTTTTTGGAAGCTCACGTACTTTAAACTCAATCTTTTCTTCTTGTTCTACTTTTACTTCTTCTGGATTTACTAGTTCACGGATACGAATCGCTTCAATTACTAGTCGTTTAACATCGTTTTCGTCAGCACCTAACCAACGTAAGAGTTTACGAAATTTAAATGTTAGGTGACGACCTGGTTGATAGCTGGCTTTGAAATTACAATTAAAGCAGTGATAACTGACTGAGCCATCAGCATTAGCTGTAAGTCCGCCACGGCCTCTGGTATCCGCACTTTCGCCATTGTGTACACAACAGGGTGCGTTGAAACTGGTCCAACCACTGGGTGTGGTCTTACGTTTCGCAGGAAGTACAGTTTTAACGAAGTCTTGAACAGTGTTCAGCATACTAATATTTTAGCATACTGAGCACTGTTTGTCAAGGTATTTGATTAACTACCGGGGGCTTTGACAATGATGAATTTCAGCATAGGTGCTATTGGACCTATGCTACTACCAGATATGTTACGTAGATAAATGATAGCAGTATTAGTGGTCAAATAGTAAGCACCAATGTGTAGATCTAAAGCAGAACTATCTTGTCCTTGTACTAATATAATGTCGCTGGCATCAAGTTTATTGTTAGTCAACGCTACAGTATGTGAGGTGTTTACAGCTATGTTTACTGTGTCTAATTGAATGTTACCAGAAACAGTATTTAGAGTAACACCGCTGGTGTTGCCACTTTGTACTACATAGCCGCCCGCACTGTAACCTATCTTGCCATTTACACCGCTTGATAAAATATTACCTGCTGTAGATAAGTTGCCTGTTGTGGTAGTGCCGTTAACTGTTAAGTTACCAGATCCTGCTGAACCAACTGTTACGTTAGCTTGTAAGCCAACAGCGCCGTTTACACTACCATAGTTTAAGGTAATATTACGGGCGCCGTTTGGTGCCAATAAGTAACCATTGCCGCCAATTTTTACACCTGCTAAAGCATTAGCCGCGGTGTCTGGAGTTAGTAATATACTGGTGTTGTCATCTGTGGTAATTCTCGCACGACCTGTGCCAAAGTGTACGCTATTGTTAGCATTTACGTTACCGGCACTTATATTACCTGTTGTAGTTATAGTATTTGAGCCAAAGCTGCCTAAAAATACTGCTACGTTAGCATTACCGTAACTGCCACCACCGCTATTAGTACTATAAGTGATTTCACCTGAACTTGGATCGTAGTACAGTATGTTACCAGCTGATGCGCTGCGAATTGGTTTAACTGTAAATGTATTGTCTGTGGATTGATCAAGTGGACTACCTGTGGCATTTAGGATGATACTGCTGTTACCTTGATTACCGTTACCAGCACCGGTACCAATTGCTATAGCGTGAGTACCTTGGTTCACTGAACCAGCACTGGTACCAATTGCCACTGCCCCTAAACCTTGATTCAAGTAGGCTGTAACCGAACCAATAGCAATACCATAATCACCTTGATTTTGTTGTCCTGCGTCAACCCCCAAGCTCACAGCTTCTATGCCTTGATTGTCTCTACCTGCGGCACGACCAATGGCTACGGATACCCCGCCTTGGTTCACATTACCAGCCAAGCGACCAATAGCCACGGCTTCATTGCCTTGGGATGAAAGTCCTGCGCTGTAACCTATAGCTATAGTGTTACCATATGCTACTGTACCAGTCCACGCTGTGGTTTGTACTGTGCTGTCTGGGAAGCGTAAATTGCCAGCTAAACTGAATTGACCAGATTTAGCAAATGTCCATACATTATTAGTATCTTGGAAATCTGTATAGATTTTAAATTCTTGGCGATCTAATGATGTCAGTGTTTGTAATGTACCTGTGCCATCACGAACTGACTGTTCAATGGCGTAACCAACATTACCTGAATCTCGCACACGAATATCTATAGGGTCATTAAATGGAGCATAGATAGCGCCGCCTGGTGCCAGAGTTAATATACCATCCGTGCCAAACTGCCACTCATAGCCGTTAGATTTAATATAAGGCGCTGTGTTAGCACCAGCTGGTATTCTTACGTGGCTATTTTCACCGCCTAAGAATAAATCAGAATTTGAATTATCTTGCGTACCACCAGCACGGATATGTATATGACTTGGTGCTGTTGGGTCAATAATCAAGTATGCGTCACTGTAGGCATTTACATCTGGGCGTAATTCGATAGTTGAATATCCAGCACCATCACCTGAACTGTTGGCTACAAAGTTTACAGCACTGTTACCTACTGTAATATTACCAGCTACACCTGCTGTGCTCTGTGAAGTTCCGTCCGGGAATGTTATACTTCCTGATTGATCAAATAACCAGACCAAAGCATTTCCACCAGGAGTACTATTTGCTACGTTTAGTTGGATTTGGACGTTGCTAACAATCACGCTTGAGGATATTTCAGAGTTACTATCCAGAGCATTTAATCCAACTACTCCATCATCTGAACTGTTCAAGGCCAGACCATAGTAACCTGGGTTACCTACTATCTCAGTTTCTTCTATATATGCTCCGTTACTGAACGAAATGTTAGCACCAGTGATAATCAAGTTGCTGGTTTGAACATTACCTGCGATAGGCAATGACGTATTAATAACACCACCGCTGACGCTTAATTGGGCACCGCCCAAGTGGATAGTATTACCACTGACCCATAGTTCTTTCCATTGGTGTGTGACGTTACCTAAACTTTGTGTGACGTTGCTCTGTGGTATAAGATTACCTATGATCTGACCCTGTACTTCTAAATCATTTACCACAGTATTAGTTAAGGTTCTAACTATTAAATTAGTCCAGTAACTCTTAACTCCAGCGGCATCGTTGTCAGCATCAAAGCCCAGCTTGTAGTCACCCGGAGGTAGTATTTCTCCAAGACTTCTTGTGTCAATTGGACTACCTGAGGCAGTGTTACCGCTGAATGTTTCTACAACCACAGTGTTACCAGGATCATATTTAAATTTAATTGTATAATAATTACCTGCGCTTAGTACAGGACTACCCGGTGCTGTGTTGGCTGTGGTCTGTCCATACAACACTGGGATTCCAGAAGAATATTGGAAAGCTATACGTGAAGTGTTTGACCCTGCTTGCCAAATTGGACGAGTGTCTGCTGGGAATATACATAGCCCGTGGTCATTGTTAGTAGCACCAAAATATATTGTTGCGGCAACTTCTAATACATCTTGTTCGTGGAAGTGTAGACTTGTCTGAATAGGATATGCAAAATCACCGTCTGCGTTGCTGGTAAAGAACATACCACTACTGTCAAACCCGTACTGTGTACCTTCTTGATTTTTACCGCCAGCTACATAAGTTAACCAACTTGGTTTAACTCGAACATTTGACTCTAAATTACTACGCCACTGAGTGCCTGTGTAGGCTGTAGTTTGAACTGATAGATCATCAAATATAATGTTACCTACACTAACATTACCGCCATACGAGGTAAGATACGTAGCTACATTACTGTTACCGTAAGGTATAAGATTAGCATTTAATGAACTGATTTGCCCTGCTTGTACTGCTGCATTAGCTAGTAATGTTGCTAGTTCACCTGCTTGTACTGCGGCGTTACTAGTTAGTGTTGCCAGATTTCCTGCCTGCAGAGCTGCATTACTTGTAAGTGTTGCTAAGGTAGAGCTTTGTACACCAGCGTTGCCGTATAGGGTATTAACGTCTGCCTGTAGAGCAGCTACGTTAGATTGTAAACTTGATATGTTAGCCGCTCCAGCATTGGCTATTTGACTGTTAACATAAGTTATGGTAGCATAGTTGTTTATACCAACCACGTCTTGTGTAGTAATTATAACATTACCAGTTCGACCAGCTACTGAACTAACACTGTTAGTAATAGCATTTACGTTACTTTGTATTCTAGCAAAGTTATTATTAATTGTGTTAAATGCTGTACGCAGCTTATCGCCGTTACCTGCATTTGGTCCTGAACCTATGTTTACGTTAGATAAAATCATGAGAATACCCTGGTTATTATAGAGTATTTATCGTAGTTTGCTAGTAAACGTTATGCAGTATTTGAAGTTGCCCAGCTGCACCCCAGTTGTCATCGGTGTAGGCTGGTAGAGTTAGATTACCTGAATTGTAGCTGATAGTGTAGTTGTAGAATTCGTGAGTTAGATTGGCTACATTGGCTTGATCTAATGTCACACTGCCTATGGCTGTGGTTACGTTGCTAACTGTAACATTTGTAGACCAAACTGCGGCATTGCCTTCTGCTGAGGTCACGCTAAATGTAAATGTTTTTCCTACAATGTTCGCTGGCTTTTGGTCACTGTTACGAAAATTAATAGTGATTACATTGTCAATGTTGTCATAAACTTTTACTGTTCTAGCGTACACGATGCGATTCCTTGTCTTTAAAGACGGGTCCTCATCCAAAAGTTGAACTTGGATTCTATTGTCATATAAATAACTTGAGATGTGAGGCAATTTGTCTTAATCCTTATAACGTATTTAGCAGAGCACGAATGGAAGATAGTATTAAAAATTTATTAAATCAATACCCGTTTTTAAGCTATCTTACCTACGGCGGCAATGAATACATTGGTATCATACAAAACTCAGATGAGATCATTACAACCATCTACGATTACGCAATATTAAAGACTTTGGATCAAAAGACTAGATTTTTAGATCTAGCAGATCAGTGGTGGTGGGAAAGTAATAGACTAGTGCCTATTAATGTATTCCTAAAACAAGATTGGATTGAGTTTAGAGTTTGTTTGAAAACATTTAACAGCAAGGACGTTGTAATACAGCACGGTCCTTATGTGAGTCTTAAAGAAATAGCCAATAAAAGATCTAAGCGTCGTTCGATAACGCTGGTTCGCAGAGTAGGTTAAGATTTACCACAACCAAATTCGCATAAGCCACAGCATGCGATTTTTTAAAAGCATACTCGCCCTCAACCTTATCCCAAATAGTAGCACTAACATCTTTCCATGGTCGACCTATTAAATGTCGTTTAGCTGGACGAATCACAGCTAGAAACATAGCCAGTCTAGCCACAGTGTCCACAGGTTCTGGCATTTTTAACAATGTGTCATAATGATTGTTTACGTGAATTAACTGCGCACATATTGTTGGATCATATAGTTTGGTCCAATCTGGCTCCTGCATAAGTTCAACTAAGTGACGTTCATCACGAACCTGTTTGTATAAATTAACGTTAAGAAAGTCTAGTTTAACATACCCACGAGCTTCTGCGTCATTATAGTCTAAACTGGCATAACCTGTAAATGGATCTACGGGTATCGATGTAGGGTGTACACCTGTGTTGTGTCGAATTAGTTTACCATCGCGAATAATACTACTAGGGGTAACGTCAAGTAAAGCTAGGATCTGATCACGATCAGCAAAGTCTATGTCAATATCACTGTTAAAGTTTTTCAATGGTCATTCCTGCAAATGGATCTTGTGGTTTTGGTTTAGCCTGTTGTTTGACTGTATCTTCAAGTTGCATAATTTTCTTTTCTAACTTTTCAACTACACGTATTAAGTATAACACATCACTGCGTAGTTGTACAAGTTCGCCTGCTACTCTGTCTGTCATAGGCCTGCCTCTTTGAGAATCATTTTAACCCATTCGGTGTCTGCAACATAATCACCAAACTTGTGTTGCCAGTGCTCAGGGTCAATCCAAGGTAGGATCATAGCTAACTGTTCTTCATTTAACGACTCAAGAAACTCAATACCTGAGGCACAATTAAACACAATCCAAGGACTAACACGGCCCGTACTGATGTGAAAGCAAATCCTATTGCCATGGCCGTATCGAAAATAGTCTCTGAGACCTCCCTTAATTTCTGGCGTAGCGTCCACGTATTCCTGCATTTCTGTAAGTGCTCGTTCCAGTGCATCTTGTACTGCTTCCTTTCGTATGTGTTGATGTAGATATTCTAAGTATACTGTTTCATTAGTCCAGTGGTCTAGTTTTTTATTCTGTTTGATTACCCAATCTATAAACGATCTAGGACTCACTGCTCGAATGTTCTGCATGTGACGACCAAACTTAACAAAAGCACTGTAGTAAGGGCTTTCAACAAAGTCACTGTAGGTTTTAAGTTTAGCTGAACCCTGCGTCATTTCAAAGAATCGCAGGTATGCTTGGAATCCTAACTGTACACCCTGCTCTTTTTCCTGTTGCCAGCGACGCTTGTTTTCGCAAAGATGCGCCGCTAAGGTTGATTCCTTACGGTATTCTTTGCCACAATACTTACATTTGTAGCTACTTGAATCGGGCTTTGATTGACTTGTCATCGTGTCCATGCTTTCTTGCCAAGTCTTCAATATCTCTTCGATCATTTATTTCTGCCAATAGTGCGATTTCATCGTCTTTAAGTTCAGGATACAACTCTTCTAAAAATTTGTGTACTTTGCTGTTGCCGTCTTTCTTTTTTGCGGCTTGCCAATAGTGATTCTGACGTCCCATGCCAGGACTAACAGTAGTACAGGTCAACCACTGTAACTTAGGATGTTTGTTTAGGTCAAAGAAGTATTTGTTTACCCGTTCATTGGTAGCCATTAGATAATACGCCTGCAGATCTGCACTGCCTGCAACACTGGCACCGTATCGTAACATTAGATACGTGCTAAACTTCCTACGCTCTTCATCAGTAAACTTGTCATAGTAGGCGCGATCTTTGCGATCAAATGCTGCCATTTCATTACCAATATATAGTGGGTCGTTGTTTGGTGTCATTATTTTCTACGTAAGGCGTTAATTAATTGTTCGATGCTGGCCTGCATATTTCTATATTCATTTTTTAGTCTATCAATTTCTTCCTGTTGACGCTGAACTATCTGTACCAGTCTACTCACTGCTTCTGTTTGCTCGCGTAATTTTTTATCTTGGCTAAGCAGATTAGGACGCGGCGGTGCGTTTGGATCTACTGCACGTTTCTTTTTTGGTTTAAATTGTTCTGGGTTAAACATTGTTGTATTCCTTGCTTAACTTATATATCATTATAACACGATCTACAGCATCTTGTAAAGCGGGATTGGTTGGAGCCATACGCCGAATCTCACCCCACATCTTATCTTCTAATACCCGTTCCCCCCATGATTTGGTTTTTGGGTCATAGTCGCGACCAACTTCAAATCGAGTACTGGGATCACTGCCTGCTTCCCTAGCATAGACTACATCGTCGATACGTTCATAAATGTATGTTGCACCTGGCTTTAAATTTCCCATTACCATATCTTCCCGTAGTCAACTATTTCGCTTTGACGGCTAATATCTTTAACAAAGTAAGCACACATAGGGTTCGCGCTGTCGTTTATAGGCACCGCCAGCATCTGCCCTGGTTTTAATTTTGGAAAATACCATTTAACATCCTGGTAGATATCTACAATTTCAATTGCGTGGAACTCGGGTTTAAAACTGTCTAACGGATTAAATGTAAATGCTGAGAATCCTCGATCATTGATACTGCTCAATGGTATTACTTCTAGGTCGCCAATGTCGGGCTCGCCTATCAGTATCTGCCAGTCTACAGGCATCTTAACTAAGTTTCCGCCTATGCTCAAAACCAATGCCGGAGCATTGAAGCTTTCTAAAAAGATCAGGGGAATAAAAAAGTAGTCAGGATTCTTAGGATCGCTGTTGTCTAGTATAGCGAATCTAAGATCATCAACTTCGTCCGGGATCTCATTCATTTCAAATGCTTGATTGTCTAACGTTAGTATGTTCATAAATTTCCTAGTTAATGTTTCTTGCAAGAATAACACCGGTAGCGTCTTCTTCTACAATTTGATAACCATGTAGGTATAGTAACGGAATTACTGCTCCGCACTTACCCACATAACAATCATTAAATTTGTAAGTGTCATCACATACTACAACACTGTGATCAGCCATGTAGGGCAGCAATGACAACATTTGGCTTAAATGCTCAGTTTGGCAATTTAAGTTATTCATTATAACACCGCGGGCCAAATACTCTTCGCGTTGCTCTTGAATTCTTTTGATCATAGGATACGATCCTGCGCAGAGAACGTCCCAGTCATAATCAAAATTATCTAAATATAGGCAACAGATTTTTTTACCGTAGTTACCAAATTGTTTAGCCCATTCACTGCCGGTCGCCTGCACTGCCACTGTGTTGTCTAAGTTTTTAAAATTTTTAAACTCTACATCTACAGTTATCAATTGTTTGTTGTGCTGTGCTGCTAGTTTTGCAAAATATTCAGTGCTACCTTCTCCTACCTCACTGCCTATTTCAACAAATACTTCCTGACTGTCTGCCGATTCTATCAGATAATTTGATGCGTGTTTATATATCTGTCCCATTATTGCCAGTCTACCTTTTCTACTACAAACGGATAGTTTGCTTCTGTATAGAATTTTTTACGTGTGGTAAGATGCCGTTTGGCAAACTTACAGGTACTGGTTATGTCCCAAATCTGTACAAAGTCTTTGTCTTCGGCCTTGCGAATACCTCGACCTATACTTTGAATAACTCTAACAAAACTCTTGCCAGGCTCCACCAAAACCAAATTAAAAATACGAGGGATGTTAATACCAACAGCCGCCACACCATAAGTTGCCACGATAACTTTGTCTTCACTTGTTGCCACATCGTCATAGGTTTCTTTGCGCTCATCTGCTTTAGTTCCTCCTGAAACAAATACTGCATCACGGATTTTTTCTACTAACTGTCGACCTGGTGCTATACGATCTACCAGAATAAGTGTGTTGCCGCTGGATCTAATATTTTCTACTAGCTGTGCTATGTAGTCTAACCTTTTGTCTGTTTCCAGTAGATAGCGTAGTTCTGATTGATAGTCCTTGTATTCTACATAGTCTACAAGTTGTAAGATATTTACATGGCAGTTGGCTAGAACACCTTGCTCTTGAAGTTCGCTAGCACTTAATTTACCCACTACAGGACCCAGACTACATAGTAGACTGACCTGTTCATAGGCTTCTTTAGGAATAGTTCCTGTTAAGCCCCAACGGATTGGTACGTGTGCCATAACACCAGTAAGCAGAGTTTTAAGTGCATCTGCTTTGGCCATGTGTACTTCATCAACCATAACACAGACAACATCTTCTAAGAATTCCATTATGGTAATGTCTGCTTCACCGCCTTTGGTATTTTTAAGTAAGATATTCAAACTCTGCCAAGTACAGATAGTATGCTGATGCCCAAACTCTTTGCGATCACCAAAGTATACGCCTACATCTAAACCTAAGTTAATATAGTCTGCTTCTGTTTGTGTTACTAGACTTTTGTTTGGAACAATTACCAAAGTGCGTCCGTGAGATTCGCAACTATAACTTAAGGCTGCAGTTATAAGCGTTTTACCTGCGCCTGTGGCTACTTCTTGTATACACTGTGGATTGACTAAAAACTTATTGATAATTTCAATCTGATAGTCTCGAAGTACCACAGGTTGTCCGGCCATGGGATGTTTAGCTGGCCATACCTTATGAGAAAATGTAGCTTCAGATACTTCTTCAAATTCAAACTGTGTCTGATATTCGCGTACATCTTGTAAGTCAATATCGTACCCGCGGCTGTCTAAGTAGGGCAAGATCTCTGGTAGTAGATTAATATAGGTACTGCCACCTAGTTGAAAAAATCCAACCTTGCCATCCCAACGGCCCAAGCGAACAGCAGGCAAGTAACGTGCGCCTGGTATTTCATATTTGAACTTATTACTAAGTTCTTTGCGTTCATGTAAATCTAACCCTTCTATCTTTACATTAACTTCATCTTTGATTAGTAGTCTAGCTGTTGCCATTAGATTCTCTTAAAGTTACATAACTGTAGTGTATAATTTTTTCAGCACGACTGTACCAATCTAATTTAGCACCACCATACATCATTTCTACGGTACTGACCATTAACGGAATTGGATAATTCCACCCTTTGGGGATTTTATTAGCATACACTACTTTTAAAGTATAGTAGTTGTAGTCACTGCGTGTACGACCAGCAGGGTCGAACCTTACTACCTCACTTTCGTCAAATCTACTAAGATCCACTGTCTGTGTAGTACCCGGATTGTAAATACACACTGGCCAACGTCCAGTTAACTCAGCATAGTCAAAAATTAGATCTAAACTACCCGATTCTGTACTAGGTACATGAATAAGTCTATCCGGTCCAAACAAATCTAATAGTTCGTCATATTTAATATTACGATCAACTGTATACCCTAGTACACCTGCCGAATCAACTAAACGTGTAACATTTTCTAAACCAAATCCGCCTAACTGCGATTCTACGTAGTTAACCAAAGACTCTGCGGCATTGACTATTTCAAATCGATCTTCACGTTGAACTAGTTTAATTTCATATGGTTCTGTTTCTGCCAACAATATCTTATTGTACAGATCTCGAACCTCTGAGTCAATATCAATCTTCCATGTTTCACCCCAAGCCACTGCCCAATTAACATTGTATTCAGTTAATCCTAAACTCCAATACTTGTCGTTGTGCTGCCACTCAGCATGTCCTTGGCTAACTTCTTTAAACTTACGTATGTCATCAATCCAATTTTGATTATAAGGAAATTTGATTCTAATTTCACCTTCCTCTAACCATATGCGTTGTGTACGGTCAACCTTGCGTAAAGGCATACGCCACTGTGGATTTTCAATAATGGAGGTAATGTCAATGCCGTGACTAGCATATTGTCTGCGATACTTTTCTACCAGTTTAAGTGCTAGTTCACCTTGCTTGTCAGTTAAGGACATACTACCCCACACTGTGGCATTGGCCATGCTTTCGACTATCTTAACATCATAGCGAGCCAAGCTGAATACATACTTACTAGAGTTGAAAATTAGGCCGCTTCCTGATGTAGGATCATAGCCTGCTAGTAATTCAATGTAGTCTTCGACGTGAGAAAATGTTAACATACAAGTATTATATGATATTTAATTTTGATTTGCAAGAAAAAAAAGCCCAAATGTTTCCATTTGGGCTATGAGGCCATTGCACAAGGAGCTAGACAATAGAAAGTGCAATGGAGTATTACCTAAATATTTAATCTAAACCAACAATGTTACCTTTGGAATTGATATCAATGCGTTCGGCATTTGGTACTTGTGGTAGGCCCGGTAAGGTCATTATGTTACCGCAGATAGCCACAATAAATTCTGCACCCGAACATAATCTTAGTTCACGTACTGTAAGCGTATGCCACTGTGTAGCAGCATCCTTATTAGCAGGGTCATCACTAAAACTACTCTGCGTTTTAGCAATACAAATAGGGTAATTGCCGTAGTGTTGCTGTAAATAATCTAAGTGCTTACTAACCTTAGCATCCATATGCACTCCACTTGCACCGTAGATATTACGTGCTACTTTGTTAAGTTTATCCCATAAAGTTTCTTCGTCTTGATAGGTAAGTGCCATGGTCTTGTCTGATTCATCAATGGCCATAATAACTTCGTGTGCCAGATCTACTGCGCCAGTACCACCATCTCGGTAGTGAGTGCTTTCCACTGCTTCAATGTTGAACGTAGTTCTAACGTGATCAATCAATGCTTGAACATCCGCATCAGTGTCGTCAGCAAAACGATTCACAGCAACCACACAAGGCAGGTTGTAGTGCGTTTTAATGTTAGCTATATGTTTGTCCAAGTTATCGTAGTTACCCCAGTGTTTAACTGCCCTAACAGTCGCCACAAGCACCACAACATCAGGCTTTAAGCCGCTTTTACGACACTTGATGTTAATGAATTTTTCAGCACCCAAATCGGCGCCAAATCCAGCTTCTGTTACCACATAGTCAGCTAGTTTAAGTCCTAATTTAGTAGCAACAACACTGTTACAGCCGTGTGCTATGTTAGCAAAAGGACCACCGTGTATCAACGCAGGAGTGCCTTCTAAGGTCTGAACTAGGTTAGGTTTTACAGCATCTTTTAACAAGGCTGCCATACTACCTTCAGCTTTGAGATCTCGTGCTGTAACGGGATTATTATCCTGTGTATACCCAATGGTAATGTTGCCCAATCTACGTTTTAAGTCTTGAAATCCGCCCGCTAAACACAAGCAGGCCATTACTTCTGAGGCCACTACAATGTCGTAACCCGTTTGACGTGTAACGCTGTTATGGGCTCCTAGACCTACACAAACGTCGCGTAGCGCACGATCGTTCATGTCGCTGACCCTACGCCATGTAATACGATTAGTGTCTAAATTCAGCGCATTACCCCAGTGTAAGTGATTGTCTATTAGACTAGCTAACAAGTTGTGTGCTGATGCTATAGCGTGGAAGTCACCTGTAAAGTGCAGGTTAATATCTTCCATGGGATACACTTGAGCATATCCGCCCCCAGTTGCGCCACCCTTCATGCCAAACACTGGACCCAAGGCAGGCTCACGCAAGCAGACAATACTGTTGTATCGTAACTTACGTAGGCCATCTGCTAGGCCAATGGTTGTTGTGGTCTTGCCTTCACCTGCGGGTGTTGGTGTTACTGCTGTGACTAGTATGAGTCGACCCCACGACTTGTTTTTAACTTGCGTGGGATCAACTTTGGCTTTGTAGTTGCCATAGGGCTCGATGTTTTTGAGCCCTAGTTTTTTAGCAACGTCTTTGATAGACTTGGCCTTGTAGCCTTGATTGATTTTGATGTCTGACTTCATACTAGTATTTACATACTTTATTTTTTGTAGAAACTGATGTTGATTACTACCAAGATCAAATCAATAATAGCTGCAAACCAGTTACCATGAGCAAAGTCATGGAAGAACTCTGCGGCGAACCAACCTGTCAGGAACCAACAGATTTCTACATCATACTTAACAAACCACTGATAAATTTTATTAAACATTATTTTGTATCCTTATTCAAACGTGTAACATTAGCATTAACATTGTCAATTGATCTGCGAATTCTAATCAATCCTTCATGTGCGCGACCAAAACAATAACCTGCTACAGCACCCAAAAACCACATTAAGAAAAATGCTTGCCCTGTGGTAAGTGGTGCGCCTAAACGAAAATATTCTTGCCATTCCATGATATTACTCCTGTGTTATTTGGAATCTGAGGGAAATGCAGCACGGGCGATGTCTGATAACACCCACCCAAATGCGAACAGGCCAAGCAGGCGTTGTGCTGTTTCATTATAGACGCCTACTAGTCCAATTAGGAAAATACCTGTTACGATAAAAAGAATTTGTTTTACATATGGTGACATTGTGTTACTCCTTATAATTTTACCCTCGACCATTGGCCAATAGTAATACTGTTAATAGGAACCACCAAGCACTCCAGCCCTGCCAACCTACTAGGTATACAGTACCTGATAGAATAATCAAGTTATAAATCATTGCTAATAGTAATCTCATCTTAACTGCTCCGAGGGGGTTGATAGAGTTCGCCACATGAGTTCTTTAATTTCTTCACGATACTTGACTATAGTTTTGTATTGCCACACTGCTATCCAACTGTTTAGTATGACCAGGCTAACACTAATTGCCATGGTCCAATATTCGTGTTTGACCAAATGTCCGTAACTAAATCCTATGTTCATTAAGGCCACAGTGGCATTTAATATCAGTGTAATCCACGCCCAACGAATTGCTTTAGTTCGCCACATGTCCTGTCCCCCATTTAAGTAATGCCAAGGTAATAAGTTGTTCTGCTTGTTCTCTGTTGGTAAATTTAAAACTTAGTCCAGTCTTCATACCGCGGTTACTACCTGGATCAAAATGACTGCGCCAACTCTTCATAATTTCTTTAAGGTTTGGTCCTGTAAGTCCTGGGTAACTACCAAAGTATCTATAACTATCTACAATCACGCTATAATGCTTACGTCCAGTTTTAGGATTAGTCTTTTTAACTAACTTGATCCAACCGTAACTTGTTGTGCTACTTCTGTGTCGCATCGGCAAGTTCCTTGTAGCCGGCCCAACTTGGATGTATCTTGTCTGCTTGTAATCGTTTAGTTGCAACAACAACATCATTATGCTTTTCAGCAATTTCAGCAACGATTTGTTGAATGTCTTCTAACTCAACTCCGCTCTTAGGACTATTACCCATAGGAAGAATCCAGTAAACACGTTCAGCTTTAACTCGTGCTCGCATAGTTTCTAATTCTTTGCGTGTTTTAATATACTGATGGTCATTAGTACCTAAACTAATAATAACACTCTTAGCTGTCAAGTCAACACTTTTGTACTTCTTATTCCACTGCCAACTGTTAAGGCCGCCAGTGGCGTGTTCTGCGCACTCTTTACGTACAGCATGTGTACCTACAGCAATACTATCACCTAAGATTAAGCAATCTAACATATTAATCACCCTCGCATTCAATATAAGGAATAGTTTCAAACTCTGAGTGTGCAAATTTTCTTACACACTCAGGATTTAAAATTTGATACGCAACGACCGCAGTAATAATTACTACTGCCACTGCAACTACTATCCAACTGCGCATTAATTACCTGTCTTGAAGCAAGTAGTTGCCGCCATTGCTTCCCAGTTATTTGGAAAACTCTTGTACAACTGTGCTACCTTAATAGCCATACGCAAACTCATCTCACGTACCTTGTTCTTGTTAGTGTCTAAGAAGTCAATGATAACGTCTTGTCCTACATCTGAGATGCCCATTTCTTCAAACAGTGCGCCACTCTTAGCAATTTGTTTGATACGCAATAGCTTGTCGCGCATAGTGTCTAGTGTCAAATCTAGATAGTGACAACGACTGTGTAGTGCTTCTAAGTGATCTTTTAGGCGTTGTGACTTAACTGCGTCAAACTTCAAGTTAGTGATAAAAATTACAGCACCCTTAAATTGAAAACTATTAGGGATGTCTTCATTTTTCAGTACACGTGATTCTAGCAACCAACTAATCTTACGTGACTTACCACTGTCCAGCGCACCTTTAAGCAAGTTCAAACTTACGTCATCAAACAAGATGCTGTCACAGTCGTCAAATACTACCACGCTGTTTTCGTCGCTGTATTCGTACAGTGTTTTGTACAAACCAATAGCACTAGCACTACCCTTAACCACAGTGTGTTTAGGTTTAGTGTTAGCAATATTTTGGAACAGATTAGCACGTTCAATTTGATCCTCAACAATGTAACTCTTACCTACACCTGGAGGGCCACTTACAATCAGCGCACGTACATCGCCGTTCAAACATGCCTTGGTCATTGCTTCAAGTATTTCAAAACGTTGCGCAATATCTGCAATACGTTCTTCGTCTGACTGCTTGCTATGTGTGTCTACTTCTGCTGTAGTCACAGTGCCAGTGTATTCTGTTGCGTCTACAAATTCGTAGTCTTGTGGAGTTGCGATACTTACACGTATCTTGTCTTTGCCAAAGCGTCCTGTACCATCTACAGTAAGGAAGCCGCCTTTGCTGCCTAGTTGATACTGTTTTACCAGTGGAAATACTTCGTTGTTAATCGTTTGATTGCGATAACTACCTTGTTTAATCTTTACAAAGCCTGTCATTGTCTAGTCTCCTTTGTTAGTGTTTTGTGATTATAGCACCTCTGCGGGTGTTTGTCAAGCAGTTTTTAACTAAATTAGTTAATACGGTTTGGGTCAATACGTAGTTTAGAATTAACCGGTAAAGATGTAGCATAAATTCTAGCCACAATAAGAATTGTAAAAAATACAGTGGTAACCAGTACAGGTACCACCGCTACAAGAATGTCAATATTTTGCAGATGCATCTAAATGCTCCTTAATTGTTAAGTGCTAATTATACACTCTTACAACCAAAAAGTCAACCACTTTTTAGATGAAATCGTAAGCGTATTCGCCAGTGTCGCCAATAGGGCTCATCTGTACTTTATCAGCACCTAAAGCAGTGCCTAGTGAATCAAGCACTGCCTGTGCTTCACCTTCTGTAATGGTACTAACAAACAGTGTACCGTTATAGAACTGACGAGTAACACCAACTCTGTTTAATACAACTGATACTTTTTGTTTAATAAGATTTTCAAACATGTGTCTTGCTCCTGTTTTGCTAGTTTATGTGTAGCATTATACAGGAGATTAACCAAAATGTCAACCAATTTTTATAAAATTTATGATATTACCCCACAGATCAAACCTACGTCCGCCCCAGTTGTTGCGATAGTTTGCAGGATCTGCGTGATGATTATTGTGTAGTCCAACTCCTAATAGCACAACATCTGCCCAACGATTGTTTCGGCTGTGATTAGATAATTGGTGATCATTTGTGCCCCAAGTATGGCAGGCTACATCAACTAGCCAATTGATAAACAAGGTCACTAGTACGTTTACACAGTAAAACCACAGAGCTAGCCAAGATACTAGTGCTAACACTATTATAGCCGCGGCTTGTATTCTAAAGTAGTTTTTGTGTTGCCAAACCAACCACGGGTCACGTAGTAGATCTTTGACTACCTTTGCCCCAAACTCGCTGGTATTATGCTGATAAAACGTAGTAGCCCAAGGATGTGTTGCTGGATTGTGTGGATCACGATCTGTGTCACTGTGTGCGTGATGCAGACGATGTACTCCAGAAAATGCTATGATACTTCCTTCTCCACTGAATGTGTCTAGGATAATCATAATCTTTTCCCATAGTCTAGATGTTTTAAAACTTCTATGGCTCCAATAACGGTGCGCACCTATTTCACTACCCAGGCCTTTGGTCAGAAAGTACAGTAGATATATGACCAGCAGACTCCACCATGGAATACTAATAAACCATGGTAGAGCCACTGTTAGCACAGCACTGAAAACTATCAATAATAGATGTTTAAGTTTGTAGTCCAATTATTTCTTCTTTCTTGGTGCAGGGTCATCACTGTAGAAAATATGATTGCCTATACGTGCAATACGTTCTAATCCCCAGTTAGGCCGAACATGTGTATTATGAAAATACAAGGCTTCTGACATAGCATCGCTAGGTAATCGTAGGCCTTGATACATAACTTCTGTAGCCACTGCTAGACTTTCTTCCCAGCGATCACTTACATATCGCACTGGTGCTGGTGGGTTACATACCCAACTAAACTGGCAGACTCGAACACGGCGATGTACTGTTTCTTGCCGTTCTACTACTTTTGGTGTCCAAAACGGTCTATGTACTACTTCAGCGTGTTTGACCTGTTGAGATTTAACCACCTCAGTTTTTTGATTAACTACTCCACAGACTGTTTTTGGAAACTTTTCGTCTTCGGTACGATTTAATGTAACCTGGGCCACAGCAATCATACCTTCGCGTGATTCCATTCCTGCTTCGTAGTATATATTTTTAGCCAAACATAATAGTTGCGGATCTACATCCGAGTTCTTAGTTTTAGCCATTGCTTGATTTACTTGTATAACGCATAAGGACATTATTGTCCAGGCCGCTATCTTTGAGATTGCTCTCATACTTTGCCCTCCTGTTAGTATTGTCGTCTTTGGTTAATTACCTTGACTTGACACGATGCCTGTTGCTGCATCTCTGTCTATAAAGTAACGACATGGTCGAGTTAATCCTTCTTTCATTCTAACTAGATCATAATCGTTAAATGGTGCTTCATTTACATGAACACTTGATGTGTGTCTATGACACTTTTCTCTTTCTGCGCAATAACGTCCAGCGCAGAAATACTTTGATTCGGTTTGGTTGTTATCCATACTAAATCCTCCGAACGTAGTATTAATTATTCAAATATCAAGTGAGTTTAGTACATAGTTTATTGATACTTCTCCTGTAATAGATCTGTCAAACAACCACTGCAAGTTTCCTGCTTACATGTTGTAAATTTGGGCAACAAGTCCCAATCGCCAAACGTTCCTAAGCGATCATTACGGCATTCTCCGCCATAAATTTCTGATTCATAAATGTAGATACTGTGTACTCCAGAGGCGCACTGCCAATCTTTCCAATGATCTAAATTTTCATTTGACAGTCGCTGGGCATACATATAGGCCTCGTCGCCGTTGTCAAACTCTACTTTTACATTATAGTTTATATCTTTGTACATGTCAAAAATTATATAGATGTTGATTGCTATTCGGCTCAGGGTAACTTCTAATCTGCTGTGAAAAATTAATTTTGTTGACAGAGAAGTTTATATTTTCATCAGCTAACCATCGAGTGTAAATTTTAATTCTTTCTTGATGCCACGGCTCATCCATGATATTAACATGTACAGATTTTTCTAACTCTTTGGCTCGAGCTGCCACTGCTTTTATTGTGGTAAAAAATTTCTGTTCATTAAAAAATTCACTGTGTGTACTGAAACTTATAAATTCTAATTTACTTAATTCTAATGCCCGTAGATAATATTCTTTACTGGCACTACCATTGGTAGTAAATCCAATGCCGCTTAGATCTTCACCGTACTCTTTGTCTAGCCAAGATATGAAAGGTAAAAAATCTTTATTGGCTGTAGGCTCACCGCCAGTAAAAGTTATTTTGTACATACGATTAAGGTGCAGAGTTTTAGTTAAAATTTCTACCCAGTTAGATTTGAACTCACCAAAACTTTTTCTGTGACTACTTTTGTTATGCAGTACACTGGGACAATACATACAGTCAAAATTACAGTAGAGTCCTACATTCCAATTTATGTGGAATACTTCTTCAACTGGATGTATTTTAATAATCTTTGGCATTACTCCAATCCTAATATTGCGGGATTCTGTTGTAGTAATCTAGTTCTATAGTAGTTCCATATCGCATATAATTCGGCACTTTCGTAACGATTTACCATAGTTTTTAGTGTCGAAAGTGTCTGAATTTCACCCAAAACCGGTGCATATTTAGGCAAGGCTGTGGCGCCAGTATATAGATAAGGACAGACTTTAAATCCTTCTACTTCTAAAAAAGTAGGAATCAATCGTTCAATTAAGAATGTAAAGTTTGGTAAAGAACTATCGTGTGCATAGTTACTGCGACCTGCGCCAAATACTTCATCTTTAAATATTGGATCTTTGTCAGCTTCGGTGAACAGTGCGCGACTGAAAGCCATAAAGTGTTCCCAAAATCTATGATTACCTACAACATAGTTAGCAAACACTGTGCGATTGTGATCCAGCAACATGTTTTTAACATCTACGTTGTATCCTAGTTTTTGAAAAAACTTATTGCCTATGCCGCTGATGTTAGGATGATACAGATCACCTTGTTCCCAACTATTAACAAACAGTGCTTCATTTATAATGCAGGGATTAAACAGGTAAACTTCGTAACCAGGATTACTGTTAACATGCTGTAGAACCTGAGCACCCGTAAGATTTGTTTTTTCATGAAACTTCCAACTAACATATCCCCATAGGTCCAACCCTTCTCCTAGGCGCTGTTCATGAAAACGATCCCAAACATCCCACTCGCGCAGTTCTGGTCTAGGATTAGCTGTGTTATCCAAAGGTTCAAATGCTGGATCACAGTGCTGTTTCAGCTCTGGTTTAAAGTAGATTTGAAAAATTTTCGTGTTGTTTGACGTAGTAATTGATGTCATCTGTTAGGTCTCTTGCTCTAGGCATAAATTCGTTTTCTAAACGATAGGTCAGTGTTTCTGCATTAGTAATATGATGATACCCCCAACCACGTTGGCGATCAACCAATGGTATCTGCGTTTGAATCTGTAGTTTGCGATTCAGTTGATTCTGGTCAAACGGGCACCAACCATAATACAAAACTGCTAGTTTGTCAGTGCTGTAAAAATTATAGTGACGACCGGGTGCCATGCAATCCGGTGTGCTGTTAGTGGGGTAGGGTTCATTGGTGCAGTGTAGCCTGCGAGCTCTGCGTTCTAAAAATGCCTGATCGTTATCTCGAAAATGAAATCCATTGTAGTATTGTTTATACAATGGAAAGTCAGGATTGGCTGCACGTGTACGATATTCTGTGTCTACCATAAAGATACTGGGTACAAGTATAGTATAAGGACCATTGTCGTTCATTACACTATAGTCACCAATTAACTGTTCTGTTACATTAAGACAGATTTTCCAACCATCAATGCCGGCTTCAATGTCATTGACTTCTGTGTCAATATTATCTGCTTGAAAGTCCTTGTTGCGACTAGTAACTATATCCCATGTAGGACAAAGTTCTCTAATAATCTCACGACTGCGATCAGTACTGTGGTAGTCAATCATTACACCGTGATCAAATATCTGCCGGTGGTGATTAAGGAACCACGGTAGCATCCATTCTTCGTTATAAAAGTGGCAGAGTAATGTCCGTTTCATTATAGTTTTTCGATAGTTTGATTAAGTACAGATATTGCATGTTGCAGTTGTTCTTTAGTCTGTACTGTGTTTTTTTGTTTACGTCTATTTAAGTAAGCATCGTGTGCCTGAATGTACGGAGCAATTTCGCCACGCAGATCTCTACTCATTGGTTGCTGTTCTTTTTTGAATCGATCCATTAGTTGGTCTAGTGAAAAATGATGATTAGTTCCGGTGCCGCCGCCTGGACATTTTGTTTGGATCTGCATACGTCTATCAATACTACCTTGTTCTAAACTAGCATAGCCGTAGTAAAATATTGCTAGGTCACCGTAGGTTGTGGGACATTCGGGAAAATGTCTTCCTAAATTAGGGTAATCTGCAGCATAATTGTGTATACTACGCGGTGCTCTAGGCACACTACCATAAGGTTGATTATGCTCAAAGTTATTGACTATACCATAGCCCCACCAACGTTGATACCATAGTGGATAATTAGGATTTAATTTAAGCGGTTCTTCGCGGCGTTCCATGTCCACAAACATCCATTGACCTACATAAATTCTATCTTGGTGATGTCTATTGTCCATGTGATCATAATTGCCAACTAAAAATTCTGGCACATTGAGACACACTCGCCATCCCTCCAAAGACTGTTCATATTCTCGAACTTCAGAGTCAATAGCACAAGGTTCAAACTCATGATTTCTACTGTTAACAACCTGCCAGGTAGGACATAGTTCTCTGATAATGTCAACTGATCGATCAGTGCTGGCGTAATTAATCATAATCCCGTGGTCAAATATTTCACGGTGATGTTTGAGCCAAAATGGCAATAACCATTCTTCGTTATAAAAATGACAAAGTACAGTTCTCTTGGCCATTACTCTACCTTAAGTGTTGGGAAATATCGAATAAACACATCTTCTGTACGATCACGCTTACTTTTAATTTTACGTTTAATTTCATCAAAGAAATTCCATGCTAACGGAACATAGGCAACGTTTAGATCGCTACACTCATCTAACATGTCAATACCTACTACAGGAATACGCATACCTGGACTAAATTTTCCCTGCTTTAGGGGATTATCGTCAATGATAAAATCTAAAGAAATATTTCCAAAGTTTAATAGTGTCATGCCTTTGGCTGCGGCACCGTACCCAGCAATTACATATCCTTCAGCACGATAAGCTGTAATTGCTTCTTTAAGATCAACTACGGCTTTTTGTGCTAGTTGAGCATATTCAACATAAGTTTCTGGTGAGTTTAAACCAGCATCGCGCTCCTCTTGAAGGAAAGCGTCAACTTTACTAGTATCACCGGGATGTTTACTAAACACAAACAAGTAACTGTTACCATGGATTGGTGTTTTACGGATGTCAATTAAATGTAGACCAGCACGTCGAGCTAGTTCATTCATCGAATTAGCACAGAAGAAACTTAGATGTTCGTGATAGATAGTGTCAAATTCATTGTTACGCACCATGTCAGCTTGACTTGTTTGAATAAACAATACACTGGTATCGTGCATGATTGCACGACATTGGCGTAAGAAATCCAACGGGTAATCGTTGTGTGCAAAAACATTTTGAGCAGTGATAATATCCACACGATTCATATAGTGTGCCACATGCTCTTGTGTAAAGTAATCGCAGATCACTTCATGTTCCTTGCTGCTGATTTCATGTAGATTAGTAGCAGGATCAACTCCGTAGGTTTTTAATCCTAAACGTTTGTAGCTGTTTAGCTGACTACCATCATTACATGCGATGTCTAGGACACTCTTAGGTTTTTCACTAAAGTAGTTAAGTGTTTCGTTGGCAAACCAATCAAAGTAATCACGTAGGGTTTGACTTGTGCCGCTTACATATAAGTAATTCTTAAACAGTAGGTCTGGATTAACTGCATGGCTTAGTTGTAAATGATAGCACTCTTCACAGCGATTCAATACCAACGGAAAAGTTAATTCAGTTTCGTCTTCACTGTCAAGAAAACTATTGGCCATTGGCTGTTCGCCTAGGTCTAGTGTTTTGATTAAATGTGTGCTACCACAGCACAGACATTCGTTAAGCTCTTTTGCGTTCTCTAAGCTCATGTTCTTTTTCCCAATTATATATCATGTAGTTGTCTCTACGCTCAACGTGACTTTCTTCAAATCGTGCTATGAGACTATCTATTATTGTAGCAGGTGTTTCTGTAAATGTAAAGTTGAATGTCTGCTCAAACAACCCTGTGTCTAATCCAAAGTCATAACCGCCTGGCTTTACTCCATGATCTGCGACTGACACTGCTAGTTTTGTTCCCACAGTCTGTGCTATTTCGCCTACTGTGGTGTTGAAACTTGCTAGATTGTAGATGCCCGCGTGCTGCTGATCAATACATTGAATTACAGCACGACATAGGTCTTCTATACCTAGCAAGGCACGGCTGATGTGACTGTTGGTTACATTTATTTTTCCGTAGTTGACCGCAGTCCAGTACATAGCGTTAATCATAACATCCACACGAAGATTTGGACTCCATCCATTGACCGTTCCAAATCGTAGACCAGTTACCTTACGTCCTTGATTGATTGCTAGTTGTGCATGAAGGTCTAACGTGTATTTTGTAATGTCATAGTTGTTAACTGGCAAAAACTGCTCAATCTGTTCACGATGTCTTTGACCAGGTTGACTGTTGCCGTACACACTAGCACTACTGGCATAGATCAACTGTTGATCATTTCTAAGTTTTGACAGTAGAGCGTGAAAGTTCGTGACATTGTTTAACCAAGGACTTTCAATGGGACCAATACAACTGGCCACACTGCTGTTACCTGCTAATAAAATCACAGTGTCATATTTTTCTAAATCTGAACTTTTTAGTTTATGATAGTCTATGCGTCGACTGGTCTTGTCATAGTTAAACCAGCAACAATCAACACTGTCAACTGTATAAAGAGGAGCCAAAACCTGCCGAAGTCTTGACCCTATGTACCCGGCACCGCCAATGACCAGTATCTGTTTCATTAGTCAATAACCATCATTCCATTAGGTGCAATATTACCCTGTAGACCCACTGTGTCTAATTCTACCAGTTTGTCTTTAGGCAAAAATTTACTCATGCTATGTTCATTATCAATGTATTTGTTTTGATTAAACATAGCAAACATGTTGTTGATAATTGCTTCAAACAGTTTAATAGTGTCAATGAATAGGTCTGGAGTAAAGCTGTAGAGTCTTGTTTGATATAAAGTAGCTACTCCGGTATCGGCGCTGGGAATCCAACTTGGCTGTGCTCGTTTAAACACATACTTGCCTTGGGTATCCGCGTTGTCAAACTTGGCAATATCAAACTTGTCAGTTACTTGATAGCGACCGCTTAGTTTAAAAATACGTCCGCTGGTGGTTACTTCATTCATTAACTCTGGATCTTGACTGATGTGTGACAATGCTTTAAAAATACCCAATGCTTCCATAGCGTTTTTACCTACATCGTAGTTGGTAACATTTTTATGAAAGTACTGGATATCTGCGTCTTCACTGTTGTCAATGTAGTAGTCAACAGTGTCAATCAGCTCGTTGAATACATCACTGTTGTCATTTTGAACTTCTGTAGTACTGTTGTCAACTAAGACCACTACTGCGTTAGGAATATATTTCTTAGCACTTTTAACAGTGTCAAGAGTTTGTTGTATACGCTGTTCAGCATTATAAATGCCATAGTTTGTGTATACTGCTGATGTTACTAGAACTAGATTTTTACTCATACTGGTGTACTCAATAGGTTAACTGGTTGTGGGCGATCACCCTTGTCAATAACTACCACGCTATCATAGTAGTGCATACCTACCACATCTTGGTAAAAGTCAGCAAACATCTTGTTGTCAGGATGCTGATCGACGCCGCGATAGTAAGCACTGTTCATTGTGTCAGTTACTAGTTTACTGTAGTTTAAGAAAGTGTTTGGTGCACGCAACCCACCACCGTACTCTGGCCAGTAGTTAGTGTGTGTATCTTCACACATGTAAACTCCGCCCTTCTTAATGTGCGGCCATACTTTCTGTAGTGTAAGAATTTGATGATCCACACGATGACTACCATCATCTAAGAATATGTCAATCTCTGGATAGTCTTTTAAGAATTCATCCCAGAATGCAGGATCACCTTGATCACCTTCAACTTGAATACAGCCCGGAGTTTGGTGTTCTGGTTTAAACGCATTTGGATCTACATCGATGCCCACAATAGTTGCACCTTTACCAAAGTACTTTTGCCACATTTCTGCTGAACCGCCACGGCAAATACCTACTTCAACTACCACAGGTTTACGACCTACGTAAGGCCCAAAGTGGCGTTCATAGATATCAAAGTAATGACTCCATTTACCACAGTGACGTTCTAGATCATTAAAAATATCAATTAGCATCTTAACCACCTTTCGTTGGCCAAGGTCCAATCAACTACTTGACCAATACGTTCGCTCAGGGCCACACGTGGTGTCCATCCCAGACTCTTCATGTATTCGCCACTTAGGCTGTAACGTAGGTCATGTCCTGGGCGTGAGCTGTGAAAGTCTACCATGTCATAATGTAAAGGTTTGCCTTGTACATCAGCAATTAACTGTGCTAACTGTAGGTTGTTAATTTCTTCAGCACCTACTAGGTTAAACTTAGGACACTTAGCACCACCGTAGTCTTCTACTAATTTAGTGTTAGGGTCTAATTGTAACAAGAACAACATAGCATCTGCTACGTCTGCTGCATGGATATAGTGACGGCTGCCTGGAATAGTACGTGTACTGTCGCTATGGATAGTAATAGTTTCGCCATCGTTTACCTTGCGAATACACATTGGAATGTATTTCTCTGGGTGTTGACGTTGACCAAATACGTTCATAGTATGCGTTACGTAGATAGGCATCTTGTAGGTATTTTCAAATGCCACTGCTAGCTCTTCACCACCAGCTTTGGTTGCTGAATATGGGTTTGAACTATTGTATCGATCACGCTCGCCATAGTTAACGCCATTTGGTGCTGGACCAAATACTTCGTCTGTTGAGAAGTAGATAAAACGCTCTAGGTTATCTAGTTTGCGAGCATACTCTAAGATATGACCTGTACCTACTACGTTGTCCCAAACAAACTCCATTGGGTACTCAATACTGCGGTCAACGTGACTACCTGCGGCTAAGTGTAGAACGTAGTCTACTTGACCAATGTCGCGCTGTACCATAGGATTTAGTTCAGCACGTAGGTCATGGAATACAATACGCACACGCTTTTTGGTAGCATCATCAAAATCATTCATCATATCTGACAAGCGATTTAGGTTGCCGCTAAAGTCTAAGCGGTCTAGGCTAACAATATTCCAGTCTGTGTTTTTTAATAAGTGATGAATAACGTGGTGTGCAACAAAGCCCGCACCACCAGTTACCAGAACGGTTTTTGACATCGAAATCTCCAATTTTGATTGAATTTACTGCTTTAATGTATTTATTTTTGCGAGATTTGAGGCAAAAATTATGCTGTTACTGCTACTTTAGCTTCTACGTATTCTTTGATAAAACGGATAGCTTTGCGGCTACTGTCAAATACATATTCACTAGCGTCATCTTCTGTGTTTAAGATAACGATAAAACCATTTGCTACTTTACGAATTTCAATTGAATCAAACATGTTTATATCCTTATATAAGTTCTTACGAGTGTTAACTCTATAATACTAACACAGATAGAAATTTAGGTCAACAAAAAACCCACCAAAGTGGGTTTTTTTGAGCAAATTAGCTATTAGAATCTAACAGCGTAACCTACGTTAACACCTAATGCTTCATTGTCACCGTAGAAACGATCAACACCTAGTGTTAGTAGATTTGATTTGTTGATAGCGTATTCTGCAGCCACACGCACTGTGTTGGTTTTGTCAAATACGTTGTCGCTAAACGCATCGCGATAGCGATAACCTACACGCACTGCTAGAGGTTGTGTTACTTGTAGTCTTAGACCAGGTTCAACTGAGTAGTATGTAGAATCCTGAACATCAGTTAATCTATATCCTACTGCACCACGTGTATAGAATGAAATGTCTCGCGTTACTGGTAACTGATAGGTTGCTCCAGTTTCTAAACGTGTCGTGTCACGTCCGTTTGTGCCATTTTCATTACGTACTTGTACGCCGCCGTCTAATGTAATTCCGTAGCCAATATTACGGCCCACAGTTAAGTTAACACCTTGACGGTTAGCATCGTCACTCTGCCCTGCTAGACTGTCACGGAATGTATATTGACCGTGTACAAAATTGTCTTCGGAGGTTATAGGCTGTGCTGCCTGAGCTGTTAACACCGTTGACGCTAGTAATGCTGCGATTAAAGTTTGTTTCATTTTACTTCTCCTTTTAATATCTGTAAGTTTCAGGTTTATATGGACCTGCAACTTCGACACCTATATAATTTGCTTGTTCTGGTGTCAGTTCAGTTAAATGTGCACCTATTTGTGCTAGGTGCAATTTAGCTACTTTTTCATCTAATTGCTTAGGCAATAGATATAATTTACCAATTTCGTAATTACTGTAATTATTGTACATTTCAATCTGTGCCAATACTTGATTAGTAAAACTATTTGACATTACATAACTTGGATGTCCGGTACCACAACCCAAGTTTACTAATCGACCTTTGGCTAGCAAGATAATACGTTTGCCATCAGGGAATATCACATGATCTACTTGTGGTTTGATTTCTTCCCATTCGTATTGTTCTAGGCTAGCTACGTCAATTTCACTGTCAAAATGTCCAATGTTACATACGATACTGTTATGTTTCATCTTACGCATGTGTTCATGTGTAATAACGTTGATGTTGCCTGTAGCGGTTACAAAGATGTTAGCATGTTCTGCGGCAAAGTCCATGGTAGTTACGTAGTAGCCTTCCATGGCAGCTTGTAAGGCACAGATTGGGTCAATTTCAGTAATCCAAACACGTGCACCTAATCCACGTAGACTTGCGGCTGATCCTTTGCCTACATCACCGTAACCTGCTACCACAGCGATCTTACCAGCAATCATACTGTCAGTGGCACGTTTAATACCATCAACTAAACTTTCGCGACAGCCATATAAGTTGTCAAATTTAGTTTTAGTTACGCTGTCATTTACATTAATAGCACGTAACTTAAACTCGCCTGCTTCGATCGCTTCACGTATCTTGTGTATACCAGTGGTTGTTTCTTCAGTAACACCAAGGATGCCATCTAATAGTCCAGGGTGGTGTTTGTGTATGTACCACGTTAGATCATGCCCATCATCTAAGATCATATTAGGACGCCAATCATTTGGACCGCGCAGTGTTGCTTCAATACACTGCCAATACTCTTCTTCGGTTTCACCTTTCCACGCAAATACAGGGATACCTTTGTCTGCAAGATATGCTGCCGCATGATCTTGCGTTGAAAAGATGTTACAGCTTGACCAACGCACTTCTGCGCCTAAGGCTACTAGTGTGTCAATTAACACTGCTGTTTGGATAGTCATGTGTAGACTACCTGCTATACGTGCTCCTGCTAGTGGTTGTTCTTTTGCGTACTCTTCTCGCACAGCCATTAGGCCAGGCATTTCTGTTTCAGCAATAGCTACTTCTTTACGGCCCCATTCAGCTAGGCTAATATCTGCTACTCGATAATCCATTAATTGTCTCCAGAAACTTCGCGGTTACTAGATGAATTTTCTCTAGGACGACGATGTTTGTTTACTGTATAACTGTGTTCAGCATCTATCATACTTTGACGAAAGATTGCTCGTTGTTCTTTGTTTAAAATTGTGCTCATCACACGTTTGGTACTTTTGCTTAGATTAAAACTTGCGTTTGTTTTAGCCATGTGTATCTCCTAAATTGAGTTTACTTGTAAATTTAATACAAAATTTTCTACTACTAACTTTGTTACTGCAGCTAAGAGTATTGCTTCACCGTCTTTTTCTTCGCTGTAATGATTAAACAGCTCGCATACCTGACTGCCTACCATTTGATATATTCTATCTTTATCCAATGGTAAATTGCTCCAGTCAATACCGTCGGTTAGTTCTACTTCTTTAGCCAGTTCAATTATCTGTTCAGTGGTGTACTTCATTAATTAGCCTTTGTGCCATTTGATAGTATTGCTGACACTTTTCGTCATTGTGCAAGGGGATCAGTGAAAAGTAAAGACTTGCTGTGTACTTTTTGACATCCTGTATACTAAAATTATAGTTATCTTTTATCCAAAGGTCAAGTATATTAATTAATTTATGATTAATATTTGCTGGCACATTATTTAATATAAAATCATACCCCACTAAACTTTGATAGACTTTGGCTATGTCATATATAGGATCACCGTAGATTGTATAATTGCTGCCGTTTTTACCACGCATGTCAATTAATTTTATGTGATTCTCTTCTGTGATCAGTATGTTAGTAAACACTGGATCGCCGTGTATTACACCAGAGTGTTGCTGTGTGTAACTGTTTAAAAAATCTAATATAAGATCTAGTGTTTCTTTATGCCCGTTGTACGTTGAATAATTATAATTCTTATAACGTTCTAATATCTTGTCATGATGATTGTAGTCTGTAGAAGGACCTGCAACATTGTGTAGTCTTTTCAGTGCCGCCAGTAACGTTTGAAACTGTGTTTCAGTTAGGCAGTTGTTAGTGTACAAATAACTGAAGTTTAATCCTCGGATACGTTCTATAATAATTTTATCTGTGGTTTCTTCTAGCAGTTTAGGAAATAGATCTGCTACCGCTGCAGGTACGTTTTTATAATAGTAACGTTCGCCATCAATCTGCCCGCTTTTGATCACCATGCTGTTTAGAACTTCAACTTGGTTAAATGCGCGACTCTTAATGGTTGTGTTATAGTAACCTATCTGTTTTTCCAGGCTTAGATTGCAGTTTACAGCCAAGTCGTCAATATAAAAGTCTGCCCATGGTTTACCAAACTGTATTTCATCATAAGTTATACCAAACTGTTCTAACTGCTCAAGTGTAATTTGACCTATGTCTCGTACCACAGCATTGACATTACCTTGATGAGTACGCATACGTCTAGCAGTATAGATTATAACGTAGTGGCCTAGGCTTTTTAAATGCTTTAGGAAATTAATGTTACGTTCAATTGGCTCGCAGGTGGTGTAGTCACCGTCTACTCTAGGTTTGGTAACCAAAGTGTTGTCTAGGTCAAAACAGAATCTACGTTTGGACTGTTCTGGATAGTTTTCACAGAATATCTTAAGTTGCATAGGAGTTCCTACACAGTGAAAATTTTCCACAGGAGTAGCACTGACCTGTACCCCATTGGCCAAGAGTAACTTATAAACACCGCTAATGTAAAACTCGCCTTTCTGAGTTTGGTTAGCTTCTAACAACAACCTACAGTAGGTTCTTAACATTTGTCCGCTGGCAAAACAGTAAACACCGCAGTTGGCATTGTTACTGATCTTGCGTTTTTCGGCTATATCAGTTACTAATCCACGATCAATAGTAACGTAACTGTAGATTGGTTGTTCTTGCGTATCAGTAAAATAAAAAATATTATTAGGTTGTTCAGCAGATTTGTATCGACTGATGATATTTTCAAAGTAGAAAGTATCGCAGTCCATTAACATTATACGATGCTCAAGACTTGATTGATCTAAACTGTCTAAGGCAATGTATACTGTTTCTGCCGCACCGCGGGTACTATAGTTAAACGGAAAGAATTTAAATGCCACATTCTTGTACCGCTCACGTAGCTGTGTTTGAAAATCAAAACTATCCAGTTGACTGGTGTAGGGTATGATTACCTGATTCACTTCAGACAGATCTAGATTATCTAACAGCCAAAAGATCATTGGCTTGCCCAGCAAGTTGATCAATGGTTTAGGTAAATGATAATCCTCATCTCTAAAACGGCTACCTAAACCGTTCATAGGGATCATTAGATTAATTTTTGACATATCTTAAATGATTATTAAACCAATTTAGAGGTGCGGCACCGGTGTGGTCAAAGTCTGTGCTGTAACAGCGCATAGGTATACGAGTTGCGGCTAAAAATGCTGCATCGCGTGCTTGTCGCATTACCGCAGGGTCATAGTTTTCGTCGTAGTCAATTTCAGCAATCTTATCTTGCCAAAACAATGGAAGGTCATCTGCATGCCATCGATAGTCTGCGCCTGCAGGATTGGCTGCGTATAACCACTCTGCTGTTGGATTTAAGTTTACCCAATCATTTAAATAATCATTGTATCCTACACGCACATGAATTTTGTCGTTAAAAAATCCTGGAGGTATCACCATTGGCGGAGTTACGTTTATTATGTGTTCACTTACGTGACTGTAGCCATCATAATGCCTAACTAATTCACGTGTTGGTGCGTATACCGGTCCTGTCAGTTCATAACCTTTGTGCCACAATGTATCAGTACGAAATACTAGTTCATTACCATATTCGTTATCCTGCCAGTAGCGTTTGAAGCGGGCACCTTTTAAGATACGTATAGCATCAAATGTTCGCCAAGTGTATTTGATGTAGTTACCATCAGCAGTTAGTTCGCCGCCGTGGTACACACTTAGTCGCATTTGTTCTGGCCAATGACTGTAGTAGATAACACTTAAAGGATTAGGATCTTGTGTGAGTATTTGCAGTCCTGCTTCAAGTACATTTAGGTCGTAGTCGATAAAAATATGATCATCGTTACCTGCAAACCAAATAAGTTCATCGTCACTAAACTGCTCACTTAATGTACGCCAGTCACGAGTGCATTCAATTCTATGCCAGTGCAGTTCTAATTTTTCTTGAGGATAGAGTTTACGTATGTATGTTTCTAATTCTTCTTGACGATCTGAGAATTCTGGCGCAATCTGAATATAAAATATACATTTAGATATCAACGGAAGCATAGCGGCATAACTGGCCAGACAGTATTTGAATATATCCATACGGTCATATTGAGGAAGCCAGTGATTGCGATGGTAATAACTTAATCCTTGACTGGTAATTTTTACATTGAATAACAATATCATCTTAATAGTATATATGCTTGATTTGTTGTAGTCAACAAAAAAGGCGCATCTGCGCCTTTCTATTCATGTCTCTATTAAAAGTTATACTGTAATTGTACTCTCAATGCGTCTGCGCGGAAACGTCCGTAGTCTGTAGGAACTAATGTGGTAGAGCCTGCCCCTGTAACCAGATTGTTACGATTCATACGATGATATTCTACTGTAAGTTCTACTTCTTTAGCAATCTGCCACTCAGTACCTATTTCCCAATCGTTAACCTTGTTAGTGGGTGCATTAGTTTCTGCTTTATTAGCACCGTCAAAGTACTGCCAGCGCACGAACGGGGTCCAAGTGCCCCAATCATTTTTAGTCATATACATGGCCTGTACATATCCACCAGTTAGGCTGGCTTCTTTGATGGTGTTGGTGGCTATGTCCAGTGCTGGTGTAGTACCCCAGTTCCACTCAGTCTGTATACCCCAAGGTTGCGGATATTTGATAAAGCTAAGTCCAATACGTTGATCTGTGTGTCCACGGCGGAATTCGTTATCACTTACAGGGGTTGATGTTACAATTCTTCCGCCCACTTCTCTACGATAACTGCTAGTAGCAACTTTGTATTGTCCGTGGTATGCTTGTATACCTGCTTCGTATATCTGACCGCTTTCTGTTTTCCATGGATATGTAAAACGTGCTACCCAATGATGATTGTCATTAGATTCTGCACGGTTGGCACCCTGACCGTTGTATAGACCAAAACCAAACATACCATAGTTACCCGAGTGTTTAAGTCCTGCCTTGTTAATTTCTTCAAAAAGTTTTTGTACATCATCAGGTGTGTAGTAGTAAAAAGCACCTATGTCTCGCTCATCTCTAACTGCTGAGTTTAATGAGTCTACACGATCAAGTGCTAGTCGATTTGAACTTGACTGCATGTTTTCCCAACCGTAAGGCACTTTACTTTGACCCACACGTATACGATGTACTCGATCTTTAGTAATGTAAACATCGCCATAAGCATCACGTAGCTGCGCTAAATTACCAGTGGTTCCTGCTGAGCTGGCTAAGTCTGGTTGAATATAGTAACTAAGCCTATCGCCTACATCACCGTAGATAATAACACGTGCTCGACGTATAAAAAAGTTCTGCGCACCACCACCAAAACTTTGATCATCACCTACTGAACGGTCGCTCCATAGGTTTACACCTTCATCACCACCTAACATTGTAGTATGACGATTTTGTACATAACCACGGATGTTTACTCCGTTGGTCCATGCTCGCTCTTCTTTCTTTTTCTGTGCAGATACTTCATCTTTGCGACCTTTGGTGATCAATTCGCCTTCTTCTTCAGTTAAGACGCCCTTGCTAACCAATGCCCCAACAATATCTGTAGTGCTGTCAGCCCAGGCGTATTGTGCACCTGCGGCTACTAATGCCATGGCGACAATACCTCGCATCAACCATGTGTTTACTGTTCTAATATTCATACTTTTTCCTTTATACAATTTCTGTCCAATAGACAATTTCCCAACGCCCATCATAGTGTTCTACCAATGCTGAGCAACTTTCAACCCAATCCCCGTCATTCATATAGATCATGCCGTTGATATGTTTGATTTCTGGTGTGTGTATGTGTCCACAAATTACACCATCGTATCCTCGTTTCTGTGCGTATTGTAGCATGTTTAGTTCAAACTTAAATACAAAACCCACTGCTTTTTTAACCCGGGCTTTCAGAAACTTGCTAAGACTCCAATAGCCAAAACCAAATTTGCGGCGTACAAAGTTAAAGTAATTGTTAAACCATAGCGCAAGATCGTACAGCTTGTCGCCTAAAAATCCCAACCACGGTGCTAGTCTAGTAACCCCATCAAACACATCACCGTGTGTGATTAGGTATAGATTGCCATCTATGTCACGGTACTCTGCTTGGTTGACTAATTGTATGTTACCGAGATTGAAATGATGGGCCACCAACGGACGTAAAAACTCATCATGGTTGCCGGTTACATAGGTAACATTGACTCCGTGTTTGCCCATGCCAAGTATTCGTCGAATAACATTACTGTGACTTTGGCGCCACTTCCACTTGTTCTGCTGTATTTTCCAACCATCAATTATGTCTCCGATTAGAAATAAGTTTTCACAAGTGTTGTGTTTTAAGAAGTTGCTGAGTAGGTCAGCTTTACAGTCTTTGGTGCCAAGGTGAAAATCTGATATACAGATTGTTTTGTAGCGATTCAAGCCAGGATATCCCATAAGCCAATACTAAACATCACAGCCAAAAATGGCCAGATGTCTTGTAAAACTTCTAATGCTAATTTTGTGCTAACCATTCTCCAACTCCTATGACAACTGCTGCTACGCTAGAGAGACCAAATAACCCCATAAAAATAGCAGTACCTACTAAAAGTAAGACTGCCGGGATCATCGATATGTATAGTACAATGTCTGAAAATTTGAAAGTCATTGTCGTCTCCCTATATTAATATTTAAACATAGAAAGATTACAGTAGTGTTACAAAAACATTAATTTTTTATTACGGATGAATTATTCAGTGATATGATCTTGTTTGATTTCTCGTACTGGGTCGCCAGCTAGGTCAGCTAGAGCATTTTTTAATTCTACACGTTTGAACCCTACATCACGAATGTGTAGTGCTCTACGACCTATTTCTTCTAAAGGGAGATTGTCTATTCGACATTTTTTAAAATCATCTTCGAGATTCCAAACATACTCGTGATGATCTATTAGATCTAACACCAATTGGTGTTGAGGGTTGATATTAGCTTCTATCATTTGTTTTTGATAAAACTCTAATTCTTCTTGATTTGCTGCTTGAGTTCTTTTGTATTTAACTACAGCGATAGCATATCGATCTACGATTTCAATAATTGGAAATTTCATATAACTATTTATAAATCGATATGCCTGCTGGTTAAAGGTTAATAACTTCTTTTAGTCGATCTGCGGCATAACTTGCAGCAAACGCACGTGGTTTGACCATTGGTATAACATTACACATACCGCGGATGTAACCAATTGCTTGTTGTACTACACAGCTACTACCATACATTTCGTTTGGGTTAATATCTAAGTGTACTTCAACTTCACGGTCTTCTAAGATTTCGTGTAGTTTTAGGTACAGTTCAGAGATTTTGTATACTTCGTTCATCAGCCGCATGCTTGGACGATCTCTACGTTGATCGTAGTCACGTTCGATAGAGCTTTCACCAAAGATTTTACAGCCGTGTTTTCCGTCAATATGTACTACCACTGCCATGGTGTATTCGGCATGCCATACACCATTTTTACGGAAACGTCGACTGTCGCCTCCAATGTATACTTTTGTTTCTGCACTTTGGCTTTGTATAAAGTCGCGCAGTTCTTCGATGTTTAGTGGTTTCATGACCATCCTTTCACAAATATTTATTAGTGGTGGAACCTCGTGGAATCGAACCACGTCCTCGTGCTCTTCAGGCACACGTACGAACCATCTATACCAAAGTTCCTAAATCATACCTAACTGTTCCATTAACTTCTTCTTTACCATGAGATTTGGCACACGAAATTTCTCTGTGTCCCTAAAGCCCATCATTACACCAACTTCTGCTACAGCACCCGAACGGCTTACACCCATGTGGCAGTGTACTACTACGTTCATACCTTCATTCCAGGCTTCTTGTAGTGCGGCCGCAATGCCTTTAGCATCTTCGTTGGTAATAGCGCAACTATACAATGCGCCATCTGGCTCGTTGTCCTCTACGTCCAAGAAAAAGAACTGACGTATTCTACGCCACTGTTTGTACTTAGGTTTAGGAAACTCCACGCCAGGGTCTACAATCTGTATCAACATGGCGTTAGGACCGGGGTCGTAATGATAGCCACTACGTACATCCGCTAAACTAATATTTTCAATCCATGGCTTCATTATAACCTCCTTTCTTTACCAATGTATGCCATCACTGTATTCAGGATGACTTTGTCTAAATCTTACATCACAACCCAGGGCCGCAGCACAACAAAACTTTTCTCCTCGACTGAATATTAAGCCATTTAACTTAAATGCTCGTATAACGCGGTCACCGTTAATCCAACCGCGTTCTATTTTAATATAACCTAATCGTTCGAGTTCATTACGCAACTTAGCAAACTCTGGGTGGTCTTCAGTGCCCGTTACACTGCATTGACCTTTACCTTTAAGTATCTCTAACGTCTCTTCTGCTGTAGGCTTTCTACCACCATTGGTATATATGTTCCACTCTTTGTAGATGACTATATCAGTTAAGTAGGATTCGTCTATGTAAAATTCACGTAGTTTAGGCATTACTTCTTACGTCCCTTAAACTTAGTGTCTTTGGTAGTTCTGCGCTTGTACCAAAGGTAAGGTTCACCATTGGGTAGCAGTCCGTTAATTACACCATCAGCACCGGGCTCTCCTACAAAAACTAAAGGCTCTTCTACGTGTTGTCTCAGAGCCTCTCTATCTTCAACCCATTTTGGTTTCTGTTTCAAAATCCTGGGTCCTCAAAATTACTGTGTTCTTGTTTAAGTGCGTCCCACACAATAGTCTTTTGGAACTGTTGGTAGTCGTAACCTTTGGCTAACCAAGTCTGCACTGCTTCTTCACTACCCCAAGAGCCTGCAGGAGCAAACTCTTGTAACCATAATAGATACTTGCCTAATATTGGCTTGTTCCAAGTATCAGCACGACTGATAACTAATGTCCAAGGGTGGTTACTCAGCAGACTTGTTAAGAATCCGCCAGGTGGTAGTGCATATAAGAAATAGTTCTTAAGTGCCTCTTGACTCATGTCAGGCAAG
>JACCDY011304736.1_pt1 | contig 64602 bp, 48 predicted proteins | sample 7446391 | NCBI WGS metagenome assembly JACCDY01 (sample SAMN15323451, study PRJNA562643) | freshwater metagenome | isolation source: river surface water | place: USA:Blue River Watershed | collected 2017-08-18
AAAAAATATCCAAACTTGAATATTGGACTAAGTTAGTTGCTATGACTTCTAACGAAATCGATAGAGTGCAAATTATTGTTAACAATAGTCTGGTAGAGAATAACGGCAGCAACTATCTTAAAATGGAATATGAAGAAGTTCTGTGGCCTTACTTTCTATCTCGTAAGAAGAAATATGGAGGTGTGCAACATAAAGCCGTCATCAAATTCGACATTACAGAACTGAAAAAGTTATTTCTTAGAGGATTAGACGTAAGAAAGCGCGGTACTAGTGTGTTAACCGTACGAGCTACAGAAAACATATTGTTTACTGCGATTCGTCCAGATAACCTACTTACATGGCGCGAACTAACACTAAATGAAATTGATCGTATCTATGAAGACTTCAAAGCAGGAAAATTAGACATTACTCAATTTATCAAAACGGCGAAGTACAAACCTATTACTATTATTCAAAGAGCCAAGGGCAAAGGAAACAAATCTGTTTTAACATTTGCTGATAGGATGAAAGCACGTGGAACACAACTAACTCCTCATACTCGATTTAACTTTGTAATAGCTGAAGGTCAGCAATTCAAATACGATTACAGAGGACGAAAACGCATATTGACTACTGGTGAAAGAATGGAAACAGTTGAATACGTAAAGGATAACAACATTTCAGTAGATATCAACTATTATATGTTGAATTATATTTGTGGTCAACTATGTCAATTCGTTTCTTATCATCCGGATTTCTATGTTGCTCCTAGAAATGACTCTCACGAAGAAGCTAAGAAATCATCTGATACTACTAACAAAGCAGCTAAGAAGTTCTTGACTACATATTGCAAACGTTATATGGCGCCCGTTATTAATCGAGGTCCACTTGTGAGAATTCTATTCAAATATACTAAATCTAAATTTGAGGAAATCTTTCAGCAACTAGGTTGCGCTAATTGGACGCCTATATTATTCATAGATTGGCAAGTCGGTACATCTGCTAAGTTCCGTAAGTCATTCGTCAGTTTAGTAGAAAAAAATACACCAAACGATGACGAAGATGATCCAGACGATATTATTAAGCGTAAAATAAAGAAATACGGTAAAGACTACATATTTGTGTTATATCGAGATTATGTTACATCAAAGAAATCAAAGCAAAAACAAGCCGAGTTGAAATACCGCGAACAAAGAGAGAAATATATTGGATTACTCGCTGCGAAGATCAATACTATTATGTCTACTATTCATAAGCACATGGCTCTAGTAGAAAAGGCTAATATGGATATGCGTAAACTTGGCAAGATTGGTTCATACTTTCAAAGCGCGACCAAAGATAATCCCAAAGTGAAAAGTGTAGAAGAACTATTGGGTAAATGGATGACAGATATGGAAGTAGAAGAAACGCTAGCTGAGTTCGACAAGCAGTTATACTCACAACTTAAGGAGTTCACTGGTGACGACTATTATCAGCGCGGATTTGAAACTCTCGAGTTGGTCTACAACAAAATGATCAAAGCTAACCAGAAGTTAATACAAGCTAACGAAATGGCAAAAGCTATTACGAAGAAAGTTAACAAGGTTAATAAGAAGGATCATTGTGATGATGATGAATTAGAAGAAATGCGTCGTAAGGTTAATGAGATGTCTGATGTTGATAGCAGCGATAGTGAGAAAGCTCATAAATTAAAGAAAGGAGCTGATGTTCCAAAGGCCGTTATTGACGATGATAGCGAGGAAGACGATGATGAATCCGCATACGATTCTGACGGCGATACTCGTATGTTAATACTGGATGATGAAGATATAGAAGAAAGAGCTCTTCCTATTGAGGATGATTGATTATCAACAAGTTGATTGATCGACAAAAAAAATATTGTTATTATTTTTTGTCAATAGTTAATTCTTTAACAATCGTTGTTATATTCGGCTCCAGTACGCCATTTAACCTTGTTGCCCGGATGCATCTGTCTGTAATCCTCAGAAGATACGGTTCTTGCACCTGCTCCAGAAACTGCGACATGCATATCAGGACGGAACAGACCCATTCTCTTATTGGGTCCTTCATCGTGATCGGTAATTGACAAAGAACTGCCGCCAGTTGTTCTGTGCGGCATTTCTGTCAGGAAATACTTATGACCCTTGAAAACACTCTCGTCAAGTCCAGCGGCCCGCAGATATTCTTCATAGTCATTGCCTGGTTTTCTTGGAGCGCCAGGCTGTATTTCATTTTCCCCTAGATGAGCGGCGATGTAAGAATCATGCGAATCGCTTCCTGGTCCGTACAATTTGTCGGAAGGATCAAACGACACGTCCGAATATCCATCTCGTTGAGAATTACGAGCACCACTCAAGTCGGGTTTCATAGCGCTGTATTTAGTTCTGTGTTTCTTACCGCGCCCATAATTAATACGGCTGCTACCCTCGGCCTTGCTAACCCACCGGTACTTATCTTTGCAATCCTTCACGCATGAATTTGCGGATGATCGGACCCATCTCCAAAGTAGCAAAATTACTACCACAATCAGAACCATCAATAGAGCAGTCTCGATTTCAGACATTTTACAAATAGTAATCAAAAGTATATAATACTAAAGTTATTTTTTTCTATATTTAAGCATCGATAACTCCCATAAAATTATAAAATACCATATATGTATTTACCGTAGGACGTAACTGCTGTGATGTGCGAGTGAATGATGAATCATCCAAACGCCACCAATTGTCATTTTCAACACTACCTGCGGCCTCACCCACAGTCTCACCTTCTCGTCTGGAGAAATCGCATCTTGCGCGCAATGCATAAGCCCAATAATGGCCGCCATGTGTATTTCCAGAATGTTCGATTTGCGCAACCGCACGATATTGTAATTTTTTGTCAGGACGCCCTTTCATATTGAACTGAAGTTCGGGTACATAGTTTGTCACTTGATCTTTGTTATAATTTTTACTCAATACAATAAGAATCTCAGGAATTTTAGACAGTCTAGTTAATTTGAATCTAGCCGTGGCAACTTTGCACTTTTCACATCTATAATCTTGGTCAACATAACTATTTTGTTTCAATAGGTATGATTGCAAATCACCATCAATAGGCGGCGATTTATCCCAGCCGGCAAATTTCTCCAACTGCGCCGATTTCAATCTAGGATCAACGTCGAAGAATGGATATTCCCATGTCTTCTCTGAACACATTTCGTTACAGATATGGCAATAGATACTTACAAGGTATTGATGCATGAACAAATCCTGAATCTCTTCGAGTTCTTCTAGAGAATCAATTAACATCATTGAAATTTCATTTGAATCTTGTTGACCAGATCTCATATATTCTTTTTTGCGATCGCGCAGTAAGTTATTCATACAATGCCAAATGTTTGGCGCATATTTATCTACTTTATTAACAAGACTGATGTTATAAGCAATTGTTTCTTCTCGTTCTTTTAATAGTTCCGTAGAACCTTGACTAGCCGGTACTACCTTGTATTTCATAGTTTCGAATTCTTTGAATAAAGCAACAAACATTTGTGCTACAGGATTTTCTCTGTATTTCTCTTCATCTTGATGCTTTAGCAAGATCTCGGCAAATGTAGTACATGTAATTAACCCTTGTAGAAATGCATTCCAATAACAAGTCGCTCCTATGTTAACGAACCCGCATGGAGGAGGCAACAATTCCGGTTTGAACTGTATGGGCATATTCTTCTCTTCCGACATTATAGTATATTAGTCTTTGTGAACTTTTTTAATGTAATATTCCAGCCGTGATATTTTAACTTATTCTTTTCAAATTTATACAAACTGGGTTTTGCCCACACAACTAACGTATCGCCGTCTCTCCATGATTTTACAGTATCCATATATTTAGGAGTGATTTTAAGCACAAACTCCTTCTCAGAAAAAGGTCTTCTCCAATTTGCGGGCTCCTTTATTTCTTCTAAAGTAAGTAGACTAGAATTAGATCCTAAGAATCTTTCATTACATGCTTTCAATTTAATAGGGGTATCGTCTTCTGTCACAAATTGTATAACCGCATGAGTACCGGTTAATTTTCTGTAAATGCCGAATAGTTTCAACATTATATTAAAAAAATTACAGTAAAGTTTAATCGTACTCGTTAACGTCGAATTGTTCAGCTCCGCGGTATTCCGTGATACGCTCGTCAACAATCTCGCTTGCATCGATAACAGGACCCTCGATACCCTTGCGATGTTGTACAACCATAAGACGAATTACATACTGAAGCAAAGTTACGAAGAACATGTTGCGCATCAGAGAAGTCTCGAATCGCAATCGTCCCATATTTAGCAGTAGTCTCTTCAGCATAGTTTGTTTATTGGCTGGATCATCTCTTACGTTTGGCGCCAAGCTTGCAACTTTGATGGTGAAAGTTTCCTCTTCACTCTTGCTGTCAGGGTAAACGAGATCTTTATCCGAATGTTCAGCACTTCTGATAACATCAAGTCCTTCAAGCGTATCGGCAGGACTGAATGGTACTGCAGTTTCTTGATTGGCATCATGGAGAACATTTAATTCCAGTTGTATTTCTGCGCGAGGACCTCCTACAGAAACAATAGTTTGAGAGCGTGGAAATACGATATTACGACTGTTTGTTGTTCTGTTGACAGCCGCTCTATTAGTTCTGTATTGGCTTTGCAGAAGTGCTTTGTTCCATATTTGATCAGACAAGAACTTTACACGTCCTGCTTGCTTTCGTGTGTCGCCAAACAAACTTCTCGGTAGAAGAACGAAGAATTCGTATCCATTAAGAGGAACCATAGGGTTGCAGATAAGTTTAGTAATAACATCATCTGGAAAACTAGCTACTACATTAGACTTGGAATGCATGAAGCTCTCCACCATTTTTTGCATAGAATAAGAATAATTCATCAAGTTAGCCAGAGGTACTCCTTGCATCAAAGCGTGAATATTAATCGGAACAATGTTCAACTCGATGATGTTGGCTACTCTTGATTGCTCCCTATCAGAAGGCAACTTTGATGTTTCAGGAACCCAGTCGGCCAATATATCATCGATGTTACGTTTGGAGTTTTCAGATTGCACTGCATTTAGAATATCGCTGAATTCGTTTCTACCTTTCAACGCGAAAGGAGTGCCCATTGCATTAGCAAGTGCCCACGCTTCCTGTTCTGCTATCGGTTGCTTTCCGCATTCTGAGGCAAACCAGTATGCAGAAGAGGTATCCAAACCTACCGATACAGATGAATTTACATCGGAGTTCAACCACACTTTACTAGATCTGTTTGAAACAACCCATTGCAGAAGAGTTACTTCATCTTTTAGCTGTTGTTCAACTACACCTTTTTCGAGTTGCAGATCCACATGAGTAGCAGCGTTAAACGAGGCGAGGGAGTTTTCGTAACTAGGGAAATATGACAGTTTCATACTATCTTTGAAGTCTGCCAACACTTTGCGAGTACCGTAATTATATTTGAATCCGTCAGCACCTGATCTTTGCACGGGCATCAATCTGCCATTCAGATCATCATACTTACCGGATAGCACGGACAATGAATATGATAATGGCATTAACGGCAGTCTTCCGTGCTGATTGCGATATTCAGAAATACTGTTCAGACTGGTTTCGAAATATAAAGGAGTGTCAATGATTTCTTTGTAAACTGTAGAAGCGCAATTAGCCAAAGAAACTGAAGCACTGATAATGTTGTCCAGCATAATGGTGTACCAACTCTTACGAGATTCGTGGCTGATTACTGCGTTGTTATAGTCATAACCAGTGTACAACAACGGTTGAGATTTCTTAATTGCTTCTTCTGTTACTGCATCGAATCCACCGGCGACAATGTATTCGTCGGGAGTGGCAAATTTCAACTTGGAGTCAGTAACGAACTTCTTCAGAAGTTCAGCCTGAGATCTTACTTCGTTGAAGTATCTGATGAACCATGGCAATGTTCCGCGCATAGTTTCTACCATATTATCATCAACATCGGTAAGCTTATCGAGAGCATGAATTTTGTTATTATTAACAGGGTTCACTGCGGTAAGTAGATCTTTGATAGCTCTAGCAACACTAGCATACACGATAACTCCTTTCTTAGGATCTCCTCTTGCTGGAGCATCAATATCATTTATGGCAACTCCTTCCATGATAGCAGCGCTAGATGATCTGGCAAATCCATTCAATAGTGGCGCGTAGATCTTACGAGATGTTGGACTAGTTAGCAAAGCAACGTAGTGCGCCAAAATCTCGTTAAATCTTACAAGCAGCCCAGCTTTTTCTTTATGCAACATAGTGTCACCTTCACGAATGACAACACTACTGTTATCAATTCGAACGATACTTCCTTTATATTCATCAAGTAGTGAATCAATCTGTCTCTCCGATACAAGTTTGTTTACTACTTCTTTCGCAATTAGTTTTGTAATTTCGTCCGTTGTTGGTGACATAAAATCAGCAATTCGAACGAATGAATAGTTTCTGTTGTCTATCGCTCCGTAGTTAGCGGTCGCTGTTGGAGCTCCTAGAAAAGCTTTATACAATAATGTTATTGTTTCAGTGATGTGAGTACTGTAATCAGTTCGAATCTTCAATTTATCTACTAAATTAAAATCAATTGTATCAAAATGACTCATCACATCATTACAGTTAGCAAATGCGATGCCAAATGTACGATTGAAGTTAGCAATGGTAGCATCAACATTTGCACTGTCGTTCATAAGTGATTGCTTGGCAACAGTTATGAGCGCGTGGCACATCGCGTAAATATGATACAATCTATTTTTGATGTTGTCTAAATATTCTTTGTCGGTACTATTCAAGGAGCTAATCGTTTCTTGTTCTAAAGAAATTGCGACGGAAAGATCCAGCGCATCATTGATCAACGGCGCCATTTGACTCAAACGTCCCCAAAGATGCCAATAATAAGCATCATCATTGTATCCCCACATCGATACATCGAGTGGCACAAAAGGAGCTACAGTATTGTCAAATAAAGTTCCGCTTGTCTGCAAAGCAACCATTATGTTTGCTGCCAAATTCATATTATCAAACATGATAGAGAGCCTGTTTCTGTATTGTGTTAGAATATCGATTTTAAGTTGTGGTGATTTATCCAATTTGAGATCAGTCAATCGTTTGATAAGTGCTTTTTCTTCTTCATTACGTGGTTGACCGCCGGCTCCGTTATCATATCTTGGAATAATGTTAAATGGAAAATTAGTTTGATTATCGCTTCTTTTTTCTTGAGGAACATCGGTGTTATTCCAATACACGAGTTCTGCGAATTTCTCATGTAACATATCGTCAGGAAGAATTGTCGATGCAATTTTGAAGTTCGAAGTAAGAATTTCCACAGATGCGGCTAATCCGTTCTTGTCGCGATTTTCAAGTAGAACTTTAAGTAGATGTTCTTCCATATCATAATAAGTCGCTTGAACAAACTCACTAGTTACTACAGGAGTGAATCTCTCATAAATTTCAATAAATTGACGCGGGTAAATATTACGGAATACGTTAAGAGAATACTTGACAGATGTAAGCATTCTCGCTACGACATCACGTAAATTAGAGAAATCAAGCAGCATGTTATCGCCATCACTAGATAAATTGAATTCGCAAAGCTTTCCAAGATCAGTACCAATAGTATAAATATGCTTAATTGTGTCAACCACGTCTTCATGCATATTTGTAACTTTAATAAGGTAAGGGTGACGGTTCATATCGCCGGCAACACCTGCAGTAGCAGAACCTACTGCACGCAACAAAGGATTGTTACTAGCAGAATCTGGATCAGTTAAATTAATCATTGCTCTCAAGTGGTTTTCGTTAATGTAAAATTTACTGCGCTTAGCTTCGACTTCTTGTTTTTTACGAGCAATATATAAATCTCTCAATTGTACATCGGTCAAAGCGTTGCCAGTGGCATTTTCCTTAATAATACTCCAAATAACAGAGTATTCGTTGGATTGAGCATAGGTGTTGAATGCAGACAGAAGATCCCATACTGATTTCAAAATAGCAAGAGGAGTGGCAACGGTTTCCTCAAACATAAGAGCGTATTCAGTCTTGAAGTTTCCAAATTTACTCAATCCTTGCATAGCACGCATGACAATCTGGAACTGTTCTTCCGAACTCTTAGTCGATTTAATAGATGATTTAGTATTCTTAATAGCTTCGCTAAACGAAATAGCTGGCACACCAGGTGATTTCTCGCCAAATGTATCCAAATCTTTCATGATCTTCTCGCGGAAATCATCGACAGTCTTCTTAACTTCTTGAGTCCATAGCGTGGAAACTTTGGGATCGAAAGAACGGAAATTTGTGAATTGATCAGAAGGAGCAGGACGTGCACTCCATGCATTCTTAGAGTCAGTAATATCATAATCGATTCTTTCATTTGCAGGACCTACTTCGATTCCTGTCAAAGTCTTCTGGCGTTCTTCATTCCACTTGTCCATATCTTCGCGTTTAGCAAATCCGTATCTTTGATTGATTTCAGTAATCATACCGCCAATAACAGCGCGAATAGTAGCTTCAGCATCTTTCTCTTTGTATGCAGCATACACTTTGTTAATAGCACGAATAATAGCGCGAATATCAGATTCGGCGTAAGTGCCATCTTTAATGAAATCAGTCTTCTCAAATATCATAACGAATAGATCGGCCCAAACTGAAGTTGTATCAGGAATCATAGCGATCATGAAAGATTTGGCCGCATCGCGATTGGCCTTATATGAAAGAACGCCTCTGTACCATTCCAACAGTAGCGGCACACGAATATATAATTCCACAGCCTCAGGAATAATTTCAACTTCTTCCATTGCACTACCACCACCAAGAATCATGCGGAATGGAGTCAATGCAGTATAGTTAGCGCTGGATGGACGGTGGAACATAGCGAATGTCTTAGTAACAACAATAATCTTAGCTGCCATAGCTTGGATAATCATGACAAACAACGAATCGGTCTCTTTGAAAGGATTAGCAAACCCAGTATCGACATGACTAGTCAAAGCCATACCGATTCTCTTACGGATATTTACATATGATGAAGGATTATCGCCAACAGTTGTTCTGCTGGAAACTCCCATAGGGAATCCGGTCGCGGGTGTTCCCAGACTTTGCAGATTCAAAGCCGACGCCGTTACATCTCTAGCATCGATGAAAGGAATTACTGATCCATCTTTAGCTATACGTCCAGGAGCATTAGATACGACTGCCGCGTTAGCTTTTATGAATTGCAAAGGAGCATGTGCTCCATCACGATTTACAGTAGCTGCAACGCCGATTTGATGGTCGTTTTCGCCTGCCTTAGACTCAATGGTCTTAATCTCCGAACGTTTCAAAGTAGACATATTTTCAAGGCTAAATCCACATGTGAATGAAGACATTACCCAATACTCCATTAGAGTTTTGAACATAAGACCGCCGCCCATAAATGTTTCTTTTTCGAGTGCTTTGCCAGTGAATTTAGATCCGACATTTACAAAAGCATTAACAATGTTATCGAGTGCTCTCGCTGCACCCACTGCTTTAGTAATTTTTTCCTTAAATTCCTCATATTTCTTCTTGTTCAAAAGGAGTTTCGCTAGGAAAGGATTGCCAGGGAACAGTCCTTCCCTAACATTTTCAGCAATATATTCATAATAGTGAGGGCCAGCTGTATTGTAGGCTGGTCTAGTTGAATAAGATCCAGTAGCCGGATCAATTCTGCCGTTGGATGGAATTTCGACTTCTGACAAAAGTTCTGCAGGGAAGTCTTCAAACAGAGAAGCGATATGATTGCCGGATGTACCAGCAAACCATTGAGCAGCCATTAGTGTGTTCTCAAGAAGAGATGCCAAATCGCGAACTTCGTCAGGATGCGCTGCATGCGACTGTGCAAATCCTTTCAGATACAGATCAACAGCCTGCGCCACTTTGTAAAGATTCTTCATAGCATTCCGGCGATCGTTATAATATGTCTTGAGCATTTCTTCCCAATCCTTCACTTGTTGCAGACGTACCTTCATTTCATCTGCTGATGGAGCTGCTCCATTTACTGAGTTAGCGAATCTGATATAGAGTGAGAAATGATCGCCGAGAGTTTTGGCAGTTGAATAAGTCACGTTCTTAGGAGTGTCATCAACACCCCAATCCAATTCCTTAACAGCTGTGTCGTACGCTTTTTCGACGGCGTCGATTCTTGCCGCCATAGATTCTCCAAGCAGAACCTCATACTTCTCACCGTACAATTTCAAATCTTCACTAGTGCGTGCCAAATCACCCTTGACAGTTGCCAATCTGTAATAGTAGGCGAGTTTCTTTTGTGCGGTCTTAATAGTAACATAGTATTTTTCCTTATCACCGCCGCCAAGAGAACGCATATTGCGCTGAATGAAATCACGAGCCTTGCCTTCGATGTGTTCACCCAAAGCTGCCACTTCTGCCATTGCATCTTCTTTCAATTCTCCATCGCCACCTGTTTTCTTTTCGCGGGGAGGAGCAGCGACTTCAGTAATAGCGCTGAGGAATTTAGTGCTGAAATCAGTCACAAGAGTCTTAAGATTCATAATGGCATCATTCATCTCCCTGAATTCAGCGGCGTTCTTAGTGGCTTGAAGTTTCTCCAAATGGTGATGCAAAACATTGATAGATGAAAGGAAGCGATTGCTCAAATCGCGAGAACTGGCGTCTCTCATATAACCAGTCAACACAATATGGAAGTTTTCACGATCGGCCATATCCATTTCACTGAATGCCTTGATGAAATCAGCAAGTTCATTTGAGATAGGAATGGTGTCACCGATTTTAGGACCAATACCCGCAGCCGCCGCAACAATACGACGATATGCAACAAGGAGATTGTCGTTGAAATCCTTGAACAGTTGTTCGCGGAACTTAGACTGGCGTTCAATTCTCTTTCCGAGACTGTTTTCCTGAACAATCTTCGAGGAGAATTCATCTCCAATGGCACCACCGCGTTTAGTAAGAATAGCGGCGATTTCGTCATGCGCATAGTTGTTGTCGCGTAGAATTTCAACAGCCGCGATTAGTTCGCCCAATTCTTTGGTGCTAAGAGGACCCTTGCCTTTGCCAGCATGTTCATAAATCTTAGTACGAAGCTCACCCATATCTTTGGCAGCCGCATATACTTGAGGTTCCATACCTACTTTCTTCAATGCTTTCTGAACACGAGCAGCAGCCTGACCCAAAACGTCAACACCCGCAAGAAGATAGCCTAGACGAGATCCGTATTCATCGGTACCAACAGCAGCCTTAATCTTAGCAACCATACCCTTGAATTCGTTGCTTTCCTCGAGAAGGCCGATGATACTTCCTTTAGTAGGACCGACAACACCACTAATCATTGATGCCAAAATCATCAACTGGCGATTTGTTTCTTGCATCAAAATATCGTAGAATCCCTTAACACTTTCTACTTGAGCCTGGATAGTGCTATCGCCAGATCTACCGGCAACTTCCAACATCTTGTTTTGCGCGGCTTTCAAATACGCCATCAACAAGTCGAGATTCTTAACTGATTGTTCAAGATCACCAGCTACATTCATAAATTCAGTGTTGATATCGCGGGTAAGAGCATAGATGATTTCGGAAATCTTGGCGACTTTAGAATCTGTGGAATCAGACATGCTAATTACATCTCCACCAATCTCGTTGACAATCTTGACAAGTTCGTCAACAAGACCTTGTTGAAGACCGTGACCCTTGCCAATTTGCTGGCTTCTAGGATCTGGCAAAGCCTTATGCAGAGTCTTAACAATAACGTCGATATCATCTTTTTCAGGGTTGACTTTTGTTTTGAACTGCATAGCGTCAAAAATCTTCGCTGCCATTTTACGAATTAGATTTTCCTTTCCTTTGGAGTAAATAGAATTTTCATAATCTTGAATATCCTTTGTTCCTCCAACACAACCGCATCCGCCACCTGTTCTGGTGACATTTCCCATACTTTTTATGGCTTCATCATAATATCTCGATAATACGGCTCCAGAGGTCCAAGATAAACCGTCGTTACTCGAAGCATTTCCCATTTGTAAATGTGGTCGTGTGTGTATATAGTATAAAAAAAACTTTTTTAAATCATACAAACATATGAAAAAAACATATTTAACATTTTAAAAAAATACTATGCGTATTATATACTTGACTTTAAAAAAGGAAAAAATGGCAAAGCGAACTGTTTATTGCCGAATTGATCAGTGGTTGAAAAAGACTGACCCGGAACTTTTTGCCGCATTCGATGATTTGTGTGCTTTACATATATTGAAACCAAAACCTGCGGGAGGTATTACTTTCTTGTATCCTACTGATGAAGCTTACAGGAAGGAAATTATCGATAATTCTATCGGAACAAGCGAAGAGCAAACTCAAGCTGAGAAAATGCTGAAATCGCTGGTCTTGCAACTACATCTTCCCGATGCAAATTCTTTCCAGACGTACAGTGATGACATTCCGAACACGCTTGGTATTCACACTCCTATTAGCGAAGTGAAAGGTGCCACTGTTTCTTTCAATGGAGATTTGACTGCTTCAGTTGCTAAGAATTTCGCTCCTCGCGGTGATAGAGTTAATATGGCAGTGTGGGAACTCAAAGGCAAAGACCGTCTGCCTATCGATGGCAACAAAGCACTTGGTACTCACACCAAACGCGGAAAGAAAGAAGGTGGTATGCGCAAACCTATCACTGATCGCGTGGAATTTGCTAAGTTGATTGAGGAGAAATTCCGCAATTACGCTATTACCAACAAAATTTTGGAATGCGATCCTTATTTGGAGTCTCTGGTTTCTTTCCTTGTGTGGGCTAAGGGATCCGATCGTACTGACCTGCTGCGTAGTGTACTAATTTGCTGCAGTCCTAAATGGCGACCTTCGTTTTATATCGCGTTCCAACCTTATAGCGATGCTCATCTTATTTCAGACGCTGAGTTCACAGCTTGGCAAAATGAAACGATGGGTTATTGCTTCGTTGAGAACCCTGCTAAATACTATTTGGCTGCTTTCAAAGACATTAATTCCGACGAGAAAGATTGCTGTGCATCAGCCGAGTCTAGAACTAAATTGCGATCGGCGATTGAAAAGAAGCGTCAGGAAATTCTTAAGACTATCGCTAAGTCTACGCTATCTACTAATTTGCAGAAATTATACACAGATCTGGCTGCCAGTAATTCAATCGGCGAACTTTCAAATGTGTATCCTGCAACGCTGAGTGCATACCTACAAAGTAACCCAGAACATAAAGCTGTTCAAGAAGAAATTAGATTTCTAATGGGACGCGCATTTTCCGATTTGACATCGTCCGGCTATGGACCTGAAGAATTCTGCACGGCTCACAAACAACTAGTTGATATTCTCGAACACCGCTACAACTTCAAATCAGGTTTCAGATCTTGTATGTGTTTCAACACTGAACTGCAAACATCCGGTACTTCTTGGTATTCTGGACCTTTCGCTCTGCTCAGATCCAATTATTTGCTTTACACTGCAGCACCCAATGGTGAATCATCTGTGCCGGATGATGTTAATGCTGTTTTCGAAAAGGACGTTACTCCATCTGCTATCGTCATGGTCGACACAGTTTCTCAAGATTGGGCTGCAGCTAATGCAGTTGCCAATTCTATGCGCGGATCGGACAAATGCAGTGTAGTGAAACGCATGTTGGAACTGACCCAAAAGGCATCAAGTTAAATAAAAAAAAGTGAATAATATAATGACTACACTCTCACCTGAAACTGGATTTTGCATTGGCGAGATACTTGAAGCATTTCTCGTTCTTAAACAATTTGCGATTTTAGAAAAACTAGACGGATTGAATGAACCTATTAATCCTCAACAAATCAATTTAAAATTCACTAATCAATTAAATACTCCTACTGGTCATATTATGGATGCGCTGCACGTTACACGCACAGTAGATAGAGCGCATATACAAGCATATCAGGAGTCCACATTCGATGCTTAATTTTTTTTGATTTTGAAAATTGAAATGATATATACAAAATACAAGTTAGATCAATAAACATACATAATATACCAATGTCAAAATTCGTGCGTAGAGAATACCTCGGCTTCACCTCGGAACAAATCATCGAGAGTGCGGAGCAACTGAACTATGACAACTTTAGACTTGCCCCTGGTGAAGTGAAAGAACATTCGGATAAACTTACATACTTCAAAGTCGTGTGGCTTACCGAGAAATCAGAAGATATCGACAGAAGCAAATATGTTACCAAACAAAAAACACTTGATGAAGAAGCGACTGAAATGCAGAAATTCAAATTCCAATTTCAACCATCTAATAAAGAACTCGAGGTGTTGAAAGGAGATAAATATGGATATCTATCGAATATGTTCACTTCTATTATTACCTCAAGTATGATGAAAATTTATGACGATGGAAAGAAAGATGGTAAGAAAGATGAGAAAGCTCCTAGAAATGCAACAGTATCTATTACTGCGATGACAGCAGCTGAAATCGGCGGTGGCGATTATGTACCAATGATCAAAGAAGACATGAGTGAAAAGCAGAAAGAACAAGAGATCGATCGTTGCGCAAAACAAATTGCGAAAATCGAGGAAAAAACTAAATCCTTTGTCAAAGCTAGAATTGCAGTTGACAAAGCATGGCGTATCTTCTGCGAGAAAATCAAACTCACTAACAAATTCTCTGCTGATGAAAGTACAAAGGTAAGCGGTATTGTTCAATACAGCACAGAGTTGAAAGATCCGGTGACTCAAGAGAAAACCACTAAGTTCTTCGAGCGACCTATTGCTCGCATTAGTTTTCCGATCTTCAACTATTCACCAGAAGGTAATCACGGAAAACTTGCAAAGAGCAAGAACAAACACATTGGCCGCTACTTCAAAACCGACAAAGGTGATGAACAATGGACTCCAATTCTATATGCGCCTCCCAAAGGTACATCTGATGAGGATGCTAAGAACGAATTGAAAGTTCTCTATGTTGATCCTGAAACTTCTGAATCGCGGAAAGTTAGCGTCAACACAAAGAATATGGGGAATGCTCTAACTGCCAAATCGCTAATTGGAGGAAAGAGTAATATTATGGAATGCAATATCAGTCCATTTGGTATTTCTCTCAAAGAGACTCCTATTGTATGTTATGTGCGGAAGCATGTAAAGAAAGCAACAGGAGCCTTTATGAAAGCTGAAGAACTTGCTGATCTTGGCGCATTCGCAGAAACAGAAGAAGATACAGGATTTGATCCTTCTGAAGAGCTTATGGAAAAGCAAAAGAAGAAGCATGATAAGTTCGCAAAGAAATCCAAGAAAGACGACAGCGATGATGATGAAAAGCCTAAGAAATCCAGGAAACCAAAGAAAAAGAAGGATGAAAGCGATAGCGAAGATGAAAAGCCAAAGAAAAAGAAGGACGAAAGCGACAGCGAAGATGAAAAGCCAAAGAAAAAGAAGGATGAAAGCGACAGCGAAGATGAAGAAGAAATTCCTAAGAAGTCCAAGAAGAAGGGAAGCGACAGCGAAGATGAAAAGCCAAAGAAGTCCAAGAAGAAGGGAAGCGACGATGAAGACGAAAAGCCAAAGAAGTCCAAGAAGAAGGGAAGCGACGATGAAGACGAAAAGCCAAAGAAGTCCAAGAAGAAGGGAAGCGATGATGAAGACGATGAGATTCCTAAGAAATCAAAGAAGAAGAATGATGAAGAAGCTCCTAAAAAATCCAAACCCAAGAAAAAGGGAAGCGATGATGAAGATGAAGATGAAGCTCCTAAGAAATCAAAGAAGAAGAGTGATGATGAAGAAGAAAAGCCAAAGAAGTCCAATAAGAAGAAGGGAAGCGACGATGAAGAAGCTCCTAAGAAATCAAAGAAGAAGGAAAGTGACGATGAAAGCAAGAATGAAGAAAAGGAAGAACCCAAAAAGGAAGAACCAAAAAAGGAAGAACTCAAAAAGAGAGATGATACTCCTAAGAGTAAAGGCGATCCAAAGGAAACTGCCGAATCTGAAAAAGCTTCTGAAAAAACTAGCAAGCCAAAAAAGAATAAGAAACCCAAGGATGACGATTCTGATAGCGATTAAAGGATGACGACTCCGATAGCGATTAAAATTTGCTGAGCACGAACTCAAAATCGTGAGTTATTTTTTTACTAATTTTGATTAGCAATCTATGAGGGTGAGGCGCGGCCAATTTAACAAATACTGAATCGTTAGATGGATGATCTTTATCAGAATTAGTGAACGAACATTCAGACACCAAATAGTCACGAAATAAGTTTGCGATCCCTATCGTTTCACCAACAAAGTAATATTTGTGATATTGTCCCATATATTTTACATTGATTGTATCAGTAATTAAATTACCAGGATACTCTACATCTTCAAATGTCTCAATAACTTCCTTGATTTTATTAATACGTTGAATAATATCAGAGCAAATAGATCGCATAAGATTACGCGGCTCTGCAAAGTTTCCATATGTTTTATAACCTAATTGGAATCTACTTGGTTCGTAACTGAGAATATGTTGTTTACCTCTATCCAAATCTTCATAAATCCAATACCCACACGGTTTGAATTTATTAGCATTAGTTTCACCCGTACCTACTGCTAACGAAATATGTGCTTTTATAAATTTATTTGTGTTGAGTTGAGTTAACCTGATAGTGCCCTCAAACATATTCTCGATTTCTACCTTTTTCAGCTTGTCATATATTTTAATATCTCTGCTGTACACCCATATCTTCGCCGATGTTTCATTAGTTACATCAATAGAGATTTGCCAATTTTTTTGCATATATTCTAGCTCGGGAATCTTGTCTTGCTGGAACGGGATTCCTTCTATACATTTACTCACAAAGTCAACTAGTAGAAACTCATCATCAGAAGTAATATCCTTTGTATAATCACAGATCATTGATAGACATTGGTACTCACTAACGTAACCCCTACGAATGGCATTTGCAAACGCGGGATGAACTCCATCTAATTTAAATTTAACAAAGTGTTTTGTCTTACTGGGTAAGAAACTGGCAAGATTGACGTTGTACTTATCGATCCATTGCGCTAGTTTGCCAATTGGTGTTTTTGGATCTGCCGACTCTTTAGCGAGATTCTCTTCTTCAATTGTGATATCATAGACATTAATCTTTTTTTTCTCTTCCGCCATTGTATATAATTAGTGTTCAATTTTAAGTAGTTAAAAAAATAGTCACATTTTATATAATATGTCTATCGAACTCTGGCTACAGTACGATTCAAAAAATCCTGAGGAATATAAAGATTGCAACCAGGATCTATGTAAATTCTTAGAAGAGCATCTGGAAGAAATAATCCCTAAAATAAAAAAGCCATTTAGTTTCAAACTAGTGGATGTCTCATGTCCCGAAGATATCGAAGAAGCTTCTTCTCGTGGAATTACCAAGTTACCTATGCTTATTTATAAACAAGAGAGACTCGTGGGTCCGGCTGAAATAAAAAATTACATTATGTCTCTTATCAACAAAAAAGAAAGACGTAGAGCCGACCCTGAAGATGATGGAATCGATGCTCCCGTAATCATAAAAGACGACGAACAAGAAGTACAAAATATGTTATGGGACGGCATTGTTGAAAACGACGATGAAGAAGATGATAAAGATGGAAATTCTCAAGTGATCGCCGCTAAAGCCGAAGAATTTAACAGGCGTCGTGAGAAATACGTAGCATCTCAACCAAAAAGAAGAACACCTGGTAGAGGTAGATCACAAACTTCCGATGGTAGAAGAACATTACCAAGGGCGAGACCTGACGGTTATAGACCTTCTGGTGAATCACGTTCTAAGAAACCGCCGCCTCCACAGTCATCAAAAACCAAATCGCAAAAACCGAAAAAAACAAAGCAGCAGCAACAAGAAGATAGCGATAATGAACCAGAGGAAAAACCTCGACGTCGTAGAGGAGCAGATATAGACATTAGCCCAGCAGAAGTTAGTCGGGGACTGCCTGCGTCTGACAGTCGTGAAAAGGAAGATGATCAAATGATGGCTCAATTTTGGGACAATCAAAGTGCAACCGTGTATTAGGAAATCCAATGAAGATCGGAAGTTTCCTTGCCAATTTTTTCTTAGTATATTTTTTGTATCTTCGATATGCTGTAACTAGCCTCTTCACAAACTTGGAAGTATTAAGATTGGCTAGTGGCATCCATTGATATCCAAAAGTATCATCTATTTCGTATTCAAATCCCTTTGATGGACGGAAAGGTCGACGTCTAACGCATGAAGGTAACTCTAGCGCGTAAGCGTAACTACAAATTCGAGCCAGCGCGTAAGGCTCCAAATTGAAACCAGCTTCTTCTTTCATTTCTCTAATCGCTGCTTCTCTGGACGACTCACCAGATTCAACGCCGCCCGACACAACACTAATCTTTCCGGGGTTTCTGATCGTCGGTCCTCTTTTATGAACTAGTAGATGTTCATCACTGATGATCAATACATACACACGCTCAGGAATACCATAGACAGCATCATCTGTTTCGTCGTTTTTATAAATGCAGTTCAGACATTTCAAAACGTACTTTTCTTCGAAATCAACCCATACTTGACCAGTTTCGCAGCATCTAGGTGCTTTCCGGCACTTTTCACTGCAATACATATACTTGCAAATACGTCTTTGACAAACGATGCACCTTATTCTTTTGGTTCCTGTGTAGCAGTATTGACATTTTTGTTTTTTGAATGCTTTGTAACAGCATCCAGCGGTAGAACACGGTTCTGCTTTTGCACATACAGGCGAACAATACAATTCGCCATCAGTGCAAAATCTAGAACATACTCTACAAACAGTATGATTGAAGTTTAGAGATTTCATCCAGAATATATATAAGAGTGTTCGATTCAAATTTAACTAACTAAACAATGAAATTCCAAGTGATTATAGATTTGTTGGATCAAGAGAAAAGCAAACCTCGCAGTAGCAAAAGTAAATCGGCAAAAGCTGCTATAGCCAGATCATATCGTAAGATTATTAAATTAATAGAGGATACCTATGACGAAGATACAGAAGCTACAATAGATATGATAAACTCATTAGATATTAGTGATCATATGAAACAGAAAATAGCTAACTGGATTGCTAGTAATAAACAACCAAAGAAATTACCAAAGAACGCACAGCTAAGAAAGGATCTTATTGAATTGATGGGAATCGGTAAGAAAAAAGCAGATGATCTAATTGAGCAAGGTCTAAAAAACATATCTAGTCTGTATAATAAAAAATGGTACTCGCAATTGCCCGAATCGACGCAGGCATTCTTGAAAATGAAACCTGAGACCAAAATTCCGCGCGATATAATAAGTAACTTTGAAACTTGGATTGCGAGGGAATCAAAAGATGACATTACAGTAGTTGGATCTTATAGACGTCAAGCTAAGTTTAGTTCAGACATAGATCTAGTATTAGTCGGTGATCCGAGTGGCTTTATTGATTTGCTAAAGTCTAAATTTCCAACAACAATCTATGCTAACGGTGCCAATAAGATAGATTTAATAGTTGACATTAAGCCAGTTGTTAAAATAGACATATTTGTTGCTACACCAGAAACAAAGATTCCTATGATTTTCTACGCTACAGGCAGCCAAAATTTTAACATCGCGATACGAAGTAAATTCAAAAAAGAAAATTATACTCTTAATCAGTATGGGTTATTTTCCAAAAAAAATAACAAACCCGTACCTATTAAGTCCGAGCAGGATATATTTAATTTAGCGGGGATTTCTTATTTAGAACCGCATGAGCGTGAACAACTTATTTAGACTTTCTGGTGCCTTTCTTTTTTCGTTTGCGAGGCTCGTCATCATCGCTACCACTGTCATTATCGCTGTAGACATCTTCCGGTTCTGTGTAACCCCATCCTTCAGTGAATGCCTTCTTTAGGATAGCTTCCAAATTATCCAACTCGGCCAACCATGTTTTGGCGCCTGTAAACATACCATTCTTGTCTTTCAAGTCTTGTGATAGAATTTCATACTTCGATTTAAGTTTATCTATAGAAGCTTGTCGCGATTCTAATTCTTCTTCGTAAGTGTCAGAGAATCCTAGTTTAGCCAGATAATCAAGCGACGCCACTTCTGGATTAATGATAGCAGCTTCCAATTCACTGACGGGAGTGTATCTAGGTCTATGAATCATCGCTACGTTCAGTTTAGTAAAGTTTTCGCGCTCGAGAATTTCAATTACGGCGGCTTTTCGTTTCTTTGCCATATTAAGATTCTCATAGTTAATGCAGAATCTTTGAATATTTTCAAGTTCAATAATTTGATACTTGAGAAGAATAAGTTGACGTTCAACTCTGCGACTATACATCTTCTTTCTGTTAGGATACCATGCAACAAATACTTCCTCATAAGAGTTATAATGCTTGATGACACCTTTGGTATCAATGAAGTTTAGTTGATGATCAAGAGATCGGCGCAATAAGAAGTATTCTTCAATAGCGTCGAATCTTGCTATCTTCTCAACACCCGGTGGAATTCTAATATCTTTGCCGCCGTGTTTGATTACTCTTTCTTTTTCATCATCTTCATCTGATTCAGACGAAGAATCTTCTTGTGCTTTGTCATATTCTTCTTGAATCTTCTTGTATCCTCCTTCAGTTAACTTAATAACGATTTGAATACGATTATCTTCCGATAGATCATGCACTTTTTCAACGTATTGCTTATCGCAAATAGTACGGGATCTATATTCTTCCTTTTCGATCTTTTCTTTGTCACTATCGGAGCCAGAATCAGAATCATATTCTTCGCCGTGTTTGTGAGATTTAAGATTCTTACGCATTTCTTTGATTTTATCTTTGCGAGATTCGTTTTGTTTTTTGCTCCATCTGTCTTTCTTGCGCTTTTCCTTCTTACGGTCGCCGTGAACGAACGACTGTCCGAATACACCATGAGGCAATTCAGTAATTGTTATTTCGTTAGTGCGAGGATTCCATTCGTATGATCCGACAGAATATAATTTACCGCGGAAATACACAATTCGACCTTTCCACCGTAATGTGCAAGTCGGCAATACTGGGACTTCTTCATGGTCAGTCACATCATATTCTCCTTTGATTGCACCACGTGCAGCATCAATAGTGCTGAAAGGATCAACCGCATATGTTTTTACTTTCCAGCCATGAGCGGGAATGTGAGTATCTCCCATAACAATACTGTATGGAATAATTGGGCAATACACTTCTGGCTCGCCGTCATGTGTAAGTTTGAGCAAGAAGTCATCTTCTGGTGGAAATATAGCATCCATTACTTCTTCATTGTAACCAGTATAGAGATATCTTGCAGCACCCGCATCTTTACCGCCGTGCTTTCTGCTACCAGAACCAGCGGATAAGATAGCACCCTTGAGAGGTGGAATGTTATTTGAGCCGACATAATTACGACCCATGCCGATAATTGAATTGTTCAATGATGTTTCACCGTGTTGATAGTTGAATTTCTCTTTGACAAATCCTCCAAAAGCGTTAACATTTGCTTTTTTGCGGCGGCTGTTGAAATATAATCTAGCGCCTGCGAAAATCATTCGACGACCATATAGGAAACCATCTTCACCAGGAATCTTACGTTTCAAATTGGCTTGTTGATAAGACAGAGTGTCCATATCTAACATAGCCGAGCATGTAATTTCATTTCCTGTGGGCGCCATAGACCAGTCAACAGTTTTAACTAGTGCTTCTTTACGCTTACTTGAATCCGATCCAAAGTAAATTTCGAATGTGGATTCTGCTTTATCATCGTATAGGAATGTAATTTTGTTGCGTTTGAACATCTTGAAAATCCGAATTGCTTCGGGTCCAGAGTTTGCAGCAAGACCTTTGCTATACTTAGGTTCTATGTTTGATGGCAACCCATTTGGATAATTAGTTTCGCGCCATTCTTCATAATCAGGCATAGTATAGAATTCCTTTACTTTTGCCTTCTTTCCTTTGATCATACGAAGAGTAACAATGGGAGTTTTCATAATAGTAATGAATCCAGCCTTGATTAGTTCTGGCCAGAAGATACTGAATATATTGAGAATCAAAGGTGCAATATTGCCTTTACCATCTTCATCTTGATCAACTGCAAGAATAACAGATCCATACGACAAAGTAGCAATGTCTTGCTCATTATCGTACTTGAGATCGAAATTTAAGTTCAAGATAGCAACTAGAGACCTGAAGCGTTCATTTTCAGCTAGACGTCTAGTGCATACTTTTACTTTATCGCCTGTTTTAGGATCGATAATAGTCTGAAACGATCTGCGTGCATTCATAGGAACGCCTCTGAGATTGTAATAACCATAATAATCGTAGTTAATATTCTTTACTTCTTGGCTTGCAAGACCTCGCTCAATCAACTGAGCAGCTGAATTACCTTCCGGTAAGAACAAACTGCAATCTTGCGATTTAGCTTTAGTACCTGCGAATACTGCAGGAATATATCCGTCAATATCTAGTTTTTTGTGTGAAACATTTGTGATACGCTTTTGGTCGCCGTATCTTTTAAACTGAATATATGTTTCAACGACTTTCCAGATTTTTCCTAGCGCTCCTTTCGGAAAACTATGAATACTGTACTTGTCCTTTGATGTTTCTATTTCAGTCTTAGTTTGACCGCCGAACTCTGGACCATTAATAGGGCAAATTGCAATTACTGTAATTTGGTCTTTAATAGCACGAGTAAGTGCGCCGCCTGCATTCTGTTCTTTCAATTCATCAGCCGACAATCCTGATTCTTTCTGGATAATCTTGATGAGACTTTTTGTGATTTCTTCTACAAGATAGTTAATATGGGTGCCGCCTTTGTATGGATACACTGAATTAACTAGACCAATATGTTTGGCATTGCTGTCCAAGCTAGCTATAACAGAAACTTGCCATCTAGACAATTTCGCTTCTGAAGCTTTGCCTGAATACTCCATTGTACATGAATATACTCGCGGTAGTTCTCGTTCGTAATCATTTCTAGGAACAGGAGCTAACATTAGTGCGTACTTTTCAAGCGAATCAATGTCAATTTCTTCTTTGTTGAAATGAATGCGCAGTCCGAGATGATAAACTTTTAGTTGATAAGCTCGCATGCGCAGATATTCTTTAATTACTACACCTTGGTCAATAAAGTCATATTCACCACTTCCATACAGGCGATAATCCAATTTGAATCGCATTCTGGTAAATGGTTTGTGCTTACTAGGATCCCAATCATCATACCATTTGAGTGTAGGTGGCTGAATTTCTAGATAATCAGATTTGCATTCATATCTCTGATGATATTTTACTTTATGTACTGCGTCAACTGTGGTTAATTCGAACCATTCGCATTGATAGACTAATGCTTTGATACCGATACCATTGGTACCTCCAACAAAATGCTTTTTCTTTTTGCGAATATTAGTACCTGCTTGAACACGTGTAGTAATAACTTCCGGATTCCAGAATATTTGTTTCTCGAATTCCTTTCGTTGTTCGGGTGTCAAAGGATGTTCATTGAGATTAACTGGAATCTCTTTGTTTTTCACTTCATCGCGCTTAATCCATAGTTCGTATACGGGAATACCCGGACCATTGTTATACATTGTAACGACACCTGTCTTATCTTCGAAGTCAATACTGGCATCCGTTACTGTTGCAATGTTACGCGAATAATGATCACCAATATTTACTACTCCTTCATCTAGCGCAGCAATTGATGCTGGCGCAATTTCTACTTTTTGCCATTTAAATCGTTTTTCTTTTGATTCTTGATCTAATAATGGTAATGTAATAGAGATAGGTTCTTTTGAACCAGTGAAGTAAGTTTTGTTTCTGATATTCTCAAATGTAGATCCCAACTGCGTGTCTGTGTTTTCATCTTCGCTGTCGCTTTCCTTTTTTGACTTTTTCGTTTTTGTTTTCTTAGTACGAGTCATAGCTATATTACTAATATCTTTCAATTTTTACACATTTTAAAGTTGTGCTTAATATACTCTGATTTAGAAAGTTAAATTCATGAGCTGGTCTGAATTTAAAAATGGGATTCAGCAGAATGAACTATTTATCAAAGCTTCTGTTGGATTCAAACAACAAATTCTAGACTTATTAGAGCTAAAGGGGCTTGAATATTTGGACAATAATGTGGCTAGGGATAAGGCTAAGTCTGAAATTACAAGACTCATGCGTACACAAACTACGCACGAATCTATGCCAGTTTATTATGATAACAGTAGCGAGAATACAGTGGAAAAGATTGTATATGTTAATTCAAATGTCGACCCAGATGCTGCCCTTAAAGCTGAACTTTTGAGGGAACGCCAAGAAAAAGAAGACGCTCAACGCCGCGCTCAAGAAGAGCAAAAAGCAAAAGAGGATGCGCTGGCTTTAGCAGATCAGGAACGTCAAGATAAAGAAGATGCTCAACGTCGCGCACAAGAAGAGCATGAAAGAGCTGAACAAGAGCGTAAAGAAAAAGAAGAAGCTTTATTGCGCGCCCAAGCACCTGCACCGCTTATAGTTCCGAAAACGAAAAAACCTGTAAAATCTAAAAAACCTAAGCGTGCTTTTGTACCTTTAGCACCTGTACAAAATGGATATGTAGCGCTTAATGGAAAAGAGTATCACACCGAAGAAGAAATTATAGAAGCTGCTTTGAATGGTGAATTGGCGCCAGGAGAAATGGATGAATTCAAAAAGAAAAAAGATTCACTGCCATTAATTCCAGATTTTAAAGGATCTAAATTACCAGGCGAAGAAGAAGAAGAAGAAGAAAAAGATGAAGAAGACCCATTAAGTGTTATCGCTAAAGGAGTCTATAAACAGACAAAGGAGGAAAAGGAAGAGGAGGAAGAACGTAAAAAATATCTAGCCAAGAAGATTGCAAATAAAAATGAATTTAGCGACGACGATGACAGTAGTGGTACTGATTACGATAGTAGTTCAGATGAAGATGACGGATCTGATGTCGCGAAGATGAAACACGATATGAGAAAACTGAAAGACCAATTAGAACAAGCAGAACATTATTCGCAAGTACTACGACATCAAAACGGTAATATTGTAATTCAATCGGAAGACTATAAACATTGGGTTGAACTATACGAAAAAGCTAAAATCACAATACAAGAATTACAACTTCAAATAGGAAATTTATTACGCGCGATACGCGATATTCAACAAGAAAATGTCGGACTAAAAGATCAGAATACAGCTTTGCGAACTATAATAGAAGAGTTGAAAGGCCAGTTGTCTGATAAAGATCATCAGTCTGAAATTGACAGGTTAACGCGTACAGTTAAAGTGAATGGCGCGTCTGAAGATGAAATAAAAGAATTACAAGCTACTCTTAATAGATACATCGTCGATATCAAAAACTTGCAAAACGATATAGACAGTAAAGTAATACAAGACGATGTAAAAGCATTACAAAAAATCATTAAGCAAATTATTGATGGTATAAACACTAGAAATGTCAAACTAGTGCGCGATAACCAAGCTATGAAAGATAGATTAGCACAGTTAGAAGCTGAAAATGCAAGATTACGGGCGCAGGACATAAGAAATAAAGATTTAGAAGCCGAAATAACTAGATTGAGAAATATAGTTGTTCCGAATAGTATGCTTGAATGTAAAGGATGTAAGAGTCTTCAAGAACAAATAGATAGATTGCAATTGGAATTAAAGACTGAACAATTAGATAATCGATTGTTGAGAGAAAAAATAAGACAATTACTGGATGAAAATGAACCTATAAACATTTTAGCCGCATTCGTGGAGAAGAAATATGGAACACTAGTGGCAGCTATTAATATGATTACTGAAGATTATGAGAACGCCGTTAAATATTCTAATTTGAATACTGAGACAGATGATCCATCTCAACTGGAAAATAAACTACCAGGTAGAGGCAAAACAACATACTCCAAAGTATTAACTAGGATGAAAGAATTGTTGCGAGAAAAGGGTAAAAGTGCTGACATTGATCAGATGGAACATTTGCAAGATGAATTATCAAAATCACAACAGCAATTTTTACAACTCAAAAACCAAAAAGATAAACTAATTCGGGAGACTAATGAAAAGTTACAAGCTCTGCAAAAAGAGCATAAAGACGCCATGGGTATGATTGAGGGGTTATTAGCTGAAAACGCAAACTTGAAGACTTTAAATAAACGATTAAGTGATCAAAATGTGGAAACCAAAAGAGAAATGGATCAATTACTTAAAGAACACGAAGAACTAACTGACAAATTGATAGCAGCAAGAAAATCTCCTAAAAAAGCACCTGAATCCAATCAAATCAGATTAAGGTTGGAAGAATTAACTAGAGCATGGGAGGGATCATATCAACTTTTACAAAACAATATTATCGCTGTAATAGATCCTTTAATAGTTAAAATTCATGAGTTAAGCGAAAAGAAACTCGAGGGTGACTTTGCAAAGAATTTAGATGATACAATCCTTTACACTGTTGAACTAATTCATACAGCGTGCTTTGTTCCTTATCCATTCAGTGCTACGCAGGAAGATTTAGATGCACGCTTATTGATCATATCTACGTATATAAGGAAAATGAATGCTTTACTAGGAATTGACGAAGATAAGTTTCTAGTAGCGTCAACGGATGATCCTTTATTTGCAGTAGTATCATTATCTAAAATTAGACTATCTAAGGATTTACTGCCTTATCTAAGGAAATATGCAATGCAATATTACTCTATGAAAATGATAATATTAGAAAATATGATAAAATTAATCTTAGAAGATGAAGAACCTCCCGCGCCGGAAAATACTTCAATTAGTAATATCCGACGGAATGATACTAATATTGCATTACATCTAAATGATTCAGATCTGAAAAGCATTATTATTTCCATTCATCCTAATGAACTTCACGCTTATTACTGGCTTTTATATAAAAATGTTATCCAAGCCTATAAAAATCTAAAAAATGATGTTTCTACAGAATACAATAGAGATTCGCTATTCGAAACATTTCCAGTGGCAGGAATTAAAGCTAGAGTGGTTGGTGGCTCTACATCAACTATTAACTTTCTTGTTGCTTTTCTGATCCTGATTCTGATAGTTCTTCTATTGCTTCTAAATCTGAAATCAAGCTGGACCTCGAAGAAGTCTTATTCAAAGTCCCTTCCACTGAAACACCCTCAGTGTCACAAACAAATATCATACAATTCGCCCGATATAATATATGAGGATCAATGAAGATATTAGTAGGTATTTTTTCGGTGTAAATAATTATTCTTTTTATTTTTGTAACGTAACCCATTAGCACGCCGCGTGGAATAGTATAACCTTCCCTTTGCGCGTTTGTAAGAAATTCACGATCTACAATGAATTCACCAGCGCCGAGCTCGATGATCAGAGTGAAAACACTAAAATTGTAAGTGTGCGTCCGATGTTCTAGATAATCTAGTTTATATACACATTTGATAGGAATATAGATTGGTGTCCTCTCACCTATAGTAAATGGATTCACTATAACTCGGTATCTATTATTTTTTATCCACCCCTCGTAAAATCCGACGCATAATGTTGAGAATGCATCCATATTAATACTGCTATATTAGTTAAATGTGAATCCCTATCATAATATATCTGAACATGGATGATATAGACTGGGATAGAGTGACAAAAATTGTATCTAAAAAACAAGTGCCGTTAGTAGTCAAGCGCGAAAATAAAACTGTAGCGCCTGAGCATGATTTGTATATGTACAATAGCAAACGGAATAATGTAGGAAAGTTAATTTTGCAAAGAGACGGCATACACATAAAATTCAAAAACCACGATTCTGAGAGATTGCGTAGTTTACATTCATGGTTTACTATTAAAACTAAGCTCGGATTCAAGAAAATGTTCAAAATGATAACAGCTTACAAATTTAATTCGGAAACTAACGAAGTGTGTTTGCCGCGGTTTGGGTTGTTTGAAAGATTAGCATCTACTAAAAATATGGAGACAATTCAACTAGCAAATCCAATAGTAGAGAATACTCTTGATGAGTATGATCTAAAATACGACACAGAAGAAGATTATGAGTTAGATGGTGAATTAAGTCACAACCAAAAAATAACAATAAAATGGCTAATGGAAAATGTCTACACTACTAAGAAAATTAACAGAGGAATCGCTGGATGTATAGTACAAATGCCTACTGGTACTGGCAAAACATTCTTAGGAGCTGGTATGATCGCAGAATGCAAAGTAACCACACTTGTGGTTTGTCGTGATTCTGGCGATTGTGCTCAATGGGTAAAAACACTAGAAACAGTATTTCCTAACGCGTCAATAGGAGAATATCATTCAAAACGCAAAATAGATGGAGATGTAATAGTAGCAGTATTTAAAAGTGTAGCGGAAGTTGAAACATTTGAGTATTCACACCCTACAAGATCAATCAAATACTCTAAATCCGGCGAGAAGTTCTTTCGTAAGTTCGGATTAATTATCTGGGATGAATGTCATGATTACTGTACTAAGATCGGTCTGAAAGCTTATCAAAGAGCACAAGCTCCGAGAATGATGGGATTAACTGCAACACCGCATGATCGTCCTGATAAATTCAATAAAGTATCTGAATGGTATTTAGGACCTGTTATTAATGCAATGAATATTGCCGATTATGAAACAGACGAGACAATGTACAAATGCCATGTAAAAGCAATTTTATACAAGGGGCCTGTTGATTATACGAAACCAGTACTAAATAAAACAACAGGACAGATCTCTACTACTGGTATGATTCAACAGTTGATAGAAGATCCATACAGGTTAAGAGTAATATGTGAATATATTTCCGATCTCTATGATAAAGGAAAAAACACTGTGGTTTTTGCGGATAGAAAGAGTTATCTGGAGATTATCTTGAGCGCACTTGCAAAGTTTCCTGAAATCGCCGCGGATAGTAAGATTATTACGGGTGGCGCTAAAACAGAAGAACTAGAAAATATTCAAGAGACTAGAGTTATTCTTACGACTTATGCTTATTTCGGCACTGGCAAGTCTGTGAAAAATCTTAATGCTATCATCTTTGCCACTCCGCGCAAATCTCATACTATGCAGTTTATAGGAAGAATTTTCAGAAAGAATAGTGACAATACTATTAGACGATATATAATAGATATAGTAGACAAGAATACCAGTCTTAGCAGACAATTTTACAACCGCAAAAAGATATATGATATACAGGATTCGCTAAATCGTAAATTCAAACTGGAAAAGATTACTATCGACTTTAGCGATATCAAATTCGAATCAAACTCACGCAAATTGACAAAATCGGAGCTTATGAGCGTTATTAAAGACATAACTGAAAAATGAATATCATAGTAATATAATGTCAATGTCAATCGATGATTGGTATGAAAAGTTGGAAAAAAGAATGCCTGATGACTGGAAGGAAATTTTAATAGGCTCTAAGAAACGTTCAAAAATGTTGAAAGAGGTCTTAAGTAATATCATAGGTGATATCGATAAACTACGCCCAAATCCTAGAGAAATATTCGCGTTTACCAAATACATAAGTATAAAAAATATCCGCGCTGTTATTTTGGGTCAAGATCCATATCCCAACAAACACGCATGTGGAATAGCATTTTCTAGCGAAGAAAGAAGTGAACCACAAAGTTGGCTACCTATTAAGAAAGCCTTACAAGCTCAAAAATTACTAGGTGACCATAATAGTGCTGATTTACGAGCATGGGAAATGCAAGGCATATTATTAATTAACACATCTCTTACAACAATAGAAGGAACGCCAAAATATCACTCGTCATATTGGGAATCCTATGTAAATTGTATCTTGTCTCATTTGGTAGATAAATTAGATCTACGAATGGGATCAAAAACAGTATGTTGGTTATTGTGGGGCGCCGATGCAAAAGCTAAGTCAGATATCATCAAATCGTCTGCACTTGGGACGCACAAAGTATTAACTTGGTGTCATCCTAGTCCGCAAGTATCTTATAACAAAGACAAAGACGATCCAAAGAATTTTATTCATTGCGACCACTTTTCCAAAGTAGTAAAGATAACCAGCCTGGAATGGGATATGCCTGTTAATTGGCGAGCTATTTCTGAAGACATAGAATGTTTTACAGACGGCAGCACTTATCCTAATCGTAAATGCGCCGAAGCAAATTCTGGTTATGCTGTGTTCTTCACTAAAGGACCAATCGCCGGATTAACGATTGCCGGTCGTATAGATAACACAGAAACATTCACTACTAATATTAGAGCAGAAGGTCAGGCTTTCATAAGTGCACTTGAGAAACTTGTCCAACTACCTGACATATGGGAATCCGCTACAATATTCTTGGATTGTGAATTTTACATTAAGCTAGTGTATGAATACTTACCAGCGTGGAAAGAAAAGGGTACTATCGATGAAAAGAAAAACCCAGACATTAACAAAAAAATTAAGAAGTTGCTCGCCGAATTAGACAGCGACGGAAAAAAGATTACTTTGCAACATGTCAGGTCTCATCAAGATGAACCTGAAGACCCAGTAGAACACTACAAATGGGAACACAATAAATATGTTGATACTGTGTCTGGCCATATGCGAGTAAACTTTCCGCTTGGATTCAAAATAGAATCATTCTCATTCGCGCGGGATTATTTGTAAAGCTTGTAGTTGGCTATCTAAGCTGTGGATTATCTTCATAAGAGATTCTCTGATTGTCATCAATGATTTTATCTGGTTTTCTCTTTCTAAATCAATTTCTCTTTTTTGCTCTTTTTCAGGTTCTACTTTTGCAGATTCTACTTTTTGTTCCTTTACAGGTTCTTTTGCAGGTTCTACTTTTGCAGGTTCTACTTTTTGTTCCTTCGCAGGCGTCAAATTAGCAATGTCCAATTCAACTGCGGACATTTCGATATTCGGAGACGGTACAGTTTTTCTTAGTACTAGCGCGGCACTTTTTAATGCTTCATTAATTCTATTAGACACTTCTCCGCCGAAGAACACATCATGCGCGGTATCATATTTAGCACCAGATTCAGCTTTTACTTGTTTTACTGTTTTGTTAGCAAGCCAACTTTGCCAATATGAAGTTGTAGTAAGATCGAACATAGTAGTATTATCTTTTGCAATCATAGAAAGTTTGCCGATGTCGGATTTACGACTTCTAAAGTGTATTTTACAATTAGTCTTGTAAACGCACATCAGAATTATTACATCTAGTCTATTTAGCTGGTGGTCGCGATTTACTGCGTTGAGATAATGAGTAATGATTCTATCTTTCAAATTCCAATATGGAATTTTTATTACGATACATTTGAAGCCTTCAATGATGAGCACTCTACCATCATCTATTATGTTATCATTCTTTGGATAATTTCTAGATATATGATCTAATCCACTGCTATATGCTAGCGAATATGTAGCTTCATTCATATCATCCGCTTTCCTTATGATCATATTTAACGATCGCGCATTAGTAAAATTACGTTGAATCATTCCTACATGTTTAATAAACAGATCTTCTTCTTCCTCCGTCATAGTAACATCTTTGAATAGTGTTGAATCAGTATCTAAAATTCTCAATAAAGCAGGCACAACTTCCGTCTTTTTTTCTTTCCACATTTCAGAGAGAAGTTTTCCAGGTATAACCGCGAAGTTTTTGTATTTACCCGTGTGGTTTGGTCTTCTATCAACGAACAAAATATGATTTGGTTTCTCATGTAAGTCGGCGCGTTCCGCAACTGTAAGAACAGGATCAAATTTGTTATCTGTCAAATACGAATATAACCATACTATGTATGGAAATGGAGCATCAAGCGAAGGAACTACTCCTATTATACTCATATTCGAAGACATTTTCAGCTAGTATATTATATTATGGAAGATTTTCAAATTTGAAACTGTTCTTTAATATAATGGCTGAGTACCAAAGATCTTTTCCAATTAAAAAAGGTATTTTCACTGGTGAATCTGATGACCAATACAGAGAGGCCTCCAGGTTACTATTAAGTGCTAAGGATAATTTGAATAAAGCAAAAATGTTACAGGAACCTCATGTGTCTGATCCTAGATGGCATAAAAAATCAGAAGAATACGAAGCCGTGTACAAAATAAGAAAAACGTTGAAGATTTCTCTTATGGACATGGATATTAGCGGCGCTTGGATTAAATACTATGAGATTTGTATGATTACTTCATGTCTAGAAAGATTAGAATCAAAGAAACCATTCTTCTTCTTCAATGGAGAATTACCAGGAGCCGGTCTAAAAGCAGTGTGGCATTTGGCAAATACGTTATTAACAGAACTGTATCCAGATTCATTTACTTGGGTGGCTTCTTCACTCTTACCAACTAAGCAAAATACAGCATTACAAGATTCATACGGATTATTCAAGTTTTACAGAGACAATTGGATAATGAATGAAAAACATAATGGCGACTTAACTAATCTTGATAATCACCAATATTGGAAAGACAAACTGAGTGAAAAAATAGATGTATATTTCTCAGATGCGGCCGGGCCTGTCACAGATTATAATGAGCAAGAAAGCGAGCATTTACCTATATTTATTGGTAGTGTATTAGCCGCGTTGCAAACATTAAAACCTGGTGGACGTATGATAGTCAAATATTATACTATGTTTGAAGCACTTACTCTATCTGTTGTCTGCGGCATTGCTAGCGTATTTGAAAAAACATTTATTTATAAGCCTATAGGATCGAAAAGAGATAACTCAGAAGTTTACATAGTAGGAATCAACTATGCTAAGAAAAATAGACTTATCAATGCCCTTAAAAAAGCACTTGTAGATAAACAGCCAATTAAACTAACAGTACCGCAGGAAACATTAGATAGCATAGTTAATGCACAGATAATCTTAGAACGAAACCAAAGTTATAAGTTGCAGCTAAATGTAAAATCATACAGCGACCACAACGAATCCGAAGTATTAGAAATAGCAAAAAAAGATTATGATCGCTGGATGCGCGATAATCCCACAATACGTCTTACAAAAAAGATGATTTCGTTTTCTACTCGCTAGAAATGTGCTCTTTCAGTAATTTATCACTTACATCTTGAATTGTGGACAGTGAACATTTATAAACGAGACTATTAATCTTGTAACGCGCAAGACCTTCCTTTATTTTTTTGATCGCTTTCGGCGCCGTGTATATTATTTTAACTAGAGATGCGTCTTTCTTTTTCTCGCGCTTAGTTGTAATGTTGTAGTAATGAAAAGCTTCTGCGTCCGGTTCTAAATCAGTATCATAGATATCATACTCTTCTTCATCTTCATCATCACTTGTAATTTCTGTTTTAGGCGTGGGTACCATAAATACATAAATTGGAGTTAGAAATTTCTTACACATCAAATCATAATCTTGTTTATAGTCGGCATCAGATGATTTGGCGGCATTCAAAAGTTCTATAGCTTTTCTCGATCGTTTTTCTTGACCGTGTATAGAAAATTTCAACTGATCTATTCTAGTCTGCGCTTCTAGATATTCATTTCTTTGTTCTTTGTAACGCAGTCGTAGAGCGGCTAGTTGTTCTTTAGTTTCTTCCGCTACTTGAATCAACAAATCGGGATTAGTTTCCCACAGTTTCTTGATTAGATTGCTTATGAATAACCGGAAATATTTGCCTATTTCTAGTTTTGTCATGCATAGTGCAGCATACCATCCTGTGTCCTTCAAATATATAGTATTTTCATGTTTGATATATTCGTCTTGAGATAATGAATTTAGAAGAATTTCCCTTGGAACGTCCTTTAGAACGTGCAATAATGACTCCAATTCCAACAATGGTACCTGTGCAGTACCATAGAATTTTAAGTCCTTTAATTTTCCATCACTAACCAGTGCCGCTGTTTTATTAATTGCTTCATTCTCTTCTAACATTATATTAGTATATAGTTTCATTTTTTTTAATTGACTGTAATACAGAAGCTGGGATCTTGTGAGTGTACGAAGATCCATATGATAAAATCCAAGAAATGAACCCATTTAGTAAATTATCATCAGTTTCATCTATTCTACCTTCAAATACTACACACAATTTACGTTTTGTACTGAGCATTGGAACTAAATATGGAGCGGATTCTTTGTGCATACTATAAATTAGAGGACGATGCATAAATTCATAATAACGGCTGCGAGGTGCTTTTTTTCTACAGATAATACTGACTTCATTTAGTCTAGTCTTGTTAATCTTTTCATGCTTGTGCGGTTTCCAGACTGCTAAAGGTAATTCCACAATATAATTTTTTGCACGCTCATAAGTAACTTTATAAGTACTAGCTTTCAAATTCATATTATAAAGATATTCATAAGATTCGTTAGTATGTACGAAATAATTATATGATCCCGGTATAAATTGGTGCATTAATTTTCCTATAAAAGTACATCCAACAAGAACAATCTTGTTGCTATAACAGCTGTCCAGTGTGAACACTAAACATTTTGCTAGGTAGTCTATTTTTTCAGTATCGCCGTCAAAACATTTGAATATTATGGATTTGAACTTATCATCATCTGTTAATGTAATATTTTCGATAGCACAATACCCTATAAATTCTATGGGTTTTAATTCGTTAGTTTCATCATCCCAGTACATATTGTTGATTGTTCTGTTTTGACGGATTTTATAGCGGCGTATGGTAATCGGCCTACATATACAATTTCTGTACGGAAAACATTCATGTTTGCTACTAACTCGTATAGTATTGTTCATAATACTTAGTTTGGCATTCATGAGTATTTTTGCTATTTTGATACTGTCTGATCGACAGCTAACAAAATCATACATAAACTTTCCAAACCATTCCCATAAAACGCCTACTATTTTCACAATCTCATCATATGTCACCGTATGGAGTGTGTTAAAATCCCAGAAATAATAAGTTTCATCTTCGCATAAATGATTAGTGATCAACCTGTACCATATGTCCATAAATTCGTTGCATGATTTATTCCGAAGTAAATAAGTCAAAGGATCTTCTGATCGCAATTTAACATTCAATATTTTGTGCTCATACTGAGCTATGAATCTCTTTAGATCCATCTATATTAAAAAAAATTCAAGTTTGATTACTATATGTGTAGCCATTGTATTTTACATCAGTTGGTGAATTCCATTCACATGTCTTAACGAATCCGTTCTTCTCGAAGAATCGCTCAGCACGCGTGTCGTTTTCTCTAATGTCAAGGTTCAGATCTTTTTTTAAGTTTTCATTAACGTATTCTTTCACTTTGTACATTAACGATACACTGGCCTTTAACGGCCGATGTTGAGGACTGCAAATAAAATTGTATAAGTATGGTTGAGTATTTTCTTTGCTTTCTCCTGGAAAATGTCGGGCGGGAGAAATATCCGACAACATAACCATACCTATAGGTTTCGCGTTCTTATAAGCAATAAAGATTATATGATCATCATTAAACACTTTCATTCTCTCGCTTACTGCGGCAACAATCATTTGTTTTAGTTTACGTTTAGTGTCTGCAGATATATCTGCGAATTTGCCAACACTAAACGTCAGACTTTTGTGATCTACCCACTTAGACATTTATTAATGGATTATATATAAAAGGTAAAGAACTTTAACATGGCCGAAGTAAAAGTTTCTGTTCACGATGGATCTACAGTGATAAACCAGAAAATTACTAGAAGTAAATTAGCTATCAAAATTCTACAAATAGAATATGAAATACACGATATAGAACATGAGAAAGGTAAGGTATATCAAGCTTCCATAACAAAGAAGATAGAATTGATAAATCGTATAGCCGTACTTGATACAGAACTATTAACAGAGATGACCCCAGAAAAATTGGAAGAAATAAAGAAATTAACTGAGATAATGAATAATTCTTTGGACTATGACAAGTTAGAAGATCTAGATTCTTTAATAGCCTCTAAACGTGAGGAAATCAATGATATGATGGGTATGTATAATTATCTTGATGACGAAATTTGTAAGCGCAAAACAGTCAATGTATATCAGGCAAAAATTAGAACGAAAGGGGTTGAAGAAGAATAATATTTTATTTGCCATAATATAATGTCGACTGAGTATTTGTGGGCGGTGATTATCGCCATAATTTTGGTGATTGTAGCTTATGCGTATTTGACTTATCGTCGCCCTATCATTGTGGGATTTTTCAATACTGGATGTGGCGCATGTAAAGCTATGAAGCCGGAATGGGATAAATTTAGATCTTCGACGAGTTGTTCAATAAGAGAATATAATGAAGACCCCGCAAATATCGAGTATAGACGCAACTTTAACATTGTATCTGTGCCTTCTATATGGAAGATTACTCATGATAACAGAAGATACGAATTTGGCAAGACCAGACAACGAACAGCAGAGGAGCTGCATAAATTTGTTGAGGAATCTAGTACTACGCCTATTGGCGAGCAATAACAAACGCAATAGACATATGTGAAAAAATTCTAGCATTATTTTTTTTGTAACTAACCATGTATCGCAAGTAAGTTAAATTTAGCGAATATCATAATATACACCATGTCTGATAACGACGTAACAAGTACTTTAGTTTATATTAACGGCAATAGTGGCAAGAATTGTCATTATGACGCGGTAGCGATATGCAAGCAAATACATATTTCTGATTGCTTGACTGCTATCTCGGGATTGACTTTGGGATTGGAGAAAGTTATGTATCTAAAAGACAATGAGGAAAAAATTGCATTGACTACTCTTGGTGTAAAACATCTTATTGATGGTCTTTCTGAAAAAGAACATAAGAAACTAGATGTGAAACTACTGAAACATTTTGATTATGATGTGGAACATGCAGTCGAGAAAAGTAAACAAGCGGCAGAGAAAGCCGCGATTGAAAAACCTCTCGAACAGAATACTTTGCTTGGATACTTGCGAACGGTGTACCCTGATCATAAAATCCTGACTAATTGGGTAGTTCCTACGACTGAACGTACTTTGGATATTTATATCCCATCTAACAAGAAAGATAGTATCGCTATTATTTGCGATAGCAATCGAAACGAACCACTGAGATTGACTCCTGAAGAAACACAAACTAGTTTCAATATGAAAGCCACTACTCAGCAAGATCTTCAATGGTTGTTGTTCAAAGACTTCAATTCCAAGAAACCTACTGCATCATTCTTTACTTTGTTGTCGCAGATTAACAATATTCTGTACGGTCCTCTCGGAGTACTAGAACCTGAGAAAAAGAAACGCAAACCACGAAAGAAAACTGTCAAGAAAGATAGTAAAAAGAAGGAAAAGAAAGAAAAAGATGAAACTCCCAAAAAGGAGAAAAAGGAAAAGAAAGAAAAGAAAGAAAAAGATGAAACTCCCAAAAAGGAGAAAAAGGAGAAATCCAAAAAATCTAAAAAAGAAAAAGAAAAAGAATCTGAAAGTGACTAAGTCTTATGTGTCATACCCGATAGTTCGCGCTTATAAACTTCAAATGCGTGACGGCGGTGATGAATTTCTTTTATTTTTGCTTCCTTATCAGCTTTGTTGAGAGTTTCTAATATTTTTGCATCGGTCGCATGATCAGTAGCGACGAAAGTAATTCGTTTGAACTTGCGGAAGAACTGAGCTTTTTCACCAAACATTACGTGTTTGTAAATAGCAGCAGTTGCTTCCGCTGGATAATTATACGGGGCGCCTACTCCAATAAGATTCATTACAATAGAATCATAACCCCAGTAAAGTGCTGTTTGAAGAACGTTACGTAGTTTAGCCTTTAGCATTTCGCCCTGATCTTCTGTTAGTTCTTTATTCTCAGCACTCAAGTATTCTGTACTGCAAAGCGCCAAACTTACAAATGTCAATTTTGCACTGTCCATAGTTTTGAATTCCTTGCTGTATGGTTCGCGGTATATGAATACTTTGCGAGCCAGCAAAACTGCATCATCTTGCATAGGATAATATCCCACTACAACGCGATCAGTGAATGCAATACTGCAACTAGATCTCAAAAACAACTCTTCCTCAGTTCCGATACAACCTTTATCCCAATTACCGCCACATGCCATTCTAGATCCCCAGCATACAATTAGTGGATTAAGACCTTTCTCACGTTGCATATTTTCTTCGCCGATCAAATCGCTTTCAACTACAAAAGTTACGCATCTTTGCTTTTCATTGATTTCTGCGGGTAGAGGTTGTTCTAGAGATCTAGTTTGAGTTCCATCAGTTTCATTGAAAGAACATCCTTGCTTTAAATTTTTTCGTGCACCGACATAATAATGAAACCCATTCAGACCATTGAATGTGATCTTTGCATTTTTGTCTTTCGAACTGAATAGACCAATACGCTTAAGTGCTGCAAGTTCTGCTTCTTCGTTATCTTTGATTGTATCGTTAGCCAACTTTTGTTCAAGTTCTTGTTTGCGCCGCATTTCGTCAGAAGTCAACTCGCGTCTATTTAAAATGTCAAACAGAATTTCGTTGCTTTTAACTATGCCCTTCTGATGTTTCATCAGTTTTGCTCTTTCTACGAATTGAGGATCGTGCTTTTGCCTATCGATCGTATTCTCATTCATAGTGTACTCATAGTTACGTTTGCCGAATTCATCAAAGAAGTTTTTGTTGAACAATGATTCGGAAGCCTGGTTTCTGTAGAAATCCTCTTCCGTAGAGGAAAATTTAGCATTTGCTTTGGATGCCATTTTTTGTATATAATAATATAGCACATTTCTTTAATACAATGGAACCTTATAAAATAACAATCCATGATTTAATTCATAGCACAAAAAGAGTTGTAGTGTTTGTTGGAAAAGTTCCTGCTAATATCCGCACAGAACTGAACAAATTGGAAAAGAATTATGCGTTAGAGTCAAAACTCCTCAAAAAACACTATGGCGCGGCGTGGAAGAAAGTATTAGGTATCAACATAATTACGAAATCGGGAGGTGATAATATGGACATAGAACAGTTTGAAGCTTTACTTGCAATGCCAACTGAGACTATACCCGAAGGCAAATCATTATCGCTTACATTTAGCGAAGTTGAAATATTTGACTTTGACAAAATTTCAGAAGTCAAAGAAAAGATATACGCTGCAACAAATATTCTTCCTTTTAAACAACATCTATGGATAGGATCGGAAGTGCTAGCTTACAAAGTATTAGCTGATATACCAATTAACATAGACATCAAAAAACATATGGAGCTATCTACTAAAATAGACAACATTCCAGTGAATATGCAATGGTATGAAGCATCTAAATCTGTCAAGATTGAAGCTTATGATGAATTTAAGATTATTAGTCAGTATAATTCATTCTCTATTGATATGGTGGATTTGGATAGTTTGTTAATTTCTAACTATAAAGAAACAGAAATCATCTACCACGGCTTTGTTAGTATATTCTTTCCTATGATTGCCAATCATGATGTTTTTGTGATGTGGCTCAAAAAGAATATGCATGATTTGCCGTTGCTCAACAATGATATAAACGCGCTAAAACAGAAACTGAATATTGAAGCCTCCCTCATAAATCAAATGTGGGATGTGCCGGCAAAATTCCAGCACCAAATTTTGGCTGCTATCACCAATTCCATTATAACAGTCAATGGATCAACTAAAATTTCTATAAGAAACATATTTGACAAAGTGCGACTGAGTAAATTAGTGTATCAGTGTAAAGTATGTTTGTTGTACAATGGACGTATTTTGGAATTCCACAAACAAATAGATGATAGTCCTAAAATAGAAGAGAAAATACCATTCAACTCTATTATGTTCAAAGTACGCGGTGATGGTAAGGAGCATTTTGATGTTATCATTTTCAATAATTCGACGATAGTAGTAAAGGCAACATGGCAAGAAGATTATTATTTCGGATTTGATGAAATCTTTGAGATAGTTCATGAGACGACCCGCGATCTATTCAAACAGATCAATAATATGAATGAATTTGTGTTTGGTCCGTCTAATAATAGACTACCTCGTTTTGCAAAGGATACTGTAAGATTTAGTGAGATTGATATTTGCTTATTTTGGAAACGCCCGTTTTCAGCTAATGATTATAATGTATTCACTAGTGTATTACGTGAATTCGCCCAAGGAGGAATTATAGATCCTACTGATGCGACATATACAGAGTTTTCATTTCGCAAAGGAATGTTTCAATTTGATCCTAGACGCATAGAAAAAATGATTACACTTCAAAATTACTATGAACATTTAACTAACGGTATTATATCACAGAAATGGCATACATTGTTTGGTAAGATGCGGCGCACCACAATTTATCAGAGATTCTCTGATTTGAAAATATTGGTTACAGGAGTGCGCGAACAAGAATATGTTTATCTTCATAAGATAATTGGATTAATTATGTGGATCGCCAACACCAAACTAAAAACTACAAAAGTTCAAGAACCAAAAGGGTCAATAGATGAAATTCTTCAGAGTCGGCAACGAAAAGCGCTTGCCGAATTGAAAGAGCGCGATCCTGAACTTTACAGTTCTAAACGATCCGATGTAAAAATACCGTATTCCAAAATTTGCCAAAAACCATTTCAACCGCTAATTTTAAGTGAAGCGGAGCTTAGCAAATTAAAACCTCAACAGAAATCAAGAGTCATAAACTATTTTAACTTCACTACGCACAAAGATGCTTTCTATTATTGCCCTAGTAAAAAATATCCATGGATAAAATTTCTAGTCCATAGGCATCCAAAAGGATATTGCATTCCTTGCTGTAAGAAAACTCAACAAGATGAAGGTAGTAAATCAGATGTTCACTCGGATTGTATTAAGAACCATGTTTATACAGAAGAAAAAATGACAACAACTGAGGGTTCTCGGTACATTACGTCATACGGAAAACCAATTGACTCTGGGCGTTTATGTCATTTGCCAGAGGGTGGTCTGACTAAACTATTAATCGGCAATATTAAACTTCAACAGAAAATGTCGGTACGTTGTTCATCGAGTAATGAATCATCATTTTATGTTATGGGTATTTCACAAAATCACCCAAGTAGAAATAACGTAGGAATGATGTATTGTATAGCTGACGCATTAAACATGCCTCATAATCAATTCTTAGAAGAAGTAAGCTTACTCGCCGCAAAAAACACTAAAAAACTAAAGCATACTAGTTTGAGTACTTTGAATGTTGCTGACACCGCCGGAATAGTAAATACTATTCAGAGTATGCATATCGATATGGATTGGAATGAGACATTCGCGGATTTGGCATTTTTGTTCTTTGATCTATATGTGATGGTATTAGATGATTCCGGCGACGGTCGGCTAACTATCAAAATACCAAGTGAAATCACAGATATGAATAGACTAATTCCGCCGGGTTATCAAACTTTGATAGTTATCCACAACTACGCCAACAGTACTTATTATCCGGTTTACGAAATTATGACAGATGAGTATTTTAGATTAGGCACGATAAGACAAAAAACATTTGCTAATGACAACATTATCATAAAGAAATTTATGAAGATAATGGAACAAAGTTTACAAATAGTAAGTATCGGAGGTATGACAGTCTATGATAATTTCAATCTAGAACTAGCAGAAAAGTTCTTCAAAATAACAGAACTATACGTGAACAGATCTGGTAGTGCTTATATGTTTGCGAATGAGAAAGGAATTTTGTTTCCCATACATGATTCTTCTATAAAAGGCTCAGTATTGAAAATTAACATCGAGCCGCCGAAAGTATATCCTAAATATAGTCATGTAGCGGCTTACTTGAAAGCTTACAACAAATGGGTTTATCATATGTCGCGCAAAGTACATAATCAAACTATTTATCCTGTTTTAGAACCCGAGTTAATAATTACGGTAAAAGGAAATCCTATAGGATTTGTCGCGAATGGTTTACATTTTTATTGTAGTAAAATGCCGGCACTCAAAGTACCAACAAAAGAAATTTTATATGACCCCAGGGACATTAATGAGACGCTCAGTAAAAATTTACCTCCTGTGGACGATTGGAGAACGCTCAACTCCGACGCTATAACGCGTGATGTGTATCTTTATAGGCTTTTCATAGTAGAAGTCTATTATTACTTTATGAAAAAGAAGAATGTTCAAATTCGCAGCAAGTTGAAAAAACTAGTAGCGCAAACTAATTTTAGTCGATCTTTAGATGAATTTTATAAAGCACTAGATGAAATTGGAGACAAAAAGACCATTTTTGATATGGCACAAAGTTTGGGCGATCAAACAAAAATGTTAGAAGCAATTGATAGTACTCACTTTTCATTTGATGAGAAAGAATTGAATGACCTTAAAAACGAAGACCAAAAAACAATACAAACTTTGTTGAAACAAAAGATAAAACACTTATTCAAGATTACTACTGCAAAAACAGAAAAAATAGGTAATTTTCTAATTCCAGGCACTTTGGAACTTACCAAAACTCAATTTGAAGAATTTGTAGAGCATTTATCGTATATGCTAAGTTCGCCAACTCTGCAAAATAACATATTCCAGTGGATTACAACTGATAACGTTATCAATATGCTAGATTTCGAATATCATCCTGGCGAAGTCATATTTTAGCTTGTAGCTAAATTTTAACTTTCGATTAGATTTTTTCACAACAATACTTGTCATTCCCGCATTTTACACATTTACCCGATGCAACACCGCTAAGAAAATCAGTGGCGTCTTTCAAATTAGCAAAACTCGAAGAATAATATGATTTGAGCGGAATCAATAAGCCGCTATAAGTAATATAATCACCGGTAGCTACCGGATGATAAGTTATTTTAACTACGAATCTTTGGCTAAAATACGGTTTAACAATTTTCATATTGATTATCGCTCTTGAGCAAGCCATTATACAATCTATACATTCACTTTTTTATACGAATAGATTACTTTTTTCGATCACCGCTTTTGCTTCTAAAGCTATGTAGTGTTGGAATAACACACCTTCAGCATCGTGCATAGGATCATGATCATGATTAAATCCAAATTCTTCAAGACGCCGATCGACGTATTTTTCTGGTAACATATCAACCATATCATCCGGTCCTTTGAGTGGCATAAGTTTACCACTTGATGAAGCGCGAAGACGATAATTGAATAAGCGATTAAGCCAATAATCAATGAATGCAATATCAAAAGCAGCATTATCCGACAAGAATACAATTTTGTATTGTGTTTCAGGATATTTAGTCTTGTATTCATTAAGAAGATCGCGTATCTTTGCAATGCCTTCATTATGATTTATTGCACCATCCGTTAGCCTTTTGATAAGTGGTTGACCCCTCGCATACCATGATTTATACCAAAACTCATCCCAACATTTCTTGCTAAAATCACCATAACTAACAATTGTACGCTTATTGAGTTCTAGTAATTCATCAGGTGTTCTAGGCGGACCTGGTTCATCAACGTAGTTTTCAGCAAACACAGGCCATACATTCTTCATATTTATTTTTCCTTTAGCGATAATCTCGCGTTTTTCATCGCCAATAGCATAACCGCATGATAAAATAGGAGTGCCGATAGCAGTATCGGACGCCTCAATATCAAATGCAATAAAGATCTTAGGTAGTTTAACTTTACTCATGTATATTACCGTGGTTCGGGGAGTTTAACATGATTTAGATCTACGACGATTAGCAGATGATACAAAATTATTGCTTATATTTTTTATATCTTCTACGATAATAGCATCGCGCGTAGAATATGCTATTTTTCGTATATTTAAAGTTGCCGCGTAGAATTTTATAGTTTTTATACAGTGATAACAAGGTTTGCTATCAACTAAAGTATTTTGAGATATTCTGAATGAAATTATTGTTAGAGATTTTCTTTGGAATTTTCTTTGGAATTTTCTTTTACGTGTGGCGATCTTTAATATACGACAGTAAAGATGCTACCTCGGCATGAACGTCATATGTATTTTTCCTGCATGATAAAATTTTATCTCCTACAAGAATACCCGCGAAATGCGAACCATTACAAAAATTATCCTTAGTATTTTTCAAGATACAATTAATTGCAGACATGATCTTAGACATGATTATATTTTGTATATTTTCAATTTTTTAAGCATGTCGGCGACACGGTGAATATTTTTTGAATACTGGTATTAATTATTTATTTTCAATTTCCCGTTAATTCACCGATTTTTAGACATAAAATAATTATTTAATTATTTTTCATTAGTGAAAAACACCCTCATTCAGCCATTTTCTCTCAATTTCAAGATGTCTGCGTCACGCTCGACTAAATTTTAGCGTTTTCCACGGTCGAATTTCGACGATTTTCTCTAAAAAAAACTTTAGCGTGACGCAGAAAATAACTTTTTTTTGTAAAAACGACTAAATTCGAGTAAAAACCACTCGAAAACATACCATTTCCACTCATTTTTAGTCGAGCGTGACGCGGCGTGACGCGACACGTCACGTCACACTTTTTTTCTGCGCCCGTCGCCCAAAAGCACAAGTGGGAATTATTTAATTATTTTTTTTAGTAGAAAAAAGTAGTTATTTTTTTAGTTTTTTGTATAAAATCGACCGCCATGTTTTCGGCTTGTGCAAAATCCCATAGTTTTCATTCTTTGATTAAATTCGAAGAATGTTAACTCGGAACCCGTTTCTTCTGCGAATTGACTATGATATTTTTGTGGATTTATGTTCTTTTTTGGAGGATTAGCGGCGACCCATGATTGTACAGTATGTGTTTTTGGCGCGCCCATATTCATCCCAGCAATATTGATAACACTTCCATGTATATCTTTTATAGATATGTTTTGTGTGATGTTTTGTGTGATGTAAATTGGCTTGGTCGACATTTCGTCAAGTTTATGAGATAAATCGCTTGACATTTTGATACGAGAAATAAACCATTCCCAGTACTTTTTATCTGTTTGCACATCTGTTTTAGCTTTGTGATTATAAATTTTACTGGCGAGTTGAGGATTCTCATCGGAAAGATCTTCTCGGAATTCATTCACTAGTGAAAACACTGTGGATTGAGTACCAACCATAGACGTGATTATAATATTGTATGTCTTTTTTCCAACAGGACTAACTAGAATCTTGTCTTGGGTAAGAGCATATTTTTTGAAGTGCTTGATGAGACATTCTATTATCTTAATCAAATCATCAATCGTCACATCTTTACATACTACAACTAAATTTCGAGAGTCGTTTTCCGTTATAATATGATAATGATCCGCCGGCTCCGCTTGCATTCTTCTGGAATATTCAGAATCCATATATCCGTAAACTTCTTCTTTATTAGTGAATACTTTGTATCTACCAATAGAATAAATAATAATATCTCCCTCCTGTGCTATTCGGATAGCATCCGTAAAATTATGAACGAATGGACCTCTACCCTTATATTCTTCCATTCGGCGTTCAATTGATTTACCTAAGGGATTAGTCATAGTTTGACGTTTATCCAGCAATGCAATTATTTGAGCATAGAACTCATCACCAGGACATTCCTCTATTCCTCTAACTGCATATTTACGTATTTTTTCGTCGATTACACTCATCGCCGATATAATATTATAATGCATAATTTTAATATGTTAAAAAATGAAGATATTATATTAATATAGCCATGGAACACAAATCAGCGGTAAAGTCTGTGATAAACAGAAACGGCGGTAAGGAAAATTTCAATGTAGCGAAAATTCAAAAGAGATTGACCGACTTAGCGAATACACCATATAATGTGGACGGAAAAATAATACCTGCAATCGATACCGAAGTAGTGTCTATCCCGGATTTAACAATTAATGTACTCAAGTCTTGTTACGACGGAATTCATACCTCTGATTTGGATATTCTAGCGGCTAATTATTGTATGCAGCTTATTTACAAACATATTGATTTTGGCAGACTAGCCAGTAGAATCATTATTTCGAATTTACAGAAGAACGTTTTACCGGATGTAAGATCTATGGCGGAAGTTCTGTATCGTCACAAAGATAAATCAGGCAGGCATTTCCCTAGAATTGACAAAAAAATGTATAAGTTCTACTGCAAATATGCAGATAGACTTAATCCAATTATTGTACATGAAAGAGATTACTTGTTTGATACATTCGGTGCTGAGACCATGATTAAAACTTATCTACTCAAAATCATCGACATGAATAGTCCTGAAAAGTATCCGACTATTACTGCAGAACGTCCACAGCATTTATGGTTGCGCGTTGCTATCCAACCAAAACTAACAAGCGAAGATGTAGAACTAACAGATGAAATGTTCCAATCTATCAAGACCGCCTATGACTATATGAGTACTATGGTATTCACACATGCAACGCCCACACTTCTAAATAGTGGATTGCCGAGAAATCAATTGGTGTCTTGCAATCTTTATAGTGTTGGAGATTCCTCAGAACATATTATGGATTCGGCTAAAATTGCATCTCTACTTTCTAGAGATGGAGCAGGATTAGGTTTTGCAATTAGTGATATTCGTTCTGTTGGTTCTGCTATCAGAGGTACTGGTGGTGTATCAGAAGGAATTACAAATATGGCCGCTATCTTTGCATCTTGTATGACTGCTTTCAACCAAGGAGGAGGAAAAAGAAATGGATCAATGTCGCTAACAATGGAAGTTTGGCATCCCGATATTTTGGTCTTTATCGATTTGAAGAAAGCAGAAGGAGGTGATCATAGTCATAGAGTACGATCTTTGTTCTATGCTGTATTTGTCTGTGATGAATTTATGAGACGTGTAGCGGATGACGCTATGTGGAGTTTGTTGGATCCTGATGAATGTCCAAACTTGACAGTTACATGGGGTGATGAATTCACGGCACTGTATCGAAAATATGAATCGGAAGGTAAAGCAAGAAAAACTATACCTGCTCGGCATTTGTTCAAAGTTATCACGGAACGAATGGTAGAAACAGGCCAGCCGTATTTCCAATTCAAAGATACAATTAACAGAAAGACAAACCAACAAGGTTGGGGTACTATTAAGTGTTCCAACTTATGTACAGAAATTACACTACCTAGCGGCGTATTCAAAGTACATCCTCATCAAGATCTGAAATACGTAACCAATCCTAAGTTGCCGGTTTTCGACTGTGATGAAACTGATGATCTCGCCAATTGCAATATTGCCAGTATTTCATTGCCTGCATTTGTCAAAAAAGAGAATGAAAATGTTTGGTTCGACTTTGTAGAGTTGAGTAAAGTGGCAGCTCTAGTCGCAGAAAGATTAGATGAATGTATTGATGTTACCGGATATCCAATGGAACTCGCAAGAACCACAAATATGAGACATAGACCAATTGGAATTGGTACACAAGGATTGGCGAATGTATTCTATATGATGGGAATTCCCTGGGAATCCGAAGATGCAGTTAAAATTAATTCTCAGATATTTGAAGCTATCTATTATGGCGCAATGTCCAAATCAACAGAACGTGCAAAGAAATTAGGAGTATATCCGACTTATCAACGAAGTCCAGCTGCCTTAGGATTTCTACAACCTGATCTTTGGCTAATTGAAGAAGAAGTTAGAAAGAAGCATTTACCTGATGAACCAGTTAGAAAACTCGTTCAGAACTATAAGCTTCCGAAATATGATTTCAAAGATTCAAGATTTGATTGGGAAACATTGAGAGCTCATATTGCCAAGTTCGGATTGCGAAATTCAGAAGTTACTAGTCCAATGCCGACTGCTAGTACTAGTCAGCTATTCGGTAACTACGAAGGAAATGATCCAGCGCAAACTAATTTATTCAAGCGCGATACTAAAGTAGGATCGTTTATTGTTGCAAACAATCACTTGATCAAAGCACTTGATCAATTGGGAGTATGGAACGATGATCTAGCTTCGTACCTGGTTCTGAGTCAAGGATCTATTCAGAAAATTGAAGGCATTCCGGATAAGATAAAAGCTATTTACAAAACTGCATGGGAAATTCCACAGAAAGTAGTTATGCGATTATCGGCGGATAGAGGAAGATTTGTTTCTCAAAGTCAGAGCTTTAATATTCACTTCGCTGATAAGCCTGCTAGTACAATCGGCAATATGCTGATGTATTGCTGGAAATGTGGTATGAAAGGAACTTACTACATTAGAACTAGAGCAGGCGCTGAACCGCAAGGATTTGCTATTACGAAATCTGACGAAGTGCGCTCCACAAAAAATATCGGAGACATGGAAAAAATTATGGCATCTATGAAATCCGTAACTTGGGTTCAACCTAAGAACGAAGAACACGTTTGTTTGCTGTGCTCCAGTTAGTTAAACCTGATTCACATTGGCGGTCATCTCTGATAGAATATCAGTTGGTGTTTTTTTCTTGTTCGCGAACCAACCGCCGAGCAATGCAGTTACAACTGCTGCTGTGCCTGCCCATTGGATAGATTTGTACACCCAATCACCAGCTCCACCAATCCAAACAATTAGCAAGAGCACAAATGTCAAAATAGCCAAACATAGCGCGGGGCTAAACCAACTTCCAAATAATTTGTCAACGAATTGCTCAACGAGCGCCATTGTTAAATAATGTATATTATAAAATTAATAAAAAATTAAATTTGTGTTTCAATAATCTTAGAATGTATCATAGAGTATAGCGGATTGTCTAACGGCATAATAACATAGCCACGGACTCTTGGATCAAAGTAATATATTTTCATATTACCTTCTTCTATTTGATAATAATACTTCTGGTCATCAACAAGTAACTCGTGAACTTTGATTTTTTTCTCTTCGGGAATTACGCAGGGATTGGGGAATTTTAAATCATCAACAACAGATTTATGAAATAGAGTTGCATGTGTTGACGCACAAGTTTTACATTTAACTCGGCGCTGAACGGTAATTGGAAGAGTTGGATATCGTACAGAACAGTCAATACTACTTTCCGCAAGTACCAAATGAAATTGTTCTATTAATGATTTACCGAGTAATGATTGTTCCCATAAATATTCATCTGTTGTTGGCTCTTTTGCTATTTCAGTTTCTTCTTTTGTCATTTTGCGATTTGGACGTGTAGAAATGAACATTAGTGGCCGTACAGTTTGTTTCTCAGGTGGCAAATCTTTATGTCCTTCAAATCTATAAAATCTATAAATCACTTGCATAATTAACTCATAGTACCAGAAAGGAGCCGCCAAAATAACGAGTCTTCCTCGTAACAAGTTAATACCTTCTGCGCCGGCTTCACTTAGTAATATAAGTTGTATATCATTTGTTTCGTTGAAATGATTTCTAATAATTGCGCGATGTTCTGGCTCTACCGATCCTGTAAATCTAGCGAACTTCTTCTTTGTATTTTTCAAGTCAAATATTTTATCGGTCATATCGGCATCAGCTGTATATTCTTCCCATCCGCGGGCGAGAAGTATACGTGCAAATACATCAATAGTGGAATTAACGAATGGCGAAAATAGTAACATTCTATCTTCACCTGCAGCGAATGCTTTATCCATTTCTGCAAGAATAGCAACCATTTTTGAAGAATAAGTAGGAAGAAGAGTTGTTAAATCTGCTTCTGTTAGTTTTGACGGTACAGACTTAATTGACTTATGTTCTTTTTCAACTAACGCATGCGCTGGAAATGCGAAATCGGAAATCTGACGTGAAGCAACTCGATAAGTGCTTGACACTTCCACTCTGCCGAATTTCTGTCGTGCCGCCTTTGCTTTTAAATATCCAAATGACAACATTTCCTTTTCCTTAGTTCTAGCTTGAGAGTAAACAGACCATTGAAATTCAGACATAGGAACTTTTATAACTTCGATAGCTGATAATTTCGGAAATCCAGGCGGATCACCATCATGATAAATTGGACCAGCGTAAGATGTCAACCCAACTATTCTATTCGAAAATATGTCGCGATTCTTAATCTTATCTTTGTCGATAAAGAAATTAGTAAAATCATACAGGTTCTCCGGCAATATAACTCCTGTTTCACTCAACATATTGAAACACGGACTTAATTCAAATGGACTTTTTTGCATAGGTGAGCCGGTTAGAAAGAACAACTTGAGTTGTTTGGTAGCTATAATAGTTTCATAAAGCTGTATAGCATTAGAAGATCCATTTGTAATGCTGTTGAATAAGTTGTGTGCTTCGTCGACTATCAATATTGATTTTTCTAAGAAGTCGTGATTTTCAGAGATGGCAGTTTTAAATTCATGAAGCTGCTCCTCAAATTTCATTTGCTCGGGGCTTTTGTCCACTTCACTCATTTTTTTATACATTACACTTGAATTCAAAGTAACAAATTTAAAATGACTTTGTAGCTCATTTATTTCTTCTGTACTGACATTAGTGGCTTTTCCGAACTTGCTGAGAGCTGATTTAATATTCTCTTCGAGTGATTTAGCCGCGAGCATTACTATTTTCCACGATGGGTATTCTTTGTGCAAATAATACATTAGCGCCGATGCAAGAATTGTTTTACCGTAACCTTTTTCATGAGCTAACAATAATCCTCGAGCGTCTGCGTTTTTCATAATGTATTGTACAGGAATATACTGGTAAATCTTTAAGAAATGCTCTGGTGTCCATTGTTTCGCAGCATCTCCCAATAGAGTTGCTAAAATTCGAGGGAAGTCCGTGCTATTTCTCTCTAGTGCCATGCTATATTAACGAAAAAAAAGAATTCAATTGCGAGCGAGAAAATCCGTACGGTACTTCTTCATCGCGGCAAGCGCATCTTCGTGAGCTTGAGCAGCCTCAGTGGAATCTTCGACATCCACGCTGAGAAGGATCTCTCGAGCAATGAGCGCCTGATACTGAGCATCATTCATCAGCTCCTTCATCCGCGGATTTTGCTTCTTGGTAGGAGCAACGGCTGGTTTGGCAACCGCCGCTGCAGCTGCAACAGCAGAACGAGTCACAGTTGGCTTGGAATTTGGAGTCGCATTTGGAGAAGACCTGCGAGTAATTCCAGAACCAAAGTTCAAGTTGACGTAGTAGAATGGTCCACCAGTCGCCTTGTCGCTGTACACCACCTGGCATTTCACTTGAGTGGTGTCAGCATTCGGTCCGAAAGTGCGCAGATAGAGGTCGCGGTACTGCTCCTCAACAATCGCGCGAACTGGCTTGACTTGAGCAGCAATTTCGGGGCATGCGAATCCAGCCAGAACTTGTCCGATTGGAGTGCCAATCTCGGTGTTCGTGTTGTAGACAATGTAAGTTCCATTGACGACAGCATGTGCCGGAATTCGGAGAATGCAAGTGTACGGTTGTCCACGTTTGATCGATTCACGAGCAGTCTGGTACGCCTTGGAGGATCCAGTTTCACCAGTTTGCTTGTCGCGAGTAGGCTGAAATATGGCGTTTATGACAGCATGCACATTGTTCTGAGCTGTCTCCACTGCCATGTTGTAAGCTGCAAGGAAACATTCAGCATCGTGAGCGCGAGACGTTTTGGAGTTGGGATCGTGCTTGAATCCAACATTTTCGGCCTCAATTATCATGTCGCGAATGCGGTCTTTCTGCTCACGTTTCTTTGGTTTCACAGTTTCAAATCCGTCAACTTCAGAGTTCTTTGGCGAAGATTCCTTTTCTTCAGACTTGGAACCAGCGCTGTAATCAAGCAAATCACCGGATTTCTCCTTAGATTTGAGTTTTGCAGCAACAAGCATTGCAATAGCAGATTGTTCCGCTTGCTCTTGTTCGTCTTCAGAATGTTCAGAATTTTCGTAATCAATGGAGTGCTCCATCTTCGAGTATATAAGCTAAATATATTTCAATTTTTAAATTAGAAAAATGAATATGATTTAATATACAATGAGTCTTAAAGATTCTTATATCTTAACAGGTCAGCCTGTGAGGCATGCCACAAAACCGATCAAATATAAGCAATTATATGATCTAAGAAAAAAGCAAGAAGCTGTACTTTGGCCAGCGGAAGAAGTGTCTTTGAAAGAAGATATTCTTAGATGGAACCTGGGATTGTTCAAAAATCCTCAACAAGACGCGAACGCCAAACGATTACTGAAGTTTATATTCATATTCTTCAATTACGGTGATGGGTTAGTAGGTTCGAATCTTAGTAAAAATCTGAGCAAGATTACTATTAGAGAAGCATTGGATTTTTATGCTACACAAGCTCATATCGAAGCAGTTCATAATGAATCCTATTCGAGAATCAACGAAGCTCTTATCCCAGATGAAACTGAATCACTAGTTAACATACTGAAAGTGCATCCCGCTATTGCAGCTAAGATTAAATGGACACAAAAATGGATAGATGATCCCGATGCAACTATCCAACAAAACGTTGTTGCGTTTTCAATCGTAGAATCCATATTCTTCTCAGCTTCATTCTTGATCATTTATTGGGTCAAGAAATACGGACTACTGCATGGTGTATGTGACTATAATGATCAAATTGCACGCGATGAAAACATTCACAAAGATTTCGCGTGCGCTGTATATAAACTAGTGGAACTAGAATGCAGATTGAGTAGAGCATTAATTATCAATATGATCGATGATGCTGTAAATATCGAATCCGAATTTATTGAGAAGGCGCTCGACGACCAAGAATTGGAAGGATTGAAGCTACATGATGTAAAAATATATATTAGATATATTGCGGATCTGCTTCTCATTGATCTTGGATATGAAATTCACTACGGATGCACCAATCCTTTTCCATGGATCGCTATGATTCAACTGGAGCCGAAGAAGAATATGTTTGAGAAAAAAACAACAGAATATCAAAAAGCAAACACTGCAAAAGCAGAATCTAACGATTACGACTTCAGTGATGACGTTAGCTTTTAATTTATCAACTAGTTGATGTCTCGTCGCTATCAGACGAAACTGATGATGTCTCAGATGATTGTACTTCAGCAATCGCTGATTCTAACTCTGGCATTTCTCTATGAGCGTTAATTTCATTAGCCATCTCGGGATTTGAAACTAAGATATCCGGCGCTACAAATCTATCACCTAATTTCCATTTGAAACTAGTAGGTAACTTAATTTTTTGCATATCTTCCTTCGCAATTTCTAAATTGTCGCATGCCATCATAGCCAGAGCAGATAATGCGCAAGATTTTTTAACTAGCGCTGGTATTCCTAAATAATTTGCTAGCTGTGCTATTTCTACAAAGATCCTTATTTCAATAATTTTGGTTTCGCATACTTCTTTAATAGAATTAACCCACGCAACTTCTTCTGGATTCATGAAATCATTACATCTGCTGAAGGTAAGCGGTTCTATTTTGGGACCTTCCGTTTCTTTTACATCTTCATCATCTAATTTACTCCACATTTGAATATATGCGATAACTGCATCTACTGCAAGTTCGCAAGCATTATAATCAATAACTAATTCAGTGGCGGCAGGATCACCATCCGCTGCATTTTTAATTAGTCCTGGTACATCACATCTGACATCTGCTTTCTTACCAAGTCTAGTAAAATTCAAAGTTATCAGTTTGTCGTCCGCCATTATATATTATTTATAGTTCATTTTTTAAGTTCTTTAAAGTCTTAAAAAAAATTAATTCTGGTGGACAGTGGTTAGCTTCATGGGTGATACAGGAGCTACAGCCACAGCAACAGGTTGTCTGATAGACGTTATTTTACTGGCGTCGACAGGTCCAGTCGCGTCGGGCGCAGTTTCATACAGAGTCATTCGCATAGGGTTTGGTTTTGCCAATACACTCTTTGTATATCTAATATTGTCTTCATCTTTTTGGCTGATTCCCCAAGGAGACAAAGTTGTCTTAAGTGCATAATCAATACTTTCGCGCTGAAGTTCACTAAATTCGCAAACGTTCTTAGCCATCGTATCAAGAACGCTATTGACATAATCGAGATTCAATCGGCCCTGTGGCGTGCACAATTTACTGGCAATTACTTTAATAGTCGCTTCAAGCAACTCCATAAGTTCATCTACTTGCTTAGCAAATTCACTTGACGAAGGCAAATCAGATCGACTGTTTGCAATAGTCTGTTGAATGTGATTTCTGAGTTGAGTACGAGCAGTCAAATAATCGGTCGAATTGTTAGACAGCACATCTTGGATAGCGGCGCACATTTTAACATCAGATTGATTTTGAGAGAAGCGTGCTAGTTCACGTTTAAGTTGCGGTAGTTCTTTGCTAACTACTTCGCGGCACGCTTGACTAGTGGCACTGCCAACAACATGCATTAAGTTAGTACGAATTTTGGCGAGTCTGCCCGTGAATTGTTCTCGAGAAATAGCGCATGGTTGCCCTTTTTCAGAAACGAGGATCAGATCTCCTACAGCTTCATCGCGAGTAAGTGGTTCTCTACGTTCATTAACAATAGCGGGTCTAGACCAAATGACCACTAATATGACCAACAAAATTAGTACAGTCAAAACAGAGAAGTAAAGTTGGAGTTCTTCCATTTTTAAATTACTAGTATATTATATAAAAACAAATGTTCTACGTATTTATTGGTTTATTAATTGTATTGTTGATAATTGCAGGGTGGATTTCCTGGGCTTATAATTACCGATACAGCGATGAAAGAATTGCGAGTAAAATAATCAGTAAATACAATAGAGGATCCAATGCACTATCCGCGGATGAAGCCAAGCAATATTATTTCAAAGCATCAAATATAGTAAAAAAAGATAATGTTATCAGCGTAACAATTAGCGTAGAAAAATTACCCGATACTAAGAATCCATCCACGCGACCGCCGATCTCTGTTTCCTATAATCAACAGGATCTTGATCTATAGATTTCATTCTACGAACTTGACCTTCTAACGATGCACCTGCACGAACTCCTAATCCGTCAATATCTTTACGGTCTATCATATTAAGTCTGCGTGAACCGAATGTCTGCCTGAAAGGCAATTGATTCTTATTTCTGTAGTTTTCGCTGCTAACAGTAATATCTGTGCGACGTGGAAAATTCATCGAATGATAATCACCCGGTTGCATATACAAATGATCTTTGAAACCATATTTATCACCATTAAGAGTGTGTATTTTTTGACGGTAGACATTTACATCTGTTTGAAATTGATGATTGTCCATAAATGATTTATTCATAAAGTTTAGCTTTTCCAAAGATGATGTAGGGCCGATACCTTCTATTTTACTAGATGTTGCCCATCTTCGCGCTAGTTTAGGAACAACTTCAGCGTAGTAAGAATATGGTTCTGCGCGATAAGTCTCAAAGCACAACAATACTAGTTTACGTATATTTTCAGCACTTAAGAATTCATCCTTCTCAGCTATTTCAGTTATTTCGGTCGGAATATTTACTGCTCTTTTTCTAGAGCCTAACGGATAATAATCAGCCTCAGCCATGGTATATTTATACTTTTAGATTTTAAGAAAAGCCAAATACCCAGAATTATACCTTTTAGATTTTAAGAAAAGCCAAATACCCAGAATTATACCAGTTTTTCCTAAAGTTGACCTCGAGCAACGGATCGCATAATGGACTAAATCCCGCATTTATAAACATTGCTGTCCAAACGTTGAATGACAAATAATAAGTACCAAGATCTGGACCATATTCTTCACAGCAGAAATCCGTTTCAGATTGCCAAACTGAATGATGCATTAAATGCAGAGTGTCAATTAAATCAATTAGTTCGGAAGTATCATCGGCATCACTAAATGTCTGTCTAATATCGTGTTCTCTAACTATAACAATTCCGCCAGGTTTTAATACACGGAAGAATTCGCTTATTGTCGGCGCCGGATCTTTAATATGATGAAGCACCATCAAAGCAGTAATGAGCCCTACACTATCAGCTTCAAAAGGCAAACTATCGGTAATTTGAAAGTATTTGATCTCCTTTGGAAGTTCACCGCGGGGAGGTAAAATGTCTACTATGTTAATTTGACCTAAATCCAATGCGTTTGCAATAGCTTGTGCGTTATGCCATAGATTACCTCCAAAATCAACATAATTGGTATCAACTAAATTAGTAAGTATAGCCTGATCCAACCAATTATAGATTTGTATCGCTCTTTTATCTCCTCTATCTTCAAGAGTACATTTGTTCTTTTTTTCGCTTTCCATTCGAGCCACTGCCAAATTTTGCAAAATGCTTTTATCGTCGGCGTCAGGGTTGTTACGTGTGTAGGCAATAAATGCATCTCTGATATTTTGTCCACATGGTCCAGTTCCCATCATAGATAGCAACCGACTATAAATGTTATTCTTATTAGTGTATTGACTTGCGATCAACCTTTGAAACCTATGAGTTGATCCTGTACCACCAATTGCGGGCTTGGATAACAATATTTTAGGCTCCGGCAAGTAAAATAAATCACTTTGCATAGCCTCTGAAAATTCTATTTTCTGACTCTGTGCCATTTTCTATATTGATAACATCTTCATTTTTTAAGAACTTAAAATTGAAACAATAGTGAAATATAGTATTAATGTCGTACTTTCGAGATTGGATTGAGTATGTCAAAAAGTTGCCTAATCTAGAACTAGAGGTGCGGTTTGGATTAGACATAAATGCATTTGAATCCGCACCGTTGAATATCAAGTCCAAAATTAAGTTTACAAAGGATAACATAAGATCTATGCTTCAACTTTTAGTGGAAGAACATAAGTCGCAGAAAATAGAACAATCTATGAGATTTATTAACACGATTGATAAGACTCAGATGTTATTTCATGAGAGGTATTTTGAAAATGGAGAACAAGTAAAGAACAAACATAAATCAGTTAGGAAATACAAAGAAGTAAAACCTATTTACGGTGTATCGCGCGAATTTCCTATAGCTGTCCCGTTTAAGATAGGCGCATCACGTGAAGAAGAAGTTACCGGTATGAATGAAGTAATTCTTAAGAAAGCAGATAAAGTACGAATACGTCAAAGATTAGCTATTGATTTAGGAGAATGGAGAATAGATATTACATTCACTAAAAATATTAGCGGTCCATCAGTACGAGATATGGAGTTTTTGAAACGGCAGAAAACACTAATGTTCACGACTAATAATCCTGCTGAATTTATCGAGAAATCGCCGTGGGATGTCGCTTCTACAATAGAGCTAGAAGTTGAATACACTGGCGATGATATTACACCCGAGAAATTTAGTATTGTAAGATCTATTCTAGGAACTATGTCCAAATCAATAAAAACAGAATTCCAATATCAAATCGCACTTTGGAAAATAGCTCAAAAAGTTCAACACGGAGAATCTAATAAATTTCAACCGCCGGATGCAAGATACGGTATCAAACATCTTGGAGTACAAGTACAATATCTTAACAAAGGCACATGGTATGAAGTACTGAAACCAGCTATTCTTGAGAACACGATAGCGGTCAGTGACAAACCAGATGGTCTAAGGTGTCTAATCAATTTACAAGATAATACTATGCAAATTCTCACACATGAACTGCAAAATATCACAGTTTCAGCGCAAGGAGTAAATTTGGTCGTTGACTCTGAGAGAATAGAAAATCGCATATATGTAATTGATGTGTTATACTTTGATCAGCCCCTGACAAAACAAACTTATATTCAGCGTCTTGCTTACAGAGAACGCGCATGTAAAATATTGGCAGCCGCGACAAAGGATCTGACTTTCGAACCGAAATATCTCGATATTCTTGTTAAAGAGACTTATGCAGAACAAATCAAGAAATGCGAACAGCGTGAAAAGCCGTATGCTAGTGACGGTTTAATCTTCACGCCACTAGATAAGGGATATTTCACACAAGTATTCAAATGGAAAGACACATCTCATAACACTATTGATTTCTTAATCATGGCGGCTCCCAAAAAATTACAAGGCATAGCGCCTTACTTGAACAAGCCTAACAAAACATTGTACATTCTATTTGTTGGCATTAGACGAGAAGAATATGAAAAGTGGAATCTCAAACTAATTCAACACTATTTAGTGATCTTCCAACAACAAAGTATCAATATTGATACGAGTAAGAAATATTTTCCTATACAATTTTGCCCATCGGATAGACCGTTCGCACATGTATATTTGGCCGATGACAGTAACCTCAGTGGGCATGTTGGGGAGTTCATATACAAAGATGACGAGTGGAATCTTGTAAAAGTAAGAGTTGATAGAGACGTAGAAGTTAAGCGCGGTTCGTACTATGGTAATGATTACAAAGTAGCGGAAAATAATTGGCGCAGTTATAATAACCCGTTGACATTTGAAGAACTAACGGATAGCAAAGACATTGCTTACTTCAATTCTGATAATGTCATATCTTGCGATATGCGCAAATACATATCAAAGTTGAAATATGTTCTTTTGGAACCACGACGAAATAGTCCATTTGTAATGGATTTAGCATGCGGCAGAGGTAGCGCTTTATTAACATTCTTCCGACTTAAAATGCATACTGCATTATTTATAGATAAAGACGCATCAGCGTTGGATTCATTAATTCAGCGCAAACATACAATTGATCATCACGGCTTCAAAATGGGTATTTACACTCAAACTTTAGATTTGAGCTCAGGTATGATGGATAACATGAAAAAAATAAAGACCTCGTGCATACCATTACCGTTAGACGGTGTGCCGTTAATAACATGTTTTCTCGCAATGAGTTATTTCTCAGAGTCAAAAACTACTATGTTTAACTTTATTGAATTTGTAGATCAAAACTTGGCAAAGAAAGGTACGTTAGTACTACTATATTTCAATGGCGCCAAACTACACGAAACTCTAAAGGATAACAAAGCTATATCATTCGACATTTGCGGCGATAAATACAAAATAGTTCGCAGGTATGAAGATGAAGAATTATTGAATTATGGACAGGCGATAGATTTCAAATGCGCGTTCACCGGTGGTCAGTATTACAGAGAGTACTTGACTAATCCAGAGTATCTAATTAATACATTCAAAAAATGTGGAATCACTATATGCGAATCAGGCAACTCATTAGATATGCCCGTAGGAATCAGTGTCAATCCAATGGAGAAAGCATATTTATACTTCCTTGACTACTTGATCTTCACTAGGTAGTTTAGGCTTGCGCTTTCTTGTTTTTTTCTTTTTGGTTTCAGGTTGGGCAGCGGTAATAGATTTCAAAAGCTCGAGCAGTGCTAGTTTATCTTGAATATCAAAGTTCTTATAAGCGCCATCTTTTAGACTTCCCACAACCTCATTAACTGCTTGTTTAGTAACACGATCTTCTCGTTCTTTCACAGTAATTTCTGCTGTTTCTTTCAACTCATCCATGTCTCCGAATTCTTTCATGAGAAGATCCAAGCTATTTGCATACACTCCTCGGCGTGATCTAGGATCTAGTCTGACATTTGGATGTTCTATGCGCTTATATGCTTCCCATAAATAAACACTGTACCATGCATTGTTAATGCACCAATTCTTTTGTGCTTCTTTCTTCATAGCTTTGCGTCCTTCAACATCATGCGGATCTACAGGTCTCATATCCGATCTATTCTTTCTGCACTGTACGAGGTATCGTCGAAATGCAGTTTCGGAATATTGGCCGGCGAACACGATATATTTACAGACAATCGGATACAAATTCGTAACATCTTTGAAATTTGCATCAATTAGTTTAGTTTTATCGCGGTCGGATAATTCGCCCCATCTCTTTTTCTTCTCAGGAGTATCAACTATACTCAAAACGTACTTCCACAATTTGCCAACTGCCGTACAGGCAATGTCATCAATCTCTTTATTCTTAGCTTCGTCTTGTTTCTTTGCTTCTTTCTTGGCTTCTTCTTTTTTAGCTTCAACTTCAGGCGAATTAGAAATAGCTAATTCTACAGGAACTCCGGCTGTAACTTTGTCGACAATTTCCTGTTCACGTTTAGCGGCAGCTTTAGCTTTCGCCTTTGCTCTTTTCTTAGCATTTTTAAGTTTTTTCAAATCTTGCACGTCGGTAGACATTATACTATGCTTATTCAAAAAAATTTAAGTTAGACAAAGGTTATTCATTTCATCACTAATGAGTTTTGTGTAGTCTTTTTTTATGCGATCCTCCTTTCTGAGATCGTCTTTTTTTAGATCGTCTTTCATAGGTTCTTCTTTTGTGGATTCTTTTGTGGATTCTTTTGCAGATCCTCCTTTAGTTTTCTTTGGTTTCTTTGTAACGAATGGACTGACTTCCTCCTTTTCTTCTTTTTGAGGTTCTGCAAGTTCTTCCTTTTCTTCTTTTTGAGGTTCTGCAAGTTCTTCATTCTCAGGTTCTGCAGTTTCGGACTCTTTCAAAGGTTCTTGAAACGAATCTACAGGATCGTCCACCAATCGTATCGATTTAATTAGCGGACTAACTTCGACTATTTCTATTTCAATATTAGGTTCTTTTTGATTATCTTTCTGATTATCAGTTTGATGGTCATCTTTCACTTCTTTTTTTGGTTCTTCAAGTTCCTTTTCAGGCGCCTTTTTAGGTTCTGGTTTTGAATCGTCGACATCCGGCAATTCTTGTGCAGTTTGTTTTACAGTAACTAATGGACTTTCTCCGTCGTCATCGGATAGCTCGACATTAATTTCCCAATCATCTTCGTCTTCTACTGATGAAGGCAACGGCCCTCTACCAAAATGCCTGGGATGATCTTCCTGAAGAGAAAAATATAACGCTGCACTCATTCTATATTGTGCAATTTTAATTTTGTTTTAATAAAATCGTAAATTCTTTGTAGAGTGTCTGTATTTATAGCGTCGTACCTATAATATAAGCCTTCGTCTTTTTCTATCTTAGCTTTTGAATCAACAGAAGGATCAACGATATGTGCAATAGAAACTAAGTCAGTTTTGTCCAACTGACGAATTTTGTCCTCAATCCACTTTATTATTTGCTCCCGCTCCATTATAAATTTATATATCTTTCTTTTTAAGTGTGCGATAGCCATCTATGAATGATTTTAAATTTACCAAGTCTTCCTGAGAATACGCCATAAGGTTTTCCAATGAGCTAAGTTCGAGAAATGTTTGGTTGATGATTGTATCCATTGCAGTAACAAAATTTTCAACAACCGCATCTTTTTCTTCCGTAATATCCCATGCAATACTAGTGCAACCATATTCAAGATTGATAGGACGAGTGAAATAAACAGATTTGTTAGTTAGCAAAGTTGCAACATCTACTTTAGTCAAATCGAATGATTCTTCCTTTGGCGAATTAGATAAGCTAAGCATTTTTTTGAAGTATTTGTATTGCTTCAGTCTTGGACCTTCATAAGCAACAGCCGCCGCCTTTTTAAGATGTTCCAATCTTCTTCTTAAGTATTCCGCGTCGGAAGTTGTAACAGAAGCTACAGATTTGTAAACTATAGGATTTCTATAGATCGGTTGAAATCCTATTGCTGAAATAGTTGCCGGTTGAGAAATAGTATATTCTGCATTCTTAACTATTACAGGCGCAGACATTCCTTCTTTATAAGCTTGCAATCCGACTTTTTCTACATTCACATATCCAACATGTTGTTCGCCAATTTTGATTGGACCAATCGGCAATCTTTGATCCGGCAGCGCTATGAATTTTTCGCATATAAAGTTGGCCAGTATTTCTCCTTTCGTAAATACGTAACATTCGGCTTCGAATCGTACATTCATAAGCATTCGACCTTGATTACGTGTTTTATCACAGACAGCCGCGCTTACTTCAAGTATCTTGGTAATTTGAGAAATGAAACATCCAAAGTCACATTTTCCACCTTTGTACTTAGTTTGAAGATATTCCATTGCCACGTCCATCGGAGGTCTATAACAGTCAGCTGCATTTATAATGTCAATTGATGTTACTATTGTCTTGATAATTTTCATCTTCAATGTATACTATTATATTTATTCAAATTTAAGAGATGAAAATTGAATAATATATTAAATATAATGTGGAGCTCTCAACTTAATATTTCGGGCGAACGCCCAACAGAAAAATCAATGGAACTTCAGGAGAAACTGACAGAACCTGCAAAAAAGGAAGAACCAAAAGAAGAACCAAAAGAAGAACCTTTAAAAGAAAAGGAAGAAAAAGGAGAAGTGATAGGATTTGTGGAAGCTTCTAAAGTAACATCAAATACATTCACAGGATACAAATTATCATTCAACGACGGAAAAGGTCAACTGATTGATTTCACTGTTATTGATCCTGCTACAAGAATTAGAATGGCGGATGTAGATGCTATTAATACTCCATCACCTTACATTCTTGGATTGCGCGATGCCACTAAACTATGTGTAACGAAATTGTTGACAGAAAATGTCAATAAGAATTTGCAAACAGAATGGAACATGGCTAAACGATCGGGCAAACAATGGGTGCAGTTCTGCGCGATTGAAAATGGATATTTTAATGAAAAACAATATCATTCATACGCTGAATCTGGAATGACTATCGAGCCTAATCGTTATCCGCTGGGATTACTCATTTTCGGTGTAGACAAATACAAAGAAGAACTTGGAATTGACGATCTGAAAAAAATAGAAGACAAACCTAAATTCATCAAAGTGTTCGAAGATGAAATTAGGAGATTCCCATTACCGAATGTGTTGCAAGTTTTGACTCAGACATTCGTTACATCTTATCATAATCCTTCTTTACGATTCAGAGCCGTATTCGAAGAAATATTCCGCGACGAGTCCGGTGTTCAAAACGGCATGATCCGCATTATGATGCACTGGGATTAAATTTATTTTTTCAAAAAAATAATCAGTGCTTCGGCTTGTGCATGGTCAGCAGCATGTTGCTCCAATCCTCGTAGAAGACGTGGTCAATCTGAACAGCGAACTGAAACTCGTTCTTCGGGACGATGTAGAGATTCGGCATCGCTGCCTTGAATTTCGGATGGTTTGCGGCATCTGCAAGTGTGGGAAAGTCTCTCGCAGAAGATGGTTTGGCAGTCACACCCGTGGCCACCCTGAAAGCAGGAGTCTTCCATCCACCTCCGCCAGGCGGCACCAGTGGCAGATCCGCACGCGGAAGATCCGCACGCGGAAGATCCACTTTTTCATCTTGCTCCTTTGGAACAGATTCCTTTGGAGCTTGCTGCTTTGGAACTTGCTCTTTTGGAGCAGCTTCCTTCGCTGGAGTGCTCTTTGGAGCAGGCTTGACAGGCGAATTCGGAGGAGAATTGTACTTTTCCTCAAGGCGAATGTCGCTGGCAGCGCTGCTTGAACGACCAAGAGGAGCCGGAGTTTCAACGCGAGGCTGAATAGCGGTCGGATCAATCTGCGGAGGTCGCTCAGTTCCGCGACGAGTCGCGATCTGAAAGATGGCAGTCTGGCCGGTAGCAGCTGCGTGCAGATCGATATGCTGACTGTTAGCAGACAGAGAAACGACTTCCTCTCTGAGACCTTTCAGCATTTCATATCCTTCCTGGGAAATCACACCATCTCCCTCCTTTGTGAAGATTTTGAGCGGCGGTTCAGCTTCAACTTTCTTCACAATGAGTGTAAGACTTCCTTTGATTTGCATAATAAGGTTCTCCATCATGGAAGCACGCAGTTCACCCGTCAACTCAGAATTCGACTCAAGCACAGCAATTTGTGAGAGAATTGAATTAGCGATGACTTTGATGTCTTGCTTGGTTTTCATGGAAGAATCAAGGATTTGTGCATTTTTGCGGGCCCGCAACAGAGTGGCGAAGTCAACTTCTCCAACAACATTGGGTTCCATTTTGGCGTTTTCGGCTGCCATTGTATATATAACTGTTCTGTTTCAATTTTTAAGTTTTAATATATCATCCAAAATTGCGGACTAGTAAATGGCAATGTTGTTATCCATTCTACAATAGACAATTCTCCATCAAACTCGGCACTAGATGCAGGATCATATTTTTTATTAAACGCCGCGAATGTGGCATTGGGTACATCACAATGCGAAAAATCAGATGATACTTCTGTACTATAAAATGACAAATGTCTGGCTAATCTATCAGATATCTTGATATCTATCATCAAAACCGCATAACCTTCGTTCTTAACTAGATCAATATATTCCTTGCGCATAGCTGCTGATTGATTGCAATTGTCAACTATGAAATTTACTTCGTTTCTCAAATATTCCTTGATTGCTTTTTTACAAGTACTTTTAAGTCCAGAAACTATGAAGCAACTCTTGTAATCAGAACTAAGAAGATTTTTCACATATTCGGCTATTGTGGATTTGCCGGATCCCGGCGGACCAATCAATAAAACCATTATCATTGTAGATTCAAACTTTTTTATAGCATCTGAAATAGATTTCATACTACTAGCTGACGCTTTATGCATCGATACTAATTCATCCAATTCATCTCTTTTCATAACGTCCGCCGGATATTCCCACTGCCGTGTAGGTTTCTTCTTAGTAGTAACTGATTTATTCTTCTTAATTACGCGATTAGGATCCAATTCCACTGGTTTGGTCTTTTCTTCTTTCTTTTTCAGTACTTTAACGGGGAAGTCGCGCGGGTTCAATTTCAAATCGTATTCGGTAATATTAAAGAATGCGTCGGGCGTCCAGAATTTAATACCGATATTACTTGCAAATGCACGATCTATGTAACTCATATCCTTTGGATTAGCTCCCCAAATACTAGTTGAATAAGTAGCGATTCGACCTGCATTATTGCCTACATACACGGATGATTTAGGATCTGGCGGATCTCTACCTTTCCTTATATACATAGAAGTTAGTAATCTCCATAGTCCGGTGTGCGGTTTGCAGAAACAATTCGTCTTAGTTGAAAATAACCCAATACACGGAATTCCAAGGGCCGATGCAGCTTCTATAAATTTATCAAACCGTGCCTGCCTTCATGCTTTGCATATTTTATCCGTTCCAACCTTCTT
>JACCDY011513766.1_pt1 | contig 64145 bp, 51 predicted proteins | sample 7446391 | NCBI WGS metagenome assembly JACCDY01 (sample SAMN15323451, study PRJNA562643) | freshwater metagenome | isolation source: river surface water | place: USA:Blue River Watershed | collected 2017-08-18
CATCGCCCTCGGGGTCGCGCTGTACGTCGCGGAACCAGGCCAGCTGGACCAGGAAATCCTCGAGTTGCTTCTTCTCTTTCGGGGTCATGCGATTGCCTCTTTGGTAATGCTGGCGGGCGGAATGCCTTGCCGTCAGCGTATTTATACCGATGGGCAGTCGCTTGTTACATCAGGGATACGATCCGTAACAATTTCAATCCCGATCAGCCGGCGACCCGGGCGGCTGCCCAGCTGTACAGCGGGATGCCGGCCAGCAGATTGACCGGGAAGGTCACCCCCAGCGGCAGGCCAAGGTAGAGCGACGCATTCGCCTCGGGCACCGCCTGCCGCAAGGCTGCGGGCACGACGATGTAGGACGCGCTGGCCGACAGCACCATCAGCATCGCCGTGTCAGCTGCGGGCAAGGCCAGCGCCGTGGTCAGCAGCAGTGCAATGGCGGCGTGCACGAACGGCGACAGCGCTGCATACGCGACCAGCATCGGCGACTTGCCTTTCACGTCGCCGAAACTGCGGGCCACCATCAGTCCCATGTCCAGCAAGAAAAAGGCCAGCATGCCCTTGAACAGGTCGGCAGAGAACGGTTTCATCACGGCCTTGCCGGCGTCCCCGCTGGCGAAGCCGATCAGCAGCGACGCGATCAGCAGCAGGTGGGTGCCATCGGTCAGCGAGTGCCGCAGCACCTGTGAGATCGACAGCGATGGCGTGTCCGGCGCATGGGCGATCAGGGTGCCGCCCGCCGTCACCTGCGCGCAGGGCGCGCTCGCCGTGGCGGCCTGCTCGCCACGGATCAGCTTGGCCAGCACGATCGCGACGATCAGCGCCGGCGATTCCATCAACACCATGGCCACGGCCATGTGGCCGCCGGCCGGCATCTGCAAGGTTTCGAGGTACTGCATGGCGGTCACGAAAGTCACCGCACTGACCGAGCCATAGGACGCCGCCACGGCCGCCGCATCAAAGCGCGACGCGTGCTGCTTCAGAAACTGGTAGCCGAGCAGCGGCACCGCGAAGGCCATCACGATGGCCACGCCCAGCGTGGCCGCAATCGCCGGCGACAGCCCGGATGCTGCCAGCGCAAAGCCACCCTTAAGGCCCAGCGCCATCAGCAGGTACAGCGACAGGAATTTCGAGATCGCCGGCGGAATCTCGAGATTGGAACGCAGCAGGCCGGCCACCAGGCCGCACACAAAGAAAAGGATCGCAGGGTCGAGCAGGTTTTGCATGGGGTTCTCCGGAATGCCTCGCATCGTACCGGCCGCTTTACATCAGGTAAAATCAATTATCTAATACATATATATAGATTTAAATCTATGAACTTGACCTTCCGCCAGCTGCGCCTCTTCCTGGCGCTGGCCGACACGGGCAGCGTCAGCGCCGCCGCGCGCGTGATGCACGTCACCCAGCCGACGGCATCGATGCAGTTGAAGGAGATCACGCTGGCCGTCGGCATGCCGGTCTATGAAGTCATACAGCGCCGCGTGCACCTGACCGAGGCTGGCCGCGAGCTGGCGCGCACTGCGCGCGCGATTGCCGGTGAATGGGAAGCGTTGCAGCAGAAGTTCGATGCGATGCGCGGCCTTACGCGCGGCCGCCTGAAGGTGGCACTGGTGAGCACCGCGAAATATTTCGTGCCGCGCCTGCTCGGCACGTTTTGCGCGCAGCACCCGGACATCGAGATCTCGCTCGAAGTGCTTAACCGCGACGGCGTGGTCGCGCGGCTGCGCGACAACCTCGACGACCTGTACATCATGTCCACGCCGCCGACCGACATCGAGCTCGAGGACAAGGTCTTCCTGCCCAATCCGCTGGTATTGATCGCGTCGCCCTCGCATCCGCTGGCGAAACGCCGCAAGCTACCGATCGCCAAGCTTGCGGACGAGCGCTTCATCTTGCGCGAGCAGGGCTCGGGTACGCGGATGGCGGTGGACCGGCATTTCCGCAAGCTGAAGTTCCGGCCCAGTCTGCGGCTGGAGCTGGGCAGCAACGAGGCGATCAAGCAGGCCGTTGCCGGTGGGCTGGGCATTGCAGTACTGTCGCGCCACGCGCTCGAGGGCAAGGCCGAGAAGGATGTCGCGGTGCTCGACGTCGAGGACTTCCCGATCGAATCGCGCTGGCATGTGGTACATCCCAAGGGCAAGCGGCTGTCACCGATTGCCGTGGTGTTCCGCGACCACTTGCTGCATGCGGCGTCCGGCTGGGCGTGACAGGAAACCGGGCTGCCGCCCGGCTATGCTGCTAAACTTCCTCGCCATGCGCAAAGTGCTCGCCATCCTGCTGATTTCGCTGCTGTCGCTACAAGCTTCCTGGGCGGCGGCGGCCAGCTATTGCAGGCATGAGCAGGGTGCCCCGGCGCGCCACTTCGGCCATCATGAGCACCGGCACGGCCAGCACCTGGCCAAGCCGGCAGCGCAAGACCCGGCCTCACTCAAGGCCTTACTCAAGGCCTCATCGGTGGCCGGGCAGGCCGATGTCCTTCATGCCCCTGACGACGACGGCAGCACGGCCGCCAGCCTCGCGGGCGTCGACCTTGACCTTGACCTTGACTGCAGCGTCTGCCAAGCCCATGCGCTGGCCGGCATGCCACCGGCACTGGCAAGCCCGGCGCTCGACGCGACGGTGGTTGTCGGTGAAGCGCTGATCCAGCAACTCTCGCGCTCGCGACCCCAGCCCAGGCCCGAGCGCCCCAACTGGCTCGCCGCGTGAGCGGCTTTCACCGCGCCTGAATGAAGAGGACGCGCGCAGATGCGCTCTTCCGGCTGCCCTCGGCTGTCGATGCCATTCTCCACGGAGATACAGATGTTCAAGCAAGCCTGTTTTTCATTCATCGCCGCGCTATGGCTCGCCATGCCGGCCAGCGCCGGCGCGCTGCAGGAACCTGCCGCGCCCCTGACGCTGGCGCAGGCGCAGCGCCTCGCACGCGAAGGCAGCCCCACGCTGTCGGCCGCGCGACGCGAGGTCGAGGCCACGGAAGGGCAGGTGCTGCAAGGTTCGCTGCGTCCGAATCCCGAATTCGTGTTCCAGGCCGACGATACCAGCCGACTGTCGCGTACCAGCAGCGCCCAGCTCGATGTGCCGGTTGAGACGGCGAACAAGCGCGAGGCCCGCGTCGAGGCAGCCGAGCGCGGCCGCGATGTGGCACAGACCGATTTCGCCGACCGCGGCCAGCGACTGCGCGCTGCCGTGTCCGCCGCATTCTTCGATGTGCTCGCCGCACAGGAGTTGCTGCGCGCTGCACAGGAAGGCCTGAACCTCGCCCGTCGCGCCACCGATGTGGCCAGCCGTCGCGTCACGGCCGGCAAGGTGTCGCCGGTCGAAGAGACCAAGGCGCGAGTCGCCGAAGCCGGTGCACGCGTCGCGCTGACGCAGGCCGAGAGTGGCTTGCGCAATGCGCGTACTCGCCTGTCCAGCCTGTGGGGAAACCCGCTGCCGCAATTCACCCTCGCTGAAGGATCGATCGACCGCTTGCCCGACCTGCCGGATGGGATAGCCATCGAGCAGCGGCTGCAAGACGCGCCTGCGTTATTGAGGGCCGAACGTGAACTACGGCGCCGCAAGGCGCTGGTCGGCGTCGAACAGAGCCGCACGGTGCCGAACTTCACCGTCAGCGTCGGCATGAAGCGGCGCGAAGATACGGTGGGACGCGACCAGTTACTGGTCGGCGTCTCGGTGCCGCTGCAAATGTTCAACCGCAACCAGGGCAATCTGCTCGAGGCGCTGCGGCGCGAGGACAAGGCGCGCGACGAACTGCAAGCCGTGCGCACCAGCGTGGCCGCCGATGCCTACCAGGCGCTGGAAAAGGCCAACGCCCGTCGTCACGAGGTGGAGCTGCTGCAGCGCGATGTGCTGCCCGGCGCACGCAGTGCGTATGAGGCCGCGACCATTGGTTTTGAAAATGGAAAATTCAGTTTCCTCGAGCTGCTCGACGCGCAGCGCACGTTGTTCACGGCCACCGCGCAATACCTCGCGGCGATCGCGGCGGTGCATGCGGCGCTGGCCGAGCTCGACGGCATTCTCGGCACCGTCGATAGCCTCTGAGGGTGGAAAAGAGCAGATGAATGCATTGATGAATCAGGCTGGTCGTACCCGGAGCAAGCAAATGACCAAACCCAAACGGCACCAGCACGGCGCCAGCCAGTTCAAGGCGATCGTTACATTGCTGGTGGTCGGCGTCGCGCTCGGCGCGTGGATACTGTCGATGGACAAGGGCCGCAGCGTGAAATCCGGTGATGACGATGACGCGCCCGCCGCACAGGTAACGCGCTCGGCAACGGCGCCTGCTGCTGCGTCGGCTCCTGCGCCGGCATCTGTGCAGCCCGCGCCGCGCATCGACCTCGAAGAAGCGCAGATCAAGACCGCGGGCCTCGCCGTCGAGACCGCCGGCCCGGCGCGCATTACCTCCAACGTGCAATTCCCGGGCGAGGTCCTGTTGAACGACGACCGTACCGTGCACGTGGTGCCGCGCGTGGCCGGCATCGCCGAGAGCGTACTGGTATCCACCGGCCAGCAGGTCAGGCGCGGGCAGGTGCTGGCGATCTTCTCCAGCCAGTTGATTTCCGAGCAGCGCAGCAACCTGCAAACGGCCGAGAAGCGGCTCGAGCATGCCCAATCGGTTTACGAGCGCGAAAAGCGCCTGTGGGAGCAGAAAATCACCGCCGAGCAGGATTACTTGCAGGCGCAGCATGCGGTGCAGGAAGCGACCATCGATCTCGAGAATGCGAGGCAGAAGTTGTTGGCGTTGGGCGTGTCCGGCAGTGCCAGCGGCAGCGGCAAAGGATTGAACCGTTTCGAATTGCGCGCGCCATATGATGGCCTGGTCGTCGAGCGCAACCTGTCGATCGGTGAGGCAGTCAAGGAAGACACGCCCATCTTCACCATTGCGGACCTGGGCACCGTCTGGGCCGAAGCGGCGATTCCGGCCAAAGATCTGCCGCTGTTCCATGTCGGCGACAAGGTGACGATACGCGCTACGGCTTTCGATGCGCAAACCACCGGCACTGTTGCCTTCCTCGGCGCGCTGGTCGGCGAGCAGACCCGCATGGCCAAGGCGCGCATCGTGGTCAACAACCCGAAGGGCACCTGGCGCCCGGGGCTGTTCGTCAATGTCGAGGTCAGGGCCAATGATGTCGAGGTGCCGGTCGCGGTGCAGTCCGATGCCTTGCAGACGCTGGGCACGCAGCCGGTGATCTTCGTGCGCGATGCCAAGGGCTTCGTTGCCCATCCGATCACGCCCGGCCGCACCGATGGCAAACATGTCGAGATCGCGCAAGGCCTGCCCGCCGGCACCCGCTATGCCGGGCGCAACAGCTATGTGATCAAGTCCGAGCTGGCCAAGCAGGCCACCGAAGACGGCTATTGATCGGGTCCGCGCCATGTTCGAAAGACTGATCCAGTTCTCGATCACGCAGCGCCTGCTGATGATGCTGGCCGCCATTGCCCTGGTCGGCATCGGCAGCTTCAGCTATCTGCGCCTGCCCATCGACGCCGTGCCCGACATCACCAATGTGCAGGTGATGATCAACACCTATGCGCCCGGCTATTCGCCGCTGGAAGCCGAGCAGCGCATTACCTATCCGGTCGAGACCGTGATGGCCGGCCTGCCGGGCCTGCAGCAGACCCGCTCGCTGTCGCGCTATGGCCTGTCGCAGGTAACGGTGATCTTCGACGATGACGTGGACATTTTCTTCGCACGCCAACTGGTCAATGAGCGCATCGCGCAGGCGCGCGACCGCCTGCCGCCGGGACTGTCGCCGGAACTCGGGCCGATCGCCACCGGTCTCGGTGAAATCTACCTGTGGACGGTGGAGGCGGAAAAAGAGGCGCGCAAGGCCGATGGCTCCGCGTACACCGACACCGACCTGCGCGAGATCCAGGACTGGGTCGTCAAGCCGCAGCTGCGCAATGTGCCGGGCGTCACCGAGATCAACTCGATCGGCGGCTACGTGAAGGAATACCAGGTCGCGCCGAGCCCCGAGCGGCTGGCATCCGTCGGCGTGTCGATCAGCGAGCTGGTGGCGGCGGTCGATCGCAACAACCAGACTGCCGGCGCCGGTTACATCGAAAAGCGCGGCGAGCAATACCTGGTGCGCGTGCCGGGACAGCTGCGCACCGTGGAAGACATACGCGACGTGATCATCAAGAATGCCGGCGGCGTGCCGGTGCGCGTGCGCGATGTGGCCGACGTCGAGATCGGTCGCGAACTGCGTACCGGTGCAGCGACCGCGAACGGCAAGGAAGTGGTGCTAGGCACCGTCTTCATGCTGATGGGGCAGAACAGCCGTACCGTGTCGCAGGCGGTGGACAAGCGGATGAAGGACATCAACCGCAATCTTCCCAAGGGCGTGCGCGTCGTCACCGTGTATGACCGCACCAATCTGGTCGACAAGGCAATCGTCACGGTGCAGAAGAACCTGCTCGAGGGCGCGGTGCTGGTGATTGCGGTACTGTTCTTCTTTCTCGGTAACCTGCGCGCGGCGCTGATCACGGCGGCCGTGATTCCGCTGGCGATGCTGTTCACGCTGACCGGCATGGTGAAGTTCCATGTCAGCGCCAACCTGATGAGCCTGGGGGCGCTCGACTTTGGCATCATCGTCGATGGCGCGGTGGTGATTGTCGAGAACTGCATTCGCCGACTGGCCGAGGCGCAGCACCGGCAGGGCCGCATGCTGACGCGTGAAGAAAGGTTCGAGCAAGTATTTGAAGCGGCACGCGAGTCGCGTCGGCCGCTGGTGTTCGGGCAACTGATTATCATGGTCGTGTACCTGCCCATCTTCGCGCTGGCTGGCGTCGAAGCGAAGATGTTCCATCCCATGGCCTTCACCGTCGTCGCCGCGCTGCTCGGTGCGATGCTGCTGTCGGTGACCTTCGTGCCAGCCGCAGTGGCACTGTTCGTCACCGGCCGTGTCGAAGAGAAGGAAATCGCGCTGATGCGCGCCGCGCGCCGCTGGTACGTGCCGCTGTACACGAAGGCCATGGCCATGCAGGCCACGGTGCTGACCGCAGCCGGCGTGCTGGTCGTGCTGTGCGCGTTGCTGATGACGCGACTGGGCACCGAGTTCGTGCCCAACTTGAACGAAGGCGACTTTGCGGTGCAGACCATACGCGCGCCCGGCGTGAGCCTGACGCAGGCGGTCGAGATGCAGAAGCTGATCGAGACCACGCTGAAGGCAAAGTTCCCCGAGATCGACCGCGTGTTCACCCGCATCGGTACCGCCGAGATTGCAACCGATCCGATGCCACCCAGCTTGTCCGATGGCTACATCATGTTGAAGCCGATGGACGAATGGCCCAAACCGCGCAAGACACACGACGAACTGCTGCAGGCCATCAGCGATACGGTCTGGCAGATCCCCGGCAACAACTACGATTTTTCGCAACCGATCCAGCTGCGCTTCAACGAGCTGATCTCGGGCGTGCGCAGTGACGTGGCCGTCAAGGTCTTTGGCGATGACATGGATCAGCTGAACCGTCTGGCTGACGACATCGCGGGCCGCCTGCAGCATGTGCCCGGCGCGTCCGAAGTGAAGGTCGAACAGACCACCGGCCTGCCGGTGCTGGCCGTCGACATCAATCGCCAGAAGGCCGCGCGTTATGGCCTCAGCGTGACGGATATCCAGGACGTGGTCGCGGCCGCGGTCGGCGGCAGCCAGGCCGGCACACTGTTCGAGGGCGACCGTCGCTTCGACATCGTGGTCCGTCTGCCCGAATCGCTGCGCACCGACATCGATGCGATCCGTCGCCTGCCGATCCACCTGCCTGCCGGCAGCCATGGCCGCAGTGGTTTCATCCAGCTGTCCGAAGTGGCCGACCTGCACTTGTCGCCAGGGCCCAATCAGGTCAGCCGCGAAAACGGCAAGCGGCGTGTGGTGGTCACGGCCAATGTGCGCGGACGCGATGTCGGTTCCTTCGTCGCCGAGGCCACGCAGCGGCTGGCCGACGTGCCGCTGCCAACCGGCTACTGGATCAGCTGGGGCGGCACCTTCGAGAACCTGCAGTCGGCATCGAAGCGCCTGCAGCTCGTCGTGCCGGCCGCGCTGTTCCTGGTGTTCGTGCTGCTGTTCGCGATGTTCGGCAATCTGAAGGATGGATTGTTGGTGTTCACCGGCATTCCGTTCGCCCTGACCGGTGGTGTGCTGGCACTGTGGCTGAGGGACATACCCTTGTCGATTTCGGCGGCGGTCGGCTTCATCGCGCTGTCCGGCGTATCGGTGCTGAACGGGCTGGTGCTGATCACCTTTATCCGCAAGCTCAGCGACGATGGCCATGCGCTGCTGGAGGCGGTACGCGAAGGCACGCTGACCCGCTTGCGACCGGTGCTGATGACGGCGCTGGTCGCGTCACTCGGCTTCCTGCCGATGGCGGTCGCGACCGGTACCGGTTCCGAGGTGCAGCGCCCGCTGGCCACGGTCGTCATCGGCGGCATCCTGTCGTCAACCGCGCTGACGCTGTTGGTGCTGCCGCTGCTTTACTATTTGACGCATCGCGGGCGTGCCGGTGCGCGCAACGGCCTCGCCACGGAGTAAACTGCGAGAAAACCGGGCACGGGGACGCCGACAGGGGGGCCGTGCTTCCGGTTTCGATAACAACAGGGAGGGCCATCAAGCCGTCCCGCTGATGGATGACGAGACCGTCCGTTGAAGCTCGCCTTGCTTTCCGACCTGCACGCGAACCTGCCCGCACTGGATGCGTGCATCGCGCATGCGCGCGCACAGGGGGCCACCGATTTCGCCATCCTTGGCGACATCGTCGGCTATGGCCCGCACCCGTCCGAAGTCGTCGAGCGTTGCCGCGAGATGCAGCATGAAGGCGCGATCGTCTTGCGTGGCAACCATGACGTGCTGCCGGTGAACCCGGTGCTGACCGGCTCCACCTGGGGCGACATGACAGCCGCCTGGACCTTCAAGCATATCGACGACGTGCAGCGCGAATGGCTGGCGCAGTTGCCGCTGACCGCGACCCGCGGCAGCGTCTATCTCGTGCATGCGACCGCCGATGCTCCCGACAAGTGGCACTACGTGCTGGACGAGCGGCTGGCGTCGCGCAGCCTCGACGCCGCCAGCAAGGATGCGGCGATACGCTACGTGTTCGGCGGCCATGTGCACCAGCAGACGCTGTACTACCGTGGCACCGGCCGCCAGCTGATGCCGTTCAAGCCGCGCGCGGGCGTCGCCATTCCGGTCAGTCCCCACCGGCACTGGCTGGCCACGGTCGGCTCCTGCGGCCAGCCGCGCGATGGCGATACGCGCGCCAATTACGCGCTGCTCGACCTCGATGCCAGCGTGCTGACCTTCCATCGCGTTTCATACAACCACCTGTCCGTGGTGCGCGACATGCGCATTGCCGGCCTGCCCGAAGTGCTGGCCACCCGACTGGAGAGCGGCCGATGACCATGCCTGCCGAGGGCGACGAACTCGATGGCTTCCGCATCGGTACCCGCATCCATGCGGGGGCGATGGCGCGCATCTACGAGGTCAGCTATGCGGACGGCCGCGATCCGCCGTTCCCGATGGTGATGAAGGTGCCGCTGATGCGCGAAGGCGACGGCAGCGAGAACATCGTCAGCTTCGAAGTCGAACACCAGCTGTTGCAGGTGCTGCACGGCGCGCACGTGCCGCGTTTCGTCGCCGCCGGCGACCTGCATCGGGTGCCTTATCTGGTGATGGAGCATGTGCACGGCATCACGCTCGACGCGTGGATGCAGAGCTTCGCGCAGGCACGGGAGCCCATTCCCGTGGAAGCGATCGTGCGCCTTGGCGCCGGCCTCGCGCAGGCGGTGCACAGCCTGCACCAGCAGAATGTCTGCCACCTCGACCTGAAGCCGGCCAATGTGATGGTGGCCGCGATCGGCGTCGATGGCGAGCGCATCGTGCTGCTCGACTTCGGCCTGTCCTGCCATGCGGACTATCCGGATTTGCTGGCTGAAGAATTCCGCAAGGCGGTCGGCTCGCCGACCTGGATCGCGCCGGAGCAGGTGGTCGGCATGCGTGGCGACCTGCGCTCCGACATCTTCGCCATCGGCGTGATCCTGTACGAGATGGCGACCGGCGAAACCCCGTTCGGCTCGCCCACCACCACCGGTGGCTTGCGCCAGCGGCTGTGGGCCAGCCCGAAGCCGCCGCGCGCCTGGCGCCCCGAGGTGCCCGAATGGCTGCAGGAGGTGATCCTGCGTTGCCTCGAGCCGCAGGCCAGCCAGCGTTATCCATCGGCCGCGCACCTGATGTTCGACCTGCGCAATCCGGGGCAGGTGATAGTGACCGAGCGCGGCAAGCGCATCAGGGGCAAGGGTTTCTGGTGGCACTTCAAGCGCTGGCTGCGCGCGGCCGGCATGCAATATGAACCCAGCCCATTGCCGTCGCAGCAGATTTCCGAAGTGCCGATCGTGATGGTCGCGGTGCCGAACTACGATGTCAGTGACGTGACGATGTACGCGCTGCGGCAGGCGACGGCACGTTCACTCGGCACGCGGCCCGGGGCGCAACTGGCGGTGGTCACGGTCGTCAACACCGGCTTCATGGCTGGCAGCGAGCATAAGGACAGGAGCGAGACCTGGTTGCAGCGCCAGCACCTGGCCGGCTTCAGGAAATGGGCCGATGGCCTCGACCTGTCAGGCCATCAGGTGTCGTATCACGTGATCGAATCGAACGATGTCGCCAATGCGCTGCTGCGCTATGCCGAGGGCAACAACGTCAGCCTGATCATCATGGGCGCCGCGACGCATGGGCTGTCGATGCAGCGTTTCGTCGCAACCGTGCCGATCAAGGTCGCGATGCATGCGCCATGCACGGTGGTGCTGGTGAAGGAGCCGATGCCGTTCGAGCAGCTCGTGGCGAGCGTGGACGAGGAAAACTGAGCGGCTGACCGCCGGGGTCAGACTGCCGGGGTCAGGCGGCTTCGCTCTCGACCGTAGCCACTTCTTCGGCCACAGCTTCGGCGGTGCTTGCCTCCCCGTTGGCCAGTGCGGCCGCTGCCGGTCGCGCGTCTTGCGAGCGCGACGGCACGAAGCGACGTGCCTGCAGTGAATGTGCTGTTTTTTCGCCGAGCTCCGTGAGCGTGAAGATGCCGCGCATCGGGCGCAGGTAACCCATGTGGATCAGGCGGTCGATCTGGCGCTCGCGACCCGCAGGGTCGCGCACGACGTCCTGTGTTTCGTACAGGTCGACGATCAACTGTATGTCTGCAACTGACAAGACGTGCATGTCATCCTCCGTTGCGCATGATGGGCCGGACCTCGGATGCAAAAAAAGAAACAGCGCAAGCAGCTTTGATTATAAATCAGTGGCTTGCGTGTCCAGAGTCGCTTGAGCCGGCTTTACACTTTTTGCTGGCAGCGATTCCGGTGATAATCGGCGTATCGGAAGCCTTCGGGGGAGTGCAACGTGCCCGGAATCTCGACGTCATCGGATATTTACCAAAATAGAAATCAGGGCCTGACCACCTATCGCAAGGATGCGATGGGACCCGCTTTGTCGGAAGAAATGGCAAAGCGCACCGAGGATCGTGCGAAGGCGGCGCAGGTGCAAGCGCGCCAAGAACCGGCCAGCGTCGCGCCCAAGGCGCGTCCGGTCGCTGCGCAGGCCAAAGCGGGTGGTGCTGCAGCGGCCGCTGCCACAGCAACGTCGCATTCCACGCAGCCCACGCCCGTCGCAATGGGCGCTGCCGGGGCAGTGCACGTGGCGAAGGCCGCTCCTGTCACACCGCCCAAGGTCGTGCATGAACTGTATGCGCCGATGTCGCGAGCGACGCGCGAGCATGACGACCGCTACTCTATGATCACGGGCGGCACGGTCGACGTTCGCGCCTAGTGACACATTTTCCATCTGTTTTTTCGAAGGTCATCAGTGCCGCAGCGGGGCATGGATTCGAGCCTTGATGTTGCCATCAAGCGCGCGGCGAATCCGGGAAATGTGTCACGGCCACCTGATGACTGAAGTCGACCTCGCACTGGTCGACGGCACCCTCGATCGGCGCCGCGCCCGCCGGATCCGGCGAACATGCGAGCGGGATGTGGCCCTCGCCGGCCAGCAGGCCCGAGGTTGGATCGAGGCCTATCCAGCCTGCACCCGGCAGGAAAACTTCGCACCATGCATGCAAGTCGTTGAAATCGACGTAAGGGCCAGACGTCAGGTCGGGCGCGTTCACGTCGGACGTCAGCTGTATCAGGTAACCCGACACGAAGCGCGCGGCGAGGCCGAGGTGGCGCAGCAGCTGCACCAGTAGCCAGCTGCTGTCGCGGCACGAGCCTTGTTGCAGGCCCAGGGTTTCTTCCGGTGTCTGCACGCCCGGTTCCAGGCGCACCAGATAGCGTATGTCCTGCTGCAGCTGACGGTTCAGGCTGACCAGGAAGTCGGTGGTGCGCCCCGTGTGGCGGGCAAGCTGGTCGAGATAAGCCTGCATCAGCGGGCCGGCCGGTGCAGCACTCAGGTAGGGCGCAAGCTCTTCCGCCAACAGAGGGTTGTACGCGAACGGGTAGTGCTCGGCAGTCGGCTCGAGGAAGAAGTCAAAAGGATTGAACCCGGCCATCTCGGCGACCACGTTCACCGTCACCTTGAATTCCGTCATTTTCTCGGGGAACACCAATCGCGCCTGGTAGTTCGCGAACGGGTCCAACTGCCAGTTGATCGAGTGCTTCGCGGGCTCGACCTTCAGCGAGTACGACAGAATGCGGCCACGGTAATGCGGCGCCGGCCGCAGCCGTATCACTTGCGGGCCAAGTTCGACCGGACGGTCGTAAACGTAGCGGGTTAGGTGGTTGAGCGCGACGTGGAGCGACATGTTAAGAAATGGCTATCGGGATGGTTTGTCTGCACTGGCCGCTGTGCACTGCCAAGGTGCGTCAAGGCCGCGCAGGCAGCGAACCTCGGGCGCCTGCGACGGATTTTGCACGACCTTGATGCTACCGCATGATTCGGACAGGCCTTGTCCGTTACTTAGCACTTTGCATGCCCACCCTATGCTCCGCGTGACATCAGGTCGATGTCGCCGCCGGCCGCGCTGAGGTTGATGGTGACGGTCTGTTCACTGCAGAAGCGCGGCAGGTAGTAGGGGCCGCCCGCCTTGGGGCCGGTACCAGACAAGCCTTCGCCGCCAAAGGGCTGCACGCCGACCACGGCGCCGGTCATGCCGCGATTGACATACACATTGCCAACCCGGGCCGCGTTCGCCAGTTGTTGCGCGCGGCTGTCGATGCGGGTCTGGATGCCCAGCGTCAGCCCATAGCCAAGCGCATTCAATTGCCGTATCACGTGCAGCGGGTCACCTGACCAGCGCACCACTTGCAGCACGGGTCCGAAGATCTCTTCGCGGATGTCGGCGATGCTGGATGCCATCAACAGCTGCGGGAACACCAGATAGTCGTTCGTGGCGAGGACCTGCGCGCCGCTGCCTGTCGATGCAGGCGGCAGCGCCGATAGGGCCGACAATCCCGCGACCTGGCCCTGCAGGCGGGCATAGGCTTCGGCATCGATCACCGGGCCGACCTCGCTGCGCCAGTCTTCGGGCGGGCCGGTGCGCAATTCAGCGATGGCACCGACCAACATCGCCAGCAGGGCATCGGCGATAGCGTCATGCACGCATAGCACACGCAGCGATGAGCAACGCTGGCCGGCACTGCGATAGACCGACTGGATGACGGCATCGACCACCTGTTCCGGCAGCGCGGTGGAATCAACCAGCATCGCATTGATGCCCCCGGTCTCTGCGACCAAGGGAATGATGGGGCCATCTTTGTTCGCAAGCGCGCGTTGGATCCCTTTGGCGACGACGGTCGAACCGGTGAAGGCCACGCCCGCAATGGCCGGATGCGCGACCAGTGCCGCGCCGACTTCGCCATCGCCGATGAGCAGCTGCAGCGCGTCGTCCGGCAGGCCGGCGGCGCGCAACAACTCTTGCATCATCAGTGCGATGCGCGGCGCTTGTTCGGCCGGTTTGGCAACCACGGTATTGCCAGTGACGAGCGCAGCCGCAACTTGCCCGGTGAAGATCGCCAGCGGGAAATTCCATGGGCTGATGCAGGCCCAGATGCCGCGTGCGCGCAGCTGCAAGGTGTTCGATTCACCCGTCGGGCCGGGCAACGCGCGCGGCATCATCAGTCGCTCGCCCTCGGTCGCGTAATAGCGCAAGAAGTCGATCGTCTCACGCACTTCGGCCACGGCATCGTTCCAGGTCTTGCGGCCTTCGCGCACCAATGCCGCCGAGAACAAGGGCAGGCGTTCTTGCAGCAGGTCGCCGGCACGCTGCAAGCCAAGTGCGCGATCGACTACATCGGTCGCGCTCCAGTGCTCGAATGCCCGCTGGGCGGCGGCTACCGCTTTGCCGGCCCTGATATTTCCAGTCTCGGGCGCGCCGGTGTCCACGTGTGGCAGCTGCAATTGTTCCATCGCGCGTTCCAGCACCGCGCGCATTTCCGGCACAGCGAGGTCCAGGCCTTCGCTGTTCCTGCGATCTGGCTGGAAGATGTCACGCGGCAGCGGCAACGTGCTGGTCGTGTCGGCGTGCAGCGGCGATGTCAGCAATTCGGCAATGTCCACGTTGTCATCATGTAGTTGGTGCACGAACGAGGAATTGGCGCCGTTTTCCAGCAGGCGCCGCACAAGATAGGCGAGCAAGTCGCGATGTCGGCCGACCGGCGCATAGATACGACAATGCAGGGACGGGTCGCGCAGCACTTCGCGATAAATGCCTTCGCCCATGCCGTGCAGGCGACCCAGTTCGTAACGGCGTCCCTGTCCGAGCTGCACGATGGCAGCGATGGTGGCTGCGTTGTGCGTCGCCAGTTGTGGGTAGATCACGTCCGGCGCATCCAGCAAGGCTCGGGCGCAGGCCAGATAGGACAGATCGGTGTGGTGCTTGTGCGTGAAGACCGGGTAATGGGGCAGTCCGAGTTCCTGCGCACGCTTGATCTCGGCATCCCAATACGCACCTTTGACAAGCCGGCACATCAGACGCACGCGGTAATGGCGCGCGAGGCCGATCACGTGCCCGACCAGCGGCAGCGCACGTGTCTGGTAGGCCTGAAGCGCAAGCCCGAAGCCCTGCCAGCCGGCATGCTGGCGCGCGATGCGTGCCAGCAGCGCCTCGAAGACCTCGAGCGACAGTTCAAGTCGATCGCTTTCTTCGGCGTCGATGGTAAGGTGCAGCCCGGCTGCGGCAGCCTGTTCGCATAACATCCACAGACGTGGCAGCAGCTCGTCCATCACGCGTGCGTACTGCAGCGCTTCGTAACGCGGGTGCAGCGCCGACAGTTTGACCGAGATGCCGTCGCGCTGGGGCCCGCGTTGTTGTGCCAGCAGCGACAGCGCAGCGCGGTAATCCCGGAAGTGGCGTTCTGCGTCATCGGCACAGCGCGCACCTTCGCCCAGCATATCGAAGCTAAACGACAGCGCCGGATGGTCGGTGCGCAGGGCTTGGGCGCGCGCGGCGGCTGCCGGCATGTTTTCGCCAAGCACGAACTGCCGCCCCAATAACTGCACCGCGCGCAGCGCAGCGGCCACGACGGCGCGCGCACCCAGGCGCGACACCGTGCCCGCATGGCCTCGTAACAGTTTTTGCGACAAGCTCAGCGCGTTCGATGACAGTCGCGCCAGTGCCGAGTCCTTGGCCGCGTCCTTTGTGCCGCCCTCGTGCAGGTGCGCCAGTTGGTCGGCCGTCAGTGCCATCGCCGTATCGGCATCAGGAATGCGCAACAGCGCCTCGGCCAGCCGCATCAAGGCCTTGCCCTCGTCGCTGGTCAGCGGGTACTCATGCAGCAGGGTTTCCATCGCCCAGAATGGCGGCGGATGGTCGCGCACTGCGCATATCCATGGCTCGGCACGCTGCATGGCGGCCGTCCAGTCGAGCGCATCGCCGAATTCGCGCAAGGCCAGCGTGGCGGCATCGACTTCGGGCCGATAGGGAGAGGGGAGGCGGGACTTGGCTTGCATGTCGCAACTCCTTGTCTCGACAGGGTGGCAGCGTGCTGCGTTCCCTGTGTCAGATGTCAGACGTCAGACGGTCGCCGACGCCCTCAGTTGCATCAGTTCAGCCTTGGCTACCGGATGGCCGAACAGGTAGCCCTGAAATGCATGGCAGCCATTGTGTTCGAGGAAATCACGCTGCGCTACCGTCTCCACGCCTTCGGCGATCACGTCGATACCGAGGCTGGCGCTGAGCGCAATGACGGCCAGAACAATCGCTGCATCATGCGTTTCGTTCGGCAAATCTCGCACGAAGACCTGATCGATCTTGATCTGGTCGAATGGCAGTTTCTTCAGGTACGCAAGACAGGAATAACCGGTGCCGAAATCGTCGAGCGCGAAGCTGATGCCCATTGCGCCCAACTCATTCATCTTATATTCGATATCGCTGATGTCGCGCGCAAAAATGGATTCGGTCAATTCCAGCTTCAGCCTGCGCGGATCGGCGCCGGTTTGTTGCAGTATGTCGCGAATTTCAGCCACGAAACCGGTTTGCATGAACTGGCGCGGGCTCACGTTGACAGCGATCATCAGTTCGCGGGTGGCTGCGTCACGCGCCAGTTCTGCCAGTGCCTGGCAGGCTTGCTGCATGACCCAGCGGCCAAGCTCGACGATGAAATTGTCTTCCTCGGCCAGCGGAATGAAACGTGACGGCGACACCGGACCCAGCTCAGGATGCTGCCAGCGCAGCAGTGCCTCGGCGCCGAGAATGCTGCCGTCGAGGCGGCATTGCGGTTGGTAGGCCAGCGACAATTGGTTGCGATAGATACTCTGTCGCAGGTCGGCCTCGAAGGCCGAACGTTCCAGCAGGGCTGCTTGCAGTTCAGCATCGAAAAAGCGGACCATCGCGCCGCCTTCGCCCTTGGCGCGGTACATCGCGGAATCGGCTTGCCCGAGCAGGACGTCCAGGCTGAGCGTTTCGTCGCGGAACAGCGTAACGCCGAGGCTGGCGCCGCCATGGAATTCATGTTCGCCCATGCAGAACGGCGGAATGAATGAGGCCAGCACTTTTTCCGCGATCAGCGACGCCTGCTGCGCTGCTTCTTCGCGCTGCGTGCCGAGGTTCTGCACCACGATCACGAATTCGTCGCCGCCGAGGCGGGCCACGGTATCTCCGGTGCGCAGGCATTGCTTGATGCGCTGTGCGACTTGCACCAGCATCTGGTCGCCGACGCTGTGGCCCCACAAGTCATTGACTGGCTTGAAGCTGTCGAGGTCGATGAAGAACAGGGCGCAATAGTGCTGGTTGCGCTGCGCGCCCAGCATTGCCTGACGCAGGCGGTCGTCGAGCAGCTTGCGATTGGCGAGGCCGGTCAGCGGATCGTAATAGGCGAGGAATTCGATGCGCTCTTCGGCTTCCTTGCGCATCGTGATGTCTGAATTGGTGCCGATCATGCGCACACGGCCGTGCGGTCCGTCGGTGTGCAAGGCCATGCCGCGCGCCAGCATCCACTTGATGCTGCCATCCTTGCAGCGTATCCGGTATTCCTGCACGAACTCGGCGGTCTTGCCGTCGAGATGGTCTTGCACCGCGTCCAGCACGCGCTGCTTGTCGTCCGGGTGCACCAATTCGCTCCAGACCGAAATGTCTGGCGCGATTTCGTCATCCGCATAGCCGAGCATGGCCTTCCATCGGCTGCTATAGAACACATGGTTGGTCGACATGTCCCAGTCCCACAGGCCGTCGCCCGAACCCTCGATCGCAAAGCGCCAGCGCTGCTCGCTTTCACGCAGCGCCGCTTCAGCCTGCGTTCGCGATGCCCGCTCGGCTTGCAGGTCCTTGCGCACGCTCTCGATCTCGGCGATCGTGCCGTCATTCGTGTCATTCGTGTCATGCGCTTGATCGCTGCTCAGCGTGGCCACGGCGCGGAACACGCGGCGGCCGGTGACGCGCCCGAGGTACAGGCTGGCGCCCAGCGCCAGCGAGAGCAGCGCGACCGTCCACAGCCCGGTCTTGATCTGGCGCTCGTAGAAGGTCAGCAGGGGTATTTCTATCACCACCTGCCAGCGCGCCACCTCGGAGGGGCTGGTCCAGCGCGGTGCGTACTGGCTGAGTGGTTCGGCCTTGGCCGGATGCTGTGCCAGTATCGCGCCCGTACTGTCGCGCACGCTCACCTGCCAGTCTTGCGGCAAGTTCATGCTGTCAACGTAATCCTGTATCCAGCGAATCTCGACCGTGTTGAGCATCAGCCGACGGACTTCGCCGTTGCGGATCACGGGCGCGGCAACGGCAACCAACGGCGCCCTTTGTGACGGACCGTACACGCGATCGCCGACGGCGGGCGTGCCGTGTGCGACTGCATAAGGCGCGGCGGCAAAGCCCTTCGGGGTCGGCAGTTTCGCCGGCAAGGGCTGGCCCAACGGGACGGCGGTATTGAACAGGACGTGCAGCGAGGTATCCGTCAGTACGACCGATCCGCCGAAATGATCGCGGTAGGACTGCGATTGCCGATACAGTCTCGGCAGGTTGAGCGGATCGGCATCGGCCGAATCAGTCAGCGTTTGCAGGCTGGCGATGCGTGTGCGCAGGTTGTTGTCGAGCGCGATGCGCAGGTTGGCCGCGACTTGTTCGGCGCGGCGCTGCGAGCTGTGGTTGACGTCAAAGACAAGCACGGTCGACACATAGGCCGCCAGCAGCACCAGCGGTATCACGCACAGCATGATGCTGCGCGCGATCAGGTTGCTCAATCTCGTAGGCATGAATTCTGCGGGTCAGGATCCGAGACATTATCGGCCCGGGGCGAAAGCCGTGACGTCAGATAAAACGGGATGGGAACAGATTTTACTGAGAGTTCTCGCAAATTGTTGATGCAAATCCATGAATTACTTGCTATTGGTCAATACATGCAATTCACGCGGCCTTGATTTCAAAGGAAAATTTACCTGAAGGAATGTGCCAGCCTGGCAAAGGGGGATAATGGCGACTTCGCCGGAAAACGGAACCTCACCATGACTGGAGCAGCGCGTACATCGAATGATCCTTCCACAATGGCGGGTGCAAAGGCTCCGGCCATTGCTCTGCGCACGGATGCCAGCTGGCTGGAAGCGCATTGGATGCCCTATACCGGCAACCGCGAATTCAAGGCCAATCCGCGGCTGGTGACGGCGGCCGAGGGCGCCTATCTGATCGACGCCGATGGCCGTCGCATCTTTGACGGCCTGTCCGGGCTGTGGACGACGGGCCTCGGCCATCGTCGGCCCGAGCTGGTTGAGGCGGTCAGCCGGCAGATGGCCACACTGGATTTTTCGCCATCCTTCCAGTTCGGCCACCCGCTGTCATTCGCGCTGGCCAACCGGATGCGCGACTTCCTGCCGGACGGGCTCGATCACGTCTTCTTCACCAGTTCCGGTTCGGAAGCCGCCGACACCGCGCTGAAGATGGCGCGCGCTTACTGGCGCACCAAGGGCAAGGCGTCGAAGACGCGCTTCATCGGGCGCGAGAAGGCCTACCACGGGGTGAACTTCGGCGGTGGCTCGGTCGGCGGCATCGTTGGCAACCGCAAGATGTTCGGGCAAGGCATCGAGGCCGACCATTTGCCGCATACGCTGCTGCCGCAAAATGCGTTTTCGCGCGGCATGCCGCCGCATGGCACCGGTCTTGCCGATGCATTGCTGACCCTGATCAATTTGCATGATGCGTCCAACATCGCGGCCGTGATCGTCGAGCCCTGGTCGGGATCCGCCGGTGTCATCATCCCGCCAGACGGCTACTTGCAGCGCTTGCGCGAAATCTGCGACCAGCATGACATCCTGCTGATCTTCGACGAGGTGATCTCGGCGTTCGGTCGCTCAGGTGCGTGGACCGGCGCCGAAGCCTTTGGCGTCACGCCCGACATCCTCAACTGCGCGAAGCAGATCACCAATGGCGTGCAGCCATTGGGGGCGGTGGTGGCGAAGCAGGAGATCTACGACACCTTCATGCAGGCCGGCGGCCCCGACTACTTGCTGGAATTCCCGCATGGGTATACCTATTCGGCGCATCCGGTCGCGTGCGCTGCAGCGCTGGCGACGCTGGACGTGCTGGAGCAGGAAGATGCGGTCGGGCGCGTGCAGGCATTGGCGCCGGTGTTCGAGGATGCGGTGCACTCGCTCAAGGGCAGCCGCCATGTCGCGGACATCCGCAATTTCGGACTGGCGGCCGGCTTCACGATCGAAGCGTTCCCGGGCGAACCGGCCCGGCGCCCGTACGAGATTGCCATGGCAATGTGGAAGAAGGGCTTCTACGTCCGCTATGGCGGTGACACGGTACAGCTGGCGCCGCCTTTCATCAGCACCGGCGCCGAGATCGATGCGCTGGTCCATGCGTTGGGCGAGACCCTGGCGACGATCGCCTAAGCGTCTGTCCCGACAGCGTGTGGTGCGTTACCAGCTGCCGGTGTTGGCCATTGACACCCATGGCTCGGCCGGCGGCAGCGATCCGCCTTTTTGCAGCAGTTCGATCGAGATATGGTCGGGCGAGCGGACGAAAGCCATGCGGCCGTCGCGCGGCGGGCGCAGGATGGTGACGCCATGCTGCTGCAAGCGTTCGCAAGTCGCATAAATGTCATCCACCGCATAGGCGATGTGGCCGAAGTTGCGCGCTCCGCCCAACTCTTCCGGATCCCAGTTATGCGTCAGTTCGATTTCGGCGTCATGGTCGCCGGGCGCGGCCAGGTAGATCAGCGTGAAGCGGCCGGCGGGATAGTCGTTCTGGCGCGTGACCTCGAGCCCGAGTGCGTCGCGGTAAAAGCGCAGCGAGGCGTCGACATCGGTGACGCGCACCATCGTATGCAGGTATTTCATCATTTCGGCTCCTGGTGGACGCGAGGGGTGGCATGTCCGCCGACGTTCGCTGTCGCGCAATTGGCATGCAGTGCGGCGCAAGCAGCGGCGCGCCGGCACCCATGGATTTTATCGCGGGTCGTCCGACACTTCTGCTACGGCCGGCAACATGTGCGGGTCGAAGAATTGCGCACCATTGAGCCAGATCTCGGCCTTGTGGGCCGGCACCGGCGGTGATGCGAGGTAGCCCTGGATTTCGTCGCAGCCCATCATGCGCAGCAGTCGCAGTTGCTGTTCAGTCTCGACGCCCTCGGCAACGGTGGCGATCTCCAGCGAACGCGCCAGTTGCGTCATCGCGTGGCACAGCAAGTAGCTTTCACTGTCGGGTGCGAGGTTTTGCACGAAGGACTGGTCGATCTTGAGCACGTCCACGTTCAGGCGATGCAGGCGCGCGAGCGATGAATAGCCCGTGCCAAAGTCATCGATCATCAGGCGCATGCCCATGCCTTCGAGTGCGGCCAGTTCGCTGTGCACGATGGCATGGTCGCCAATCATGGTCGACTCGGTCAGTTCAATGGCCAGCTGGGACGGCAAGATCGCATAGTGCGCCATGCAACGCTGCAGGTGGTCGCGGAAAGCAGGCGTGGTCAGCTGGCGTATCGACACATTGATCGATACCGGATAGACGCCGAGCTTGCGCTCGCGCCAGTCGGCCAGCATCGCGCAGGTGCGTTCGGCGACCCAGTCGCCGATTTCGCCGATCAGGCTGCTTTCCTCGGCCAGCGGGATGAAGCGTTCGGGCGAGATCAGTCCGAGCCGCGGATGCTGCCAGCGCAGCAGCGCTTCGAAGCCGGACAGGCGCCCCGTCATCGCATCGGCGCGGGGTTGCAAGTAGAGCAGCAGCTGGTTGTCGGCCACCGCGGTCGTCAGCGCCGCTTCCAGCGTGACGCGGTCGCTGAGCTCGCGCTGCATGGCTGCCGTGTACGAGACCACGCGGCCCTTACCGCCGCGCTTGGCTTCGTACATCGCGATATCGGCCGCCTGTACCAGCAGGTCGGCATCGACGGCATCGTCCGGATAGAAAGCCAGCCCGATCGACGCGCGTGACCGCATGCCTCCCATGCCCTGCAGCGCCTTGATGCTGCCCAGCTTCTCCAGCAGGAAGGAAGCGATTTCCAGTGCCGTATCGCGCTGGTTCATGTCGCGCAACAACACCATGAACTCGTCGCCGCCCAGGCGCAGCACATGGTCTTGTTTGCGCACGGCGGTGCGCAGGCAGTTGGCGATCTCCGTCAGGAACTGGTCGCCGGCCTTGTGGCCCAGCGTGTCGTTGATCATCTTGAAGTTGTCGAGATCAATGAACAAGGCGGCGAATCGCTGGCCGCGCTGGGTCGCATCGATGATCAATTTTGGCAGGTGGATCTGCATCCAGCGCCGGTTGGGCAGCCGGGTCAGCGGGTCCGTCAGCGCGAGTTCTCGCAGCTGGCTTTCCTTTTCCTTCAGTTCGGTGATGTCGCGCAGCGTGACGGCCAGCCCGAGGTCGGCGCTCACCGCGCGGCAGTGATACCAGCGCGTCTTGCGCGGGCCGGCGCGATAGATGTCGAGTTCGGCCTCGGCAAAGCCTTTGGACAGCGCATCCCGGAGCATGCGCTCGATCTCGACGCTCCCGCCAATCATCAGTACGTCGTCCAGCGACTTGCCGATCATGAGCTCGCGCGCCTGGCCCGTCATGCGCGATGCCTGGCCATTGCAATCTTCAATGCGGAAGCTGATTTTGCCCCGCGCGTCCGGCGCGCCCGGCGACACCATGTACAACTCTTCACGCGCGCCGTCCACGGCCAGCCGGAAGGTATTGCGCACGCGTTCCTCGCGATCGAGTCGTTCGTCACGGCGCCATTGGTGCCAGCCGAACACGGTGCACAGCACCAGCGCCAGCAGGCTCAGGCCGAACTGGAGCACGCGGTAGGCAGTCTCGGTCTCGCCGTGCTCGCGCAACGCGTTGTCGAGGTTGATGCCGATAAAGGCCTGCAGCGGGTAATACTGCAGCTTGCTCCACGCGACCTGCGCCGGCTCGCCGTTGATGGTGCCGACAAAGACTTCGTCGCCGCCCAGCAGTGCCGGTTCGCCGAAGTGCGATTTGGCGGTGCGGCCTTCGCCGATCACTTGCCGTATCAGCCACTCGCCATCCGAAAAGCGCAGGGCGATCGCATCACCGTCTCGCAATTCGTTGTCGCCGCCGAAGCGCAGCAAGTCGGCAGGCTCGATGGTGACCGCGATGACACCGATCATGCGGCCCTGTTCGTCGTTCAGGCGGCGCGACAGGCGGATCACCTGTTTGCCGGCCAGTTTGCCCATGCCGGGCTCGACCGGGTTGATGACCAGCGATGTTGAACCGGATTCGAGATGGTTGCGGAAAAAGCCCAGATGCCCGACTGAACCGCCGATTGCCACCGGCAGGGTCGCGCCCTGCACGATGCCGTCCGGCCCGATGAACAGGGCGAACACGCCCTGGTGCGAGGGCAGCGACGAGAACACCTGGCGGAACATCTCGTTCGCGGCGCCGCGCGCGTGCAGGTAGCCGATGAACCATGCAATCTGGTCAAGCTGCTCGAGCGAATCTTCGACCTGGCTGCGATAGCTGGCCGCCAGGCCCGCCACCTTTTCGCGGCCCTGGTTCAGCCACGCTTCGCGGCTGCGGTCGATCGCGTACTGCGACGCGGAGGACACGACCCCGATGCTGAGGGCGGCTGCCAGGCCCCAGATGCGCAACGGGCGCTTCCAGGTGACCTGCTGGATGGGCTTGTTATGCAGGGCTTCTTTCATCCGAACGACGAGGGCGGTGGACGACGCGACGCCTATCGTTTTTTATAATCATTCGCTGATTGTAGGCAATTCCTTTTCTGAAAGGCTGAATGCCCCGTCAGTATGGCGCTGTCAAAATGAAAACGTCCGGCATCAGTCGGGCAGCCGTCCGGCCTGTCGCGGGATGTTCACCTTCGCGGCGCGCCGGCAAGCCGCGTCAGCCCTTCGACCCCTGTGACTGCAGCGCCATGATCTGGAAATTCTGCATGCGCGCCTCGCTGACCGAGTACCACTGGTTTTGCTGGTTCTGGAAACGGTTGTAATGGTCGTACATCTTGCGGAAGGCGGCGCTCTTCGATGCCTCGTCATTGAGCATCGCGCGCGCCGCGCTCAGGCTGGCCATCATGACTTCTTTCGGGAATGCGCGCAGCTTGACGCCGCGCTTGACCAGCCGCGCCAGCGCCATCGGGTTGTGCAGGTCGTATTGGGACTGCATCCACACATGGGCCTCGAAGGCCGCGGCCGTGATCGCCGCGCGATAGGCCAGCGGCAGCGACTCCCACTGCTTGATGCCCGTGATCGCCGACAGCTGCGATCCGGTCTCCCACCAGCCCGGCGTGTAGTAGAAGGGCGCGACCCGGTCGAGGCCGAGCTTTTCATCGTCGAAGGGGCCGACGAATTCGGCGGCATCGATCGTGCCCTTTTCGAGCGCCGGATAAATGTCGCCCGGCGGTATCTGCTGCGGCACCACGCCCAGTCGCTGCAGGATGCGGCCGCCGATGCCGCCGACCCGGAACTTGAGTCCGTTCAGGTCGTCCAGCCCGCGCACTTCCTTGCGGAACCAGCCGCCCATCTGGCTGCCGGTGTTGCCGCAGGGCGTGGACGTGATGCCATAGCCCTTCAGGAAATCCTGTACCAACTCGCGTCCGCCACCGGACACATACCACGCCGTCTGCTGGCGCGAGTTCATGCCGAAGGGCACGCAGGTGTCGAAAGTGAACGCGGCATCCTTGCCGAAGTAGAAGTAGAGCGCGGTATGCCCCATTTCGATGGTGCCGGCCTGAACCGCGTCGAGTACCTGCAGCGCGGGCACGATCTCGCCGGCCGGGAAGACGCGTATCGTGAACTTGCCTTGCGTGATTTCGCCGACCCGGCGCGCGATCAGTTCGGCGCTGCCATACAGCCATTCGAGCGACTTCGGGAAACTCGACGCCATGCGCCAGTTCAGCGTCGGCAGGTGGTCGGCAGCGGCGGCGGTGGCCGCCGTCGTTGCCATGGCGGTGGCCGCTGCTGCAGCACCGAGGAAACCGCGTCTCTGCATGGTGTCTCCCTGTTCTTATTGTCGCTGGTTGACGCTTTTGGTCGACCCTGCGCTCCTTGCTCGCAGGCCGTGCGTGCAGGCCATTGTAGACGAGTGGCCTCGCCGGCGGCCGCGCTGAATGCCGCGCTAAGCAAAGACAAAGCCAGGCGCTGGCTCGGGCCGAAAAAAAAAGCCCGGGATGGTCCCGGGCCGTCCGTGCCATGGCGGCAGCCGTGGCCGCGATTACCAGTGGCGATGCTGATGACCCCAGCCGCCCGAACGCCAGCGCAAGTTGATGCCGGCGCCGTAGTAAGGGCCGTAGTAGGCGGGACCGTAATAGGGGCCATAGTAAGGGTAGACCGGCGGTGCCACCACCACCGGCGCCGGTGCCACAACGACCGGCGGCGGTGCCGTCGTCACCACCGATGTCGGGACAGGTGCCGGCGCCGCGCCGGCTGGCGTGATCGAGATCGGCAGGTACTGGCCCGGGTCGTTCTGCATCTGCACCGCATACTGCTTGCCCGCGTATTCATAGGTGACGTTGTAGGCGACCACGCGGTTTTCGTAAACGGCCTGATTGGTGCAAGTGGTGACCGGTTGCGCGACCGGTGCCGGCTGGCCTTCAATGCGGTCGCCGAGGATGGCGCCGCCGATCACGCCGACGGCCGTTGCCGCGGCATTGCCGAAGCCGCCGCCGACCTGGCTGCCGACGGCGCCGCCGGCGATGGCGCCCATCACGGCGCCGGCACCCGATTTCGGCGCCTGGGTGACGACCGTGCTGTTGGAGCAGACCTGGCGCGGCACAGCCACTTGCTGCATCACCGGCACGGTCGAGATCACGCGTGCCATTTCCTGTTGCTGCGCATGCGCTGCCAGCGGCAGAGCGCCGGCGGCCGCGATGCCGGCGACGGTGGAAATTTTCGCGATCAGGGTATTCATTGAGTCCTCCGGAATTGGACGCCGAGCCGGAGCATCAGTTGTCCGGTATGGCGTCATGCGATGCAGGTTAACGGCGGCGTTCGGCCTTGCGACGCCTGATTACAATTCGATACACGCACGCAATAATTCGTTTTGCGGCAAGCTTGACCGCGCTCAAACCTGCCGCGAACCGCCATCGTCCGCCTGCCGCGCCCAGCTTCGTCAATCCGCGCCATCTCCGCTCCCGCCCGCCCTGCTTGCAGGCCATGGCAGCACCGCCGGCCCTCACGCGGCCCCATGGCTTGAACAGGCGCGGATTTGGCCACCTGTTCGGGCATTGCCCGAGGGCGGAATTGCTTAAAGTCGTCGGTACGGCTGGGCCGGTGTCCCGGCAACCCGCCCCCAAATATTTCGGCACCCGCCGATCCCCCAGAACAGAACAGGAAGCCCCCATGTACGGATTGGTAAACCGCGCACTCCAGCAACTGGCCTGTGCCAAAAAAGGTGCCGAGGCCTGGGATGAAATCCGGCGCCGGGCCGGGGTCGAGGATGAGGTCTTCATGCGCATGGATGCCTATCCGGACGACATCACGTACAAGCTGGTCGGCGCCGCGTCCGAGGTGCTCGACGTGCCGGTGCCGGCGCTGATGCGCCAGTTCGGCCGCTTCTGGATGCGCTACACGATGGATGAAGGCTACGGAGCCATGCTCAACGACCTGGGCTCGACGTTCCAGGAAGCGCTGTCTGCGCTCGACAGCATGCATGCGCGCGTCGCCTTGCTGTATCCGGAACTCAAGCCGCCGACCTTCCGTGTCAGCGACGTCAAGGAGCATAGCGTCAGCCTGCAATACTATTCGCACCGTCCGGGGCTGGGGCAGGTGGTGCACGGCCTGGTCGAAGGCTTGGCGACGCGCTTCGGCATCGAGGTCGACGTTGTCCCGGTCTATACGCGGGACGACGGTCACGACCACGATCGCTTCGATATCCGTATTGTTGGACCGCTCGCTCATGCCGCATGATTTGGTGCGGGCCATTTCCCGCCAGTGCAGTTCGCCGACCTCGACCATGCTGCGCTGGGCGCAGGCCTTCCCGTTCGCCTTCGTGGTCGATGAATCGCGCCGCATCATTGCGACCGGCGAGCTGTTGCGGCGCATTTGTCCTGAAGTCGCCGAACAGCCGCTGCTTGAAGAATGCTTCTCTGCGTCCAACCATGATCTGCAGCGCAGCTTTGCGCAACTTTCGGAAGACAGCGGGCAGTTGCTGATCCTGAAGCGCAGGAAGCAGGGGGTGGTGCCACCCTTGCGCGGACAGTGGATGAGCATCAATGAGCACAGCCTGATGTTCATCGGCTGGCCCTGGGTCACCTCGTTTGGCCAGCTGGCCGAGATGGGCATCACATTGTCGGAAATACCGCCACACAATCCGCTAGCGGAAATGCTGATGCTGCTGCAGACCAACCGCAGCGCGGTGGAGGATGCGCACGAACTCGCCCGGGCGCTCAGGCAGCGCCGGCAAGAACTCGAAAACGCCAACAAGGAGCTCGCTCACCGCGCCTTCCATGACGCCCTGACCGGCCTGCCGAACCGCCTGATGCTGCGCGACCGGCTGTCACAGGCCATCGTGCGTGCCGAGCGTAACGGCACCGTGCTGGCCGTGCTCTTCATCGACCTTGATCGGTTCAAGGCCATCAACGACACGCTCGGCCATCGCATCGGCGATGAGGTGCTGCGCTCGGTGGCTACGCGCATCGCAACGCCGCTGCGCAAGTCCGATACCGTGGCACGCGAAGGCGGCGATGAATTCCTGGTGCTGCTGGAAGAAGTCGGCAACACGCAGAATGCCGCACGCCTGGCCGGCAAGCTGCTTGAGAGCTTGTGCCAGCCGCACGAGATCGAAGGGCAGTCCCTGCACTGCAGCGGCAGCATCGGCGTGGCCATGTACCCTGACGATGGCAAGAGCGCCGACGAACTGATCAAGCATGCCGATGCCGCGATGTTCGATTCCAAAGGCGGCGGCCGCAACCAGGTGCACTTCTTTTCCGAAGAGAGCTGGGAAAGACTGGCGAAGCGCTTCACCCTCGAGGCCGAGTTGCGTACGGCGATCGAAGAAAGGCAGTTCATCATCCACTACCAGCCGCAGGTCGAGCTCGCCGGCAACCGCATCTGCGGCGCCGAGGCGCTGATACGCTGGAAACATCCGGTGCGCGGCATCGTGTCACCGCTGGAATTCATACCGCTGGCCGAAGAGCTGGGCCTGATCGTGCCCATTGGTGAATGGGTACTCGACGAAGTCTGCGGACAGATGAAGCACTGGCTGCGCCGTTTCGGCTGGAGCCCGTCGGTGTCGGTCAACATTTCGGCGCGCCAGCTGCAGGTGCATGATTTTGCGCAGAGCATCGAAGAGATCCTCGCGCGTCACCAATTGCCCCCGAACCTGCTCGAGCTGGAGCTCACCGAACATTCACTGATGCAGCACCACGACCGCGCCTCGCGCCTGCTGTCCGGTCTGAAACAGCGGGGTGTGCGTCTCGTGCTGGATGACTTTGGGACCGGTTACTCGAACCTGATGACACTGTTCAGCATGCCCTTCGACATGCTGAAAGTCGATCGTTCCTTCGTCAGCGGCATCGAGGATGACGTGCCGAGCCGTGCGCTGGTCGACATGATCCTCGCGCTCGCGCGCCAGTTGCGCCTGCAAGTCGTGGCCGAGGGTGTCGAGACACGCACGCAGCAGTCCCTGCTCGCCGACCTCGGCTGCGAATTCGTGCAGGGATTCCTGCACTCCCCCCCACTGTCGCCATCAAGTTTCGAGGCGATGGCTTTCGCCGGTGGTTCGATCCCGGCCTCAGCCTAGCGGACGCTGCTGCCCATGTTTTCTTTCGGTGGCACCGGCTGCTCGGGCTGCGTGCCCTGATTGCCGGCACCCCCGCCGGACGTGCCTTCAGGTGTCGCGCCCGAGGGGCTGCCCGGCATGCCTTGCTCAGCCGGCGACGACGTTCCTGCCGACGTGCCCGCTGACGTGCCTGATGAAGTTCCCGCCGGCTGCGGGGTCGATTCCGATGTCGGCGCTGCTTCCGCGCCGCCGGTCAGGGTATGCGTATCGCCTGACTGCTGGCTGCCGCGCTGGCCCCATCCCGAACTGCTGCATGCCGTGAATGCGAACAGCGCTGCCAACGCGAGTGCCAGCGCCGGCATGGAAGTAAGCAAGTTCTTGCGCATGATGGTTCCCTGAAGTCTGTGATACCCCCGTTACGTTAGGCGCAGCCGTGCAGCAGCGATTGAGTGCGCTCAAGCGCGTGCGATGCAGGTTTGTGGCAAGGACACAGACTGCGCTCGCGGCCGTCCTGCCATTGAAGCGCGTCAAACAAAGGCGATTGCCCGCGCGCACACGCGAAAACCGGCGCGGATTTCCTGTCTATACGGCGTGACGTCCGGTCCTCTTGCTGCTGCAGCTCGCCGGCCGGTATGCATTCATCTACAAGGAGGTCACGATGGGTACTGCGCGCAGCTGTTGGCTGGCAGGCACGAGCGTGCTGCTGGCCTCGTTCACCACGGCGGCGCTCGCGCAAGGCGGCACGCCCAACCGCGGCGATACTTTGCAAAAGCTTGAGGCCTTTCGTTCCACCGGCGGTCCGATGACGCTGGAGACCGTGCCGCAAACCGGACCGCGCGCCGATGCGGTACGGCGCAACCTGCAAAAGATCAAGTTGCCGCCCGGATTTCGCATCGACCTGTATGCAATCGTACCGGATGCACGGCTGATGGCCGTTGGTCCGTCAACCGGCATCGTGTTCGTTGGCACGCGCAAAAACCGCGTGTGGGCCGTCACCGACCGTACCCACACGCGCGTCGCTGACGAGGTGAAAGTCTTCGCGCCGGGCATCGATTTTCGCGTGCCGAATGCGGTCTGCTTCTCGCAAGACGGTTTCCTGTTCACGGTCGAGCAAAACCGCGTGCTGACTTTCCCGGCAGCCGAATTTTTTTATGAGGGCGGCGACGTCGCCATCGGCCAGCTGGTGCCGCAAGGGCAGCTGATACCTGCCGAGGAGGAAAGCTTCAACCATGGCGCGCGCGCCTGCCGCATCGGTCCGGACAACAAGCTCTACATCACACTCGGCCAGCCGTTCAACGTGCCGCCCAAAGAAAAGGTCGACCTGTACCATCGCACCGGCATCATGGGCGTGATCCGCATGGATCGCGACGGCAAGAACCGTGAAGTGATGGCGACGGGCGTGCGCAACTCGGTCGGCATGGATTTCAACCCCAAAGACAAAACGCTCTGGTTCACCGACAACCAGGTCGATGGGATGGGCGACGACCAGCCTCCCGGTGAAATCAATCGCCTCGCCAAGCCGGGGCAGGACTTCGGTTTTCCCTGGTATGGCGGCGGCAAGGTGCGCACCAACGAGTACAAGGGCGACAATCCGCCTTCGAATGTCGTGTACCCGGAATCGGAGACCACGCCGCATGCGGCCGACCTTGGCATGAGCTTTTACCGCGGCAGCATGTTCCCGGAGAAGTACCGCAGCGGCATTTTCTCCGCGCAGCACGGCTCCTGGAACCGCACGACGCCGGTCGGCGCGCGCGTGATGTTCACGCCGGTGCGAGCCGATGGTTCAGCCGGCAAGACCGAAGTGTTCGCCGAGGGTTGGCTGACGCCATCGAATGAATTCCTCGGCCGGCCGGTCGACGTCGAAAGCCTCGCCGATGGTTCGCTGCTGGTGTCGGATGACTACGCGGGTGCGATCTACCGGATCTCGTATGTCGGCGAGATCGGCAAATAAGCGCAGGCACGGCAAGTCGGTAGCTTGCAAGCTGCGGCGGCACATGACATAAAATTTGCCGGTTCCCCCAACAAGAAAGTCAATCATCATGACGACCCCGCTGCAACTCGGATTCATCGGCCTTGGCATCATGGGCGGACCGATGGCGCATCACCTGCTGAAGGCCGGCCACACGCTGCACACGCATACGCGCAGCAAGACGCCTGACTACTTGCTTCAAGATGGCGCGCAAGCCTGCGCGCATGCGACCGAGGTCGCGCAAAAGGCCGACATCATTTTCCTGATGCTGCCCGATACGCCGGACGTCGAGAAAGTCCTGTTCGGCGAGCAAGGCGTGGCCGCCGGCCTCACGGCCGGCAAGGTGGTGGTCGATATGAGCTCGATCTCGCCGATCGCGACGCGTGAATTCGCGCAGAAAATCACTGCGCTCGGTTGCGACTATGTGGATGCGCCGGTATCCGGCGGCGAAGTCGGCGCAAAGAATGCGGCGCTGACCATTATGGTCGGCGCCAGCGAGGCGGGCTTCGCGCGTGTGAAGCCGCTGTTCGAGCTGATGGGCAAGAACATTACCCTCGTGGGCGGCAATGGTGACGGCCAGACGGCCAAGGTCGCGAACCAGATCATCGTCGCGCTCAACATCGAAGCGGTGGCCGAGGCGCTGCTGTTTGCCGCCCGTGCCGGTGCCGACCCGGCCAAGGTCAGGCAGGCCCTGATGGGCGGCTTTGCATCGTCGCGCATCCTCGAAGTGCATGGCGAGCGCATGATCAAGCGCACTTTCGACCCCGGCTTCCGCATCGAACTGCATCAAAAGGACCTGAACCTTGCGTTGAATGCCGCGCGCTCGCTCGGCATGTCGCTGCCGAATACGGCCAACGCGCAGCAGCTGTTCAGCAGCTGCGTCGCTCATGGTGGCAAGGGCTGGGATCATTCGGCGATGGTCAGGGCACTGGAAAATCTGGCCAATTTCGAACTGAAGCCTGATTGACAGGGATGCCAATCGGGCAATCTCGGCTGGTCGCCGCGGTGCTTATGCTTTATATTTCCAGCAATTAAGACTTCAGCGAGTCGGCTTCGTGCCGATTCTCCTCGGGATACCTGCGTAGAACGGCGCCATGTGCGGTGCCTCGCGCAGTGAACCGAGCGCTTTCCCGACCATGGCTGACGAAGACAAGAAACCCGACGAACAGGACGCCGCCGCCCAGGCCGCTGCAGCAGCAGCGGCCGAGGGTGCGCCTCCCGAAGACGACAAGCCGCCCGAGCCCCCTGTCATCTGGAAAAAAGTCGTCGACGACGGCCACGCGGGCGCGCACGGCGGCGCCTGGAAGATCGCGCTGGCCGACATGATGACGGCGATGATGGCGTTCTTCCTGCTCATGTGGCTGTTGGGCGCGACGCCCGAAGACCAGCGTCAGGGCGTCGCCGAATATTTCCAGCAGACCGACCTCAAGGTGTCGGGCCAGGGCGAGACGGGCGGGTCGAACGGCATGTTTGGCGGCCGTTCCATGATCGATCCTGAATCGATGCCGTCCGATCCGCAGCAAGCTTCGCTGATGGAGCGCGTGACACCGCGTACCGAAGCCGGCAAGGGCGACGATCATGGCAGCTCGCAGAATGACAAGCCCAATCCCAAATACGGCAAGAACCTGACCGAAGAAGAAAAGCAGCAGATCGCGGCGCAGGCCGAGAAGGAAAAGCTCGATAAGCTGGAAAAAGAAATCCAGGACCAGCTGTCCGAGAACCCCCAGCTGTCCGACCTCAAGGGGCAGGTGAGCTTCACGCGCGAGAAAGACGGACTGCGCATCGACATCATCGACAAGGCCAATTTCTCCATGTTCGGCAGCGGCAATGCGGCGATGCAGCCGCGCGCCAAGCAACTGGTCGGCGAAGTCACCAAGGCGCTGGCCGGCATGCCGAACAAGATGGCCATCAAGGGTCATACGGACAGTGTGCCGTTCCCGGATGGAAGCGAGCGCACCAACTGGTCGCTGTCGATCGAGCGCGCCGAGGCGACGCGCCGCATGCTCGAGCAGGGCGGCGTCGGCACCGGCCGCGTCGCGCGCATCGAGGGCGTGGCTGATACGGCGCCTTTCAACCCGACCGACAAGGGCGACCCGCGCAACCGCCGCATCAGCATCACGGTGCTGTACAACGAGCCGCCGCTGGCGAAATGACGCGGCGCGCTGATCTTCAGCGTTGGAAGGTCTTCACCATCCACACATAAATCGCGGCACCGGCCACCAGCGTCAGCGCGGCCACCTGCAATGACCAGGTGAATCCGGCCGCATGGCTGGGCGCGCGTGCCAGCAAGGCCGCGGCCACTGGCGGGCCGACGATCTGTCCCAGCGCGAAGGATGCCGACAGCAAGCCGATGATGGTCGAGGCCGATTGCGGGTGCAGCCGGCGGCCCACTTGCATCGCGAAGAAGGTGATCGCCGTGAAAGGCAGTCCGACCAGGATGCTGCCCAGCGCAAAGCCGGCCAGCGTCGGCAGCCATTCCCCCATCATCACGCCTGCGGCCTGCATCACATAGCAGCCCACCAGCAGCCGCCGCTGGTCCACATGGGCCGGTATGCGCGATGCCAGCACCGCTCCGACCGCGACCCCGATCCCGAGAATGGGCCAGAACAAGTCCAGCCACACCGAGCCTGGCAAGGCCGCGCGCGCGATCACGGGCAGGAAAGTGGCAGTAATGATGTAGCCGAAACCGGCTAGCCCGTAGGCAATGATCAGCGCGGCTTTCTCGGCCTGGCCGCTGTTGGCTGCCGCTGCCTGCACCGTGGCCGCTGCCGGTATTGCTTCGTCATGCGTGAACACCGGCCACACCAGCAAGGTCAGCAAGACCGCAAGCACGCCAAACGCTTGCCAGCCTGCCGACGATGCCCAGTCCAGTTGCACCATCGCGGTGGCCAGCAAGCCGCTGACCGCAATGCCCACGCCCGGGCCTGCGTACACGATGCCGCCGGCCTGCGGCACTCTCAGCCGTGACAGATGGCCGAGGCACCATGCCGATGTGTAGACGAAGGCGACCGACGACGCGACGCCAGCGAAGAAACGCAGCCAGGGCCACGCGCGCGGTTCGTTGAAGGCCATCGTCGCTGTCAGCAGGCAAGTCGCGATCAGTGCGGCCTTGAGCATGGAGGACGGCCGCAGCGGCGGCAGCGACAGCTGCCGCCACAGCGCCGGCTGGAAGGTGCACAGCAGCGCGCCGACCAGATAGCCAAAGTAATTCACGCTGGCCAGCCAGCTGGCCGCCGTGATGTCGAGCAGGCCGTCGTGCAGCATCATCGGCATCAGCGGCGTGAAGGCGAAACGACCGATGCCCATCGCGATGGCCAATGCCAGCGTGCCGGCGAGCGCCACAGTCAAGGGTCGGTCTTGCAGGCGCATGCCGCTGATGCCGTCGTTTTTCGCAGGATGGTTCACGCAGCGATTGTAGTCGCAACAGGCGGGGTGCTGCCGGTAGAGGGGGCGACGAATGGCCCAGCAGCAGGTGCGTCGGCGCCATCGGGCATGATGCGGCGCGCCAGCGGCGATGGCATGGCTTGTCCGGCCACAAAGGGAGCAAGGGCGTGCTGGCTAGACTCTCAGCGTTCCTGTCACTTTGCATTGCGCTCGCAATGCCTCTCTTTATGGCGATCGAACCATCCCTGGCACCGGCTGGCCAGCCTGCGCGTGTCCCGCCTGTGGCGGATGCTTGGACGGCCACTGAGGCGCTGCATGCATTGGCGCCGGTGGTTCTGCCGCGCAGCAGCGTGCTTGACTATCCGCGCGGTTTTGTCGCGGATCCGTATCCGACCCCGGAAGCACCCGAGCGTTTTCGAGCATGGTTTGACGAAGAGGGCTGCATCGTCGTGCGCAATGCGGTCACGCCGCGCCTGTGCCAGGCGGCGATCGATGCCTTCCGGCGCGAGGTATTGCCTGATCACCTGGCGTTCTTCGAGCGCCATGCATCGGGCAAGTTCGAGCGCCATGTCTATACGCCGGCCGGCTTCATGAAATTCCCGATCATGAACCTGCAGGACCTGTCGGAGCGCAAGTACGCGGCCTTCCGGCGCGCAGGGCTGCATGTGCTCACGCACCCGGCCATACAGCGCGCCATGCGTGTGCTGTATGGCGAGCCGTCGCGCATCGTGCACACCATGTACTTTGACGGCAACCAGACGACATGGGCCCATCGGGATGGCCATTACATCGACTCCGGCCACGCGGGCAGCATGATCGGCGTCTGGGTCGCCGCCGAAGACATCGACCCGAACGCCGGGCGCTTCTTCGTGTTGCCACGCAGCCACCGCATGCCCGTGCCCGGCGAGGGGGGCGACCCGAATTCGCCGGAGTACAAGGAACGCATGGCCGACTTCGTGCGCAACGGCCCGCTCGATTGCTTCGCGCCGGTGCTGCGCCAGGGCGATGTGCTGTTGTGGTCATCGCTGACCATCCACGGCAGCCTGCCGACCGTCGACACGCGCTGCTCGCGTCGCTCATTCACGGCACACTACGTGCCTGTCTCGCATCCTTACCAGTGGAACGTGCGACCGCAGGCATCACGGCGCAGCATGCGCTTCAATAAAGTGGAGGTGGTCTTGCACCGTGACGACAGCCATTGGGCAGCCCGGCTGCGCAACACTGTGCGCGACGACTGGCCACGCGCCTATGGCCTGCTGCAAACGGTGCGAAAACGAATGTCGCCGTGAATGCGGGCGGAGCGCCCGCAGCGATCAGAAGGGCGCGTTATCCTTGCGGCGGCACTTGCCTGTCATCAGGGTCAGGTGCTTGTCGTTGCCGAGATCCAGCCACTGGCGGAATTCACCGGTCTTGCGATTCAGTTCCGCATGCTCTCCCTGGATGGTGATGCCATAGCGCTTGAACATCGCCTGACGCAGGATCTCGAGATTGTCGCCGTCGACCCGCAGCGTGCCCTTGCGGTTCAGCGAGATGGAATATTCGCCGGCATAGGCGCCGGTCATTTCATCGAGGTCGATCACCACCGGCAAGGGCAGCTTGCTGACCTCGAAGGGCTGGCTCAGGCCATCGACCGGGCGTTGCACGACGACATCGCACACGGCTTCGAGCTTGCCGCGCGTCTGGTATTTCTCGCCGGTGCTGCCGCTGAAGTTCAGCGTTGCCAGGCTGGCCAGCGCGACGATGACGATGGTCCCGACCGTGAGCTGCAGGATGAGCTTGGTCTTGTTCGTATGGGCTTCATCCGCGTGGTGCTGATGCGGGTGGTGAGGGTCGTGGTGAGGCTGGTTCATTGCAGCGCTCCGTTGGCTGAACCGTCCGCACGGGACGCGTGGGTGGACGGCAGCAGTTGCTGCACGTGCGCGAGCAAGCCATCACAGGCATCTTCGATCAAGTCGAGCACATGCATGAAGCCGGCGTCGCCGCCATAGTAGGGGTCGGGCACCACGATGGCTTCGTGGCGGCGGCAGAATTCGGTCAGGCGGCGCAATTTGCGGCGATGGCCGCTCGGGCAGCGCTCTTCAGCCAGCGCCAGATTGTCCCAATCCATCGCCAGCAGCAGGTGGTGGCGATCAAAGTCGTCGTCGCAGATCTGGCGCGCACGCAAGTCCGACAAGTCGTAGCCGCGCATCGCGGCCGCGCGCTGGCTGCGGCGATCGGGTGCTTCGCCCGGATGGTAGTTGTGCGTGCCGGCGGAATCGACGTGGATGCAGTGATCAAGCCCTGCGCGTCGCACGCGTTCGCGGAATACGCCATGGGCTGTCGGGCTGCGGCAGATATTGCCCATGCAGATGAACAGCACGCTGAAGTCTGGGTGAGTCGGGTGCGCCGCGGATGTTGCTGTCATTCTTGTTGTATTGGCATCGTCCGGCTGCGGGCGATGCATCTCCTGATCGCGTTAAGGCTTATGATGCCACGAATTCAACAACGGGCTGCCGGAATATCAGCCGGCCAGGCCGGTCCGCCATTCCGCCCAACGAATCCGGAGACTGACACATGACGCCAGAGGCGACATCCGACCGACTTGCGCCTGCTGTGGATGCAGCGGCGCCTGCAGCAGGCGAGGGCGCGGTCGCCGGGCTGTCACGGTATCAGGACGATACGCCGCGCAGCCGGGTCAAGGCCATCCTGGTCGGCTCGATCGGCAATCTGATCGAGTGGTACGACGTTTACGCTTATACCGCGTTCGCGCTGTACTTCGCCCCGGCCTTCTTCCCGTCGGGCGACCCGGTGGCGCAGCAGTTGTCCGCTGCGGCAGTGTTCGCCGCCGCCTTCATCGTGCGGCCGCTGGGGGGCTTGCTGTTCGGATGGGTCGCCGACCGCTACGGCCGCCGCCGCTCGCTGATGGTGTCCGTGCTGCTGATGTGCTTTGGCTCGCTGCTGATTGCCTGCAGTCCGACCCATGCCGACATCGGCGCCGCCGCCGCCGTGATCCTGGTGTCGGCACGCCTGCTGCAGGGTCTGTCGCAAGGCGGCGAATACGGCGCCAGCGCGACCTATCTGGCCGAGATGGCCGGTACTAAACAGCGCGGATTTTATTCCGGCGTCTGGTACACGACACTGATCGGTGGCCAGCTGATGGCCATCGTGCTGCTGCTGTTGCTGCAGAAAGTTTTCCTGACGCCGGAAGCGCTGAAGGCCTGGGGCTGGCGCATCTCCTTCGTGATCGGCGCGCTGCTGTCGGTATATGCGTTGTTCATGCGGCGCGACATGCACGAGACCGACCACTACCGGCAGGCATCGGCTATGGGTACCGGGCACGGTGACGGCGAAGGCGGTGCGGGCGCGTCCGGCCAACGCGCAGGCACGATGCGTGCGCTGCTTGCGCACTGGCGTGAATTGCTGCTGGTGGTCGGCATCACCATCGGCGGCACCAGCGCGTTCTATACCTACACCACCTATATGCAGAAATTCCTGAAGCTGTCGGTGGGTCTTGACGACGGGCAGGTGACGATGGTGGTGCTGGGTTATTTGATCGTCGCACTGCTTTTGCAGCCGCTGTATGGCGCGCTGTCGGACCGCATCGGCCGCAAGCCCTTGCTGCTGTGGTTCGGCGTGATGGGCGTATTGTGCACGGTGCCCTTGCTGAGCACGCTGGCTCACGTCAAAAGCCCGTGGCTGGCGTGGCTGCTGATTTGCGGCGCGTGGGTGTTCGTGTCCGGCTATACCGCCATCACCGGCATCATCAAGGCCGAACTGTTCCCGACCTCGGTGCGCGCGCTGGGCGTGGGCGTGCCCTACGCGCTGACGGTGTCGGTCTTTGGTGGCACGGTGGATGCGGTCGCGCTGGCCTTCAAGCAGGCGGGCAACGAGAGTGGCTTCTACTGGTATGCGACGGGTTGCATTGCGGTGTCGCTGCTGGTCTACCTGCGCATGCCGGACACGCTGAAAGTATCTCGCATGGAGCAGCACTACTAGTTACATGAAGTTGCGCGTATGCAGGCCCGACAGGCGCTCGGCTTCATCGGGCGCGAATCCCAGCCGCGTCAGCCGCGCCTTGCGGCCGGTGCCCATGTCCTGCTTCAGTTGCTGGACACGCGCAAAGCCTTTCTGAATCGCGGCCGGTGTCGTATCGCCGGCGGCCAGCAGGATCAGCGCGTCGAACACCTCTTCATTCAGTCCTGCGCTGGCCGCGAGCGCGTCGTAGCGCTGCTCTACGGCCGCACGCAGTGATGCGATGTAGCCCGGGTCTTGCGCCAGCCGGTATTCGAGGTGAGCCATGCCGAAGGCCACGTGCCGCGCTTCATCGCGTGCCACCAGCCGCGCGATTTGCGATGTCACCGGATCGGGCGCAAATGCATGCAGGAAGTTCAGCAGGTTCACGAAGCTGCCTTCGCCGAGCACGGACAGCAGGAAGGCGCTGCTGGAAAAATCACCCGTTTCGAACAGCGTCTTCAGCGATGCCTGCCCGCCCGCGCCCGACAGTGCCGGATTGCCGCGCTTCAGGGTCGCGCGGCGCGTGAACACTTCCACATGGCGTGCTTCGTCCGCGCACTGGATCGCGAGCAGTTGCATCACTTCGCGGAAATGCGGGTGCACGTGGCCGAGATGGCGTGCCGGCACCAGCAGCGCGGCATTTTCATTCTCGATCAGGTAGGTCATGACCTGCACCACCGCGTCTTCGACGTCATCCGGCAGTTCGGTCATGGCCTGCCAGTCGATCGCGGTCTCCGGATCCCATTGGCCGGCCAGCGCTTGCTGGTAAAGGTCGGCTGCGGACTCGGCCCAGATTCCTGTTTTATCGCTGAAGCGGAAATCGAAGGCGGGGCTGCCTGCCTCGACGGTGGCGCCGCGCGGGGCCAGGCCCCAGCCGGGCTGTGCGTGCTCAAGAACGGCCTGCGGCGCCTGCCGGTCGGCAGCGCCATGGCGCTCGGCGCCGTGCCAGCGGCCCAACTGGAAAGGACCGCGCACGATGTCCGCATGGTCGCCATCAAAGGTGACGGCGTGGCCATTGCTGCGGCACCAGGCCAGCAAATGCATGTCCCAGTCGGGCGCGCTACCGGTCACGCGCAGCGTGTCGCCGACCGCGAGCGCACTGAGCGCGCGCCTGATCAACAGGTGCGCGCCCTGATCGAGTCCCAGCGACTCAATATTGATAGTCTTGCGCGGTGATACTGCCTGCAGCATTGTAGAAACCTTCATCATCAACGGCACGTTCGAGCGCAGCATACCCCGAAGTGCGTCCCACCTTCCACTGGCGCAGGCCTTCGAGCTCCAGCAGCGGACGCACGGCCGGGTCGTCCCAGCGCATGCCAAGCAGCAGTTCGGTGAAACGCGCGATCAGCTCTTGCGGCGCATTCGGACTGACGGTGAAGTTGCAGTGGTCGAATGGCGCGGTGCGCGCAATCACCTTGGTCTGGCCGGACGGCAGCATGCCATCCGATGAGAAGGCGAGGTGATTGCCATCGATCATCCATGCGGCATCGATCTTGCCGGCCACCAGTGCCTTGGCGGCGTCGAGTTCGCCGCCGACGTGGTCACCGTGCTTGCCGCCCAACACGTCGAAGCGCTGCGCAGTATAGTCGCGGCCGGCCACCAGGCCTTGCTGGCGCAGGTGGTCGAGCGGGATCAGGGTCGCTTGCGGCGAGTCGATCGCGCCAAAGCCGACGGTCTTGCCCTTGAGCGCATCGACGGCGGCAATTCCGCTATCGTTGCGCACCACCAGCACCGAGCTCAGGTCGCAATCGGTATCACGCATCGCGACCGCCGACACTTGCACGCCCCTGGACCTGGCGATGCGCTCGGCGCGCACCCAGGCCAGCGGCGAGTTCCATGCCACATGCAGCATGCCATTGAACTGGTCTTCGACCTGACGCTCGTAATTGGAGTAAAGGACGAAATCGAATTCCAGTCCGTGCTCGCGGAACCAGGCCTTGAAGCCTTCCCAGATCGTGACGACTTTCGGGGCATAGGCGACCGCGCCCATCACCAGTACTTGTTTGCTCATCGTATTCCTCCCCGTGCCTGAGGGATCAGAACAGCGGCAGGCCGCAGATGGCCTTGCCGATGAAGTCATACAGCACGTCGGTGGTCGGTGCCATCACGTGCGCGGCGCGCGCATCGCGGAACAGGCGCTCGACGCCGACTTCCTTGCGGAAGGCGGCACCGCCGCAGACGCGCATCGCCGCATCGGTCACTTCCAGCGCCGCTTCGGCGCAGGCGGCTTTGACTTCCAGCACGCGCAGCATGGTGTCGGCACGTCCGCCGGCGATGGCAGCCAGCGTGTCTTGCAGCAGCGCGTTGGCCATGTCGGCCTTGATGCGTGCTTTCGCGAGGTAGGCGCGAATGGTCGGCAGGTCGGCCAGCGAGGTGTCGAGGTGCTGGTGGCGGGTGGCGCCGACGTGCGCGATCGCACGCGCCAGGCTGCCTTCCATGGTGCCGACCGAGCACGAGGCATTGAGCGCGCTGAACCACGGCAACACGACGCCCATCATGATGTCGAAGCCTTTGCCGTCTTCGCCGAGGGCGGCGCTTGCCTTCACTTGTTTTGCGGTCACCGGCGACGACGCATTGCCGCGCATGCCCATGCCGTTGAAAGGCGCGGCCAACGTCAGGCCATCGGCCTTGGCATCGACCAGCCAGATGCTGCTCGCGCCTTCGGCGGCCAGCGGCTTGGACGACCATACGTACGAAGTCGCCTCGAAGGCCGAGGTGATCCAGCTCTTGCGTGCGTCCAGCAGCACGTCGTCGCCGTTCTTGGTCGCGGTGCTGGCCGGTGCCCAGAAGTGGCTGCGGGATTCGGCTTCGGAGAAAGCGAGCGTCGTCAGGTGCTGGCCGGCGGCGATGTCGCGGCGTACGTTTTCAGGGCCGAGCTGCTCGAGCACGGCGGTGGCGCAGTAATGCATGCAGACCACCATGGCGGTCGACGGGCAGGTGGCTGCCAGCTTGGCGACGACCTGGCTGGCTTCGGCCATGCCGAGGCCCATGCCGCCCACCTCCTTGCTGCTGATCAGTCCCAGCAGGCCGGCCTTGGACAGTGCGTCGATCACGGGGCGCGGGAAGCGTGCGTTCTGGTCCGTTTCAGGCGCAAGGGCTTCAAGTTGATTCGTGATGACGTGGTCGAGCGACTCCATCCAGGACATGTCTGGTTTCCTTATATTCAGCGGTTTAGGGGGGTGATGCAGGCAGGGACCCGCGCACGCGCGAGGTCGTTGAAGCGCGAAGTATAGCTGAATCGGCGCCGACCTGTCGCACGAGCGGCGGCGATGGCTATTGCAGCGGAGGGTGATGCGGCGCCGGCCTTGCCGCCGTGCTTACGGAGTGCAGGTGCCGTGCAGGACTTCGGCGGCGACCAGCACGAAGGGCTTCCTGTCCCCCTTGTCCTGCACGCGCACTTCGAAGTACTGGCTCTGGTAGCGACCGCCAGGACGGGTCGACAGCACCTTGAAGGAATTCGTCGCCGAACCCGAGTCGATCACGCTGACTTTCCAGCCGGCGTTGCTGACGAAGCGGCCCATCATCACGCCCTTGTCGCGCTGGACGATGAATTCGGCACCGGCCACGGTCTCGTAGTAATTCTTGCCACCGGCGAGCGCATCGAGCTTGCCGTCGGGAGTGACTTCAGACGCGCCGCTGATGGTGCAGGTCAGGTCACCGGCCGCGTAGGCGGGCAGGGCTGAAACGGACAGCAGGCACAAGGCTGCAACGACGGCAATCGACGCGCGCAAAGGTTTCATACGGTACCCAGCACCGTGTGCAGCCAGTCGCCGATGTCGGCTATCTCTTCTTCGCAGACCGAGTGCGGCATCATGTACTCGCGCCAGTCGATCGCGTAGCCGAGCTTGCCGAGCACGTCGCGCGACGCTTCGGCACGGTTGATAAGCACCACATTGTCGCCACGGCCATGCGCCATGAAGATCGGCGTGGCCTGGTTGGCGGCATGCCGTTCGCTGGCGATCTTGTCGGCCAGCGGCAAGTAGCCGGACAGGCACATCAGGCCGGCCAGCTTTTGCGGGTGGCGCAGGCCGGTTTGCAGTGTCATCGCGCAGCCTTGCGAGAAGCCGGCCAGCACGATGCGTTCGGCAGGAATGCCGCGCGCGGTCTCGCGCGCGATCAGTTGCTCGATGCGTGACTGCGATGCGCGCAGTCCGGCCTCGTCTTCGCGTCGCACCAGGTCCATGCCCAGGATGTCGTACCACGCACGCATCACGTAGCCGTTGTTGATCGTGACCGGTATCGCTTCCGCATGCGGGAACACGAAGCGGATTGCCGGCAGGCCGGTCAGGTCCAGTTCGCGCACGATGGGCACGAAGTCATTGCCGTCGGCTCCCAGGCCGTGCATCCAGACGATGGCGACGGTGGGATGGTCGCCGGTGGCGATCTCGACGGTCTCGAGCAGGGGCAGGTCGGTCATGGTTGGCTTTATTTGTTGGCGCGAATGGCTGTCTTCGGACGGAAGGCCTTGCACACCGTGGCGTTCGTTTCGATGTACGGGCCGCCGATCAGCTGTATGCAATAGGGCACGGCAGCAAAGATGCCAGCGACGAGGCTGTTGCCATTGTCATCCTTCAGGCCTTCGAGGGTTTCGCGAATCGATTTCGGCTGGCCCGGCAGGTTCATCACCAGCGCGGCGTGGCCTTCGGTTTCGCGGATCACGGCCACCTGGCGCGACAGGATCGCGGTCGGCACGAACTTCAGGCTGATCTGGCGCATCTGCTCGCCGAAGCCCGGCATTTCCTTCGTGCCGACGGCCAGCGTCGCCTCGGGCGTGACATCACGCCGTGCAGGGCCGGTGCCGCCGGTGGTCAGCACGAGGTCGCAGCCGACCTGGTCGACCAGTTCGATCAGGGTTTTTTCGATCACGGGCTGCTCGTCGGGGATCAGCCGGGTTTCCATCTGCCACGGGCTGGCCAGTGCCGACGTGAACCAGTCACGCAGCGCGGGCACGCCCTGGTCTTCATAGACGCCGGTCGATGCACGGTCGGAGATCGAGACGAGCCCGATGATCAGTTCGTCAGGATGCGTCCGCGTCTTCTTCATCGTCGTCTTGTTCGTCCTGGGGATGGGAGGTCGATGTCTTTTGCAGCGACTTCAGCAGCTGGAAGATCTCGCGGTAGGCCTTGGGCGGTTTGTTGTCGGCCTGCTCCTTGCGCGCATTGCGGATCAGCGTGCGCATCTGCTGCACGTCCAGTTCGGGGTGCTGTGCGCACAGTTCGGTCAGCGCGCCGTCGTCGGCCAGCAATTTGTCGCGCTGGCGCTCGACTGCATGCAACGCGGCGGCTTCGGCACGCGATGTGCCGCGCCAGCCGTCGACGGTGGACTGGATGATCGCCACTTCCTCTTCGGTCAGCGTGCGCATCTTCTTGCCGACATACTGCAGCTGGCGGCGGCGCCCTTCGTGGCTGGTGATCTTCTGGCACTCGAGGATGGCCTCAAGCACGTCTTCCGGCATCGGCACGCGCTTGACACGGTCGCGCGGCGACTCGACCAGTACGGAGCCCAGCTTCTGCAGCGCGGTCATCTCGCGCTTCAGTTGGGATTTGGAGGGGCGCTCGTACTGCTGTTCGAATTCGCTGGACTGGAATCCGACGGCGCCGCGGTTGGCATTCGGCATGGTGGCTATGGCTTTCTTGAACGGCTGCTATGATACCTGCTTTGATTCTCCCCTTGCCAAAGACCCCCATGGACCAGCCTGTGTTCACCCATTCCCAGGACCAGCTCAAGCAAATCGCGTCCGATATGCTGCGCTTTGCCAAAGAGAAAGGCGCGTCCGATGCCGTGGTCGAGCTCAGCGAAGGCCAGGGACTGTCGGTCACGGTGCGCAAGGGCGCGGTCGAGACCATCGAGCAGAACAAGGATAAGGGCATCGGCATCACGGTCTACCTCGGCCAGGGCCGGGCGATCCGCCGCGGCAATGCCAGTACCTCGGACTTTTCGATGCAGGCGCTGAAGGACACGGTCGATGCCGCCTACAATATCGCGCGCTTTACCGCCGAAGATGACTGCGCCGGCTTGCCCGAGGACGGACTGCTGGAGACGGCACCACGCGACCTTGACTTGTTCCACCCGTGGGCGATTTCGGCCGAAGACGCGGTGCAGCTGGCGCTGCGCTGCGAAGCGGCAGCGTTCGCGGTTGACAAGCGCATCACCAATAGCGAAGGTGCCAACACCTATGCGCAGCAGTCGCACTTCGTGCTGGCGAACTCGCGCGGCTTCCTGCACGGCTACCCCTATTCGCGCCATTCGATTTCAGTGTCGCCCATCGCCGGCCGTGGCAACAACATGCAGCGCGACGACTGGTATTCGTCGGATCGCAATCCGATGAAGCTCGCGTCTCCCGAAGCGGTCGGTCGCTACGCCGCCGAGCGCGCGCTGTCGCGCCTCAACGCACGCAAGCTCGACACCCGCAAATGCCCGGTGCTGTTCGAGGCGCCGCTGGCCTGCGGCCTGCTGGGCAGCTTCGTGCAGGCTGTGTCGGGCGGTTCGCTGTACCGCAAGTCCACTTTCCTGACCGAGTCCATCGGCAAGCAGGTGTTCGCTTCGCACATACAGGTGACCGAAGACCCGCATGTGCCGGGCGCGGTGGGTTCAGCGCCGTTCGATGAGGAAGGCGTGCGCACGCGTCAGCGCGACGTCGTGAAAGATGGTGTGGTGCAGGGCTATTTCCTGTCCAGCTATTCGGCGCGCAAGCTCGGCATGCAGACCACCGGCAATGCCGGGGGATCACACAACCTGCAGCTGACATCGACCCTCACGCAAGCGTCCGATGATTTTGTCGGCATGCTGAGGAAGATGGGCACCGGCTTGCTGGTCACCGAGCTGATGGGCCATGGCGTCAATTATGTGACCGGCGATTATTCGCGCGGTGCGTCAGGATACTGGGTCGAGAATGGCGTGATCCTGTATCCGGTCGAAGAAATCACCATTGCCGGCAACATGAAGGACATGTTCAATGACATCGTCGCCATCGGCAGTGACGTGCTCGGACGTGGCACCAAGAATACCGGCTCCATCCTGATCAGCAGCATGACCATCGCCGGCAGCTGAAGCCGAGTGGCGCGCCGGTTTCAGGCGCATGCTGCGTGTTTGACCTGCGCCAATCTGCGTTGGCGCAAATGCTTTGATTCAAAATTCACGGGCCGTGGCTGGTTGCGCGGCCCGTGTTGCATTCCTCCTTCCTGCTTTTGCCTTGCGCTCATTGATTTATTCGCACAGCTCGCTGCGAATAAACAACAGCGCTCTGTTCCCTGGTCACGCTGCGATAGCGAATGGAAATTTTGCTTGGACACGCGGCAATGTTTTTCTTCATGCGCGCCAACAACAGTCCTGCATTTGCCATGAAATAGGTATTGCTCCCGCCGGATAGCCCTCACAGAATTGCCGAAAAATTAATTTTTGGCAGTGCATATTCGCGATATCCCGGTCGGCGAATTCGCACCTATTTCTGGATCGGGAAAAGGGGACCCCAAATGACACGTCGTCGATTCATCCACGCAGCAGCAGCCAGCCTGGCCGGTGCCGCAGCAGCCACCGTTGCCGCACCCTCGATTGCGCAAGGCAATCCCACCATCAACTGGCGCCTCGCGTCCAGCTTCCCGAAATCGCTCGACACTATCTTCGGTGCGTCCGAGATCATGGCCAGACGCGTAGGTCAACTCACTGATGGCAAATTCAATATTCGCACCTTCCCCGGCGGCGAGCTGGTCCCGGCCTTGCAGGTGATGGATGCCGTGCAGGCCGGCACCGTCGAGATGGGGCATTCGGCCTCGTACTACTATTTCGGCAAGGACGCCACCTTTGCCTTCGATACCGCGATTCCGTTCGGCCTCACCGCGCGCCAGCAGACCGCGTGGATGGACCAGGGCGGCGGTCGCCAGCTCATGCGTGAGTTCTTCCATGACTACGGCATCATCAACTTCATGGGTGGCAATACCGGTTGCCAGATGGGAGGCTGGTTCCGTCGGGAAGTGAATACGCCACAAGACCTGCACGGCCTGAAGATGCGTGTCGGCGGTTTTGCCGGTCGCGTGATGCAAAAGCTCGGCGTGGTGCCGCAGCAGATTGCCGGCGGCGACATTTACCCGGCGCTCGAAAAGGGCACGATCGATGCTGCCGAATGGATAGGTCCGTACGATGATGAGAAGCTCGGCTTCAACAAGGTCGCGCCTTTTTACTACACGCCGGGCTGGTGGGAATCGAGCGCGCAGCTGTCGTTCTATGTGAATCAGAAAGAATGGGACAAGCTGCCCAAGGAGTACCAGAATGCGCTCGAAGTCGCGACCTATGAAGCCCATGTCGCGATGCAGGCGATGTATGACGCCCGCAACCCGGCGGCATTGGCAAGGCTGGTCAAGAACGGCGTCAAGCTGCGTACCTTCAGCAAGCCCATCATGGATGCCTGCTACAAGGCGGCGATGGAAGTGATCGATGAAGAAGCAAGCAAGAATCCACGCTTCAAGAAGGTGCTGGATCCGTGGCGACGCTTCCGCCAGGACCAGAACAACTGGTACTCGGTGGCGGAAAACCCGGTGCAAAGCTACCTGATCGGCCGCAAGTCCTGATCCGGTGCTCCGCAAGAAAAAAGCCCGCAGCGATGCGGGCTTTTTGTTGCTGTACGCGTTTTATTTTGCCGGCTTGTTCGCGCCTTCAGCCGGGAAGTCGAGCTTTATGTCGCCCATGTCATCGCCTTCAATCTTGAACTGTATATTGGGCGTGTCGCCGCCAAAGTCGTTGTCGTGCATGTTGATGTTCAGCTCCAGCTGTTCCTTCATGTCGATCTTGCTGCCGACCGAGATCATCGACGGGAAAGCGATGATCAGCGCCACCATCAGCACTTGCAGCCCGACGAAGGGCACCGCGCCCCAGTAGATCTCGCTGGTCTTGACCTGCTTTGGCGCCACCGAGCGCAGGTAGAACAAGGCAAAGCCGAATGGCGGATGCATGAACGAGGTCTGCATGTTCACCGACAGCAGCACGCCAAACCAGATCAGATCGATGCCCATCTTGTCGGCCACCGGTCCCACCAGTGGCACGAGGATGAAGGCCAGCTCGAAGAAATCGAGGAAGAAGGCCAGCGCGAAGAACAGCAAGTTCACAACGATCAGGAAGCCGGCGCTACCGCCCGGCAGTGAACTCAGCAAGTGCTCGACCCACAGGTCGCCATTGATGCCACGGAATACCAGCGAGAACACGCTGGAGCCGATCAGGATGAACATCACGAAGCAGGCCAGCCGCGTGGTCGAGCTCATTGCCTGTTTCAGCAGATCGAGGTTCAGCCGGCGATTGCCCAGTGCGAGGATGATCGCCCCCAACGCACCCATGCCGCCGCCCTCGGTTGGGGTCGCAATGCCGACGAAGATCGTACCCAGCACGAGGAAGATCAGCGCCAGCGGCGGGACCAGTACCAGTACCACGCGCTCGGCCATCTTCGACAGCAGGCCGAGGCGGATTTTCTGGTTGAGCAGAGCCGCGCCATAGGTGACCGCAACGCCGATGACGGCGGCATAGACGATGGCTTCGTCGGGTGCGAGGTTGGGCTTGCGCAGCGCGAGGTAGAAATGCTTGAAGGCCCAGGCGGCCAGTACGCCGGCGGCGATCACGGCCAGCAAAGACGGCAGCCCGGCCGAGCCATTGGCTTCGCGCAGGTTGCGCGCCTCCGGCGGCAAAGCCGGCAGTGCGGAAGGCCGCAGGATGGATACGGCCATTACATAAAAGGCGTACAGCACAGTCAACAGCAAGCCCGGTACGATCGCTGCCTGATACATGTCGCCGACCGAGCGCCCCAGCTGATCGGCCATCACGATCAGCACCAATGACGGCGGGATGATTTGCGCCAGCGTGCCCGACGCCGCGATCACGCCGGAGGCGATCCTGCGATCATAGCCATAGCGCAGCATCACTGGCAGCGAGATCAGACCCATCGAGATCACCGAGGCCGCGACGACGCCGGTGGTCGCAGCCAGCAAGGCCCCGACGAAGATCACCGCATACGCGATGCCGCCGCGCAGCGGTCCAAACAATTGACCGATCGTGTCGAGCAAGTCCTCAGCCATGCCAGAGCGCTCGAGGATCAAGCCCATGAAGGTAAAGAAGGGGATGGCCAGCAGCGTGTCATTGCCCATGATGCCGAACAGCCGGTTCGGCAGCGCCTGTAGCAATTCGGGCTTGAGGAGGCCGACTTCAATGCCGAGCATGCCGAACATGAGCCCGTTGGCCGCCAGCGAGAAAGCGACCGGGAAGCCCGACAGCAGGAACACCACCAGGGTGGCGAACATGATCGGGGCCATGTTCGCGATCAGGAATTCGATCATCTCAGGCCTCCGCGACGTTGCCGGCGGCATCGCCGGATTTCGGGCTGGTGCCCATATCCTTGCCAGATGCGGAAGTGGCTGCGTCCGCAGGTGCTGCCGTTGCGCTGGCTGCACTCAGTCCGGCCGGCATCAGCATGCCGGCGGGCGTCAGCAGGCTTGCGGCGGCACTCGACTCGATTTCCTCAGCAGGCGTCACCTGCTGTTTCTCGAAGACGCTGGCATCGACTTTCCCCATCAGGAAGCCGATGCGCTTGATCAGCTCCGACGCGCCTTGCAGCGTCAGAAGCAGGAAGCCCAGGGGTATCAGTGCCTTCGCCGGCCACACGATCAGGCCGCCCGCATTACTCGATACTTCTTGATTGCGGATCGATTCCAGCGCATACGGCAACGCGAAGTTCAGGATCAGCACCGTCACCGGCAGCATGAAGAACACGAAGCCGAACACGTCGATCCAGGCCTGTGTGCGTTTGGACAGATGGCCGGCGATCACGTCGATGCGCACGTGCTCGTTGCGCTTGAGCGTGTATGACGTCGCAAGCAGGAAGATCGCGCCAAACAGGTACCACTGGATTTCCAGCCATGCATTCGAGCTGGTATTGAGCAGGTATCGAACCATCGCATTGCCGGCGCAGATCAGTACGGCCGCGAGCAAAGCCCAGCTCACGGTCTGGGCGATGCGTTCATTGAGCGTATCGATGAATTTGGAGAGGGAGAGTAGGGCGTTCATGGTCAAGTTCTCATGCGTCTTATGTGGCGTGGAAGGTGCCGGGCAATGTATGACTGTCGAGAGCCTTGGCCGCATGCTGCTTTGCAACAGCGGCCATGACCATGTTCCGTTAGGGTTGACCACCTACCGGTGATGACGTTTTATCACAACGGTGACGATGAGCAAATCCTTGCGCCGGCCTAAAGGCGGACTTAACGGAAGCCTTCAAGCCAGCGTCCACGAATCGGGCGCGGAAAAACAAAAGGCCGCCCGGTCCGGGCGGCCTTGATGCCGTTTTCTGTCGTTGGCCGGGCGATGCAACGGAGCCCGGCCGGGCCGCGGCCTCAGGCGAGCAGCTGGCGCACGCGGGCGATGGCCTGCTGCACTTGCTCGGGTGCGGTACCGCCCACGTGATTGCGCGCGGCGACCGAGCCTTCCAGCGTCAGCACGGCATGCACGTCGCCGCCGATCAGTGTCGAGAACTGGCGCAGCTCGTCCAGCGACAGGTCGGCCAGATCGCAGCCTTTCTGTTCGCAGGTGCGTACCGCATGCGCAACGGCTTCATGCGCATCGCGGAAGGGCAGACCTTTCTTCACCAGATAGTCGGCGAGGTCGGTCGCCGTCGCATAGCCTTGCAGCGCGGCCGAGCGCATCGCGTCCGGCTTCACGGTGATGCCGCCGGCCATGTCGGCAAAGATGCGCAGCGTGTCGATCACGGTATCGACTGTATCAAACAGCGGTTCCTTGTCTTCCTGATTATCTTTGTTGTACGCCAGCGGCTGGCCCTTCATTAGCGTCAGCAGCGAGATCAGGTGGCCGTTGACGCGGCCGGTCTTGCCGCGTGCCAGTTCAGGCACATCCGGGTTCTTTTTTTGCGGCATGATCGACGAACCGGTGCAGAAGCGGTCGGCGATGTCGATGAAGCCCACGCGCGGGCTCATCCAGATCACCAGCTCTTCCGACAGGCGCGACACATGCGTCATCACCAGTGCGGCGGCGGCGCAAAATTCGATCGCGAAGTCGCGGTCCGACACGGCATCGAGCGAGTTGTGGCAGACATCCTCGAAGCCCAGCGTCCTGGCGACGCGCTCACGGTCGATTGGGAAGGTGGTGCCAGCCAAAGCGGCCGCGCCCAGTGGCAGCCGATTGACGCGCTTGCGGCAGTCGGCCATGCGCTCGGCATCGCGGCCGAACATTTCGACATAGGCCAGCATGTGGTGGCCGAAAGTCACCGGCTGCGCGACCTGCATGTGCGTGAAGCCGGGCAGGATGGTGTCGGCATTCTTCTCGGCGAGGTCGACCAGCGCCAGGCGCAGCGCCTTCAGCAGGCCGAGGATGTCGTCGATCGCGGAGCGCATGTACAGGCGGATGTCGGTCGCGACCTGGTCATTGCGCGAACGGCCGGTGTGCAGGCGCTTGCCGGCGTCGCCGACCAGTTCGGTCAGGCGCTTCTCGATGTTCAGGTGCACGTCTTCGAGATCGAGCAGCCATTCGAACTTGCCGCTGTCGATCTCGGACAGGATCTGCGCCATGCCGCGCTGGATCGCATCGTAATCCTGCGGGCTGATGATCTTTTGCGCCGCGAGCATTTCCGCATGCGCCAGCGAACCCTGGATGTCGACGTGCGCAAGGCGATTGTCGAAGAATACCGACGCGGTGTAGCGCTTGACGAGGTCGGACACGGGCTCGGAGAAGCGGGCGGACCAGGCTTCGGATTTTTTGGCAAATTGGTCGTTCATGGGAGGACGCTGGGTAGCAGTTCAGGGAGGTGCCGGATTTCGCAACGACGCTGGGTCCCGGCTTGCGCCGGGACGATGCATGGGAGCCGATCCTTTCGGCTGGGGTCATCCCGGCCCAAGCCGGAATCCAGCGGCTGTTGATGCAAGTCAGCCGGTGCAGAACAAGGCGGGATTATAGAGGAAACGCCTGAATCAGCCGGTATTGCGCAAACCGGCCGCCACGCCGTTGATGGTCATGTGGATGCCACGGTGTACGCGGATATCCGGCTCCTTGCCCTGTTCCTTCCACGCGCGGTGGCGCTTCACCAGTTCCACTTGCAGGTGGTTCAGCGGGTCGAGGTAGGGGAAGCGGTTCTTGATCGAGCGCGCTAGCGTCGGGTTTTGCGCGAGCCTGCCCTTGCTGCTGGTAGCCAGCGACAGACAGTCCAGCGTCAATTCATGCTCGGCGACGATGCGCTTGAAAATCGCGTTGCGCAGTTTTTTGTCGGCGACCAGGCTTGCATAGCGCGATGCGACGGCGAGGTCGGTCTTGGCCAGCACCATGTCCATGTTCGACAGCAGCGTCGAGAAGAACGGCCATTCCTTGACCATGGCCTTCAGCAGGGCCAGCTTCTTCGACTTCGGTCCGGTCGCATCGTCGGCCAGCCACTGGCTGACCGCGCTGCCGAAGCCGAACCAGCCCGGCAGCAGCAGGCGGCACTGGCCCCACGAGAATCCCCACGGGATCGCGCGCAGGTCTTCGATGCGGCGGGTCGATTTGCGCGACGCCGGGCGGGAACCGATGTTGAGCTCGGCGATCTCGGCGATCGGCGTGGCTGCAAAGAAGTAATCGGTGAAGCCCGGCGTCTCGTACACGAGGTTGCGATAGGCTCGGTAGGCGTATTCGGACAGTGTCTCCATCACGCGTTCGAATTCGGCCAGCCGCTTCGCGCGTTTGCCATCGGTGAGCGGCGGCGTCAGGCTGGCTTCCATCACCGCAGCCACCACCAGTTCGAGGTTGCGGCGGCCGATCTCGGGGTTGGAGAATTTCGACGCAATGATCTCGCCCTGCTCGGTCAGGCGGAACTGTCCGTTCACGGTGCCGGCCGGCTGCGCGAGGATGGCCTCGTGGCTGGGGCCGCCGCCACGGCCGACGGTGCCGCCGCGGCCATGGAACAGGCGCAGCTTGACTTCATGCCTCTCGAATACCTGCACCAGCGAAATCTCGGCCTTGTACAGCTCCCAGTTCGAGGTCAGGAAGCCGCCATCCTTGTTGGAGTCCGAATAGCCTAGCATCACTTCCTGCAGCTGCCCCTGCTGGCGCACCAGCTCGCGCACCATGGGTATAGCCAGCAAACCATCCATGATGCCGGGCGCATTGCGCAAGTCGGGAATGGTCTCGAACAGCGGGATCACCATCAGCTGCGCGTCCGGCACTTTACCGTTCTGCCCGACATGCATCAGGCCGGCCTCACGCTGCAGCAGGAAAACCTCCAGCAAGTCCGATACGGTCTCGGTGTGCGAGATGATGTAGTTGCGGATTGCACGGCTGCCGAATTGCTCGCGAATCTGGCGCGCGGCCTTCAGCACGCCCAGCTCCGACACCGTCTCGTCCGAATAGGCAAGGTAAGGCGAGCGCAGCAGGCGCGGCTGTTCTAGCTCGGCCAGCAGAAGCATCACTTTTTCCTGCTCGGACAGGTCGGCGTAACCGGGGCAGACGCCGGCGGCGCGGAATAGCTCTGCCAGCACGCGCTCATGCACATCGGAGCTCTGGCGCATGTCCAGCGTCGCGAGATGGAAGCCGAAGATCTCGGCCGCGCGGCGCAACGTGTTCAGTCGAGGGCGTGTCAGCGCCAGTCCATGGTTGGCGCGCAGCGAATCGCCGATCACGTCGAGCTCGGCGATAAATTCTTCTGCGTTCGCATACGGCGGCGCCGCGCCCACTTCCTGGCGCAGGATGTTGTGCACGCCCAGCTTGCGCGCGCTGGCGGCCAGTCTCGCATAGACGCCGATCAGAGCGCGACGGTAAGGCTCGTCGGTGCGGTGCGGCGAATTGTCCGGCGACGCATGGGCCATCGCCTCCAACTCGGGGCTGACCGACACCAGCAGTGTCGAGATCGACAGTGCCGCCCCCAGTGCATGTACTTCGTCGAGGTAGAAATCGAAAATCGTGGTCGACTGGCGTGACAGCGCGCGCGTCATCGTCGCTGCATTCACATTCGGATTGCCATCACGGTCGCCGCCGATCCAGCTGCCCATCTGCACGAAGGGCGGCATTTTCAGCGTGCGCAAGTTCGGGTATTGCGCGAGCACCTCCTCCTCGATGTCGTCCATCAGCCCAGGCAGTTCGCGCAGGAAGGTGATTCGGTAGTAGGAGAGGGCGTTTTCGATCTCGTCATCCACCGTCAGCCGCGAATAGCGCAGCATGCGGGTCTGCCACAGTTGCGCGATCTCGGCATGCAGCAATTGCGTATTGCGCTGCTTCTCGCGCGCAGTCATCGGCAGGTCGCGCAGCGCGAGCAGGCGCGCGATCTCGCGGCCTGCGTCGAGGATGCTCTTGCGCTGCACCTCGGTCGGGTGCGCGGTCAGCACCGGCGACACCAGCGCGTCATTGAAGAAATTTTGTACGGCCTTGCCGGCCACGCCGGCCATGTCGAGCTTCGACAGCGTGGCAGCCACGCTGCCGGCCTGCGGCGCGGAGCCCGCCAGCAGGTGCGCGCGTCGACGGCGGTTGTGGTGCTGGTCTTCGGCGATGTTGGCCAGATGCGAAAAATACGAAAACGCACGCACCACCGAATTGGTCTGGTCGCGCGTCAGTTTCTTCAGTAGCTTGTCGAGCTCGGCGCCGGCTTGCGGGTCGGTGTCGCGGCGGAATTTCACCGCGGTCTGGCGGATGGTCTCGACGATCTCATACACCGTCTCGCCTTCCTGGTGGCGGATCACCTCGCCCAGCAGGCGGCCGAGCAGGCGGATGTCCTCCTTCAGCGGTGCGTCCTTGTCGTTCGCCGTGGCGCGTGCCGGTTGGGCTGTGGAGGATTTGGCGGCGTTGCCGCCGGAGGTACGGGAGGAGCGTGCAGCAGCAGTCTTTTGTTGGGCCATGGCAGTGTCAGGGTGGGGCAGGCGGCCATTCTGCGCAGGGGGCGCATGATAAAATCCGCGGGTTTTCAGCGTTTCCCATCCCCGGTCGATCCGCCTGCGACGACCCCTGAAGAGAGTCCCTCAATTGAACGCATCGTTTACCGGAAAACTGGTGATCGCCTCGCGCGAGAGCCGGCTAGCCATGTGGCAGGCCGAGAACGTTCGGGCACGCTTGCTTGAATTATATCCGCACAGCACCGTCGAAATTCTCGGCATGACCACGCGCGGCGACCAGATCCTCGACCGCACCTTGTCCAAGGTCGGTGGCAAGGGTCTGTTCGTGAAGGAGCTCGAAGTCGCGATGCAGGAAGGCCGTGCCGACCTCGCCGTGCATTCGCTCAAGGATGTGCCGATGGAGCTGCCTGAAGGTTTCGAGCTGGCCGTCGTCCTTGAGCGTGAAGACCCGCGAGATGCCTTCGTCTCCAATGATTACGCTTCTCTGGCCGACCTGCCGGCCGGCGCTGTAGTCGGCACCAGCAGCCTGCGTCGCCAGTCACTGATTGCAGCGCGCTATCCGCAGCTGCAGATCCAGCCGTTGCGCGGCAATCTCGACACGCGCCTGGGCAAGCTTGACCGCGGCGAGTATGCGGCCATCATTCTCGCCGCCGCTGGCCTGAAACGCCTCGGCCTTGCACAGCGGATACGCTCCTACATCGAGGCGGAAGACAGCCTGCCGGCACCGGGGCAGGGCGCGATGGCGATCGAGATCCCTTCCGGCCGTCCTGAGCTGAATGCGCTGCTGGCGCCGCTGAATCATGTCGATACCGAGCGCGCGGTACGCGCCGAGCGCCAGTTGTCGCGCACCTTCGGCGGCAGCTGCCAAATTCCGCTCGCGGCCTTCGCGACCGTCAACGGCCATGCGATGCGATTGCGCGCGATGGTGGCCACGCCTGACGGCAAGCGCATGGCGCGTGCCGACATCAACGGCGCTGCCGATGCGCCCGAGGCGATGGGCGAGCAGATCGCGCGCGAGCTGGAAGCGCAGGATGCCAGCGCCATCCTCGCCGAGTGCAAAGCCACCGAATGAGCGCGACGGCAAGCGGCGGTGCGAAGGCAGAAGGCCGCATCGCACCGCGCATGCAAATGTCGGCAACGACGCCTTGCGTCCCGCTCAGCTGAATGTCAATGACTGACTCGCGACGCCATCGCCCGGTCGTCATTACCCGTCCGCGCGCTCAGGCTGAACCGCTGGCTGCGCGCCTCACGGAACTGGGGTTTGACGCCCGCGTCTTCCCGCTGCTCGAAATTCAGCCGTTGCGTGCCGGGTCGGAGCAGGAAGCCGGGCTCAAGTCCCGGCTGGGACAGCTGTCGGACTATGCGCTGGTCGCCTTCGTCAGTCCGAATGCGATTGACGCCGCCTTTGCGCACATCAGCAGCTGGCCGCAAGGCGTGATGGCTGCCGTCGTCGGCGACAGCAGTCGCCAGGCGCTGGCCCGCCACGGCGTAACCGATGCCAATGCCTGCATCGCTTGTCCCGCCGATCCCGAACGCACTGATTCCGAGACGCTGTTGCAGGTACTCGACCTGCCCGCGCTGCGCGGCAAGAAGGCGCTGATCGTCCGTGCCGAAGCCGGCCGTGAATTGCTGGCTGACCGCTTGCGGGCTGCCGGCGTCGAGGTCGAGCAAGTCGCAGCCTATCGCCGTGGCGCCCCCGAACCGGATGACGCGATGCGCGCGCAGTTACATGCGCTGGTCAATGCCGGTGCCGCGTGGGTCATCACCAGCTCTGAAGCCTTGCGCAATCTGCAGGCCATGGTGTGGCTGGCCGGTGGCGAGCCGACGGTAGCGTGGCAAGCGCTGCAGCAGCAGACGGTAATTGTGCCGCACCCGCGCATTGCCGAAACCGCGCAGGCGCTCGGTTTTGACAGGGTTTTACGCACCGGGTCCGGCGATGAGGCGCTGATTCGCGCGATACAAGCGATACAATCGCGCTCATGAGCGAATCCCACGATCCCAAAGGCGCGGGCAAACAGCCCGACGGCACCGCGAACGCTGCTACGCCTGCAGCGACGCCGGCTTCGACACCGGCAGAGCTTCCGGTGGCTCAAACGGCCATGGCTGCGGCAGCGGCCGGCGAAGCCGCGGCCCCGGACACGGCCTATGCGCGCGATGCAGAGCCTGCCGCAGCCGAACCCGCCGCAGCCGAACCCGCCGCAGCCGAAACCGCCTCGACGCCTGACGTGACGGCTGCGGTCGCGGATGACGCGGACCCGTCCAAGTCGACCGCCAACGCTCCCGAAGATACCGACGGCCTGTCGTATCGCCGCCCGACCTGGCGCCCGCGCATGCCGCGCCTGTTCGAGACGCGTGAAGGCCGGCTCAAGTTCGCCGCCGTTGCGTTTGCCGGCCTGTTTGTATGGCAATGGTGGAGCTCGCGCATTGAAGTTTCCGACCTGCGGCGCGAGGTCGCGCAGCGCCTGCAGAGCGGCGATAACCTCAACAGCCAGACCAAGCTGATTGCCGACCGTGTCGATGATGATCTGCGCGTCTTGCAGGGCAAGGTCTCGGTGCTGGAAGCCAAGCAGCTCGAATCGCAGAGCCAGCAGATCGCGCTCGAACAACTGTATCGCGACCTCGCGAAAAACCGTGACGACTGGGCGCTGGCCGAGATCGAGCAAGTACTGTCCACCGCCAGCCAGCAGCTCGAGCTGGCCGGCAATGTCCGGGGCGCGCTGATCGCCTTGCAGAACGCCGACCTTCGGCTGTCGCGCGCCGACCGTCCGCAATTCATCGCCATCCGGCGCGCGCTGGCGCAGGACATCGACAAGCTCAAGAGCCTGCCGAGCGTTGATTTGCCCGGCATGGCGGTGCGTCTCGATGCGCTGGTGGCGCAGATTGACGCGCTGCCGCTGCTGGCCGACGAAAAGCCGGCCGTGGTCGCGCCGCCCCCGAAGACCAAACTTGTGCAGGCGTCGCGGCCCGGGCCCCAGTCCGCGTATGACTGGCGCGTGGAAATGCAGGAACGCTGGTCGGCGTGGAGCGCAGACATGTGGAATGACATCCGCCAGCTGGTGCGCGTGCGTACCGTCACCACGCCGGATGCATTGTTGCTTTCGCCGGGCCAGTCTTTCTTTGCGCGCGAGAACCTGAAGCTGCGCTTGCTGAACGCGCGCATGGCCCTGTTGTCGCGCAATGACGCCGCATTCCGTAGCGACCTGGCCGAAGCCGACCGCACGCTGCAGCGCTACTTCGATACCCGCGCCCGTTCCACGCAAGCGGGTCGCGAAGTGATCAAGCAGCTGCAGGCGAGTGCGCTCAGCATCGAGATGCCGACCTTGTCGGCCAGCCTGGCAGCGGTGCGCCAGTCGCGTACCCGTCCGTAAGGAGTGCCCGCGATGCGCTTCTTCATCTGGCTGCTCACCCTGTTCGCCGCTGCCATCGGGCTGGCGGTGCTGGCCCGCTACAACCCGGGCAATGTGGTGCTGTTCTATCCGCCGTATCGGGTCGATTTCTCGCTCAACTTCTTCATTGTGGTGATGGCCGCCAGCTTTGCGCTGTTGTTCGTGATCATCTCCACCGTGCGCGCCACCATCGACTTGCCGCGCCGCGTCGGCGAGTACCGCAGCCGCCGTCAGCTGCTGGCCTCGGGCCGCGCGTTGCAGGATGCGCTGAAGGCGTATCTCGAAGGACGTTTCGGCCGTGTCGAAAAATCGGCCGGGCGTGCTGCAGAGTCGCCCGAGTACGCCGGCCTTGCATCACTGCTGGCGGCGCGCGCCGCGCAGCGCATGCAGCAGCCGCAGCGCCGCGACCGCTGGCTGTCCGAAGCCGAACGGCATAGCGACTTGCGCACGGCGCGGCTGGTGACCACGGTCGACTTGCTGGCCGAGGACAACAAGGAAACCGACGCCGCGCTCGAGGTGCTCAAGGAATTGAACGCGAGCGGCGTGCGCCATGCGCACGCGCTGCGCCTGGCGCTGAAGGTCAACCAGCACGCCCGCAACTGGCCTGAAGTGCTGCGACTGGTGAAGCTGCTCGACAAGCACAGCGTTCTGCACCCGACGTTGTCGCGCCGTTTGCGCGACATGGCGTATGAAGCGATGCTGCCAAAGGCCGCCGAAGATCCGGAAGCCCTGAAAAAGCTCTGGTCCACCATACCAAGCGCCGACCGGCAGAGCGTCAGCGTGGCGGCGCTGGCTGCCAGCGCCTTCATGAAAAACGGCCAGCAGCAGGAAGCGTCCGACATCATCCAGCGCGCGCTGGCCGTGCAATGGGACGCGCGCTTGCTGCGGGCGTACCGCCAGTGCGCGGCTCCCGAAGGTTCCGCGACCTTGCTCGACCAGATCGAACATTGCGAGCATTGGCTGCGCGAGCGTCCGAACGATACCGAGCTGTCGCTGGCGCTGGGCACGCTGTGCCTGAAACAGAAATTGTGGGGCAAGGCGCAGCGCCACCTCGAGCAGACCGTGCTCGGCGCCACCGAGCGCGCGACCCTGCAAGAGGCTCACCTGCGGCTGGCCCAGATGTACGAAGCCACCAGCCAGCCGGAAGCGGCGGCCACCCACTTCCGCCAGTGCGCGCTGGCCAGCCTGCCGGCAACGGCACGGCGTTGACTCTGGGCTGAGCCTGCCGGGTGCAGCGGCAGCCGGATTCCCGGGAAGGCGTAAGGGAATGGAAAGCCGTCCGGGCTATAATCTCGGGTTTTGCTTCCCTTATTTATCCGAGGACCCTGATGAGCCTGAATAACGTCCCCTCCGGCCGCGACTTGCCGAACGATTTCAACGTCGTGATTGAAATCCCGATGAATGCCGACCCGATCAAGTACGAGGTCGACAAGGAATCCGGCGCGCTGTTCGTGGACCGTTTCATGGGCACTGCCATGCACTATCCGTGCAACTACGGTTACGTGCCGCACACCATCGCCGACGATGGCGACCCGGTGGACGTGCTGGTCATCACCCCTTTTCCGCTGATCCCGGGTGTCGTCGTCCGTTGCCGCCCGATCGGCGTGCTGAAGATGACCGATGAATCCGGCGGCGACGCCAAGGTACTGGCGGTGCCGGTCGACAAGGTTCTGCCGATCTATACCCACTGGCAAAAGCCGGAAGACCTGAACGACCTGCGCCTGCAGCAGATCCAGCATTTCTTCGAGCACTACAAAGACCTGGAGCCGGGCAAGTGGGTCAAGGTTGACGGCTGGTATGGTCCGGACGAAGCACGTGCCGAGATCCTCGGCGGCGTCGAAGCCTACAAGAAGGCCTCGAGCAAGCCGAACTTCTGATCGCGCTGATCGATGAAAAATGGCCGCCCTTGGGCGGCTTTTTTTTCGTGGTTCCGCGGCAGTCAGGGCGCGCCAGTCTTGAACGGATTGCGCTCGTTGAGTTCGTCCATGTAGGACAAGATGCCTTTGCCTTCCTGTGCAAGGAAGCGCTCGACCGCGTCAGAAAACGCCGGATGCGCCAGCCAGTGCGCCGACCACGTCTGCTGCGGCAGGAAGCCGCGTGCCATCTTGTGTTCACCCTGCGCACCGCCCTCAAAGGCGGGTATTCGATTTGCGATGCAGAACTCGAGCGGCTGGTAGTACGCGGTCTCGAAGTGCAGGCAGGGGTGTTGCTCGATGCAGCCCCAGTAGCGGCCATACAGCGCCTTGTCGTCATACACCAGCAGCGAGGATGCAATCGGCCTGCCTTCGCGCTCGGCCATCACCAGCAGCAAGTTGTTCGGCATCGCTTCGCCAATGCGGCGGAAGAAATCCATGTTCAGGTAGGGCGTCGACCAGTGCGCCTTGTAGGTGTTGTCGTAGCAGCGCTTGAAGAAGCGCCAGTCGGCCTCGGTCGCGTGCTCGCCGCGCAGCGGGCGCAGCGTGATGCCGGCCTCGGCCACCTTGCGCCGTTCGGCGCGGATGTTCTTGCGCTTTTTCATCTCCAGCGTGGACAGGAACTGCTCGAAGCTGTCATAGCCTTCGTTCTGCCAGTGGAATTGCACGCCCTTGCGCAGCAGGAAGCCGGCGGCTTCCAGTTGCTTCGCTTCCGCTTCGGTCGGATACAGGACGTGGGTCGAGGATAGGCCACTGGCTTGCTGCACGCCCTGCAGCGCTTCCACGAGTGCCGCGCGCGCATGGTCGTCGATCGCCAGCAGGCGATTGCCCGACACCGGCGTGAAGGGGATGGCCGACAGCAGCTTCGGGTAATAATCGAGGCCGTTGCGCTTGTACGCATCGGCCCAGGCCCAGTCGAACACGTATTCGCCGTAGGAGTGGAGTTTGGCGTACATCGGCAGCGCTGCCGCAAGCCGTTCCCGCCGGGCGTCGTCGGTGCCGGGCTGAGTCTCGTCATCGCACCACAGCGTCAGGTATTGCGGCTGCCAGCCAGTATCGTCGGCTGCACTGCCGGATTCGTGCATCGCATGCAGGAAAGCATAGGTGAGAAAAGGATTCGGCGCGGATTGCGTGGCCACCAGCGCATCCCAGGACGGCTGGCCGGCCTCGGCAAGGGAAGCGAGTATGCGCGTGCGATAATTCCGTTTTATTGAGCCCATCGTCGGGTAGCGGTATTCCAGCCGCGAATTTCAGTCGAACCTACGCAAAATCCCAGTAGCAGCGTCCATGTCCGTCATCGTAGCCATTGCACAGATCAACAGCACCGTCGGCGACCTCGCAGGCAATAGCGAACGCATCGCCGCGGCCGCCAGGCGCGCAGCCGCGGAAGGCGCCGACATCCTGTTGACGCCTGAACTGTCGCTGGTGGGGTATCCGCCGGAAGACTTGCTGCTGCGCCGTTCATTCTACGCAAAATCCGCCGCCGCGTTGGCCGCGCTGGCCACCGAGCTGGCCGGGCTGAAAGGCTTGCACGTGATCGTCGGCCATCCGCTGACGGAAGGCGATGGCGCCGGTGACTTCGTGAACTACAACGCCGCCTCGGTGCTGAAGGAAGGCCTGATCGTCACCACCTACCGCAAGCATGCGCTGCCGAACTACACCGTGTTCGACGAGAAGCGTTACTTCACGCCGTCCGACGATGCCTGCACCTTCGAGGTCAAGGGCACGCGCTTTGGCATCAACATCTGCGAAGACACCTGGTTCCCCGACATGCCCGCCAAGGCCAAGGCGGCCGGCGCGCAGGTGTTGCTGGTGCCGAATGCGTCGCCGTACCACATGAACAAGCAGCACCTGCGCTACGAGGTGATGCGCGAGAACGTCAACAGCCGTGGCCTGGCGCTGGTCTATGCGAACCTGTATGGCGCGCAGGACGAACTGGTGTTTGACGGCGCGTCCTTCGTGCTCGACGCCGCCGGCGAACTGCGCGCCCAGCTGAAACACTTTGGCGAAGACTTCGCGCTGGTTCGCTTTGACGGCGCGGATCCGCAACCGATGCCGCTGCCCGAGCCGCTGTCCATCGAGGCGCAGGTCTATGCGGCGCTGGTCACCGGCGTGCGCGACTATGTGACCAAGAACGGCTTCCCGGGCGCCATCATCGGCCTGTCCGGTGGTGTCGATTCGGCACTGACGCTGGCCATCGCGGTCGATGCGCTGGGCGCGGACAAGGTGAGGGCGGTGATGATGGCGTCGCCTTACACCGCCGAAATCTCGTGGGTCGATTCGCGCGACATGGTCAAGCGAATTGGCGTGCGCTATGATGAAATTCCGATCGCCGATTGCTTCGATGCCTTCCGCCGTTCGCTGGCCTTCGAGTTCGAGGGCCTGCCCGAAGACGCCACCGAAGAGAACATTCAGGCCCGCATCCGTGGCACGCTGCTGATGGCGCTGTCGAACAAGACCGGCGCGATCGTCCTCACCACTGGCAACAAGAGCGAAATGGCGACCGGCTACTGCACGCTGTACGGCGACATGGCCGGCGGCTACGCTGTGATCAAGGACATCGCCAAGACCCTGGTCTACCGGCTCTGCCATTACCGAAATGGCATCAGCGACGTCATTCCCGAGCGCATCCTGACCCGGGCGCCGTCGGCCGAACTGCGCCCGAACCAGACCGACCAGGATTCGCTGCCGCCCTACGAGGTGCTCGATGGCATACTGCGCCTGTACATGGAGGAGGGGCAGGGCGTTGCGGAACTGCTGGCCGCCGGGTATCGTAAGGAGGATGTCGAGCGCATTACCCGGCTGATCAAGATCAACGAGTACAAGCGCCGCCAGGCACCGGTCGGCCCGCGCATCACGCATCGTGCGTTCGGCCGCGACTGGCGCTACCCGATCACCTCGAAGTTCCGAGAATAAGCCACCAACATCGTCATCAGCTGAAACAGGAGACCCCGTGAAGCACATCACCGCCATCATCAAGCCGTTCAAACTCGACGAAGTGCGCGAATCGCTCGCTGCCGTCGGCGTCAATGGCCTGACCGTGACCGAAGTCAAAGGCTTCGGTCGCCAGAAAGGCCACACCGAGCTCTATCGCGGCGCCGAGTACGTGGTGGATTTCCTGCCCAAAGTGAAGGTGGAAGCGGTGGTCGCCGAGGATGTGCTGGACCACGCGGTGGACGCGATCGTGAAGGCCGCCCGTACCGGCAAGATCGGCGACGGCAAGATCTTCGTGCAGAACGTCGAGCAAGTCATACGCATCCGTACCGGCGAGACCGGTGCGGAGGCGGTCTGATCAACAGGACTTTACCGGGGCTTTGTCCTTCGAACGCAGGGATATGCGGCCGTATCCTGCATGCGCCGGGAAGACCTTGGTAAGCTGGTAGTCCTTTGATCTGTCGTCCCGGCGCAGGCCGGGACCCGGTGACTTTCTAACCTTTCAAAAGCACCATCAAGGCACCACTGCCGCCGTCGGCGGCGCGTGCCTGGCAGAAGGCAAGCACTTCGTCCTTCTGCACCAGCCAGTTCCTCACTTTGCTCTTCAACACGGGCTTCTTGTCGAGCGACCCCAGTCCCTTGCCGTGAATGATGCGCACGCAGCGGAAACCGCGCTTCATCGCATCGCGCACGAAGGATGCGACCGCTTCGCGTGCCTGGTCGACGCGCAGCCCGTGCAGGTCGAGCTGGTCTTGCGTGACCCAGCCGCCGCCGCGCAGCTTCTTCATCACGTCCGGCCCGATGCCGGGGCGCGCAAAGGACAGTGCCTCGTCGGTCTCGAGCAGGGTCTCGACTGAAAATTCATCTGACAGCGATTCCTGCAGCACGGCGGCATCGTCGGCGATGCGCTGGCGAGCAACGGGCAAGGGCTTGGGGATGTCGGGGCTGGCGCGTTCGTGCGAGTTCAAGGGCTTCACGTTGCCGACGCTGTTACGGAACAGGTTGGCTTCGTGCGCGAGCTTTTCGGCGCGCTCGCGGCGCTGGCGCTCGGCATCGGCTGCGGCAGCAGCCCTGTCTTTCAGGCGCTGTTGAAACGCCTTGAGTTCTGCGAGGTCCTTCATCGCGGGCTCCTCGTGGGACATCGCGGCGCGGCTGGCCGCAACGGGTGTTACGTGGTTTGTCGCTGGCGGCGGCATGTGCCGCCGCCCTCAACTGCCAATTACTCCTGCGCTTCCAGGTAGCGCTGGGCATCCAGTGCGGCCATGCAGCCGGTGCCGGCGCTGGTGATCGCCTGGCGGTACACGTGGTCTTGCACGTCGCCGGCCGCGAACACGCCTTCGACCGAGGTCATGGTCGCCATGCCTTCGTTGCCGCTCTTGGTCAGGATGTACCCGTTGTTCATCTCCAGCTGACCCTCGAAGATGCCGGTGTTGGGCTTGTGGCCGATCGCGATGAACAGGCCATGCACGGACACAGGTGTCACCTTGCCGTCGACGGTCGACTTGATGTTGATGCCGGTGACGCCGCTGGCATCGCCCGTCACCGCGTCCAGCGTGTGATTCCAGTGAATCTCGACCTTGCCTTCGGCGACCTTGGCCATCAGGCGGTCGATCAGGATGGGCTCGGCGCGGAACTTGTCGCGGCGATGGATGACGGTGACTTTCTTGGCGATGTTCGACAGGTACAGCGCCTCTTCCACGGCGGTATTGCCGCCGCCGACCACGGCCACGTCCTGGTTCTTGTAGAAGAAGCCGTCGCAGGTCGCGCAGGCCGACACGCCCTTGCCCATGAAGGCTTCTTCCGACGGCAGGCCCAGATACTGCGCCGATGCGCCGGTGGCGATGATCAGCGCGTCACAGGTATAGGTACCGGCGTCACCCACCAGACGGAACGGCTTTTCGTTCAGGTACGTGGTGTGGATGTGATCGAAGATGATCTCGGTCTTGAAGCGCTCGGCGTGCTGCAGCAGGCGCTGCATCAGCTCCGGGCCCTGCACGCCCATCGGGTCGCCCGGCCAGTTTTCGACATCCGTGGTGGTCATCAGCTGGCCGCCTTGCTCGACGCCGGTGACCAGCACCGGGTTCAGGTTGGCGCGTGCCGCGTAGACGGCAGCGCTGTAGCCGGCAGGGCCGGAACCAATGCTCAGGACGCGGGCGTGTTTGGGACTGGACATGAG
>JACCDY010978307.1_pt1 | contig 64020 bp, 56 predicted proteins | sample 7446391 | NCBI WGS metagenome assembly JACCDY01 (sample SAMN15323451, study PRJNA562643) | freshwater metagenome | isolation source: river surface water | place: USA:Blue River Watershed | collected 2017-08-18
AGAATTCCCCCGACAATCAATAAGCAAAGAGCAATAAGAATTTTAAAAATCACAAGATATTGGTATTGTTGAACCAAGACTTTGAAATGTTTTTTTCTTGCGTCTAAATAATCATTAACAATGGCGTCAGTTTTTGATAATTGTTCATCTGATTGATTCGTTTTGAAACTGGTACGTGCTGAATTTATTTCAGAAAGCCAGTTAGCAATTTTATATTTATAAGAAGATTCTTTCAAGCTTGTTTCATATCCTGCTTTGGAAGTAAATCGAATTAAAATAAATAGTAAAACTAATAGGGTAAATCCGAAGAAAATGAAAAAACTATGGTAAAATGCTAATAATCCTAAACCGAAAATTATTTGCAAGGATGCAGCCATAAAGTCAATCAACAATTTTGAAATAGCTTTTTGAATGGTAAGGGTATCAAAAAAACGAGAACTCAATTCAGGATTGTAAAATTGGCGAAGCTTTTCTACTTTGAATTTCGGGAGGCGGTATGCGAACTCTATGGCAGAACGTGTAAATATACGTTGCTGAAGGTTTTCCGTTATTTTCAGCTGAAGAATATTCATAAGGCCAGATAATCCAATTGCCGTAACAACCAGCCCAACCAATAAAAACCAAGAAGCGCTTAATTGCCCAAGCTGAATAAAATTGATAATCATTTGAATTCCAAGAGGCAATCCAAGTGAAAGGACTCCACTAAAAACAGCGAAAACATAACTGTTTCTGATTTCAGTTTTATCCGGCCTTAGTAAATTCCAAACCCGGGTAAAAATTAATTGGTTGTTACTTTTCATTTTTTTATTGTTTTAAATACCAAATCCAAATAAAATAATTCAACATTGTCTTTTTCTTTATTAGAATTGGTTAGCCTAGGTAAATGATCGGCAAAAAAACGTTGTTGATTACTTCCCTCAATCATGCTGGAAACTAACATGTTTGGAAACGGGTAGTCCTCATTTATTATCTTAATTAGGTCAACAACTGAATTAACTATTGACTTATAAACAGAAAAAATACCTGATTTATTTTCTTCGTCTACTTCTTTCGTTAAAACAACTTTATTGGATTCATTGATAACTAATTGTTTTAACTTTTGTTCATTTTGCATCAGTGATTCCTTTTCAGGATCTGGAAGTGCTGTTAAAATATGAATAACTTTTTTCAACTTAATTTCTGGATCTTCTATATTATTTGTTTCAAACATTAACCTGGTTGCCACGCATCCCCAGTACCAATTAACCAAATAAAGTAATAGCTTGTTTTTATTTTCGAAATAACGGTAAATGGAAGCCTCAGTAGTTGCAATTTCGTTGGCTAATTTTTTAAAAGTAAAATGCTCAAAACCAAGCGAGTCAATCAATTCGATGGAACCATTTAAAATCTTATTTCCCAATTCTGATGTCAAAGGATCCTTCAGAAATAAATTGGAGTTGACCGTTACATGAATGGATTGATACATTTCTTTCATAGAAGTATTTTATGCAAATATAATAGTATTACTATTAATACAGATAGTAAAACACTTAAAACAAGTTAAAAATGTAAGAAATTATTTTTTCTTATTCAGAAAACGAGGCAATATCCATGCGCCAATGAAAAGATAAGGGAAGTATGAAATCAATCGCCAAATTACTGCCATACCCGCTAATAGAAGCGCAGACCCGGAAAAGGAAACGAGTAATTCACCGAATGCATACTCTGCGATACCGCTTGCACCTGGCGTTGGGCTGATTAACATGAATAACCAAAGCACGAATTGTTTTCCCAAAATTAAAGCATGATCATACAAGGATAAGTTCAAAAAGGCTTGTAAAATTGCATTTATCACCAAATAGCGGGAAATCCAACTGCCGCATGTAACCAAATATACCTTTACCCAATTTACGTAAGATTCTTTTCGCATTTCTGCCGAAGTGGCTACGATGTCCTCACCTGTTTTTACTGCCGAATCTTTCCAACGAGTTAAAAAAGGGATACTGAAGAGTGTTTTCAATATGTTTTTTGACAAATGAGGCCAAACAAAAATGGCAAGAAAAAGTAATACGGCTGCAGCTGCAATTACAGAATAACCTGACCAAAAGACAACTTGAATCGCCCCAGAACCTGAATAATGAGTCGGAAATAAATCTACATGATTGATAAACAAAAAGGTTATGGGTATCATCATGACATAAAATAAATTGTCCATCATGGTTGTGATAATAACGATGGCAGTTGAGCGACCCAAAGCAATTTTCTCTCGATTTAAAATAAACATGGCTACCGCCGCCCCTCCAACAACTCCCGGAGACAACGCAGAAGCAAATTCCCAGAGCATGATTACAGAAAAACTTTTTTTCCAATTTAATTGACCGGTTGTAAGCAAGCGAATTCTCCACATATAGAAAAAATCACGGCCTACCATACAAAGCAAAGCGATGAAAAGCCACAACAATGTGCTTGATGACCAATTAATTTGACTCAAAACATCGGTAATTCTTTCTTCCCTGTAATTACCCCCTAAATAAATTTGAAAATCATACGAATAAGCTTGGTCGACTACTTTGTTTTTATTTCCGTCGATCCAGCGATGGGTGCCTTCTCCAGCTGGTACTTGAATAAAGCGCACACTTTCTAGCGATCGATATAACATGAAGGAAGCAACCAAAACCCCTAGAACGATGGCGGTCCAAATTTTCCATTTCTGGAAGGAATTTTTTATAACATCCGGTTCATTCATTTTTTGGAATAAGATCAGTTTTCACTTCCCAATTAGCTCGCACCTTGGTAGGTTGAGTGAACCACATAACTTTTTCAGGCGGCATCTTATTTGCTAGATTCCAACCATCCCACCGGAGGTTATTATTGGTATCGCGTATTACTCTAAAACTATATTCTCCTGGGAGCAAATCCTCAAAATTTAGTTGGGATAGCCCACCTTTTTTCTTACTAGCAACAATGTTATTATTAAAAATCAATTGTATCAAATCAGTTTCATGGAACAAAGCAACATTTACTTGTAATACGCCCAATTCTCGCTCAGAAAACCGTGAGATTGATGCTTTAAATCGATTCGATTTTAACCCTGTTTTTCCACTAATTGCATCTTTTTCAAAAATAAAATCAATTTCTTTTGATTCGTTTTTGGATAACGTGATTTTTAGTTGATTTCCTATTATTACTATTTTTTCAACTTGAATTGTATCCTTAGTTGTTTTGTCCAGCGCACTTATTTTTTGTGAGTCAAATCGATCAATGAAATCATTTGTTTCAAAATCAAAAGTATCGTTACTTTTTACCCAAGTTGATTTGTTTTTCAATTTTAAGGCTGTAGGTTCATCCAAGTTTGTACTCAATTTTATGGAGTCAGTTGCACCGTTTTCTTTCGTTATGAACAAGGTAGTTCTTGGTGTTTTAATAGAATTAAAAGGAAGTAATACGCTATCTTTTTCTACGCGTATGAATTGATTTTCTTCTAGTGTTGGTATGGTATCAAATTGAAATTTATCTTGAAGGCTTAGATCATTTCCCTTTACTCCCACTAATCCGGGCTCTATAAATGAAGCACTTTGTATTTTGGAAGCAAATTCTGGTTTTGCTAATCGAAGAGGAATCGAATCTTGAATACTATCATCGATGAAAAGCTTATCCTCTCTAAATGCAACCCGTTCTGTAGAATCATATTCTCCATTAGCATTTTGATCTTCCCAACATAAAACAGCGTAATTGCCTGGCTTGATATAGGAAAAAACAACCTTACCCATTTCGTTGGTTTTTTGTAAGTATTTTGGTGATTCAGTTAGTGAATCAAATAATCCAACAAATGCTTTTTTAATGGGCTGTGAGGTGAATGCATCCACAATAGTTGTCCGAAAAGAAGCAGAATCAAGTGTATTTCCCGTAGAAAACACAAAGACCATTAAAGAATCATTTCCTTCATTAATGTCTTTTATTGTTCCATTCAAAAGTATCTGGTAAGTTGTGTTTGCTTGAAGAGAATCTAAAAACTCAATCTGTACTTTTTTACCAGATGCACTAGCCTTTACTCGCGTATGATTTGGAGTAATTGAAATAGTTGTTTGGGGATTGTTTAATTGAAAATATTCATCAAATTGCCATTCAATAGTGCGTTCACGAAAATTCGTTGAACCATTTTTCACAGTAGATTTTACCATTCTTGGTGCCGAAACATCTTTAGCTCCGCCTTCGATGCTGCCCAATTGAGCACAACTCAGCAAAAATGCTGCTAGAAAAACGCTTATAAAATTGTACCTAGCCAAGCGCATAATTTTTCTAAATATTGTACATCTACCTCATCAAAATCATTCAATTTATCGCTATCAACATCCAAAACCCCGATAATAGAATTGTTTTTTCGAAGGGGAATCACCACTTCACTTTTCGATAAAGAACTACAAGCAATATGACCTGGAAATTCATCTACGTTCGGTACTAATAATGATTTATTGTGTTCCCATGCGGCTCCACACACACCTCTTCCATAAGTGATTCGTGAACAGGCAATGGGACCTTGAAATGGACCAAGGACTAATTCATTCTGTTCAACCAAATAAAACCCTACCCAAAAATATCCAAAGTACTCTTTTAAGCCTGCCGCCACATTAGCCAAATTTGCAACCGCATTTTTTTCTTCACCAATTAATAAAATCAGCTGTTGAAGTAATGCCTCATATTGACCGGATTTTGTATCCCCTATTTTTATTAACGCTTCAGCCATGCTACTTATTTTTCATAAAGGATTCTAAGCGTTCATTGGGTACAAAGAAAAAATCTCCTTGCTCCAGTTGTATTCCCTTTTCTTGAATGAATTGATAATTAGCAATTCCAAATTGGGTATATCCATTTCTTTCAAAAAGAGCAAGCATGTTTGCTAGGTTTTCATCTCCAATTTCTAGTTGAACAAACGGTTTATGTAATGAAATGAGCGGTTCTAGTTCTTGAAAGACAACCCATTCATACCCTTCAATATCGCATTTTATATAGTCAATTTTGTCCAACTCACCCAATAATTTAGATCCACGAACAATAGCCACCTCTTGATTTTGGTATTTTTCTAATTCAGCAGCATTTTGAGCTACATAGGGCAATCCGGTTCTGATCATTCCATTATCGGTGGGCAACACCATAATTGCCTTTCCTTCTTCGGCTCCAAGTGCCACATTGTGAACGGTAACATGGGAGTATTTGGCAAGTAAAATGGAAAGCACCTCGTGGAAAAGAGGAATGGGTTCAATCGATATTACTTTGCCTTTGGGAGTTAATCGAGCAAAATTTTTCGAAAAATAACCAAGGTTGGCGCCAATATCTACCACTGTAAAATCAGGCTGAATCACTTTTTTAATTAAATAGTGATATTTAAAAGCCGGTTTTCCTTTCAAAAGATTCCAATCATACATCCAATAAAAAACTACTTGTAAGACTTGCAAATACTTTTTAGGACTGAGTATTTTATATAGTATACGTTTTAATAATTTCATGAAAAAATTTGAATAACGAAGGTAATACATTTATTGAAGAAATTTACCCAAATCTCCCGTCTCCATATCGAAATAAGAATCATATTTTTAGTTCTTTTTCAGGATCCCAGAAGTGGACGTTGAAATCTACAATTTGGTCAGAAATAACCGAAATCCCTTCTTTTTCCAAGAGAATTTCCATCGTTTGAGGAGTGACAAAGTGCATCTTGCCCGTCAGAAGGCCATTTCTATTTACCACTCTATGAGCTGGAATTTCAGGTTGATTATGGCATGCATTCATAGCCCAGCCAACCATTCTCGATGATTGCTTCGAACCAAGATAGTTCGCAATTGCCCCATAAGATGTCACTCTCCCAGGTGGAATTTCTTTAACTACTGCATATACTTGCTCAAAGAAATCTTTACTTTTATCCGATAAACGACTAATCATAAAACAAATATATGAAGGGATTTGGAGCAACTATACTTTTATTGTTATCAATTGTTTTTATGACCCTCGCTTGGTATGGGCATTTAAAATTTAGTGAAAACAAGAAATTAGCCGGATTGGGCTTGATTGCTATTATTATAATCAGTTGGGAAGTGCTTTTTTTCATTTTTAGAAAATAACGTTATTTACCCATCACTTTCTTTTTACAATTGATATTTTAATCAATAATTTTTTTACCTTCATCTTTGAACAAAATAAATTCGTCATTAGCATAATTCGACCATGAAAATAATAAAAATTCAAGCCTTACGTGGCCCCAATATTTGGAGTATTTCGCGAAAAAAATTAATTCAAATGCGATTAGATTTGGAGGAAATGGAGCAACGACCTACCAATTTAATTGATGGCTTTCGTGAGCGAATTGAGAATCTGTTTCCTTCTATGATTGAACATCGGTGTTCTGAAGGTGAACGTGGTGGCTTCTTTCATCGGGTTGAACGAGGTACGTGGATGGGTCATGTGATTGAACATATCGCACTTGAGATACAGACACTTGCTGGTATGGATGTTGGGTATGGACGAACGAGAGAAACAAAAACGCCTGGCGTATACAACGTGGTTTTCAATTATATTGAAGAAAAAGTGGGAGTTTATGCAGCGGAATCAGCTGTTCGAATTGCCGAGGCCTTAATTTCGGGTGAGTCATATGACTTAGAATTTGACATTCAAAAAATGAGAGAAATTAGGGAGGATGTGAGACTTGGACCAAGTACTGGCAGTATTGTTGAAGAGGCAGTAGCCCGCGACATTCCTTGGATCAGATTAGGAACAAATTCCTTGGTACAACTAGGATATGGTATCAATCAAATGCGTTTTCAGGCAACAATCACTTGTAAAACGAGTAACATTGCAGTTGATATTGCTTGTAATAAAGAAGAAACAAAGCGCATGTTAGAAGCGGCATCCATCCCAGTTGCCAGTGGATCCATTTGTGTAGACGAAGAAGATTTGGCGCGGACAATAAAAAAAATCAATTATCCCATTGTTATCAAACCACTGGATGGAAATCATGGTAAAGGAGCGTCCATAAATGTCATCAATTGGGAAGATGCTGTTGAGGGCTTATCTCACGCGAAAAAATATTCCCGAAGAGTAATTGTTGAGAAATTTATTTCTGGATTTGATTTTCGCGTTTTAGTTATTGATAATAAAGTGGTCGCAGCTGCACAACGAGTTCCTGCCCACATTATTGGAAATGGAAAATCCACCATTCAGCAACTAATTGATGAAACAAATAAAGACCCACGCAGGGGATATGGACACGAAAATGTACTCACCGAAATTACGGTGGACAGAGACACCCAGGAATTGTTAGAAAAATTAGGGTATTCTTTAGAAACAGTTCCTCGGAATGAAGAGATTGTTTATTTAAAATCTACTGCAAATCTGAGCACAGGCGGTACTTCAATTGACGTGACGGATATGATGCATCCTGAGAATATTTTTATTGCTGAACGAATTTCACGCGTAATAGGTTTAGATGTTTGTGGTATCGATATTATGGCGCAAAACCTTACTGAATCGTTGAAAGAAAATGGTGGTGTTATTCTAGAAGTGAATGCAGCACCTGGTTTTCGTATGCACCTAGCCCCATCGGTGGGATTACCCCGAAATGTTGCTGCACCCGTAATTGATATGTTGTATCCGCCGGGAAAACCCTCTCGAATACCTATTATTGCTGTAACCGGCACGAATGGAAAAACCACCACCACCCGCTTACTAGCCCACATTGTTAAAAACAATGGTTTTAAGGTTGGATTTACAACCTCGGATGGAATTTACATTCAAAATCATATGATGGAAAAAGGAGATACTACCGGACCGATCAGCGCTGAGTATGTATTGAAAGACCCAACTGTTGATTTTGCTGTTTTAGAAACGGCAAGGGGTGGAATATTGCGTGCCGGATTAGGTTTTTCTCGGTGCGATATTGGAATAATTACGAACATTCAAGAAGATCACTTGGGATTGAGTGATATTCATGATTTAAGTGATTTGGCACGGGTAAAGGCGGTCGTAGTTCAAAGTATTAAAAAAGATGGTTGGGCAGTTTTAAATGCGGAGGATGAAAAATGCGTGGAAATTGCTAAAACATTATCTTGTCATATCGCTTACTTCAGTATGGATGAAAATCATCCGGTTATCCTTGATCATTGTAAAAAAGGAGGCATAGCAGCAATTGCTGAAAATGGGTACATTACCATTAAAAAAGGGGATTGGAAAATCCGTGTTGAACGCATTACACATGTGCCATTAACCGTGAACGGAAAAGCTAAGTTTATGATTGCAAACGCATTAGCTGCAACATTAGCTTCTTATTTGTGGGGCTTCAAAACGGAAGATATAAAATTGTCGTTAAACACCTTTTTGCCGAGCGCAGCTCAAACGCCTGGAAGATTGAACATTTTCGAATTTTCTAAATTTAAGGTAATGATTGATTTTGCGCACAACCCAAGTGGGTATCGTGGAATTGAGGAATTCTTACAATCAGTGGATGCAACCCGAAAAATAGGAATTATTTCTGGTGTGGGTGACCGAAGAGATGAGGATATAAAAGAATGTGCTCGTATTGCAGCCCGCATGTTTGATCACATTATTATCCGTCAAGAAAAACATTTACGTGGCCGAACAGAAGATGAAATCATTAATCTCATTTTAGAAGGAATCAAGGAAACAGATACCACGGTCACATTCGAGGTGGTAACCCTGGAGGTGGAAGCGATTAAACATGCTATTTCCTTGGCACAGGAAGGAACTTTCATTACTGCCCTTAGCGATGTAATTGATAATGCAATTGATATTGTGCAAGATTATTTAGATGCAGAAATAGAACAATCTGTATAAGCTCGGTAGTGATATGTAACTAAATTTAGTGATTAGGTTTTAGGGATATAACCTTAAAATCAGCACCATGAAATTCGGAATCTTGTTACTTGTTTTTCCTTTTTTGTTGAGCAAAGAAGAGCGAACGTTTAAACGGTTGAATAAACTGTATGAAAAAAATACGGAAAAGGCATTTTTATTAGCCAAGAAAATCAATTCCAAGGATAAAAATTTGGCCTCACCTTATTATTTTCAATTTTTAGTTTACGGTAAGAAAGCTGATTTATCAAAAGCCACTAAGGATCAAGCATTGGTATTAGGTAATGCAATCAGTGCAGGAAGTTCGTTTGAGAAAAAAGCTGGCGAGTCTCTTTTAACTCAAACTGATTGGACGGCAAAAAAAGAAGCGTTAAGGGTAAAAGTTATCGCTTGTTTAACCAAATTAAAAACAGAAAAAAATGATGCTCGTTTCAAAAAGTTAAAAGATAAAGCCTCTAATTTTTTTTCAGAAGTACCTGTAGAATTCGTGGAACTTAGACAAACAGAGTCCCCAAAAGCCAATATGAATGAAAAGAATGTCGCTCAAGAAAAAAAAGTCTTTGTTTCTCCAACTCATCAATTTCCATCTATTAAAACCGAATCAATAAAAGTGAATTTTGCCGCTGTACCAAATGGCAAGGAACAATTCTTATCTTTCAATGAAGCGGAAGAGCAAAAACTAATTGATCAATTAAACGAAGCCAGAATAGAACAAAATCTTCAACCTTTGGCTATTGATCCCAATTTAGTTCGTGCAGCTCGATATCAAGCGCGAGACATGGCCATAGAAAATTATTTTAACCATTCAACCCACAATAAGTTAAGCGGCAAACTTATCAAATCCATCGGAGCATTCGAACGTATTGCATTATTTTACCCTAAAGGAGCAAATACAGAGAATATTGCAGCAGGCAGCTCAACCGCAGCAGGCACGTATGATCAATGGTTCAATAGCACAGGACATTATGCGAACATGTTTAATGAATCAGCCACAAAAGTAGGAATTGGGGTATGCTACGATGAAAAAAGTGAGTATGGATATTATTGGGTTTTTTGTACAGCTGTTAACTAAAATTAAGTAACTTTAGTTCTTGTTTAACTAGTTGAATCAAATAATAAAAGCATGAAAAAATTCTTTGTATTACTACTTGCGTTATCAGGTGCAAGCGTTTCTATGGCTCAAAAAATGTATACGGTAAAATATGAAAGCCAAGCCAATGTAAAAGTTTATGTGGTGAAATATGAAAGTCAAGCGGACTTGAAAGTATATAAAGTTAAATACGAAAGTCAAGCGGGAAGCAACGACGGGAAATGGTTTTTTGTAGACTATGAGAGTCAGGCTAAGAAAAAGATCTATTTTGTAGATTATGAAAGCCAAGCCGATTTGAAAATTTATTTTGTAGACTACGAAAGTCAGGCAGGATGGAGAAATACGTCAAAAAAACAATTGCTTTATTAAGTGATTGATTTTATCGAATTTTTAGCCGCTTTTTTTGGTTTTGTTTACATTTTATTGATAATACAAGAAAAACCTTTTGGGTGGCTTTTTGGTTTTTTATCTTCCTTACTTTATATTGAGGTTTGTTACAGAAACGATCTCTTTATTCAAACTGGTCTCCAATCTATATATGCCTTAGTGGGGATTTTTGGTTTTTTTCGGTGGAAATTAAGTAAATCTTCAATATCGGCAATTTCCAATTCCGTTCGAATCGGATTCTTGCTAGGAGGAGTAGGGTTGTCTTTTTTCTTGGGTCAATTGCTTAGCAACTCGAATCAAGTATTACCTTATTTGGATGCCACAATTAGTATTTTTGGATTGATGGCAACATACTTAACCACAGAGAAAAGAATTGAAAATTGGGTGATTTGGATGATAATCAATCTGTTAAGTATATTTTTATATGCTTATCAGGGTCTTTATGTAACCGTTTTCTTGTATGTGGGCTATTTTTTATTGTCTATTTGGGGTTATTTGAATTGGAAAAAAGAGGTTGAATAAAAATGGGTGTTGTTAGAATAGCATTTACGGGACCAGAATCGAGTGGTAAAACTACCTTGGCAAAGTGGTTTTCAGAAGAGTTTTCAGCAACTTATTGTGAGGAATACGCTCGGCAGTATTTACATTCCAAGTCAATTTATTTTCCGGAAGACCTTACTCATATGGCAAAAGGACAGCTTGAAATATGGAATAAGGCATCTCCAATCCATTCGATGGTTGCAGACACGGAACTATTAGTGATTCAAATTTGGAGTTTGTGGAAATATAAATCCTGTGATTCATTTATTGTTTCAGCAGTGAATAACCAACAATTTGATCATTATTTTTTGTGCAAACCAGATATTCCATGGGAGCCCGATGATTTGCGCGAATCTGAACATGAGCGAGATCAGTTGTTTGATCTATATGAGCAAATGATTATTAATCTCGGATGGAATTATACCGTTGTTTCAGGAAACATGCAAACTCGAAAAAATAGTATAAGAAATATACTCAATAACATCAATTCATTTGCTAACCATTAAAGGTTGAAAAGTTTTTAACTAGATTTTTTAGAAAGATTTTGAAGAGTGAACAAATCCATTAATTTTGCCGCGTGAATTTGTAATCAACGATAAAATATGTCAAAAAGAAGATCCATAATTAGTTACGATAAACTTACTATTGAGCAAAAAAAACAAATCTTAAAAGAGTTTCCTGATGGATATATTAATCATTTAACGACAATTAAAACTCCAACGGGAGAAATTTTGGATGCATTAATTTGGGAGACAGAAGAAGTAATTTATCTTGTAAAAATCAATAAAGTAATGAGTAAACCAAAACCGGTTGCTGATGATGATGATGATGATTTTGAAGATGACTTGGATGGAAAAGTTCCGGATTTGAAGGATGACGATTTGGAAGATGACGAAGAGGAAGATGATTACGATAAACCGGAAGACGACGAAGAGGATGATGATGAATAAGTAGTGGCAAAAAATATTACGCAACGATCTTTAATATGCCAATAAAACTTATTGTTTCCATCTGTTTATTTATTTGTGTAATTCCAACGTTGAAAAGCCAGGAAGTCTTCAAATACGCTATTTTCTTCAAAAATAAAGGGATCGATAATCCATATTCAAAAAGGAAACCCCAACAATTTCTAAGTGCTCGTTCGATTGAACGTAAGCGAATAATGAACATCTCGATTACGAAGGAAGATTTACCAGTTAACCCAAGGTTTATAACTGAAATAAAATCAAAAATCCCCAATGCTAGGATTGTAAATGACTCTCGGTGGTTTAATTATATCGTTGTTCAAACGGAAGATACAAATTGGCTGCAATCAGTAAAATCATTGCGTCAGGTCAAAGCGTGTAAATTAATTTATGCCGGTAGAAAACCCAAGACTACTGAAACACGCGTTTTTACCCCTTCCATTTCCGGTAGTGATATTTCAAAATTGAACCTATCCAATATTCCTTATGGAGCTGCTGATTTTCAAGTAAAATCGCTTAAATTAAATGAATTACATCAAAAAAATCAGTTGGGACAAGGAATTGTAATTGCTGTCTTGGATGGTGGGTTTAGTAATGTCGATAAAATTGAGGCATTTCATCACCTGCGCCAAACCAATCGAATTCTAGGCACGTACGATTTTGCAGCGAATGAAACAGAAGTGTATGGTGATGGCGAACACGGTACAATGGTGCTGGGATGTCTTGCTGGATATGTTGATTCTAAAATTTTGGGAACAGCACCTTTGGCATCCTATTACCTGTTAAGAACTGAAGAGGGAGCATCAGAAACCGTTTCAGAGGAGTATAATTGGGTTTCGGGAGCAGAATATGCAGACAGTGTCGGAGCAGATTTAATTAATAGTTCACTCGGATATACGAAGTTTGATAAAAATAGTGGTAGTTACACCTATGCAGATATGAACGGGAAAACTGCATTAGTTTCTCGAGGTGCAGATAAAGCGGTTTCAAAGGGAATTTTGGTGGTAAATAGTGCTGGAAATTCTGGAAATGATGCGTGGAAATACATTGGCGCTCCAGCGGATGCACAGAAAGTTTTTTCCATAGGGGCAACTAATAAATCAAACCAACGGGTTGCTTTTAGTTCAATGGGTCCAACTTCAGATGGCAGAATTAAACCCAATGTGATGGCTCTTGGGGCTAATGCAGCAGTAATTAATTCTTCGGGTGCAGTTGCATCAGCTAACGGAACTTCCTTTTCAAGTCCAATATTGTGCGGCGCAATGGCTTGCTTAATGCAAAATCACAAAAACATGAAACCCGAATTGATGATGCGTGCGGTGGAGGCCTCTAGTTCTGAAGCGGCAAACCCAACCGCTGAAATGGGTTATGGAATTCCTGATTTTTTAACTGCAGACAAACTATTGTCCGAGAAAAAGAAAAAGTAATTTTATTCCGCTCTTACTATTTGAGAACCCACTGATTCTCGTATATTTGAATTTATTCTCTTAACTATGAAAAGCATGAACGTTCTTGATAACATCCTTGCGTCAACTCCACAAATTGATAAAGTAGGGGTGGAAGAAAGAGTGGCTCGTTTTCAAACAAGAAGCATCAAAAACGAATCAAAAATGCAAGGGCTTAAAATGGCATTGAGCATGATTGATCTCACAACCTTGGAAGGAAAGGATACACCTGGAAAAGTTAAGCAAATGTGTTTTAAAGCTGCTCATTTGCATGATGCTTATCCAGATTTACCAACCGTAGCTGCTGTTTGTGTTTATCCATCCATGGTGAAAATTGCTGCTCATGCACTAAAAAATACATCCATTCAAATTGCGTCCGTTTCCACTGCTTTTCCAAGTGGCCAAGCACCGCTAGATGTAAAAATTAGAGACACTCAATTTGCTGTATCTGAAGGAGCAACAGAAATTGACATGGTTATTTCTAGAGGTAAATTTCTGGCAGGGGAGTATGGCTATGTGTATGATGAAATTGCTACCATTAAAGAAAATTGTGGAAATGCACGCCTAAAAGTGATATTAGAAACGGGTGAATTAACCACCCTGGATAATGTTAGAAAAGCAAGTGATATAGCTATCCATGCGGGTGCAGATTTTATTAAAACATCTACCGGAAAAATTCAACCAGCAGCCACCATGCAAGTAACATATGTAATGCTGCAAGCTATAAAAGATTATTTTGACTCAACTGGAAAAATGATAGGAATGAAACCTGCTGGTGGAATTTCAACGGCTAAATTAGCTTTACATAACTTAGTCATGGTCAATGAAATACTTGGTCCAAAATGGCTCACAAATGAATGGTTTCGTTTCGGTGCAAGTAGTTTAGCGAATGATGTATTAATGCAAATTGGAAAAACCCAGACAGGTGTTTATCAGTCGACAGATTATTTTACTATAGATTAGACATGACAAAAAAAAAGCATAAAGATGCTCCTGTAGCATGGAATTATTCACCCTCTCCTGAAAGCACTTCTCACATTGAAATAAAAGAGAAATATGAGTTGTATATCAATGGGAAATGGGAAAAACCTCTTTCTGGTAAATATTTTAATACCATTAACCCTGCCAATGAAAAACAACTCGCACAAATAGCTCATGCAAACGATGCAGATGTGGACAGGGCGGTAAAAGCAGCTCGAAATGCATACGAAACAGTTTGGTCGAAACTATCTGGAGCAGAACGCGGAAAATATATTTATCGTATTGCACGCTTGATGCAAGAACGAGCGAGAGAGCTTGCTGTTATTGAAACCTTGGATGGCGGAAAACCAATCCGTGAATCTCGTGATATCGATATTCCGTTAGCTTGTAATCACTTTTTCTATTATGCTGGTTGGGCAGATAAATTGGAATATGCATTTCCTACAAGAAAGGTTGAATCATTAGGTGTTGCCGGTCAAATCATTCCATGGAATTTCCCCTTACTAATGGCCGCTTGGAAAATTGCTCCAGCGTTGGCTGCAGGTAATACCGTTGTTTTAAAGCCTGCAGAAACCACTTCATTGACCGCATTAAAATTGGCAGAAATAATTCATGATGCCGGATTACCTCCAGGTGTGGTAAACATTGTTACTGGTTTTGGTGATACTGGAGCAGCCATTGTTAATCATTCGGACATTAATAAAATCGCCTTTACTGGTTCAACTGCCGTTGGTAAAATCATTCAAAAAGCAATTGCTGGAACCGATAAAAAAGCCACCTTGGAATTAGGAGGAAAATCGGCAAATATTATTTTTGATGACGCTCCAATTGACCAAGCTGTTGAAGGAATTGTGAATGGAATTTTCTTTAATCAAGGTCATGTTTGTTGTGCTGGATCGCGTTTATTTGTTCAAGAATCTATAGCAGAAAAAGTAATACAAAAATTGAAACAACGCATTCAAACCTTGTATGTGGGTGATCCATTGGATAAGAATACAGATATCGGCGCAATAAATAGTCAAGAACAATTATATACAATCGAGAAGTATATAAAAATTGGTATTGCTGAAGGTACTGAAATGTATCAACCTGATTGTGACTTACCTAAAAATGGATTTTATTGTCTTCCAACCTTATTTATCCATGTCGCTCAATCAAGTAGGATTGTGCAAGAAGAAATCTTTGGACCTGTATTAACCATACAAACCTTTCGAACGGTGGATGAGGTAATACAAAAGGCTAATAACACACCTTACGGCTTGGCTGCCGGTGTGTGGACGGATAAAGGCTCACGAATTTTTAATTTAACCACTAAGTTACGTGCCGGAGTGGTTTGGGCAAATACATATAATAAATTTGATCCAACCTCTCCTTTTGGTGGTTACAAGGAAAGTGGATTTGGACGTGAGGGTGGTGTACATGGGTTGAGTAGTTACGTTAAACTCAGTTGAGGTTTTTACAGTATAAATAGTTAATTATGCCAAGATTGGAAATTCTTAAAACATACAAAATATATATCGGCGGACAGTTTCCTAGAACTGAATCGGGCAGGTATTATGTGTTAAACGATCAAAAGGGTCTAGCATTAGCAAATATTTGCCTTTCTTCTCGAAAAGATGTTAGAAATGCAGTGGTTGCTGCGCGTAAAGCACAAGGTGCCTGGTCTGAACGTGCTGCGTTTAATCGGAGTCAAATTCTGTATAGAATTGCAGAAATGACTGAGGGAAGAAGAGATCAGTTTATTCAAGAATTAATAAAACAGGGTATTTCCCAAAAACAAGCCATTGAAGAAATAGATTTAGCGATTGATCGCATCGTTTATTATGCTGGCTGGGCTGATAAATACCAGCAAATCGCAAGTTCTGTTAACCCTGTTGCTAGTTCACATTTTAATTTTTCAGTTTTGGAACCTATGGGTGTTGTTGGGATAATTGCACCAGCGGATACTTCTTTAATAGGGTTAGTTTCCTTATTGTTACCGGTAATAACGGGTGGAAACACAGCAGTTTTAGTTGCTTCTGAAAAATTACCACTTTGCGCCATTACCTTTGCTGAGGTGCTAAATTCTTCAGATGTTCCAGGTGGGGTAGTTAATATTTTAACCGGGAGTTCAGCCGAATTGAGTCCGACTTTAGCATCACATATGGACGTAAATGCACTTGTTGGTGAGAAGCTTGATGTAAGCATGATTCAAGTTGAAGCAGTCGAGAATTTAAAAAGGGTTATTTCTTTTGATGCAGTTTGGTCTGCTCCAGCAGCACAAGGGATGCACTATATAACAGATGTTCAAGAAGTAAAAACAACGTGGCATCCCATTGAGAATATTGGCGGTGCAACGAGCTCGTATTGATGTTATAATTAGTTAACAATTTTACCACGTATTAAAAATCTTGTTTGTGAAAACTAACCGTAACTTTGCCCAAAAAAGCAAATGTATCTATCATTATTTATAGCGAGTTGTATTTCCCTTTTTTCGCTGATTAACCCATTGAGTGCGTTGCCGGTTTTTATTTCCTTGACAGCCAATCATCCAACGAAATGGAGGAATTATCAGATACGAAAGACGGCTATGTACATCGTGTTAATTTGCTTAGTTTCTTTTTATGCCGGAACTTACATTTTATCCTTTTTTGGAATTTCTATTCATGCATTGAAAATGGCCGGTGGAATTGTAATTGCTCGTTCTGGATTTATGCTTTTAAATGCGCAACATAAAGGGGATGTTAAGGGTAAAATAAAGGAGGAATCACTTCATAAGGAAGACATATCATTTAGCCCCTTGGCTATGCCTTTATTGGCGGGTCCCGGATCAATTTCCCTTTTAATTAACATGTCAATTGAGGCAAGATTATGGGAACAAAAAGCCATGATTGTTCTGGCAATAATAACGGTTGCTTTAGCTATATTTATTTTATTTACTGTGGCACCGAGAGTAATTAAATACATTGGAGAAACAGGGCTGAAATCTATTTCAAAAATTATGGGATTCTTGGTACTAGCTATCGGAATTCAAATGATAACCGACAGTATTATCCATTTATTTAGAATTCCAATTTAAGGAATTAGTAGCTTTTGGCCAATTTGTAGGTTATCGCTTTTCAATCGATTCGCCTTTTTAATTTGCGCTACTGAGACTTTGTATTTTGCGGCTAAGCCATAAAGAGTATCACCTTTTTTAACTGTGTGACTTTTCGTTTTAGCTATCGGTTTTTTCACCTCTGGTTTTTTAATGACTGGAGGTGTTTTTATTTCCGTTTTAGGTTTTTCCACTTTTTTAGGAGCCTCCACTGCCGGCTCAATTTTCTTGGGAGCTTCTGCTGTTGTTTGCACATTATCTTTCGATTCTGTGTAGGTAAATAAAAGCTGAGAAACGGCAGGGTTTTTTTGGATTGAATCCATTGAGTTTTTAATTGCCTCAAATAACAATTGTCCTTTTAATTCATACCCCTTGCTGGTTAAATGCACCAAATCTGTTTGTGCATAGCCCGCATCTCTCCATTTAGTAAGCGATTTTTTTCCACCTGCTACAGCATACCAATCCCAGAAAAGACATTTATTTTTTTTTGCCAATGAATCTACCAAATGACGAAAGGTTATTCCCTCTGTTACATGTTTCGACTTGTAATATAAGTCTTGTGTACTCGTTAACAAAATCAATGCTTTCGGACACATAACCCGTAAATCGGTTATAATTTTTTCTATTTGTCCACCTAATTCAGGTTTCACTTGATTGTCATAGAGATAATTATTCGTTCCAAAGTCTAATACAATCAAATTAGGTGAGAGAGCAGGCAATTGATCATCCAAGAGTTCTTCTAGCAATAAAGAACCATATTGAGATGCACCAACACCCACAGAATGGTATAACACTCCTTTTTTGGAAGGGGTTTCCAAGGACATTCCGTAGAATTCAAACTGATTTTGAGTTGGTTTACTTTGTACTGTTTCCAAAGTGAAACTGGTTTGATTGCCAATTATTGGAATCTCAATATAGGGCAAAGAAGAAGATAAATAATCTGCCATGTGAATCCGAATGGTAGCCTCATTGGTGATTAAATTAAAATCAAAGGATGAGGTGTCTTTTTTCACAAACACTTTCAGGTTTTGATAACTTGGAGATGGTTTTTTGAGGGTGAAGATTAGCTTGACATTTTTTTCGTCTGTGCGAACAGTCATACCCGTAACACCTAGTGGCAATTTTGGTGCACTCTGAAAACTTTTTGCATAAGTCCAATTCCCGGTATGACTGGTAGAATATAATACAGAAGAGTATGAATTAGCAGCAGAGTAAGCGAACATCATTCCTTTTCCACCATCTCCGTATTCAGCTTGAAGGTTTTTACGTGTAACTGCAGTTGGGTTTTCCGCTTGAATATGACTATCTCCAAAATGTACAATGGTATATCCATTCGATTTCGCGGATTGAAATCCTGAAATAAGTTGCTTCATTAGTCCTTGATCGCTGTACTGAAGAAAATTATAGTTTTTTTTAACTTGTAAGGCATCAGGAATAGACGAAGTTTGAGCGAACGAGTAAGTCCAACTCAATATGCAAAGTAAGATTAGGAATTTAGTCATGTTGATTTTACAGCAAGTTAAGAAAATGTTAGTCACAGTCAATATTAGTTTCGAGCATCCAATTTTTTATTTAGTATAATTAACTAAAAATGGAAATGTTACTTTTTATCAGTAATACTGAAAATTGGGTTGAATTGTTTCAATCTTACGATGCTTTTCACCATGAAAGTTCTATTCGAACTGATACCCCACCTTTTTTGAGAAAATGAGGGAAGAAAAATAAATTCCTTATTCATTTTCGAGTAACCACGTGAATACGTTCAAGTGTTTAATTCCAAAACGATCTTGAGTAAAACTATCAGTTGTTAGCAAAAATTTCGGGTAATTATCGCGTATTTTTTCCAAAGATCGAAATTCTCGTTCGCTTGTTTTTTCATCGGATAATTGCCAGGCCACTTGAAAGTAATTAATATCACCACTTGGTGTTTTACAAACAAAATCCACCTCTGAATTTATATTCGCTCCTGTCCAAATTTTATTTCCCCTACGTAACAATTCCAAATAAACAATATTCTCAAGAATATGTCCCCGATCTGTTATCCGATCTTTCCCGACGAGAACATTTAATAATCCTACATCAACGAGATAATACTTTTCTTGAGTCGCTAGCTGTTTTCTGCCCTTCAAATCAAAACGATTTACCTTGTAAAACACAAAACTTTTTTCTAAGTATTCTAAATATTTTTCCACCGTGGTATTGTGTGTAGTTTGGCCATCTTGTTTTAACGTTTTAGCAATGTTGCCAGGTGATAATGCACTACCAATGTTGGAGGCAACAAATTTGACGATATTTCCAAAAGCTCGTTTATCATTAATTTGATGGCGTTGTGCGATATCTTTTTCAATAATTGTCGTGTAAATGGCTTCCAGATACTCAAAGATTTTGTCGTAACCTCCACTCCTTAATTTAACGCCAGCAGGCAAAGATGTTTCATTTACATACTCAAAAAACAAGGCTTCATAATTGAGGTATTTGTTTTTGGCGTCAATTTCCCGTGCTTCAAGATACTCGCTGAATGAAAAAGGCAAAATAGAAATCTCAATATAACGACCACTTAACAATGTCGCTAATTCTCCACTTAATAAAAATGCATTTGACCCCGTTATGTAAACATCAATATTGGGTTTTACAAATAATCCATCTACCAAACGCTCGAACTGATTTACATTTTGAATTTCATCTAAAAAAACGTAACATGGTTGTGATAAATCTAATTGGTCAATGATGTATTTATATAATTTGTCAATATCATCAAGAAATGTCCGCAATTCCATTTCCTCAAAATTCAAAGAAACGATTTGTTTTTTTTTGACACCTTGTTTCTGTAGCTCAGATCGAAACATTTCTAAAAGCGTAGATTTACCAGATCGCCTCAATCCAGACACTACTTTTATCAAGTCCTGATCTTTGTATGATAATAGTTTTTCAATGTATTGTTTTCTACCTGTGTATTTAATCATGAAGCTAAAATACATAATAAATCATTAAAACTATTCTTTTTTACGAGTTTTAATGATTGTAAGAATTCAAATTCAACGAATATCAGCGTTAAAAAATTACAGAAAACAAAAATTCCCCCACCGTTTTGAACGCGATGAGGGAATGCAGCGATTTGTTAATTTTTATTGCTTGATGAGCTTCGTGACAGATGTACTATTTTCAATTGACAAGTAGTATGCACCGCGAGCAACATCTTGCAAATCAATTTGCTCTTGAGTTGAACTAATTTTTCCATCGAGGATTATTCTACCCGAAAAATCTTGGATTGAAAATCTTCTTCCAACTAATTCTGATGAAACCTCAAGCGTAATGTTGCCGTTTGTTGGATTTGGGTAGACAAGAATGTTTGTGTTCGAGATTTCTATCACACCCGATACGCCATTGTTTACGATATTTGAGCGTGAAACTCCGTAATTCAATACTTTCGTCGGATCACAGTTTACTGGATTTACAACCTCAATTTGATAATATAACGGACCTGTTGGTGGCGTTAAATCGGAGTACGAATTCAGATTACTTTGAATAGTTGTGAGTAAGCTGATATTTGATGGGTCCGTTCCTCGGTAAATGTTGTAACTTCCAAAATTCAATCCTTCGTAATGGCTCCAAATTAAGTTCCATGCACCGCCAATTCCCTGGTTGATGGTTAAGTGAATCGTTTTATGGAAATCACCAACGTTTGTTTCCACACCACATGTATCTAGTGCTGAAATTTTATAGCGATACGCTTGCACAGCAGGATTTGAATTTACATCCAAAAACACAGCTAAATCGTTGTAATCCGTTGCGCCAATTTTTGTGTAAACATTCGACACATTACTTTCTTTATACACATAAAACGAATCAATTCCTAATGTTAATGGTTTCTCCCAAACCACACGATTTTCATTGGTTAAGGAATCTACTCCCACGATACAGACTTGCGGAGCTGCCATAAAAGAAGCATTTACTGCAAATGGATTGGAAGTTCGTGAACAACCATTGTTGTTTGTAACAGTTACAGAATAATTACCGGATTGTGAAACTACCAAAGAACTTGCCGTTGAACCCGTATTCCATAAATAACTTGAAAAACCACTAGGAGCAGTTAAAGTTATTGAACCTCCCGAACATGGTGTAATTGTTCCGCTTGAAGTTATTGTAGGAACTGATGGAAGTGGATTAATCGTTACAGATATACCAGCCGAAGTTACTGGACAATTATTTTGATAAATGGTAACTGTGTACGATCCACTTTGGGTTGGGTAAAATGAACTAGTTGTAGCTCCGCTCACTGGAATTCCATTTCTGTTCCATTGATAGGTGAAAGATGGATCCGTGTTGCAAGATAACAACAGTGAATCTCCTGCACAGCCGCTTAGAGGACCAGTTTGATTGATCGTTGCCGCGTGTGTACAAGTAACCCCACCAATAACAAAGATCATATCATTGAAGGTTTGTGAGCTGCTGCAACCCGTAGTAAGATTATCAGCCACAACGGTGATATCGGCATAGCCGTTTTGCGTATAAATGTGACTCAAGAAAGGTGCATTGGATTGCTGTGAAGTACCATCTCCAAAATACCAGGTAAAATTATAGTTGCTCAAGTTGGCCGTTTGATTGGCAAAGGCAACGTTGAGAGGAGCATTTCCGAAGGTAGGGTTGGGGGTGATGGAAATGTTGTTATTTTGGATAGACGTGATTGATATGGTATCCTGTTGCACAATACAACCGCTTGCGCTATGAATAATGGAATATGCATAATCCCCTTGAGATAAGTTAGTTAATGTGTTTCCAGTAAATCCATTTTCCCAGACAACCGAATAAAAAGGAGTTGGATCATAGTGAGAACCGAGCGTGTTTTGGTTAAGATTTACAGTAAGCCACTCTGAGGGTGTATAATTTCCACTATACAAATATTCATTTGAATACAAATCAATTGTATGTTTTCGTATTATAGTTTGACTGGTTACAGGAATTGCATAATCATAATTAAATGTATCAATAGGCGATTGACTTATGACACGTAATATTATTGGAGTTCCATCTATAACAGTTGTAGATAAGTCTCCAGCTAATCCTGAATTTGGATGTGTAACAACTAACGTGCCGTGAGAAGGTACAATTGTATTTTGAGGTATATAATATTCTTGATTAGAGCTATTTACCAAATTGTACCCTCCTAAATCAATACTACCCCCATCTGTATTATAAATCTCAATGGCTTGAATTTGACCTGAACCAGAATAATACTCTGAAATTAAGGGGCCTCCACCAAACCAAGGGTTTTGGTCCTCTGCTACTATAACTGGGTTAAATGATACTGCTGCACTTCCACTTGAACCAGGAATACAGTTGGTTGGTGTAAGTTGTGGTGTTGTTCCATTGAAATCATCTCCTGCCAAGGTTAAATTATAGGTTATTATTAAACTATCGCAACCTATGATATTCAGAATATTTTCCTGGAGAGTAACAGATTGGGTAATGACTTGGCCTAGTAGGGTTGTATAGGACCCGCAAAAGGTTGTATCTATAGTTTGGTAAACTGGAGGAGTTGTACATTCGATTAAGCGAATTATACCATTTCTTGGAATGGTATCTATGTACGTTATACCTCCGGATAAAAGTATTTTTCCATTGGTTGGAATTAATATTTTGTTAATATGCCAACCATATAAAGAGGTTATTCCCGGCACATTAAACGAACCATTTAAAGTACCATTAGAATTCAAACAAAACGGGTATGAATTGATATAATTTCCGTTATATGTAGCTGCATATGCTTCGACTATAATATTTCCATTAGATCTTAAGGCCAGGCGATTAACTTGTGTACTTCCTCCAGCAAAGTCAACACCTGTTCCGATATTAAAATTATTATCAACTGCTCCATTCGAGTTCAACCGAGTTATGCAATTTTGATTTATTCCATTAAAGTACGTAAATGAACCCCCAATTACAATTTTACCATCGGGTTGAAGAATCATATCGTAAATTTCATTGTTAAATCCTGTACCATCAGAAAATGTTGGATCAACTGAGCCATTTGAATTAAATCTGCAAATTCTACCATTGTTATTTCCGAACCACCATCCCCCAATTAGAATTTTTCCATCAGACTGTATTAATATTTTTCGTATTCTGTCATTACCATATCCTCTATCCCCTTGAATAAAGGCATTATCAATAGTCCCATCATAATTCAATCGGAAAAGCCCCAATTCTTGTAAACCAACTAGAATTTTACCATCAGTTTGTATTTCAATTACTGGTGGATCCTGAAAAATAGAAAAAAAACCATAGTTTTGGATACAAAAGTTTTCTAAATGAATACTGCTAAATGTATTGTCCATGGAGCCATCAACATTTAATCGAGTTATATAATTACTTACAGGTAACCCATTATATTCGGTGAAATTACCGCCAACAAGAATCTTTCCATCATTTTGAATGGCAACCGTACGAACAGATCCATTAAAACCCAAACCAACATTAAAGGTTGGGTCCATAGAACCATCTGAAAGTAATCTTGCTATTTTTGGAGCTAAAGCAACAGAGGAGGATAGATAGCCTGATCCAACTACTACAATTTTACCATCAGTTTGGATCTCTGTGTCATAAACTATAGAACCTGAATCAAGACTAGATGTAAATGTTTGGTCATTAACAAAAGATTGAGAAAAATGATAAAATGAAACAAGAAAAAATGAATTAAATATTAAGGTTTTCATGATTTTTGATTAAAGATTTTTGATTAATTTTTCCCAACTATTTTCAAAATCAATAACATGCTCCACTAGCACATTATCAACTCCACCTTTGTTTTCTGCCCAAGAGGTCATGTTATTTCGTGCCATTTGAATTTTTGCTAATTCTTCGTGTTTTAAAATAAAGAACCGGTTGCTAAAGGCGTTATCGATCATGACAAAGATCCAAAAATCGGGGTGTGGCGTTTCTGGACTCTTGTATTTCTGAAAAAATCCTGTCACAAACCGTTTTTTATTTGTGGTTTTAACTTCAATAGTTGTAGCAGTATTATTCTCATCAACAATGATAATGTCAATAGACTTCTTATTCCCTAGAGTTAAATTCGCCTGAATTTTTCGTTTTGCAAGTTCAGAGCATACTGCATATTCGCCCGCTAAACCAAGAAAATATTTTTCTGTATTATTTGCCACAATAATGAAATTTGATTTTAAATTTTCAATTCCAAATCTACCCACTTATCCTTGTTTCGCCATTTCAATTTTATTTCAACTTGTTCCAAGTTGTTCTAGGCTGAAAAACAGTTAACTTTAAATTACTTTTTTTGTTAGTATGAGCACAGATGCTGTTTTTGATAAGAATATTCAGAAGTTAAAGAAAAACCTTGAGTACAAGTTGGGGTTTGCTGTCTTGACTTATCATGATTGTAAAAAAGCATCCGCGCGGCTTAAACTCGATAAAATTTCACTTTCTCCCCTTACAATTGGTCGTTTATTTTCTGTTTTTAAAGACACAAAACGCCCCTACAATAGTACCTTAGATTTACTCACTCGTTTTTTGGGCTACGAATCCTTTTCTTCGTTTTGCGTAGACACTTCCGATTTAGTGGGTACTCGCTTGTACAACCCGTCGTTTGAAATTGTAAATGGGTCTTTTCAAGCCTTGGAACTAGCCTGCCAACAAGCGGATTGGAAAATGGTAAAAACGATTTTGGAAGAAATTAATCCGCACAAAGACGACTATGAATTCCCTATGTTTTTGGGAAACATTGTTAGAAACCACCCAGAGCGCAATGAGTTTATTAAAGCACTGATGGATGTGGAAGTGGGAAGAGTTTATTTCTTTGAACGCTTTGTAGATGAAGACGACCCAGACGGCTATTTTTCGCATGCACTTACTTCGTTTTGTTCGAATTACCGAAGAGATATTGGTAGTCAAATTTTTAAGGTCTGTTTTCAATTGGCTAAGCAGATTTATCAAGAGAATAAATTTAACGTTGCCGAATGGAAATCTATTGAACTATTGGGGCTGAATTTTAAAGAACTACATTTTCATCAAATTTCACGCTGGTTTGAATTAAAAATTCTCTTTTCATCACTGAATTTAAATCCTTTACAACAAACCCAACAAATTGTTGCCGAATTGTTTGAAATTATACCTCATTTTAGAAATGCGGATCAATGTTGGATGATTGCAAGACCATTGAAAGCACTTGCACACATTGGTTTATTAAAAGAAGTCCTAAACATTACAGAAATAAAGGAGCGCGTTTTTAACGTGTTTCTTGCTATGGAAGGTAGGGTTTCCTCAATAGGAGACTTGATTGTTCAATTTGTTTGCCACGCATATGTTGATACACAACATACAGTGAGTAATCCAAAATCCATTTCAACCTCACATTTCAATGAAACATTTAGCCGAATTGCTATTGAATCTGCAACGTCGTTATTGTATGTTCAGGAACCAACAAGAACACGTATTGAAAAAAACCTCAAGCCATTTACCCAAAAAACGGGAAATAGTTGGGTGCTGAATGTGTTGAAATAAAAATAAGTAATTTGTTATTTAATGGAATCGGATAGTTGTTTTCCATTAATATCAACAGATTTAATTTCTTTTTTGGCTTTTGTATTAGCAGGATTTTTAGCACTTCCACTATCCGTTATTGCGTGTTTGATAATTCGTTGTCGTTGCGTATGAGAAAGTGTATTGGCAGAAAAAACATTGTGGAAGAAGATCACATCGTCTATGCCTTCTGATTTGATGAGGTTCAATAATCCTTTGTTGTAATAGCGGTAGTCAACCACATGTACCGTTTCGTAATTGTTTACCAAAAAAGTAGCAAACGGATTCCCAAATGAATTTTTAATCAACACCACACTTCGACCATTTTTGACAGATGTTTTAATTTTCATGTGTGGTATATCACCGCCTAAAAATACGCCATATGAATTTCCTCCGGCCGCATATTCTGCAAATATTTTAGTATCTGTTGTCACCGGTGGAATAAAGTATTCAACGGAATCTTTATTGTTTTTGATGGATTCATCTTTGGTTAAATTATACAGCGTCCCCAAAAAGTTCTTTTTCACTTTTTTAGTCATTTTTGACAAGGGAGTGGGTTTGAGTCCTGCTGCCTGACAAAAAGCTGTATACGCATAATACGCTCCTAATCCCGTCCAGTGGTGGTCCGATGCAAAATAGATATACTCATCTTGATGTTTTACCAAGGCTTCTTTGGCGCGCACATTGATCACACCAGATTCAGAAAAAGAATAGGCGTCATCAATATTAGCAAATTCTTTATTTCGTAAATAGTCATATTCTTTCACAAAGACAAAGGAGCTACCGGTGGGAACTACGCAATTGAAAACGCGCACTTCAGAAGGGAGCAATTTGCGGTATTCATTCACCACCCCTGTATAACTTTTCACCGAAGATTTGTTTCCTCCAAATACCTGAAACGCACGTCCACCAATGATTAATAAACCATGAGAGGCAGATGATTCTGCATTTACCAGATAGTCAACATCGCGTGCCGCTTTATCTAAATCAATTTTCTTTTCGTCAATTTTTCGCGCTCCTTCTTTTACAATCAGCCGAGCATTGTTGGCAGCTTTAACTCCTTTTCCTTCATTCATTAAAAAAGCCAATTCCACCAATGAACTTCTAAACGGAAAATGATCATCGATATACTTTTGGTATTGATGCATCAACGAGCCATCCAATAATCCAGCAAGGTGTATGCCAGGCCAAGTAGTAAGTTTTCGCTTTTCAGATTCAGAAATTTCCTTTTTTTCTGAAAAAACAAACAACACGGATCCACCGATTAATGTACCAGAAAAGGCGATTGCATGTATGATTTTAAGTGCTTTCATTAAAAACGGAAATATAAAAATGGATTGTAGGTGCTACCCACCAAAAACGAAGTGCAAATTAACAACACACCAATGTGAAGGATGATTTTTCCAGAAAGGAGAACAGGATGTGTTGACAGGGAACTTAATCTTTGATTCACAAACCCGAACTCATTCCACGGAATGCAAAACATTATGACCAGTCCAAACCAGAAAATATTTTGTTTTAAATCAAAGGAAAAAGATACGGATTCATTGGGCCCAAAATTCACTAATGCTATACAGAATTCACCAAATTTGGAAAGATCTTCAAAATAGAACAATGACCACCCGAATACGACTAAAATTAATGTTATTGTGTAACGAAATATAGATGGAACCATGTCATATAATTTTAACAAAAATGCTTTTTCCGCAAACATTAACAAGGCAAAATACAATCCCCATAACATATAATTCCAGCTGGCTCCATGCCACATTCCCGTAAGTGTCCAAACAATTAAAATATTTACATACATTCTTCCAGCTCCTTTTTTATTTCCTCCTAATGGGATATACACATAGTCGCGGAAAAACGTTGACAAAGAGATATGCCACCTGCGCCAAAAATCGGTTATTGAATTGGCGGCATACGGGTTTTTGAAGTTTTCATCGTAGTGAAACCCGAACATGCGCCCCAGCCCAATTGCCATGTCGGAATAGCCTGAAAAATCAAAATAAATTTGAACGGCGAACAGTGTTATACCAAACCAAGCGGTTACACTTGTCAACGAATCAAATTGATTAATTAAATAACTATCTACTAGGGCCCCAGCGGCATTGGCAATTATAATTTTTTTGAAAAGTCCTAAGCTGAAACGACCAATTCCAGAAGAAAAATCATCCCAATGAAATTTCCGACCATTTATTTCATCCGCAATGGTTTTGTAGCGTACGATTGGCCCTGCCACCAACTGGTGATACAAACTAACAAAAAGTAAAAAGTTCATCGGGTTTCGTTGTGCTTTTACGTCACCCCTGTAAACATCGACTGTATAAGAAATAGTTTGAAAGGTGTAGAATGAAATGCCAATAGGTAGAGTTACCGTTGGGCGATCAAAGGGAAGGTTAATAATGGCAGCTATATTATCATAAATGAAGCCGCTATATTTGAAGGCAATCAATAAACCCAAATTCACTGCAATGGAAAAAACGACCACCCATTTCGCCTTGGCTTTGTTGTTTAATCGCTCAATCCAAATCCCGTTTCCATAATCGAAAAGGGCAGAAAACAAGAGTAAAACTATCCAAATAGGTTCACCCCAAGCATAAAAGACGAAGGAAAACAAGGTTAATAGGATGTTTCTGTACATCAAATTTCCAGATACATAATACAATATCAGGTTGATAGGCAGAAAAAAGTATAAAAAAACGAGACTAGAAAAAACCATATTTGCTTCACCCTTTTTGGTGGAGCGTTGTCTTTAGTTGTTTCGAATTGCTTTGATACCCGGAAGTTCAATACCCTCTAAATATTCAAGCATTGCACCACCTCCTGTTGAAACATATGATACTTGATCAGCAAGACCAAATTTATTAATTGCAGCAACCGAATCTCCTCCGCCAACTAGCGAAAACGCACCTTGTTGGGTGGCCTTTACGATATCGTGTGCAATTTGTTTCGTTCCGTTTTGAAAATTTTCAAATTCAAAAACACCCATCGGACCATTCCATAATATCAATTTGGAAGATTGAATGGCTTGTTCAAATATCGTTGCGGATTCTTTACCAGTATCAAGTCCTAACCACCCCTCCGGTATTTCATTGATTTTCACTTCTTTTATTGTTGCTTCATTGGAAAATGAATCGGCTATTAATGTATCTACAGGTAAAATAATTTGAACATTTCTTGCTTTGGCTTTCTCTAAAATGCTTAATGCCATTGGCAAATAATCATCTTCAACGAGTGAAGCACCTACCTTGCCTCCTAGCGCCTTAATGAACGTGTAAGCCATCCCTCCACCAATAATTATATTATCCATTTTATTGATCAAGTTTTCAATAATGGTGATTTTTGATGAAACCTTAGCCCCTCCAACAATGGCTGTTTTTGGTTTTTCGGTACTGTTTAGTACTTTATCTACACTAACAATTTCTGATTCAAGAAGGTAACCAAACATTTTATCGTTAGGAAAATAATTTGCAATCACCGTGGTACTGGCATGTGCACGATGTGCTGTTCCAAAAGCATCATTGATGTAACAATCTCCAAGTAATGCTAATTTTCTAGCAAACTTTGCATCACCAGCTGTTTCTTCGGCATAAAAGCGCACATTTTCAAGTAGTAAAATTTGACCTGGTTTTAATTCTGTGCTCATTTTTTGAGCTTCTTCACTGATGCAATCAGAACAAAAAAGTACAGGAGCCTGACAAAGTTCTTCAATGCTTTTAAGAATGTGTCGCAATGAGAAGGCATCTTCAGGCCCCTTTTTTGGTCTTCCCAAATGCGATAATAATATAACAGACCCACCCGCTGAAAGTACTTTTTGTATAGTTGGAACAGCCGCTTTTATTCTGTTTGAATCTGTTACTTCAAAAGTTGTTTTATCTAATGGAACATTGAAATCAACTCGAATAAGTGCTTTTTTATTAGCGAAAGAATAGGTGTGGATAGATTGCATAAATGGTATTTTTTGCAAAAATAGCTAAATTCATTCATCCATTTGTTGTGTTTTACATGCAAAAAAGCATGAAATTATGTCCGTTTTTGTTTGTGATTCCTTAAATTTGGGACAAAATTGAAGAATGGGAAGAGCATTTGAATACAGAAGAGCAGCAAAAGAGAAACGTTGGGATAAAATGTCTAAAATGTTTCCGAAATTAGGAAAAGCAATCACCATGGCTGCCAAGGAAAGCGGAATGGATCCTACAACCAACGCAAAATTACGTACAGCAATTCAAAATGCGAAGGCAGAAAACATGCCTAAAGACAATATTGAATCTGCAATAAAACGTGCTGCACAAAAAGACATAGCCTCCTTTACGGAAGTGAATTATGAGGGAAAAGGGCCGCATGGTGTTTTAATTTTTGTAGAATGTGCTACAGATAATCCAACACGAACGGTTGCCAATGTAAAATCCTATTTCAATAAAAGTGGTGGTGGGTTAGTACCAACCGGTTCATTGGAGTTTATGTTTGAAAGAAAAAGCGTTTTCGAAATCAATAAATCTGCTGATATCGATGCTGAAATGTTAGAACTCGAATTAATTGATGCGGGGTGTGAAGAGATTGAAGTGACTGACGACCAATTAGTGGTGTGGGGCGATTATACAGCATTTGGAACACTCGCTAAAGCACTTGAAGATAAAAATATTGAGGTACAAAAATCGAGCTTGAAACGAGTTCCTACCTCTCCCGTAGAATTCACGGAAGAACAACTCGTTGATATTGAAAAAGTCTTAGATAAAATTGAAGATGACGATGATATCCAACAGGTATTTACCAATATTGCTTAATTTTTTTGTCCAGCAATAAATCAGTATTTTAGTCGTTTACAGTTAGATTATACCTTGTTACTTTCATGATGTTTTTTCGTTCATCGCTTTTATTTTTGATTCTTATCGTAATTGCAAGCTCTTGCTCGACAGAAAAAAACACCTTGGTGAATCGCAAGTATCATTCTGTAACAGCCAAATATAACGGGTATTTTAATGCAAATGAACTGATTAATCAAGCGATAAGAAGTTACAAAGCTTCTTACAAAGAGGATTATTATCTTCAACTACCCATTGAACGGCTCCCTAGTGAGAAAGAAGTAGAAGGGATTTTACCTGCTATCGATACAGCGATATCCAAATGTACCAAAGTAATTCAAAATCACAGTATGCCCTCCATCAAAGGGTCTTACAAAAAAGTGGAATATAACACGTATATTGATGAGAATTTCTTAACGGTGGGACAAGCCAATTTCTACAAAAGGAATTTTGAAAGTGCTACCCGGAATTTTGAGTTCGTGTCGCGTCTTTTTGTAACGGATAAGTCAAATTACATTGCAAAATTATGGCAAGCACGCATAGATATTGAAGTGGGAAATTTTTCAGATGCGTTAATTGCTATTGAATCGTTAGAAGATGTTGTGGACGAGCAATATGGTGAAGATGCTAAAGAAAACAAGAAAAAATCAAAACCTACTTCGAAATCAAAGAAGAAAAAATCGAAATCCAAGCAAGCCAAAGATAAAGAACCAGCAAAATTTCCTAAGTATTTGCGGGACGATTTAGAACGAGTAAAAGCCGAATATTACATAAAAAAGAAAGAGAATAAGCTGGCAATAGCGGCATTAGAAAAAGCAGTAGTTCTTGCTCCAAAAAAGGAAAAAGCTAGGCTTTATTTTGTGTTAGGACAATTAAACGCAGCCAATAAGGCACCATTGAAATCCAACGAAAATTATTCCAAGTGCTTGCAATATCCCGCTCCATATGTCATGCATTTTAATGCAAAAATGAACAAGGCATTATCCGGCAAAGATAAAGGAATTAAGCCTCAGCTACTACGTATGTTGAAGGAAGCAAAAAACGTGGAATATCGTGATCAAATATATTACGCATTGGCGGCTATTGAACTACAAGAAAGCCATAAGAAACAAGCAACGGTTTATTTAACTCAATCTGCCCAAGCTACCACCACCAACAAACGTCAGAAAGCAATGTCTTATGAAAAGTTGGGCGATTTATCTTTTGACAAAAGTGATTATGTGGCAGCACAAAAATATTTTGATTCCTGTTCAACCGTAATGCCCGATAACTATCCTAATGGGGAAGAAATAAAAAATAAGGCTGCTAAACTCAAATCATTAGTTGAAGCAGTGGAAACAGCAACATTTGAAGACAGTGTGCAACGAATAGCGCTTTTATCTGAATCTGATCGTAAAGAGTATTTGGAGGATGTTTTGGATCAAATGAAAAAGGACCTGGCACGTAAAAAAAGGTTAGAGGCTCAAAAACTGCAAGAAATGCAAGAGGCCTTGAACAAACAAAATGAGGCAAGCGGCAAAAAAGGATATTGGAACAATAATAAAACCCTTCAAGAGGGCTTAGCAGAATTTAAAAAGAATTGGGGGGATCGAGAAAATAAGGATGATTGGAGACGTAGTGAAAAAATATCCTCCAACTTTGCTGATAAAGAAATCGATAGCACAGATGCAAAAACCGATATTCAAGAAGAAGATTCACTGACAATTGAGTCTTTGGCGGCTAATCTGCCATTGACCGAAGAAGCAATGAAAACATCCATTGATAAATTACTTAATGCTTGGTTTGATGCTGCGGTGATATATAAGGATCAGCTCAATGAGGAAGAAATAGCGGTTACTTATTTTAAAAAGATATTAGATAAAAAGTATGTCAATGACTTAGATTTAAGTGCGGCTTTTCAGTTGTACAGAATCAATGATGGAAATCCAGCGGCAGAAACGTACAAGACTCACATCTTGAAAAACTACCCAAATTCTGACTATGCCTCTTACTTAAAAGACCCTGAATTTTTCTTAAAACTCAAAAATCAAGCGGCACAAGAGGAAAAAAAATACCTGGATATTTATGAAAAATATCAGAAGAAGCAATTCTCAACCGTGATATCAGCTATCGATGAATTTTTGAAAACAGCGGTGAAATCTTCGTTAAATGCCAAATTTAAGTTGTTGCGGGTAAATGCCTTGGCTAATATTACACCGGATAAAAAAACACTTATTCCTGATTTGACTAATATTACCAAGGAGTTTCCAGGTTCAGATGAAGAAAAGCGTGCCAATGAAATGATACGAATTATTCAAACGGGCTTTTCAAAAAATGATTCCGTTCCTACTAAAAAGGAAAGTCCATATGTTTATGTAGATGATGCTGTGCATTATGTCATAATTGTTACTGAAAAATCGATGAATGCAACGGATGTTCAAAATAAGGTAAATACCTTTAACACTGAAAAATTTACTAATTTGAAACTTAAATCATCAACGCTCGTATTAATCGATGGTAAAAGTTTGGTTTTATTAAAAGAATTCAAATCATTAAAAAAAGGAAAAGAGTATATTTCTACTTTTAAAACTAGTAAACGAGAACTCGGAAAATTCAATGAATTAAAAATAGTATTGATTAGTGCTGAGAACTTGAAGAAATTATTGGAATTAAAGAATATGGAGGAATATGAATTGTTTCACGACGAAAATTATTAAATCATGATAAAAAGAGATTTTTTTGGTTCTGAAAACAACGGTGGATTCAATAAAATTATTGAAGGCACTGAAATTACCGGAGATATTGTGTCTGATTCAAACATCATTATTGAAGGGGATGTGATTGGTAATGTTTCTTGTTCAGGTAAGGTAATTATCGGTAACACCGGTAAAATATCAGGTAACCTGGTTTGCATTGATGCCGACATAGAGGGAACTTTAGAAGGGGAGTTGACAATTGAAAACTTACTTGTTCTTCGCTCAACAGCCCGCATTACAGGTGATATAGAAACGGTTCGATTAGCCATTGAAGAAGGTGGTTTCTTTGAAGGAGCTTGTATCATGAAAAAACCGGGAGAGACAAGTTCTAGATTACTACGTGATAATGTAGAAAAATCTGCGTTGGAAGACGAGGATTAGTCTAACAAATCTAAAATCATAGGGAGTTCATACCCACAAGACGCCAAATATCGAATGAGTTTGGCTTTTTGTTTTTGTGGATCGTGCTCATGGGAAAGATCTTTCATTTTACGATTCATCAAATGAATCATATTTTCCCTAAAAACGCTCGTGGGTACTTTAGATAATGCTTGTTCAATATCTCTAGATGGTAAAGACTTTGCTTTTAAACCTGCTTTTATCTTTTGTTTTCCCCATCTTTTGATATGAATGTGGTCATGAACAAATGCTTCACAGTATCTTGTGTGGTCGATAAATCCATTTTCAATTAATACGAGAATAATTTCCTCGATTTCATCCATGGGAACGGATAGGTCTCGCAGTTTTTTGCGGACATCAAAAGCACATTTTTCTTGAAAGGCGCAATACCGTTCAACTTTTTTATATTCTTCTTTGAATTCAGTAGGAATAGTTGGCATTAAAGCTCTATTTCAATGTTTTCTTTAGATTTGAAACGATATTCCAATAATTGTTTGTCTGTGCGACTTCTAACAGGAATCCATTGTTTGTATTTAAAAAACCATTTCCATTGACGCGAAATAAATCCTTTAGTAAAATAGGCGTGTAAATAAGGATGAACCTCAAGTGAAACTCCTTTTTCTTTCTTATCAAGCACTAAATAATTCAAATTAAGCTCAATTTCTTCAGCAAACAAAATACTAGCTTGAATTTCTCCTGTACCATTACATGTAGGACACTTTTCTGAAGTTTGAATGTTGGTCTCCGGTTTTACCCGTTGACGCGTTATTTCAATTACACCAAATTTAGATGGAGGTAAGATATTATGTTTAGCACGATCCGATTTCATGAATTCTTTCATTTTTTCAAAAAGAATTCGATTGTTTTCTTTGTCGTGCATATCGATAAAGTCGATACAAATAATTCCCCCCATATCACGTAACTGCAGCAATCGAGCAATTTCCTCAGCTGCTTCAGTATTGGTAGAAAGCGCATTAGACTCTTGTCCATCTGCTCCTTTTCTATTTCCGCTATTCACATCAATGACGTGCATCGCTTCCGTATGTTCGATGATTAGATATCCACCGCTATTTAATGGAACTTTTTTACCAAACAAGGTTTTGATTTGTTTGTTTATTCCAAATTTTTCAAATAAACTAATACGATTATCGTGTTGTTTTAGGATTTTCTCTTTTCCTGGAGCAATGTCAGAAATATATTCTTTCATTTCATCCAACATCACTTGATCATTCGTATGAATGTGCGAGAAATCTCCATTTAGAAGATCGCGTAAAATAGAATTCGTTTTGTTTAATTCACCTAAGACGCGGAAAGGAGGAGTGGCTTTCTTAAGATTCTGATGCATGGTCTTCCATTTATCTAAAAGACCAAATAAATCTTGTTCTAAGTCTGCTGTTTTTTTCTCTTCAGCAACGGTTCTGATAATGACCCCAAAATTTTTAGGCTTAATGCGGTTCATTAAATCACGTAATCGATCACGCTCTGACTGTTCTTTGATTTTTTGAGAAATTGAAATTTTCTCTGAGAATGGCACCAAAACGAGGTACCTACCTGCCAAGGTGATTTCGGAACAAAGTCTAGGGCCTTTAGAAGAAATGGGCTCTTTGGCAACCTGAACAAGAATAGGTTGAGAGGCAGATAGGATAGAATCTATTTTACCATCCTTCTCTATTTCCTTCTCGAGCTTAAAATATTGTAAATCACCAACATTTTGCTTTCCCTTTATGGTTTCTCTTGTGAATCTGTTGAGCGAATTAAATTGCGCTCCCAAATCTAAGTAGTGCAAGAATGCATCTTTTTCATACCCTACATCAACAAATGCAGCATTTAAGCTAGGCACAAGTTTGCGCACCTTACCAAGGTAAATATCACCCACTGAAAAATCTGATTTCCCTTGTTCTTCTTGAAGCTCTATAAGCTTTCCATCACGTAACAAAGCAATCCAGACACCCCCAGATCGGGCCTCTACGACTAATTCGAGATTCACTTAATGAAATTCTAAGTTAAAACTAAGAACCCACAAACCTTATGTGGGTTGAAAGAAAATATTATTTCTTTTTCTTGTGACGGTTTTTACGAAGTCTTTTTTTACGCTTGTGCGTAGCCATTTTGTGTCTTTTTCTTTTTTTTCCGCTTGGCATATTTTATACTTAAAGTGTTATAAATCAATGTTTTACAAAAACTAGGCGAAATTCCTTTGTTTTTGGGAATGCAAAGATAGAATAAAATTCGAAAAAACCCAGAAATATCGTGTATAATGTCTTAAAAAGATTAATACAACGATTCTTTTAATGAAGTTCTATAATCCTTTATTTCTTCGCGGTTGACTTTGTGGTCTGCATTTCTTAACAAATTCAACAAATAAAGTAAGTTTTCGTTATCCTCAATTTCAATAGGATATTCGTTTCCTTCTTCATCTTCTTCAAATTGTGCTTGAACATCAAATGCAGAATTTTCCTGCAAATATTCGTAAGTTAAACGCAATACCTTTGTTACAAGTGGATCTTGTTCTCTTTGAGCGATTTCACGCAGGTCTTTCAAATCATCTATTAGTCCCGATGCGGAAACCCCATTCTTTTCAACTTTTTCAAGAATTGAATTTAATTTTTCATTTGCTACGTGCGTTTTCATAAAAGAGTTTTGAATTCTGATTGCAAAAGTAATATAATCTGTTAAATAATGATGTTTTTCTTTCATTGCCTATATTTATGTTTTAAACGAATTCTTGTTGATTGTTTTTCGAGCCAAATTCTTTCTGTTGCATTATCTTTGTCAAAAGCAGGTATGACCTATTTCGATTTAATCTTGAAGGGAGTGGTTACTGGGTTTATTCTCAGTATTATGATTGGCCCCGTTTTTTTTGTACTTCTTGAAACGAGTATTACCAAAGGTATTCGGGCTGCATTAGCCTTGGATTTTGGTGTGCTGCTTAGTGATTTGCTCTATATTCTGATTGCATATGTATTTTATTCTGAGGTGGCTAGTTTAGGTAGTAAAGACAATCGATTGATAATGAATATTGTCGGTGGAGCCTTGTTTTTGCTCTATGGGATTGTTACATTACTCAAAAAAGCAAACACCGATAACGAAACGATTACCGCCCCGGCTATCCCAAATTCTAAGGACATGGTTGTGCTTATGGTTAAAGGGTTTTTACTTAACCTTGCCAATCCCATGGTGATCTTTTATTGGTTTAGTATTATGACACTTGGAACGACCTATGTGAATGAATCAACTACGATCCAATATCCCATTTTCTTTTTTCTTTCCATCATATTAATTACTTTCTTTTCCTTTGATATTTTAAAAATAGTGGGGGCAAAATACTTGAGGCCACTTGTAACCAATAAGTTATTAAACGGTTTAAATAAGCTAATTGGGATTGTTTTTGGCTTATTTGGCTTGTTTTTAATTCTCCGATCATTTATTGATATTCCACAATGAAAATAATTTTCTTGTCTTTTGTTTTTTTAGGTTTGTTTTTGCCTGCGCTTTTGCATGGTCAAGTTAAGGTGGATAAAAAAAACCTCACGAAACTTCAATATGAATTTTGGGATAAAAATAAAACAGTCGTAAAAGGGGTAGGCTCTTTTTATAAGGATAAGGTGAATCGTACAACTAAAAAACATGGTACTTGGAGGTATTACACCAAGGAGGGACTTTTAGACGAAGAGATTAATTATTTCACCGATTCGCTTCATGGTCGATTTGTGAGTTTTTGGGAGGGAAAAACCCCTAAGCAAGAATGCTATTTCTATATGGGCGTACCAGATAGTGTCTATAAAAACTGGAATGAAAAAGGGATATTAGTGCTGGATGGTTTTTATGATTATGGTCGCAAGGCTGATGTTTGGTACAGTTATTACGACAATGGTAAACCAATGGCGGAAGAGAAATTCATCGCTGGGGTTGGATTATTGGAAAATTATTGGTTGAATGATAGTGTTCATTCTCAAACAATTACTAATGGTAAAGGAAGCACCAAGACATTTTTTAAAAGCGGAAAATTGAAGGAGGTTTTTACCGTTGAAAGAGGATTGAAAAATGGAGCGTACAAGGAATATAGTGCTCGTGGAGCCTTGTTAACGGATGGGTTTTTTAAAAATGGATTTAAAGATAGTTGCTGGACAACTTACTATACGAATGAGCGGGTTGAGAAAATTGCTTGTTATAAACAAGATACGTTGTATGGGGAATATTTTACTTATTATGAAAATGGACTTTTAAAAATACATGGTGATTTTTCCAAAGGTAAAAAAACGGGTAATTGGTCTTGGTATAATGAGCAAGGACAACTTGATTCTGAGGGTACCTTCGAAAATGATTTACAAGATGGAAAATGGAATTATTATTTTTCTTCTGGTGACCTTTCCTATCGGGCCCAATTTTCTAAAGGAAAACGCGAAGGGGAGTGGGAATATTTTTACAGTAAAAATAGACCATTTAAAAGGGGGAATTATGCAAATGACCTCAAAGAAGGAACATGGAAAACATGGTATGAAAATGGTGCTTTGTTAATGGAAGGTGCGTATTTGAAGGACAAAGAAGAAGGTAGTTGGAATAATTACTGGGATAATGGCAAGTTGAAAAACACAACTACTTTTTCTCAAGGAAAGTTACAGGGAAAATGGCTTTCTTATTCTCCTTTTGGTAAATTAAAAGTTGAGGGAGAATATAAAAATGATCTGCAAACCGGGAGGTGGACTGAGTGGTATGAAAACGGAAGGGTAAAAGAAATCATCAATTACAAAGTAGTGCGGAAAAAATCCAAAGCAAATGATGTCGTTCTCAAGGGTAGGGTGAAACAACTTTCAGTGAAACATGGTGAATTTGTTACTTTTTCAAATAAAGATTTTCAGGTAACAGAGGAGGGGAAATACAAAAATGGCGAAAAACACGGCGTTTGGTTTGCCTACCATCCAGGGGGAAGGCTAATTGCTGTACAAAATGAATATAAAAATGGCAAATTGAATGGGTTATCTCAGCAATTTGATCGAAGAGGTAAAAGAATTCAATCATCGGTTTATAAAAATGGTCGATTGGATGGCCCGATGCGTTTGTATAATGAAAAGGGTAAATTAACCAAAGAAGTAATGTTCAAAAATGGCCAACGCGTAAGTAATGATCTCAATTTCCGACCATAAGAAGGTTTTTTTATTACGCCATTCGGATGCAGAATACATCTCCAAAAGCGGAACGGATTTTGATCGTAAACTTTCTCAGGAGGGACAACAAAAAATACTGCATTATAAAGAAAAGTATCAGCATGTATTGAATGTGGAGGCTGTTTTTTGCAGTAGTTCCCATCGAACGCGTGAAACCCTTCGTTTATTGAATCTTCCAATCATTGCGTGTTCATTTCATGATGAATTATATGGCGCAACCACTTATGAGTTAATTTCTTTCTTACAAGCAATACCGCCTTTTGCTACCTCAGTTTTATTGGTGGGCCATAACCCCGGATTAAGCGATTTAGTGAGCTATTTAATTGATGAACGGATAGATATGAATCCCTTTCAATTAATAGAAATTGAGTTGGAAATTTCAGAATGGAAATTGATCTCTAAGGGAATAGGAATAGAAAAAAGAAACCTCTTTTAAGATTAATCGTATACACGGTTAATCGTATGAATAAAACAGTATATATTTTCTTATTTCTCTTACTCGCGTTTGGTGGGGTGGCTCAAAAACAAGAGTCACTTTTCACAATCCACAAAAACCGAGTAAAGATTGGAGTACAAGATATTTTTATGGGAGATTTGTCCGCTTACTACGAGCGCGTACTAAATAAAAAAATTGCCGTAGAGGTTGGTTCTGGGCTGGTATTAAGAAATTACATTCATGATTTTGTTCAAGAAACCACTCAACCTCAAAGTAGAAGAATTTTACTGGGTACGAGCATGAATGCAGGGATTAAGTATTATCCATTTATACCTGGCGAGGCGGTTTATTTAAGTATGGATTATAAGTTCAGAAGGTATAGGACGCAATATAAAACGGTTTCTACCATGGGTAATGAAACTCTAATTTTCAATGAATATTCGCAAAAAAATATTTTTCGATTAGGAATTGGATATCTCTATTGTTTAGATGATCGTGTCTTTATGGATTTTTATAGCGGAGTAGGCTTTTCAGGGTTAACAGATCAAACCATGGTGCCTCAATTAAATCAAACTACTAATGAATGGGAATTTACGAAAGCTCGAACATTTGATGTGAAACTTCACTTTTGTGTGGGCTTAAAATTCGGCTATCGATTCTGAGTAGCAGGCAAAGAAATTCTAAAGCAAGTACCAACTCCTACTTCTGAATGTAATACAATTAGCTTACCTTGGTGGTAGTTTTGGATGATTCGGTGAGCTAAGGTTAAACCCAATCCCCAGCCTCTTGTTTTAGTGGAATATCCAGGTTTAAAAATACGCGCATATTGGTTTTTCGACATTCCCTTTCCGTTATCGGTAATATCAATATGAATCCAATTATTTTCTTGGGCAATTTGAACGTGTAATTTCCCTTTTCCCTCCATAGCATCTACGCCATTTTTACAAATGTTTTCTATTACCCATTCAATCAGGGATGGGTTATGTTTTAAAAAAATGGGTCCTTCATTAACAATTCGATAATCTATGGTCACTTTGTCTGAAATGCGTGTGCGTAAATAATCTAATATATTACCAATGGTAATAACAAGATCCTTATTTTCCATTTTTGCTCCAGATCCTATTTTTGAAAACCGATCCGTAATGATTTCTAATCGATCCACATCTTTTTGCATTTCATTTACCACCATTGGATCAACCTGTTGTGTTTCCAGGTATTGAACCCAAGCCATTAACGAGGAAAGAGGAGTGCCAAGTTGATGTGCAGTTTCTTTGGCCATTCCCGCCCAGACTTGATTTTGCTCTGCTTTTCGGAAAGTAGAAAATACTAAATAGGCGGTAAAAACAAATAATCCAATTATAATGAATTGGATCATCGGATACCATTGAAGTTTTTTTAATTCAGCACTTTCATCATAGTAAATAAGGTTTCTGGATCCATCTTTGAAATCTATTGTAATGGGAGGGTTTTTTAGTTTAAATGCGGCAAGGAACTCATTTTTTTGCGTAGTAGATAATTGATTGGTTTTTAGGTTGTCACCGATGGATTTCCCACTTTTTGAATCTACAAGTAGGACCGGAATTTGGTCTTGATTTTCAATTAATTCTTTGTTGAACGCCTGAATGATAGAATCGCGTTCTTTTTCCAATTGTATAAGCTCTTTGGAATCAAAGTAGGTACATGTCATGGTCATTCCCTCAAATACATCCGCCGTAAATGACCGACCCATTTTTTTCCATCCGAGGGCAATTTTTTGTAAGGTATCATCTAATAGTTTTGAGCGTTCAGCAGTTGTTTTATTGGGGTATAATGCTCGAATTTCAGCTGTATCTATGGGGGTATTTTTAAAATTTGTAACGTTATTTTGGTCATCTAACACAATGACCGGAATGTCTGTGTTTTTGTTGATAATTGAAAAGGCTAATTGAATACTTGGGTCTCCATCAATTGGAGATAAGAATAGGGATCGGGTGGCATCTATCCAAGTATTTACCTCTTGTTTTTCACGATTCCTTAATTTGATAAAAGTGCGGTCTGTTAATTTGACTAACTCCAATTTTTTTTTAATTGCTTCTGCCCACTGAGTTGCTCTTTCTCGCTCGCGCTTGCTCAAATCAGAAACCATTACGTTAGAAACATACAACGAAATTATAAACAACACCAAGGCGCCTATTAATAGAAATATTTTCCACCGCTGCTTATTTGAATATAATCCCATAGAGTACATAAAAATAAACATAATTCTATCAACTTTAAAATCAATTTTCTTTTCCTTTTGAGCTTGTCCTCAAATAATCTATCTAATCGGTATTTTGTATTAAAAATTACTACCTTGCATTTTTTCATACCAATTTGAGTTTCATGAAAGCGTTATTTAAACTAGGCCCATTAAAAGTTTTCTTACTTGTATTTTTAATTATTTCTATCCCGCTCTTTCTGTTTCCAATTAATTTATTTCCCGGCAGTATTGTGATTGGTAAATTAGGAGTAGAAAAAGAAGTTCCGTTAAGTTTATCCTATTTTATTGGAATTGGTTACAACCCTCAAGATTTGGAGGATTTAGGTATTACCGATTTTTATTTAACATGGAAAGGAAAAATGATTGCGTTTCTTTTCTTGTTTGGATTACCAGGAATTCTGGCGTTTAGGGCTTATTTGGTTCAAAAAAAATAACGTTAAAGTTGGCCATCTGAGTGGTAAAATCCTGCTTTATAGATTTTGACTTTGATTAAAATCCCATCCTTATCATATTCATACACTTTACCTTCCCATAATTGCCCATTCTTAAAATTACCGTCTTGCCAAATTTCATCGTTTGGGGTATAACATTTATTATATCCATTGGGTAAAAAGGGCTTGCCGCGTGTTCGTGGTGTACCTAGTGTAGGAGCTTTTATCGCGGATTTTGGAGATTCAATCACGCCATTTGTGTTTCCTGATGGGGTTTTTACAGATGATGATATGTTGCCGTTTGAATTGTAATTTATTTCCTCCTTAATCTTTCCATTTTCAAAATACCGTATTGCTTTCCCAGCAGGCGAACCATTGATGGCATCATATTCATATTCTACTTGTCCATTTTCGAAGAAATACTTGATTTTCCCTTGTTCTTTACCAGTTTCATTAAAATTTCCAGCATATTCAATGTTTCCGTTTTCATAATAGCGTATCAGCGAATCTTGATAAATATTTAAAGCCAAATTTCCTTTTTCCTTGATTCTTCCATTGGGGTAGTATTTGGTATATGAGCCCATTGGTCGATTGTTTTTATATACTGCTTCAATTTGGGGTGTTTTACCATCCGAATGATATCTTTTCCATTTTCCCTCTTTTCTTCCATTTACGAAAGTACCCTCTTCAAATGCCGTTTTGGTACCTTTCTGGTAAATTACCCATTTGCCGGTTCTTTTTCCTTGTCCATCCTTCTGATTGATGGTTTGCGAAAAACACAGCATGCCCCACGTGGTTAGGATAAAAATGAATGCCAGTATTGATTTCATACCTACTAAATTACAGATTTTAAGTAAAGTGAATAATTGAAATCCCAAATGCTCCTCCGAAATAGCTAAATAATTTGCAATTTTACAGTTAAAATTAAAGTTATGAATATTTCCTCATTACAACCCACCGAACTTTGGTCTCATTTTGAATCGTTAAATGCTGTACCCCGTCCTTCAAAAAAAGAAGAACGAGTTAGACAATTCATGGTCGATTTTGGAAATCGATTGGGATTGGAAACGTGCGTTGATAAAATTGGGAATGTCATTATTAAAAAACACGCATCTCCGGGGATGGAAAACCGAAAAACGGTCATTCTTCAATCGCATTTGGATATGGTGCATCAAAAAAATGCCGATCGCGTATTTGATTTTGATACCCAAGGAATTGAAATGATTGTTGAAGGTGACTGGGTCAGAGCAAATGGAACAACACTGGGCGCGGATAATGGAATTGGAGTTGCAGCAATTATGGCCGTGTTGGAATCTAACACGATTGAGCACCCCGCCATCGAGGCTTTTTTCACAATTGATGAAGAAACAGGCATGACAGGCGCTATGCAAATGGATGGATCATTATTTGAAGGTGAAATTTTATTGAATATCGATACGGAAGATGACGATGAATTATCCATTGGTTGTGCAGGCGGAATTGATACAAATACTTCTTATTCTTATTCAGAAGTTCCGGTTATCGCTGAAAGTAATACGGTGGAGATTTCTATTAGAGGATTACTGGGTGGACATTCAGGAATGGATATTGATAAAGAAAGAGGCAACGCAAATAAATGGATGGCTCGCATGCTGTGGGAAATAAGCCAATGTATTTCTATCCAATTGGTTTCTTTTGATGGTGGAAGTTTGCGCAATGCCATTCCGCGGGAAGCAACTGCTGTGATTGCGATTTTAGCCGCTGATGCCAATAAGTTTCACACCGAATTTGACAAACAAGTTTCAATTTATAAAGAAGAGTATAAGAGTATTGAATCGGCAATAAATATTCAAGCCAAAGAAATTGCAGGATCATCCAACGCAATGAATGAAGCAGATTTTAAGAAAGTGATTAATTTACTCTGCTCGGTTCAGAATGGTGTTTTCCGCATGAGTCCGGATATTGATGGATTGGTTGAAGCATCATCTAGTTTGGCGCGGATTATCATTTCAAATGGTACTTTTACGAGTCAATCCTTGCAGCGAAGTAGCGTTGAATCGACAAAATCAGAAATAGCTATGACCATTCGTTGTGCGTTTGAAAATGCGGGTTGCGATGTGGTTCAAGGGGGTGAATATCCAGGATGGAAACCGAACCCTGATTCTGCTATTTTGAAGCTAATGGAAAAATTGTACAAAGAAATGTATCACGAAGATCCAAAAGTGAAAGCGTGTCACGCAGGGTTGGAATGTGGAATTTTAGGCAAACATCTTCCAGGGGTAGACATGATTTCTTTTGGACCAAATATTCGGGCGGCACATTCACCAGATGAAAAAGTTCAAATTTCCTCTGTTCAAAAATTCTGGAAATATTATTTGGAAACCTTGAAGCAAATTCCCTTGAAATAAGATGCAAATCATCAAGGAAACCTATCTTGGTTCAGCGGGTCGTGAAGCCTTGATTGACTTGCATATTCCTGAAGATTTTAATCATAAATTGGTTGTATTTGTTCATGGATATATGGGCTTCAAAGATTGGGGTGCTTGGAATTTGATGGAAGCCTATTTTGTGAATCGGGGTTTTGGGTTTTGTAAATTGAATTTAACCCACAATGGAACTAGCATTCAAAATGCATTAGAGTTTGCTGATTTAAACGCATTTGGCCAAAATAGATATTCCTATGAAAAAACCGATGTGTTTTGTGCCTTAGATTGGTTGCAAAATAAAGTTGATTTAACGACTTGTACTGTTCATTTGGTCGGTCATTCACGCGGTGGAGGAATTGCATTACTATGTGCTTCGGATAGCAGAGTTTCATCCGTTATTACCTTAGCAGCCATTTCATCCATTGAAAAACGCTTTGATTTGTCGGAAGAAATCATGGAAAACTGGAAAAAAATGGGGGTGCGCTATGTGAAAAATGGTCGTACACATCAGGAAATGCCTCATTTTATTGAACAGCTTACCGATTTTGAAACCCATCGGAGTGAGTTGGATATTCGTAAAGCTTGTTTGGCATTAAAAAAACCAATCCTTATTCTTCACGGTGATCAAGATGAATCCGTTTCCATTGAGGAAGGAGAATCAATTGCGGAATGGATAAATCAACCGTTGCAGATAATTCATGGTGCAAATCATACGTTTGGTGCTAGTCACCCTTATTTAGAAAACACCTTGCCAATAGGGTTACAAGACTGCTGTGATAAAATACAGGATTTCATCCATTCGCTCTAATAAACGCAATAGAATGTTGATTGAATAAATCGGGTTGTTCTATGTTCACTACATGCCCGCAATTTTCAATGATTTTCAATAGTGTGGCTGTGTTTTTTTGAACGATTTCGCGAACGGGTGGCAAAAAGAGATGGTCTTCGCTTCCCATAATATATAGCGTGGGAATTGATAATCGGTTGTATTCCAATTTCGCTAAATAAGCCGTTAATCGGGCGGTTAACTTAAACCATCGATTAAACTCCTTGGACATGAGTTTTTGTGCTTCACGAATAAACAAAAGCCTTGATTGCTTGTGGTTTTTGTTGGGCATGATGATGCGCGCAAATAAGGAATACAAAGACATATACGGTATGAAAGGATGCAGTATACGTCCTCCGCGCAATAATATCCTAGATTTAAATGTGAGTTTAGTTACAGCGCCTGAATAAACCATAGATTTCACTATAGTGGGATTTACCAAGGCAATTTGCTGAATAATGATTGTTCCCAAGGAAACACCCACAAAATGGGCTTGATGAATCTGTTCCTTTTGAAGTGTTAATAAAACATCATTGGCAAGTAGCTCAAACGAGTATTTTTTGTCTGGCGCGTGATTTTTTGATTTTCCATGCCCCCGCAAGTCAATTAACAACACATTGAAATAATCGGAGAATGCTTTTACTTGCTTAAACCAAATGGAAGAACTCCCTCCTGCACCATGAATAAATACAATCCATTCTTTGCTTTCAGGATGTTCTAATCGTTTAACGTATAGCATATAAAATAAAAAAGGCGCCCTAGTGAAAAATAGGACGCCTCAAAGGTATAAATAATAAGGTTACTTCTTATCGTTTACTTCTTCAAAGTCAACATCCGTAACTTCATCTTGTGGATTTCCACTCGGTTCGTTTGGCGCTCCCGCTTCACCACCTGCATTGGATGCATTATACATGTCTTGTGATGCAGCTTGGAAAACGTTTTCCAATTTTTCTAAAGCAGCCTCTAAGTTGTCAATGTTCTTCGCTTCGTATTGTGTTTTCAATTCAGCTAAAGCATCGTCAATGGGTTGTTTTTTCTCAGCAGGAATTTTGTCTCCAAATTCTTTCAATTGTTTTTCTGTTTGGAAAATCACTGAATCTGCTTTATTTAACAATTCTGCTTCGTGTTGCTTTTTCTTATCGTCTTCGGCGTTCAATTCCGCTTCACGTTTCATTTTTTCGATTTCTTCTTGGCTTAAACCTGATGAAGACTCGATGCGGATTTTTTGTTCTTTTCCGGTTCCTTTATCCTTAGCACTAACATTGATGATTCCATTCGCATCTAAGTCAAACGTTACTTCGATTTGAGGAACTCCTCGTTGTGCTGGTGGAATACCATCTAAATGGAATCGTCCAATAGTTCTGTTATCTTTGGCCATTGGTCGTTCTCCTTGTAATACATGGATTTCAACTGATGGTTGGTTATCGCTCGCTGTAGAGAAAACCTCACTTTTCTTAGTTGGAATCGTGGTATTAGCATCAATTAACTTAGTCATTACACCACCCATTGTTTCAATACCTAAAGAAAGTGGAGTTACGTCTAATAAAAGTACATCTTTCACCTCTCCAGTTAATACACCTCCTTGAATAGCAGCACCGATCGCTACCACTTCATCCGGATTTACTCCTTTACTTGGTGATTTTCCGAAGAATTTCTCAACCGCTTCTTGTACTGCAGGAATACGTGTTGAACCTCCCACTAAGATAATTTCATCGATATCATTTACAGATAATCCTGCATTTTTTAACGCTGATTTACATGGGTCGATTGTGCGGATTACTAAATCACCTACTAATTGTTCAAATTTCGCTTTTGTCAATGATCGAACTAAGTGTTTTGGAATTCCATCAACTGGCATGATGTATGGCAAATTGATTTCTGAAGAAGTAGTGCTTGAAAGCTCAATTTTCGCTTTTTCTGCAGCTTCTTTCAATCGTTGCAATGCCATTGGATCTTTACTTAAATCCAATCCACCGTTTTCGTCTTTGAATTCTTGAACCAACCAATCAATAATTTTTTGGTCAAAATCATCCCCACCTAAATGCGTGTCACCATCTGTTGAAAGCACTTCAAATACGCCATCTCCTAATTCTAAAATAGAAACGTCATGTGTACCACCCCCACAGTCGAACACAACAATTTTCATATCGGTACTTTTCTTATCAAGTCCGTACGCTAATGCGGCTGCTGTAGGTTCGTTGATGATTCTTTTTACTTGCAATCCTGCTATTTCTCCCGCTTCTTTTGTTGCTTGACGTTGCGCATCGTTAAAATATGCCGGAACCGTGATAACTGCTTCAGTTACTTCATGACCCAAATAATCTTCAGCGGTTTTTTTCATTTTTTGTAAAATGATTGCTGAAATTTCTTGTGGAGTATAATTACGGTCGTCTATTTTTACGCGAGGAGTGTTGTTATCCCCTTTTACAACTTCATACGGAACGCGTCCAGCTTCCATTTTTGTCTCATCATATGAGTTACCCATGAAACGTTTAATTGAATAAATCGTTTTTGTTGGATTGGTGATTGCCTGGCGTTTTGCCGGGTCACCTACTTTTCTTTCTCCACCTTCTACAAATGCTACAACAGATGGAGTTGTTCTTTTTCCTTCTGCGTTTGCAATTACAACAGGCTCGTTACCTTCCATGACAGAAACACACGAGTTGGTGGTTCCTAAGTCAATTCCTATTATTTTTCCCATGTTATTAAATTTTCAAATTTTTGACAAACAGGAAAGTCAATTAATATGCCACCCCCATTTGAGGTAAAAAAAATGACAAAATACAAGATAAGTGCATAAAATCACTGTCAAATCGTCAGAAATTATGACAATTTTAGTGTGCCTCTAACCAATTATTGGCCAATTGCATTTCTACTTCCATTGGCACAACTAACGCAATTGCTTTTTCCATGGCTTCTTTCACCAACTTTTGCATTATTTCTTTTTCCGTATGGTGAATGTCAAATACTAATTCATCATGAACCTGCAAGATCATTTTTGATTGAACACCCGCCGTTTTCATCGAATTATGTACGGAAATCATGGCCATTTTAATAATATCTGCGGCCGAACCTTGAATCGGTGCATTAATGGCATTGCGCTCAGCAAAACCGCGAACCACTGCATTGGCAGAATTGATGTCCGGTAAATACCTTCTTCGTTTCATGATCGTTTCAACGTAGCCTTTTTCTCTTGCCATGTGAATAACTCCGTCCATGTAGGATTTCAGTTGACCAAATTGTTCGAAGTAACTATCAATAATTGTTTTTGCTTCGGTTCTAGAAATATTCAATGTTTGCGATAATCCAAATGCTGACTGTCCATAAATAATCCCAAAATTAACCGCTTTGGCTGCGCTTCGTTGATCCCGCGTTACGGTATCCAATGGAATGTTAAACACTTTTGCAGCAGTTGCCGTATGGATGTCTACTCCTTCTTGGAATGCCTGAATCATGTTTTTATCGCCACTCAACGCAGCAATGATTCGTAATTCAATTTGCGAATAATCGGCTGCCATCAATTGATATTCAGCTGAACGAGGAACGAATGCCCTTCGAATTTCTTTTCCTTTAGCGGAACGAATAGGAATGTTTTGCAAATTGGGATTGTTTGAACTTAGTCTACCGGTGGCTGTAACGGTTTGCATAAAGTTCGTGTGAATTCGTCCATCCACTTTATCGCAAAGGGTTGGCAGCGGATCAACATAGGTACTCTTCAATTTCCGCAGCTGTCTAAATTCCAGGATAAGTGGTACAATTGCATGATCTTTTTCGTGCTTCATCAACACATCTTCCGAAGTAGCATATTGTCCTGTTTTGGTTTTTTTTGCTTTGCTCGAAATTTTCAAATGGTCAAAAAGCACCTCTCCCAATTGTTTTGGGGAATCTACATTGAAATCAACTCCCGCAAGCGTTTTTATTTCACTATCTAATCGTAGCAATGTACTTTCCAATTCTTTGGAATAATCTTGTAGGGCTTTTACGTCTATCGCAATGCCTTCCTCTTCCATATCTTTCAACACTTCCACCAAAGGCATTTCCATGTGATAGAACAATTCCTTCAAGTGATCTTTTTGAATTTCTGGTTCTAATATTTGTTTTAATTGAAACGTGATGTCTGCATCTTCACTGGCATAATCTGCAATTTCTTCCGGACTTAAATCGCGCATATTTCCTTGATTTTTCCCTTTTTTCCCAATGAGCGTTTCAATGGAAATAGGTTGATAACTCAAGTAATAATTGGCCAAAAAGTCCATGCTTTGCTTGGCTTCCGGATTAATTAAATAATGTGCAATCATCGTGTCAAATGTTGGTTCTGAAACCGCAATTCCATATCGATTCAACACTTTCAAATCATACTTAATATTGTGTGCAATTTTTTCAATTGACGTTGACTCAAAAAACGGCTTGAATTCTTCCACTATTTTTTTTGCTTCTTCAAATGAATCCGGGACGGCTACATAGAATCCTTCTCGAGCTTTATAGGAAAATGAAAACCCAACTAAATCTGCGTGTAAGGCATCAATATCGGTTGTTTCCGTGTCGAAGCAAACCTGTTTTTGTTTGAGTAATAGGTCTATCAGTTCATGTCTTTCAGTAGCCGTTGAGATCAGGTGATAACTTGGTTTTTCAGTAGCAATGGTTTTGTAGGATGCCGTTTCTATCGGTTCCTGAGGTTCCAGCATACTTTGAGCGCCGAACAAATCCAATTGATTTTCTGAATGCGGCACCGAAGTGTTTTTTGGAGAGGTGGAAACTACGATTTCTTCTCCAATGATGCGTTTGGCTAGCGTAACAAATTCGAGCTCGGTAAAAACTTCTCTAATTTTATCTGCATCAACTGGTTCAACAAGAAGTGCTTGTTCATCAAACTCAATTTCCACATCGGTGATAATGGTAGCCAACATTTTTGAAACCAATCCTTGATCGGCAAAATTGCGTACATTTTCTTGTTGTTTCCCTTTTAATTGATGTGCGTTATCAATGAGATTTTCAACTGATCCATAGGTTTTAATCAATTGTTTGGATGTTTTTTCGCCAATTCCCGGAATTCCTGGAATGTTGTCAGCCGCATCTCCCCAAAGGCCTAAAATATCAATTACTTGTAGCGGATTTTCCACTTCAAATTTGGCACACACTTCTTTTACCCCCATAATTTCAGGTGGGTTTCCTCCTCGACCTGGTTTGTAAATCAAGCAATTATCGGTAACCAACTGCGCGTAATCCTTGTCTGGAGTCATCATATAGGTGATAAATCCTTCTTTTTCTGCTTTCCAAGCAAGTGTTCCAATTACGTCATCGGCCTCATATCCAGTGACTTCTAATCGCGGAATATTAAACGCTTCCACAATCCGTTTGATGGGTTGAATCATGGATCGAATATCTTCGGGCATTTCTTCCCTATGTGCCTTATAAGCTTCAAATTCTTCTTGGCGCATCGTTGACCCACCCGGAGGATCAAAAACAACAGCAATGTGCGTCGGTTTTTCCGTTTTCAAGATATCAATCAATACATTGGTGAAACCAAACGCGGCGGAGGTGTTTTGTCCTTGGGAGTTTATCCTTGGGTTTTTAGCAAAGGCAAAGTAGGCACGATAAATCAATGCATACGCATCCAATAAAAACAATTTTCGAGGTGATTCGGCAGATAGCATACAGGTAATTAAGGTTCGAAGTTAGTGTTTTAGCTTTGAAAATAGTATACAACCATTTTGACAAATTGTCAATCTTATGGATTTTCTGCTCAATAAATCAAGTAAGCTAAGGGTTTGTAGATTTCGTTCCGCTAATAAATTTCCAAGAGTTCCGCCAAATCCTTCCTTTAGATTTGTTGATTTGAATATATAATTTGTACGAGGCGTAATTGCAACAAAAATGCTTTTTCCCACGACTTTTGCAACAGTAGATCGTCTTAGAACCTAATCTCAATAAGTAAACACTTACTTTTTCTTCATTTCCAACACTGATTTTACGGTCATTTTCATGCCCATCATGTCAATCGTTGTATTTAGTGTTCCTCCAATTCCAACAAACATTCCGTTGGTATAATCAAAATTAGCGGTGATGGTTCCATTCATTTCAGGAGCCATTCCTTTTGCCATTCCCAAAGCCGCTTGATCTTCGGCATCTAGTTCCATTCCGTCGGTTCCTCCAAAACTACCCATATTAAACGATCCTTCTTCCGTTTGACCACTCGCTGCTCCTTGAAACATATCTGCATTTTTATTCGTGCTTATTTTTTCCTCCAAACTAGCCAAGCCATTAACCATTGATTTTACTAACACATCCACCGTGTACATTCCCGCTGTTGCGCTGTATTTATCCCCTTGTGCCACGTTTCCATCAGGCAACACCATCATTTCTAAAAAATCATACGGAAAGACATCTAAATGATCACTCTCCTCTGTTTCTTTTACCGATGCCTTTTTTGTTGTACTAATTGTCTGAACGGTATATCCTGCTTTTAATTTCCCTGTTTTTGGATCAAATTCAGCATATACATCCACTTTCTCATCTGCTGTTTGTATGCCCGCGCTTGCTCCATTTTCATCCGCCTTGCCATACACCAAATAATTTCCGGTTGCTGTTGTAACTAAACTCACTTTTTTCGGAAAGGTAAAATGTCCTTTTTTGTCAACCGTTATATCACTCTGAACGGCATTTTTAGGTAGTGTAGCCAAGCTTGCCATGATGGTTCCTTTCGAATCTTTAACGGTGTAATTTACTAAATACAATTTCCCTTTGGCAAGACCAGTAGGATCTACGGATTGAATAAATAATACAAAATCAATGGTTGTAACAAACTTCTCTTGAATGTTCATTCCCATAGCAGAGGTAGTTACGTCGTCTTTTTGTAGAGAAGAAAATGAATAACTGGTATTCGCTTTCCATTTGTACACTAATTCTGTAGCGCTGAAAGAATTAACAAGTAAAAGCACAATAATTGAAGACAATAGAACTTTCATAAAATTTATTTTTTAGGGGTCAAAGTAAATCCATTTTTAACAATACTCAACGTTTCTTTTCCAATGCCAACAATGGAAACAATGTTCAAAGGAAATTCTAACAAAACGTGTGAAAAACTCAAGAAGAATAAGAAACTGAGTCCTAGTGCATAATCATAGGCATACAAGCCACAAGCGGTCAACCACAACCCGATAACAAGCACAAATCGTAATTTAGGAACCTTGTGCCAACGAATTACTTCCGTTTTACTAAACCAATTTAGGTAATGATACAAATAGGCGAATGCTATAAAACGCATTAACATGATTCCAACGGTCGAGAAGAAAATACTATTCCAATAATAATCTTTTGTATTAATTGGGATGGCAAATTTCACCGGAATGGGTTTGTTATAATATTCACTTTCCTGATTGGGAACAATGAAGTTTTCGGATAACTTATTTTTTAATGAATCTGTGATGCGTGCCCGTTCCGCAACTGGAATTTGATTATCTGCCGATTTTTTATTCACCACGGAATCTAAGTATTGTTTGTTTGTCAAAAGTGGTTCATCAATTAGTTTAAAATGATCCAAAATGCTGACGTTGGTATAGAAAAACCCGTCTCCATCTGCGTAATAGGCTTTTTTTCCGTAATCAGATAGGAAATTTGTTTTGGGATTTACCGGCGTATAAAACACCAAGATGATAGGAATCACAATAAACGTTGCTACAGAGATTAGTCCTGTTTTACTTCTGGATTTTAGTGCGCCATACAACATAAACAATCCAGTGAAAACATACACGTGAATTAAAGTAGGTACTAATGAGGTTAACGCGAAAATAGTAGTGCTGGCGTTATTTTCAGCACTTCTTTCCGGCGAAAGCCACCCCGAAATAAAGACAAACAAAAATAAGATCGCAACAATTTTAACGATGAGGTTTTCAACCAAGGCAAACAAGATGGCGCTAAATAGGGCCAAGACTAACAATTTATCAAACAAATTTGCTTCAACAAATGCTTCATAAAAATCGGTGTTGATACCAAAATCCTTCGCAAATGCAGCGTAAGAGAGCAAAACTCCAATAATTACCAATACAATAAAATCGTATTTCCCTTTTGAAAAATAATTACGATCGTGCAGCCAGCTAATCTCCGTTAAATAGTGCAGGGGCCCCAAAAACGCATAGGCAAAAAGAAATACCTCGAACGGTAGAAAAAACGCACCAATAGCACTTAATATCATAAGTCCGATGTTGAGGTAATTTATTTGAGCGTCGCGTGCGGGTGTCATAGCTATTCTGTTTACACAAATTTAACTTTTTTATTGAAGTCTTTCAAATAATAGCCCTTAATTTTGAGGTGCATGTTCGGCTGAAAGAAATGTGGGCTGAATTGGTTAACTTTGAACAAAAACATATACATATGCAAACGTATAACAAAATAATGCTCTATTTTTGGTTGGTAGCTGGAGTGGTTTCATTGCTCGTAGTATCTTTTAATTGCATTACCATTGGAGTAGACAAATGGGGATTTTATTTTACCATGCCTACCATTGCATTTATGATGTTTTTCTTTAAGCGAATGATGATGCGCCGTATGGACAAACACCTCGAATACTTGAAAACAGTGAAAGAGGAAGAGTCAAAAAAAGCTTGATTGGATAGATATTTGCAGTAACTATTTCCATAAAATTACGTCTAACGCACAATGATAAAACCTTTTGCCCCGTTGAAATTCTCATTTTTACTCGGCTATCTGTTTCTAAGTGTTCAGCTATTTGGTCAAGTTTTGGTCAGTGGAAAAGTTACGGATGAACGAAATGACCCTATCCCTTACGCAAAGATTTTTATAAAAAATATGTCTGATCAGCGTACCCTATGCGATGCAAACGGGTATTATGAAATTCGATTGATGCCTGGCGAGTATTTTTTGGTGGTAAATTCAACTGGATTTCAAGACCGAGAATCGTATGTAACGGTGATAGATAAGCCGGTTCAGAAGGATATTCAATTGTTTCCGTCGTCGGTGAAGGATTTTTCTGACATGGATATCAATTCAAAAAAAACCAATCCCGGGCGCGAAATCATGCTAAAGGTGGTGGAGAAAAGGGATAAAATCAGTTTGTGGAATTACCCGCATTCTGTGGAAGTATATATCAAGGCTTCCGAGAAACTTGATCGAAAAAACCAACCCAAAAAAGAAGTTAAAAAACCCGAAACGGATGAGCCATTTGCTGATTCTGAAGCAAAAAAAATGGCGGATTTATTGGCCGCAAATATGAATTTGGCCGAAGCACAGATTACTAGAAATTATGCACCCATTGACAAAGTAAAGGAAATACGCAATGCGTATGAGCTTCGCGGGTCTGATCGAAATTTATATTACACCACAACAGCAAAAGCCAATTTTAATTTCTTTGAAAACTTGTTGCGTTTAGATGATTTGCATCAAAACCCCATCATGTCTCCCATTTCGAGTCCCGGAATTTTATCCTATAAATACCGCATAGAATCCAAGTATCAAGAAAATGGTAGAACGATTTCTAAAATAAAAATTTCACCCCGAAATGTAGCAACCTCTACCTTGGAAGGATATATCTATGTAATTGATTCCCTTTGGTTGATCCAAAAATTGGAATTAACCATGGAGAAAGGTAATTTGTTGATCTATGATTATTTTACGGTTTATCAAGAATTCGAACATCCGGGTGATACGATGTGTGTCTTGAAATTACAAAATTTAAAATACGGTGTAAAATATAAAAACGAGGTGAGCCAAGCCTCTACACAAGCTGTTTTTTCCAATTACAATTTCCAACCCAAATTCGGGAATAAGTTTTTTGGTACAGAGGTGGCCGTAACCGAAAAAGAAGCGTATGAAAAAGATACCGCTTATTGGGCGCAGAAAAGACAAGGGATGTTAACCGAGGAGGAGAAAAGATTCATTTTGGTAAAAGACAGTATTTTTCAAGCGCAAAATAGAAAGGAATACCTAGACTCAGTTGACTCCGTTTTCAATAAAATCACATTTTTAAAAGTAGCGTGGTTTGGCATTGATCATCGAAATAGAGCCAAGAAAACACAATTTACCTTTGCTTCCTTAGCTTCATTGGTACAACCACTTTTTATTGGTGGCCCGCGGGTAGCGCCTTGGGTTGACTATTTTAAGAAATGGAAAGATGAACGAACCTTAGATTCTTACACACAAATCTCTTATGGATTTTTGAACAAAGATATCAAAGGAGATACCTGGTGGAAATATCGGTTTGATCCGTTTCATTTTGGCACCGTCAGGTGGTCGTTGAATCATAATTTTGATGTAATACGGGGATATGATGCCATTACCCAAATTTATAAACGAGATAATTTCATTGAAGCCACGCGCATGAGGGTAGCATGTGAATATGAGCTTTTTAATGGCTTTTATGTGGATTTCGACACCGAATTTTCAGAAAGAAGATCGCTGAAGGATTATAAATTTTTGACTTGGTTGGATAATGCCATACCAAATAATGATCCTACGGAGTTTCAAACCTACCAAGCGATGGTCTCAGACCTAACGTTAAGTTATACGCCCCGTCAAAAGTATATGCGCGAACCAAATAGAAAAGTATTGTTGGGTTCAGCATGGCCCACCTTTTATTTGAATTATGAGCGCGGAATACCTAAAGTTTTTGGTTCAGATATTGATCATGAATACTTGCAATTTAGCTTGGCGCAAACCTTTAAAATTGGTACTCTTGGAACAACAAGTTATCGCGGAGCGATTGGAAAATTTATCAGTGCTCGAAACTTGAGAAATCCGGATTATAAATTTCAGCGAAGAAGCGATCCTATTTGGTTTTCTAATCCACTTTATTCCTTTCAAGGGTTGGATTCAACGTTACCAACGATCGATTATTCTATGGAAGCCCACGTGGTACATCATGACAATGGGGCAATCATCAACAAAATCCCATTCATGAAAAAAACCCGCATTGGGTTGATTATGGGTGCAGGGATTTTATATGTAAAACAATACAATTGGCTGCACTATGAAGCAGTAGCCGGATTAGAACGAAACTTCAAGATTTCTAGAAGAAGATTGCGTTTAGGTGTTTATGGAGTTTTGTCAGATGGCAACCATATTCCACTTCGCGCAACATGGAAAGTTTCTTTTGCACTATTGGACGATAGAAATTTAAAATGGAATTTTTAGGTGAATTAAAAATATTTTTTTATTTTTATCAAAAATTGTAACCTAATTTTATTTCTTCCGTTTGAAGAAAGCAACAAACAAACAATAAAACAACTATTATGAAAACAAAAATCACTTTAACAATTTTCGGTTTATTATTCGTTGCTGGCCTTGTTTCTTCTTGCGGAGCAGGTGGAAAAGCTGGATGTGATGCGTACGGTCAGGCTAAAATCAAACAAAACTCTGATTTAGCTTCAAAATAATTTTCTGATTGAAAAAATTAGTAGGGTTCGTTAGCTAACGAGCCCTTTTTTGTTTAGAATAGTTTCCATTTCTTGTTGCAACAACAACGATTCTTTTCGGGCTGCATCAGCAAAATCAAGATCGGAGGATGCATAAAGAATTCCACGTGATGAATTAATCAATAATCCACAATCTTCAGCCCAACCGAATTGCACCACTTCATCTAATGTACCACCTTGAGCGCCAACACCAGGAACTAAAAAAAAGTGATTGGGTGCTAAGGATCGAACATGTGCCAGTTGCTCCGTTTTTGTTGCCCCAACTACGTACATTAAATTGGATTCATTTCCCCATTTCTGGCTTTTTTCAATAACGTGTTGATAGAGTTTTTTTCCTTCTTGGGATTCGATTAATTGAAAATCAAAAGCTCCTTTATTCGAGGTAAGCGCTAATAATACAACCCATTTATTTGGGAATTCTAAAAAGGGTTTCACGCTGTCTTCTCCCATATATGGCGCCACGGTTACAGCATCACAATTCAATGTCTCAAAAAATGTTTTGGCGTAATAGGTGGATGTATTTCCAATGTCTCCTCTTTTGGCATCAGCAATACAAAGGACATCTTTTGGCAAATATTCGATGGTTTTTTGAAGTGTTTCCCATCCTTTCGCCCCATAGCATTCATAAAATGCCGTATTTGGTTTATAGGCTACAGCTAAATCTTGGGTTGCATCAATAATCGCTTTGTTAAAAGCAAATATAGGGTCTTCCTCATCCAGTAAATGCGCAGGTATTTTGGACAAATCAGGGTCCAAGCCAATGCATAAAAAACTCTTTTTTCGTTTAATTTGATCAATTAATTCTTCTCTCGTCATTTTATTCTCCCTTGAGTTTTTCAGCATTTTCAGCCATTTTTAATGCATCAATCATTTCCTGAATGTCACCGTTCATGAAAACATTTAAATTATACATGGTTTTATTGATGCGGTGATCGGTTATTCTTCCTTGAGGATAATTGTAGGTTCTGATTTTTGCGGATCTATCCCCAGATGATACCAATGTTTTTCGTTGAGCCGCTCGTTCGTTATGCACGCGGTCTAATTCAGCTTGATATAACCTAGAGCGAAGCACAGAAATAGCTTTTTCTAAATTTTTGTGTTGGGATCGACCATCTTGACATTCAACAACAGTATTCGTTGGAATATGGGTCAAACGAATGGCAGATTCTGTTTTATTGATGTGCTGCCCACCCGCACCAGACGCACGAAAAGTATCTTTTCTAACATCGTTCATATCCAATTCAAAATCTACTTCTTCAGCTTCTGGCAATACAGCAACGGTTATCGCTGAAGTATGAACCCGTCCTTGCGATTCGGTTTCAGGAACACGTTGTACGCGATGCACACCAGATTCAAATTTCAACATCCCATAAATTCCTTCACCTGATATATCTATTGAAATTTCCTTATATCCCTTTACTGTTCCTTCTGATGAATTTAAAATCTCGTAGGTCCAGCCCATATTTTTAAAAAACATGGTGTACATGCGGAAACAATCTTCCACAAATATACAAGCCTCATCTCCTCCGGTTCCTGCCCGTAATTCCATGATGGCATTTTTATCGTCCTCGGGATCTTTGGGAATCAATAATAATTTTATTTCCTCCTCCATGATTGGTCGGCGCGTTTCCAATTCATCAATTTCCATTTTGGCCATTTCCCGCATTTCACTGTCGGTTTCTGTATCCAACAGTGCGCGTGAATTTTTTATGTTGCCTAGTAAATTGTGGTACTCTTTGAATACAGCATCAATCACTTCCAAGTCACGGTATTCTTTATTTAATTTCACGTATCGATCCATGTCCGAAATAATATCCGGGTCAACGATAAGTTTTCCTACTTCTTCAAATCGATAATGAATGGCTTCCAATCTGGAATATAAATCTTGCATGCTTCTTTTTTAATAGGTAAAGGTTCCGAATTCAGATTGAATCGTTAGTTTCTTTGTTTCTGATTCTTCAACACGTCCAACAACTTGAGCATCCACACCAAATGACTTCGAAATTTCAATGATTTCATTAGCCACTTCGTTTGAAACATATATTTCCATTCGGTGACCCATATTGAACACTTTGTACATTTCTTTCCAATCCGTTCCCGATTCTTCTTGAATCATTTTAAAAAGAGGTGGAACAGGGAATAAACTGTCTTTGATAATATGTAATTCATCTATAAAATGTAGCACTTTTGTTTGTGCGCCACCTGAACAATGAACCATTCCGTGAATTTCATTTCTGTACTTATCCAATATTGCTTTGATAATTGGCGCATACGTTCTCGTTGGTGATAATACCAATTTACCAGCATCAACAGATACATCCGTGAGGTTTTCTGTTAATGACTTACTGCCAGAATAAACCAATTCGGCCGGTACCAAATGATCGTAGCTTTCTGGAAACTCTTGAGCTAATTCATTCGAAAACACATCATGTCTGGCAGAAGTGAGTCCATTGCTGCCCATTCCGCCGTTGTAACTGGTTTCATAGTTTGCTTGCCCGCAGGAAGATAGACCAACAATGACATCTCCAGGCTGAATAGTGTGATTGGAAATTACGTCTGATTTTTTCATTCGACAAACGACTGTTGAGTCCACGATAATTGTCCGCACTAAATCACCAACATCTGCAGTTTCTCCACCCGTAGAGTGTATATCAATGCCATAATTTCGTAAATCAACCAAAAGTTCTTCGGTTCCATTTATGATAGCTGAAATTACCTCACCCGGAATTAAGTTTTTATTTCTTCCAATGGTAGAAGAAAGAAGGATAGGACCCGTAGCACCAACACAAAGTAAATCATCTAAATTCATGATTAATGCATCTTGTGCAATTCCTTTCCAAACAGACAAATCACCTGTTTTTTTCCAATACATATAAGCTAATGAAGACTTTGTGCCCGCACCATCAGCATGCATCACAATGCAATACTCATCATCTCCGGTGAGGGAGTCTGGAACAATTTTACAAAAAGCTTTTGGAAACAAGCCTTTATCAACTTTTTTAATTGCTTGATGAACTTCTTCTTTGCCGGCAGAAACGCCACGGAGGTTGTATCGGGTATCAGACATATGTTTTGTTGAATGCAAAAGTAAAAAATTCGATTCAGAAATAAAGGAAACTCAGAATTATTAATCAACATATCCAGTACAAATTCAACCCAAATAATTATGTACCTTTGATCAAAGGTAATTCGGTATATGCGCTTTTTATTTTGTTTGTTTTTGTTGTCCAGTTTTGGGGTTTTAGCTCAATTCTCCCGCCAACCCAATCTAGGTAAATGGCAGGGACAATTGGCTATGAATGACCGATTATTTGTTCCTTTTCGGATGGAAATGAGTGAACAAAAATCAAAGCTTATTATTGAAATTGTCAATGGTGAAGAGCGTATTCCACTAGATTTATCCCTTGAAAAAGACAGTGTAATTGGGCGTTTTCCTGAGGTGGATGCCTATATTAAATTTTCACTTGCCGAATCAGGGAATGAGCTGAGGGGATATTGGCTCAATTTAAATAAAAAAGTGCAAACCAAAATACCGTTGAATGCATGGCTAGATAAAACAATCACGGAGTTAGCACCTGGAACATCTACTATTGACGGAAAATGGAAGGCAATTTTTAGTCCTAATTCCAAGGAACCGGAACAAACAGTGGGTGTGTTTAAGCAACATGCGGGCATGATTCAAGGAACTTTTTTAACGGAGACGGGCGATTATCGCTTTTTAGCAGGGACGGTTGGTGCTGATAGATTTTCTATGTCAACCTTTAATGGTTCTTGGGCATTTTTGGTTGAAGGAAGAATTGTAAACGACTCCATTTATGGTAAGTTTTATAGTGGAACTAGTTATCAAACAGATTGGGTTGCCGTCAAAGACGAAAATGCCATGCTAAGAGATCCATCCAAATTGACGTATGTGGATAAAGAAAAGGATTTCAATTTTTCGGCGGTTAAAACATTGAAAGGGAAAATTTTTGATGCTAAAAAATTGACCAAAAATAAATTAGTAATCTATCAAATCATGGGGACTTGGTGTCCAAATTGCATTGATGAACTTCACTATTTCAAAGAATTATATCAAAAATACCACGATCGAGGATTGGAGATTGTGGCTTTATCCTATGAAGTGGGCACTAACGAAAAAAATCAAATCAAACGGTTGAAGGCTTTTAAAAAAAGATTGGCAGTTCCATATGAAGTTGTTTTAGCCGGAACATCTAGCAAAGAAGTTGCCTCCGCCCAATTTCCTATGTTGAATGGAATCATGAGTTTTCCTACTGCTGTGGTAGTAGATCGTACAGGAAAAATTGTCTATGTTCACACCGGATTTAATGGTCCGGCAACCGGAGAGGCATATGTGAAGTATGTAACTGAGATGAAAGAGCTAATCGAAAAACTACTTCAGTAATTTTAGTGGATTTAAATTTAAACGGTAGTTCGAAGAATTTTTTCCATTGCTCTTCCTTTCGCTAATTCATCCACCAATTTGTCTAAATAGCGCACTTGTTTTGTCAAGGGATTTTCAATTTCTTCGATTCGGTAACCACAAATGAGACCCTTTATCAAGTGAGCATTTGGATGTAGGGTACATTGCCCAAAAAACGCTTCAAACGTTACTTGTTGTTCAATCAATTGGTGCATGGTCGCTTCGTTATATCCAGTTAGCCATTCGATTACTTGATGCAATTCCTGAATTGACCTTCCTTTTTTTTCAATTTTATTGACGTAAAGGGGGTATACCGTTGCAAAAGTCATTTTTGCAAAACGTTCATTGTGCTCTTTGGTGGTATTCATCGACCGTCCAAATTATTGGTTTTCATCCAAATCACTTAGTATTTTCTGAACATCTCCTTCTGTTTCAGTCAGCTTATTTTTGCAAATTTTAATCAATTCAGCGGCGCGTTTTACTTTTATTGCCAGTGCGTCTACCGAAATTTTTCCGTTTTCCATCTCAGCCACAATGGCTTGAAGCTCTTCAAAAGCGTGGGTATAGTTTAATTCACTCATATTAATCTAGTTGTTCAAATAACAATTCAGTGTTTGGATCTACTTCAAAAGAGTTTACTTTTTTGGCATAGGTTTTTTTGAATCGAGTTGCCTGTCCCTTCACATCAAGGGTTTCAATCACGGAAGATCCGTCTTTAAATAGGATTTTTAGTTGTAGTGGAAATTGAAACGATATTTTCTTTTGGTTTTGTAGTATCGTTAAATCTACTTGATTACGCTTGCCTGTAGATCGAATAGATAGTTGAGGAATCCCAGGTTTTCTCAACCATTGATTAAAAAATGGAGAAAGTTCTAATCCAGCTATTTTTTCGGCAACACGCTCAAAGTCAGTGCTCGTTGCATTGGAAAGGCGATATTCACCGTAATAAGCCTGAAGTATTTTTTGAAAAACAGCATCGCCTACTTTTACGCGTAGCATGTGCAATACCCAACTACCTTTTTGGTAGGAATTAGCGTTGAGTAGCTTCATTAAGTCATGTTGGGCTAAATCAATCACCGGATTTGGATAGTTTTTGACAAATGAACTGATTTGTTTGCGGTCTTGTTTTAATTCCTGAATGAAAAAGGATTTGCCTTTTACTTTTTCTTGATAAATCAAGGTCAGATAGGTAGCAAAGCCTTCACTTAACCAAAGGTGCGGCCAATCACTTTCTGTTGCAGAATTTCCAAACCATTGGTGAGCAATTTCATGTGCCAGTAGGGCTTCGCTACTGCGTGTACCATCAATTGCTTTTTCATCATAAAAAATACAACCAGCATTTTCCATTCCACCAAACCGAGTGGTTGATTGCACATTGGCGAGGGTTGCAAATTCGTAAGGAGCAATGTAATTTTCAAAAAACGAAACGATCGACGGTGCAAGATCGAAATCAAAAAATCCTGCATCTTTGTTTTCAGGATACACCCAGCTGGAAACTCTATTTTCTTTGTCCCATTTCACTTCAAAATCAGCGATTCCAACCACCATGACTTTTGTAGGTAGTTCGATATCGGAAAAATAATTCCAGCTTTTTTCGTTTTCTGAAAGAGAAATCGTTGATTGAAAAATCCCATTAGCGATTACTTGATAATGTGCGGGTGCTTGAACTGAAAAAAATACTTTTGCTTTGTCCGACAAATGATCATTACACGCCATCCAGTTGCGGGCTCGAGTGGGCCAATTATCACCAAAAAAGGTTCGGTTTCCGTATTTGTTTTTCCCAATTACAAGACCATCTGCAGGTATCCCCGAATAGCTTATTTCTAGCGTTATTGGGAATTCTTGAAAGGGTAAATCAGTAAAATAGAGGGTGTCTTCTTGATGGAGAAATGAACATTCTTTTCCATTTTTCGAAACACTTTTTACCTGCATTCCTTTGCCATTTTTTTGCTTTGAAACGAGGTTTAGACATGGCATTTTGGTTTTGTCTTTCCAACTAAAATCTATTGTTTCTTTCATTTGGATGGTATCATGAGCATCAGTGACCCGAAGTTCAAATCTATAGTGTGTTACATCCATATGAGGAATTTGACTCATAACCTGTGCGCTTGCACAAAGTGCCACACACAAGCAAGTGAAATAAAAAATCCGAGTAACTTTTTTCATCAACGCGGTTAAAGGGGTTAAATTGAAGGTATGAAATTAGTAAAAATTGCACTTGTTTGGTTGGTGATGGCATCCAATCCCTTTTTTGGACAGAAAATAACCGATGTGGATGGTAAAACGTATGCAATAGCCACCCTGAAAGGAACGCAATGGATGACTACCAATTTGGCGGTAAAACGCTTTAAAAATGGAGAAAAAATAATGCATGCCCAGTCACAAGAAGAATGGACGTATGCAGCAACCAATAAAAAGGCAGCTTGGTGTTATTATGAAGATGAAAATGGGGTAGATATGACCACCATTCTTTATAATTGGTATGCGGTTACGGACAAAAGAGGGTTAGCTCCAGCCGGTACTCATATTCCTACATTCAAAGAATGGTCTTCCTTTGTCGAAAAAATAGGTGGTATCGAAAATGCAGGAGGCATACTGAAAGCCAAATCTGGTTGGGAAACCGCTCAACATTTCATCGCCGATCCAGCAAATGTTTTTAATGCAAAACCGGTGGGCAGTCGTTATATCTATTTGGATGCATCCGCCAATTGGTGGGATGGAAAAAGCAAAGGAAAATACACCAATTTTTGGACAACAACCCCCATAAATTACGATGTCAACTCAGCACACGCGCACCGCATAGGTTTGGCTTATGATATTGATTTTTTAATCGATGATGCTGGAGGTCCAGATGAAAGTATTTTAAATGCCAAAGGCAATGG
>JACCDY011001210.1_pt1 | contig 63778 bp, 51 predicted proteins | sample 7446391 | NCBI WGS metagenome assembly JACCDY01 (sample SAMN15323451, study PRJNA562643) | freshwater metagenome | isolation source: river surface water | place: USA:Blue River Watershed | collected 2017-08-18
AAATGGTAATGGAGGAAATGGTAATGGAGGAAATGGTAATGGAGGAAATGGTAATGGAGGAAATAGTAATGCAATAAATGAAGATACATTAATTACTCGTGCTCATTATGATCACATTGTCTTTTATCTTGTAGAGTGGGTAAATAATATTGCTCCTGTTAATGCTATTGCCATTGATGCGCAAGCTGACATGCCTGGTACCCCTAATCACACAACTTATTTAGGAACAGATAAAGGTATTCATTTAATTCATGATAATAATAGAATTCATTTTGGTACTAGATATAATGATGTTGTTCCTTTTATGATACAGGGGGGTCAAGAACCAATTGATGAAAATTTACAAGCAACTGCAAAACGTGAATTTAGAGAAGAATCTTTATTAAATTTACCAGTTAATAGATTTGTAAATGTTGATGATGTTCCTGGTCTTTATAGAGTTGAATTAACGGATCTTGAATATTTTATATTATATGAATTATGGAATCATCCAATGTATCGTAATAATAGAGCAAAAACTGAATCACTTAGATTAGGTGCATTACCTTGTAGTTATATTCATTTACCAAGAACTGGTCGTAGAATTAGTCTTATAGATGGACCAATGGATGATGCAAATAGAGATAAATATTTTTACAGACGATTCTTTACTTTACCGGGTGATTTTCTTGAATATAATGATCAAGAAAATGGAAATTTATTCTTTAAACTTGGGGGTTCATATACACAAGAAGATAATATTTATAATTATGTTAAAAATACAGTATGTCGCGCTCCTGCTGCTCTTCCTGAAGTTGGTGTTGCAGCAGGTGTTGCTGCTGCTGTTGGTAGATATCGTGGTCCATGGGAAAGAGAGGGTGGATCTGGTGCGCCTCCTAACACTAGTGGTAGCTATGGAAGTGGTGGTCGTGGTTATGGTAGCTATGGAAGTGGTGGTCGTGGTTATGGTAGCTATGGAAGTGGTAGTGGTTATGGTAGCTATGGAAGTGGTAGTGGTTATGGTAGCTATGGAAGTGGTGGTCGTGGTCGTGGTTATGGTAGCTATGGAAGTGATGGATCTGGCAGTTATCCAGGAGGCGGTGGCTCAGGAGTACCTTCTGGCACTAGAACTTTTAGAAGCAGATATGGCGGATCACGTAAAAGAAAAACAAGAAAGAATAATCGTTCCAAACGTCGTGCCCATACCCGTAAGCATAGATCAAAAAGACACTTCCACAAAATTTAGATTTTAAAGCCTATGAGCGACTACGCCATTCCTCTCCACAAACATTACAAATATACAAGAATTTCATATTGACATTATCATATTTAATGTAAATAACATCAGACTTGGCACGGCCTTTGACTGATGGACATTCATCATTCTTACATTTGATACTATCAATATGAGGCAGTGTAGGATCCATTCGTGTAAATTCATTTACAAGGATCTTATAGCCTTCATTAACCTTTTCTTCCAAATTGGTGTAGCTGACGAGACCACCTGCCTGTTCCTCCTCGGAATAGGAACAAGAACGACATTGCCGCGTCAATTTTCCATCAATCATACTCAAATAAAGATAATACCTGCAAACAGGGCAGAACTTCATAGCAGTCGCAACAGTTGACATCGTATCTAATACTAACTATAAAAGGATTCTAAGCACCATTCAATTTTTGCCAGTAGCCCAGAGGTCTGCGGCAATCAAGATCTTATCAAACCCAAGATTTAATAGAGATATAATATGACTGGTGGTGCTGTTCTTCAATTAGTCGCCTACGGCGCGCAAGATGTATATTTAACAGGTAATCCACAAATCACCTTCTTTAGACAGGTGTATCGTCGTCATAGTAATTTTTCAATGGAATGGGTTCCCCAAAGAGATATGAATTCTAATGGCCAATTCGGGCATCGCATGGAGGTAGTGATTGATCGTGTAGGAGATCTCTTGGGAGCTATGCATTTAGAGGTGGCAGTTCCACCTTTAATGCAAGTACAGACTGGTCTAAATGCATCCGGGCAGCCACAAAATAGCACATGGGTCGGTTTCTGTAATTCATTTATGCATGCAGTCATTGAGTCCGTAGAGATGCAGATTGGTGGTCAAGTAATTGATCGGCAATATGGTGATTGGCTTGAGATCTGGTCAGAGCTCGCAATTGATGAAAGTCAACAATTCGGTTATCGCCAGATGATTGGTAAATGGAATACTGATATTGCGCTCCAATGTAATGCTAAGCCAGACACTTGCCGTGATCTATATCGTTTCCGTGTACCTTTGCAATTTTGGTTTAACCGTCATCCAGGCCTCTATTTACCATTATTAGCATTACAATACCATGAAGTACGCTTTGTTTTTAATATACGTGCTCCGGCAGATTTAATTAAATCTGATGTATATTTGTCAAATCCTGTTGCAGCTGATGGAAAACCATGGAATGCACGTGATATAGTATTATGGACAAATTATGTGTACCTGGATACGGATGAGCGCCGCAAATTTGTGCAAAATTCGCATGAATATCTGATTGAGCAAATACAATACAATATTGGGCTAGGTATTCCAGATCGCGCAGAGTCATTTACTGCACAAATGGAGTTCAATCATCCAATGAAGGAGATGATCTGGGTGATTCCTGATGTAACCGCATGTGAATTATCTGGAAATTCATTGACAGGTAATGAGTATTTCAAATATTCACCAAACGGTCTGGATACATTTAATACTGCAAAACTAGTATTTAATGGAAATGATCGTTTTGATGCGAAGCATGCAGAGTATTTCAGAAATGCGCAGACATTTGAACATCATACACGGATTCCAAGAAAGTTTATATATGTATATTCATTTGGCTTGAAACCAGAAGAGATTCAGCCCTCCGGATCATGTAATGCATCAAGAATTGATGATATTCGTATTAATATAAATTTTGGAGGTGATGCCTGTTGTCTAAACTCAAATCGTCAACTCCGTCTATATGCACGTAACTATAATGTATTACGTATTATGAGCGGACAAGGAGGGCTTGCATTCTCTAACTAAAGTAAACGCTGCGATATCATTATCCTAAAGGATTTAGACAGGAGAATTAGAGTAGTAATGGCACAAGAGATTATAGGGGATGCAAAATTTAATGCCCTGGAAGTAACATGTGGCACATATTTTAATTTAATCAGATTACGAGGAGTTGCTGATGGAATTGAGCCTACAGATGCAGCTACTTACGGACAATTAAGTACTATTGCCGCAACTACTGATAATCTAAGTTCAATGTTTAGCACTTTAGCATATTATGTAGCAGTGGATGCATGCCTTACTGTGACAAATAAGCAGCAAATAAGTACACTTAACTATGAAGTTTTTAGTACATTATTACCACAGCTAAGTACACTAGAATATTATGTAGCAGTTGATGCATGTCTTACAGTGCAAAATAAGCAGCAAATAAGTACACTTAATTATGAAGTATTTAGTACATTATTACCACAGCTAAGTACACTAGAATATTATGTAGCAGTTGATGCATGTCTTACTGTGCAAAATAAACTGGCAATTAGTACAAATGTACAAAATCCTCGTCAAGTGCAGTTTTCAACATTTGATACTGCAACATATAATGCAGCAAATATTGTAGGTACAGTGACGAGTACTTTGGGGTGGTTAAATACATTTACAAATTCTAGTGGTGTTGCAGCAAATGTGAATTTAGGGTTAGAATCATTAGGAATTTGGCCTCAGGCTCGGACAGATGCGATCCGTTTTTCACATGTAGGTGCCCTGGGAGATGTGTCAATTTATGCTGAATCATCTGCAAATCCAGGTACATTACTAGGTACCTTGGCCCCAGGAGACACTAAAACATTTGTCTATTCTAAGGTAACTGTTGCGGCAACTGATCGTAGTAATGCAAATAACTATTACACTTTGAAAGGATTCTAAATTTAGGGCATAGTTCTTTAAGCCCCTCCATCGGCTCCAAAAATTGAGCGGTCCGGGCGCGTAAAAATTGTAATCATAAAAATCCATCAATACAACAGAAAATGGCTACAAACACGGCAACTTTGCACCTGTTCTTACAGAATCGCAAGGTGGATGGGCGTAACCATGAGTATTCAATGACTGGAATGACAGGTGGAAAATGGATGGTCACTGATAGTGACTATCCTCAATTCTTGGATGAATTGCATAAATATTTATTTGAACAAGGTCGCAGACCTATAGGTCTAGTAGAACAGCGTCGTGCTGAAAAGATGGCGCCTCTGCTAATTGATTTAGACTTCAAGTATGCATCTGACAGACAGCTTAAGCGGGCCTTCAAGTCTTCGCATATTGAGACCTTCGTCTCTTCACTCACGAATATCTTGGACCAATTCTATGATCTAGGAGCATATGGGACCTCACTTCGGTTCTTCATCTGTCTTCGCCCCGCACCCTACGATGTCAAACGTGGTGGTGAAAAGATCGTCAAGGATGGTATCCATATTACATGCCCTGATCTAGTAGTCAATGTTGAACACCAACAGGTTATTCGCGCAGCAATGCTTGATGCAGATGCTGTCTCGGATGCCTTCGGTGACACCTCTTATGAAAATAAGGACACTGATGTATATGATGAGGCAATTACCGCAGGTCGTAATGGCTGGTTCTTCTATGGTGAGTCAAAACCGGATATTCCAGCCTATCGTCTTGAGATGATCTATGAATATGATCATGAGTCAAAAGAACTTTCACAACTTGATCATTCAGAATTTACAAGCCGTGAGCTGATGGATACTCTTGGTGTTCGCCAAGTAGAACCATCTGCTATTAAGATCCGCCCTGAAATGAGAGCGGAATGGGATGCTTTCAAGCGTCCTGTTGCACGGAATACTGTTGAGACACCGAAGGTTGTACATGATGATGATGATGATGTGAAAACCGTTATCACGGAAAGTGTAGCTGATACAGTGTCGGCACATATTCCTAAATTTGCTCGTGAAAGCGAGCATGATGAAGGCCAGGTTGAATTAGCTAAACGTCTCGCACTTGAATGTTTGAGTGCTGAACGTATGGATTCATACCATACATGGTATCAAACTGGACTTTGTTTGCATAACATTGATAATAGTCTAGATATGTTCAATGTCTGGATGGAATGTAGTGCTAAATCGCCTAAGTATAGGCAAAATAACGTGGATAGACTGCGTTATGATTGGGAAAGACAGATGTCTAAACATGATGGAGAGAAGCTCACTTTGCGCTCTCTTCGTTATTGGGCAATGCAAGATAATCCCGAAAAATACCATGAAATTGTTAAGAATGATATTATTGATAAGATCCAGACAAGCGTTGATGTCACAAATGACGATGTTGCGGAGATCTTGTATGATATTTTCTGGGACAAATACAAATGTACTTCAGTTGGACGCAAGGGCTCAGAATGGTATCAGTTCAAGAACCATATCTGGGAGCCTCTTGGCAATGATCCAAAGGAGCTAAAAAATAGCATGAGAACAGATCTTATTCATTTGATTCTCATTGCTCAACAACGTCTGGCGAGTCAATTTGGCTCTCTTGATGGCACTGATTTGAAATCAAGTCAAGCATGGAAACGTTTTGAACTGTTGCATAAACTGATTCAAAACCTGAAAAATACAAGATTTAAGGATCAGGTTATTACAGCCTGTGAAAATATGTCTAATAAGTTCCATATTCGTGATTTCGCGAATAAATTGAATAATAATCCATATTTAATTGGTTGTGCTAATGGTATTCTTAACCTAAGAGCATATAAAAATGGCGAAAAGCCACGAGTTGAATTTCGTCCAGGTCGTGGTTCAGATATGGTAAGCATGAAAGCTGGCAAATATGTCGGTCTAAGTAATACCTATGAAAATAATGATGACGAAGAACAATTTAATGATAATAAGATTGAAAATAAGGGAATGATTTATGTGCCATATGATCCGAGTGATCCAGCACATGCTGAGATGGATGAATTCTTCAGCAAAATCTTCCCAAATGAAGATCTCCGCGCCTGGATGTGGAGATATATGGCATCACTGCTAGAGGGAAGGAACCATGAACAGTTCTTCTATCTCTGGATTGGTGGTGGAGGTAATGGAAAGTCACAATTGGTGAAATTCCTTGAATATACACTCGGTGAATATGTCGGCAGTTGCGAACCAACTGTTTTGACACGTAAACGCCCTGAAGCAGGTAATGCAAATCCAGAACTTATGGCTCTACAAAACAAACGGTTTATCTATATGCAGGAACCCGAAGCTGGTGAGCCAGTTAATACAAGTCGTATGAAACAATTTTCGGGTGGTGATAAAGTCAAAGCCCGTCCAATGTTTGAAGATCAAAAAGAGTTTATTATGACAGGCAAACTAGCATTTATGTGTAATGGCTTGCCTCCAATTTATCAACATGACCGTGGTGTTTGGCGACGTGTACATGTTATTCCATTTGTGAGCTTCTTCGTACCAGAAGGAGATCCTTTATATAATCCAAGTAAAAATTACTATCATATTGATCCCGATATGGACAATAAGATGATGAGGTGGCGAGTACCATTCTTCAGTCGTCTGGTACATATCTATATCAATGAATATGTGAATAAATCCCTTGATAAAGATATTCCTGATATTATCAAGCAACAATCACAGAAATACAAGGAAGAATTTGATACCTTTGCGAAGTTCCGCAATGATTGTATCAGAACCGGCGGCCGTGCAATTGGTTGTGAGGCCGGCTTTAATGAAATTAATACTGCATTCTTGACATGGTATGGATCCGATCGTGGTATGAAGTCTGGCGCCAAGCGGCTCCAGCAATCAGAATTCAAGGATCGTCTTGCCAATGAATTTGGTACTCCTGTACAAGTTGGCACTGGAAGTAAGAAGCGTGATGTCTATAGAAATATTAAGGTGTTCCGCTCAGCTGATGATGCTGAGGAATGGGACAATGAAGAGTAAATTTAGGCCAACGGCTAATGATGTTTAATCATTCTTAATACGAATCTGTGTTTGAGGCACAGATAACTCTTTTTTTAGTTTTTCCAGATACAAGATTCCATCCATAAGCTCCTCCTGGGCATGCTGAATCCAATCCATTACAGAAAGATCATTACGATCCAAGTTTGTGCCATATTTACGCTGACCAAACTCAGCACGACTCAGGAATTTCTCCACAATTGCTCTAACAACTGAATCTGGTTCGGCTGATGACATTTTCTTATTTGTTATTGCTCAAAGATTTTTAGGCCAAATAACTCACTAATGAAAAAATTAGCGCTCCCAGAATAATAAATAATGAGAGAGTCAATAAGAATGTACCAACAGAATAATTAGCCTTCTTCGTGATCAAGAATAAAAAGATTAATGCAAAAAATGTATAGCTAAGCGCCAATGCTGCTAATATATAGTCTTGAAGAACAATAACTCTAGGTTTTGCTTCTGGGTCACTAGCACCCTTTTTATCATCTGTAAATTGCTGATCAAGTGCTTCTGTCTTCGCTTCCACTTCTGCCAACTGCTGTCGCAGCTTCTTCGCCTCTTCCTCCAGACCAGCAGTATAGGCCGCAATTTTATTTGCATTATCCACAGTTCCTGAAGATCCTATTAAACCACTAATTTCTGTAATATCTGCCTGCGCTTCCGTCTTCAAATTATCAAACTCCTTTTTAAAATCAATAGTCCGTGTAAATAAACTCTCACGAACTTCTTTTAATTGATTATTATTCGTAACACACGAATTAATATAATCATTATAACCATTAAAAAATGTTCCCGCAGGTCCCTGAATACATTTAGTATTAGTTGCCATCTATCTACTACTATTATAATACAATCATATTAGTAGTAAATAACGTATAATATATTTAAAGTTTATCTGCGAAGTCCACCAAGTCCTGAACTGGCTGCATTTGCTGCACCACTAATACCAGAGAGACCAGCCTGCAATGTGCCAATGAACTTATTCGGCGCATCAGCAACAGAAGTCAAAGTCTTATTATAAACACCTGAAATGGCATCCAAAGCAGAAGGACAATCTGGTGTCGGAATCTGAGGTCCAGCAAATTTAGGGAACTCACGCTTATTCCAATATCTCTTATTACGTAAATAGCCAGTGTAATATCCACGCTTCAAGATCACAAGGACCAATATAATAACCAGCACGGTTGCAAGGAATCCGATAAATCCTGTACCAATTAATCCCATACGCCAGAGACCAACAAAGAAGGCTAATAGAAGAGAACTAAGGAAAATCAATTGATAAACAAATAATGTGTCTTGGCGATTGCCGGATGTCCATTGATTAATCTCATATTGACGTTGTGCATTATTCTTGTCAAATACAAGGCTTTCTGCCTCTTGACGTAAGCGCTCAGCCGGATCTGCGCTTATATCTAGAAGATCCTTATTGCGCTGATAATAATCGTAAATACTTCTATGAGCATCAATTGATCTATCCATATCTCCAATCAACTTCTCCATATTTTTGTTTTTATCTTCAAGAGTTTTATTAATAATCTCACCAGAATTATCCGATAAAGACTTACCTTCTTGCTTTAATAAATTGACTTTATGAGCCAAAATTATATCAACATTTGCCAATACTTCTTTTTGCTGTTGCTCAAGTCTAGAACTCATTATCTAATCAATGTAGTTTTTTTTGCAATTACTGGTTACTGGGCATTATATACATAGAATAATACTCCAAGAGCAACAACATCTAAAAAGAAATAGAGTGACAATAAATTCTTATTTGCATTAGCTTTTTCCTTTGTATATTGAACCATCCGCTTACGCAACTCAACAGCAGGTACCTCCTTACGAAGAATCTTAGCATGCTCTTGCAACTGTGTCATATATGAGTTAATCTGTGTATTTGCATCATTGATTGAAGTCTGCATATTTTTAATATCACTGTATTGATTTTCAGTAATTGCATTCGTAATTTGACTGAGATCCTGAAGACGTGTATTTAATACTGCAGCCAAGCCTGTATATCTATCAACCGATGTATTTGCTACAGTTTGACTCTGTGCCGTAGCTATTGCATTAATTGCCTGTGTAATTGCATATTTATAACGTGAATAATAATAGCAATATTCATTTTTGACTATTGTTTTTAGTTCCTCCATTTTAGCCTTATAAGATGCAATAGCCTCATCTTCAGATTTGTCATTTAATGCTTTTATATCTGGCTGAGCCGGAATTATACCTTTACCTTTAAGGTAATTTATATGACCTGATAAGAAGGCTGCAGTTAAAAAATGACTATCATCTGCTACACGACTTGTTGTATCCTCATAGGTTGGCATTGTTTGAGCCATAACAGATGGTCCTGTATAGGGAGCCTGTAGCTGTGAATCCTGATAACTTGTTGCACCAGCTGGACAATTTAATCCTGACATCTTACCTATCCTATTATCTGTTTTTTTCATTAAAAAAGATAATATGATAGTGTTGTAATAAATTTTTAAATTATAAAATTGGTAGGAAACTTAATAATGGTGCAACAAATAATAATAATTGCTTAATAATTGCAGATTTTGCAAAATCATATATTTTAGTCATAATTGTACTTTGCGCTTGTCCAACCAATTGTTTAACATGTTCAGGGACTGGTGCTGTACTCAGAAGCCCCTCTGGGCTCACTTGAATAAGCTCATCCGCTGCTGGTAACATAAGAAGCATACCTGCAAATGATAAAAGCGAAATAAAAATTATGACTGCAATTATTATAGGAATACTCCATTTCTTAAGAGGACGCTGTAAAAATCCCCATGTCTGATGATAACTTACAAGCTGATCTTTGGATTCCATCATTGCATCACGCGTATATGCCGTAGAAAGATTATCATTTGCAGTTTCCAATTCCTTTTTAAGATCATCAACTGTTTTCATCTTGTCAGCAATCGTCTTTGATAATTGATTAACATCTGCAGACTGAATAATATTTGATCTTAGTTTTGTCAATTCTTCATTAACTGACTTTTTATAAGCCGCCATTTTATCAGTAATTTTCTTTATCATGTCATCAATTGTTGGCTGTGAACCCGGGGCCGGTGGACCACTATTAGGACCTGATGGAACAACAGCATTAGCTACTCCACCAGATGTCACATAAGTTGAAAAAATAGATTTCAAATTCTCTATATCTCGGTCAAGCGATTCCTGTGCAGAACCAGAAATATATTTATCTAAGGTTGCTTTTGTGGCCTCAATTTGCGCAAGTTTTGTCTTAAAAGAATCATTTACCCTATTTGCTATTTGATCTGCAAATCCCTCTTCTAAAAGCGGTGCTGGCATTTCCCTATCGTTGCCTCATATATTTTATGAATCAATTCTAACCTGAACATACACTATACATAATTGAATGACCAACCGTTTCACTAGGACGTGTAATCCTAATAATATCACCGGGTACTAGTCCTAGACAACGAGTAATTACATCCGCATGATATTTAATAATAGGTAATTGCTGCTTAGAATTACAGTTAAGAGCCTTTAATAGATCGTTGTGTTTATCAACAGCAACAACTTCAAACTTAGGCTGTAAAACATGATCCAAAGGATTATTAACTAAACGATAGAGATTGAAGAAATGGACCTTTTTCTTGTTATTCAACCAATACTTCATTGATGCTGCATGATGAGCCTCATTTACATCATCCGCAAGAAGAACAATAAATTCTGATTTATCAAATTCTTCCTCGGAAAGCTTCAAATCATTCAGCAGATCGCCCAACTTCTTTTTAAAGATTGGCTTCAAGTGATAGATTACATGGCAAATAGTTTTATCAGCAGAATCCTCCTTTTCCGCTCGGAAGTTCAATGAATCCTCCGCTCCAGACATTAGCTCAATCTCACGAACAGAGAAACGCTCAAATGGCTCTACATTAAATCCACGACGCTTTAGAAGCGCAAGTACAGTCTGACGAGACCGATATAAACCATCAATTAATTGAAACGACATTTTATCCTATACTTATATCTTAATTTTATTGTCAATTTTAGGCCCTAGAATCCGCAATTATCCAAGTTTATTCACCAAAATTGGCCCTGATGATTTAAAAGATGGCGCAGCCGCAGGTGCAGGTGCTTCACCTCCACCACCCATAAGTGGCACTCTAGTACGACGACGAGCAGCTCTCAGCCCCTCTTGTGCACGTCCTTCGGTACGCGCACTTTGCATCAATAGACCATCTGCCGCGAGAGCACGAGGACTTGTATCCACAATTACTGTTGGACCAGTCGGCATTAATGCCTGATTAACCTGATTTGCCGCAGCAGCAATCAGTTGTGGTGACTGGATCGCGGCATTCACCAGAACATTTGCCATTTGCTCACTTGTCATTGGTGCAGCAGGAGCTATTACCTGTGGCACAGAGGCTGGTGCTCGTGATCCAAGAACCTTCAGCTCAGGTGTAGGTGGAATTGCTCCAGGAAGCACCTGGACCTCCTCAGGGCTAGCTGGTACTTCAGGTACACCTTCTTCAGCCATGGAGCCTTCCACTATTTTCTCACCAGTATCAGCAGGGCCAAGAGGCTCTGCACCTAGAGCAATCTGTGGCTTCCTTGCCATTGTACTTCCTTCAGGAACCAATGTCATACCAACCTGCTTTGCCAAACTAGCCAAATTCTCCAGATTTGGCACAGCTGCAGCGATCTTCTCATTAGACTCCTTCAGCTCTTCAATATGCGGTACATTCACCTCAGGAATCTTATAACTTGGAAGATCTTCCACTGGTCCAATTCCAGGCTCTATTGTATTCTTCAACTTAGATCCCAATTTATCTGCACGGGCACGAGTTATATATCTCATAGCCATATTACCAAATGTTGCCATTTCCTGATCTAGAAGCTTAACAGTATATGGCATCTCAACCTTTACAATAGGTGCAACAGGCTTTACAAGAGGTGGAATCATTTCCAATGTATCCGCACTTGTACCAGCAAACTTAATCGGTCCCTGACACATTGGACACACTGCAATATTCTGTTTTTCATTGTAAATTGGCATTGTTCCACATCCAGCACATATAGGGAATACTTCACCATCAGAACGTTCCATAAAGGTCTCACGAATAAATCCACTGATACCATGACAAATAATCGCATCACGGTCCATCTCACCGATCTTCAGACCACCTTCATTACCACGACCACCTGTTGGCTGATGTGTCTTTGCCTCCTTGCGACCTGCTCCACGCGCATTCCACTTGTCTTCAGTCATATGCTTCAATCTCATATAATAGGCTGGTCCAATAAAGATCGCACATTCCATCTGTTTTCCAGTAATTCCATCATATAATACTTCATTACAATAGCGCTCATATCCATATTGTTTTTCTAGTACAGCACCAATCTGTTCAGCAGGATTGCCTTCATTCATAAATGTAGTAGCATCACCGATTGCTCCATGTGCCGCTGCGGCTTTCCCAAGAAGTGCCTCCAATAACATCGCCATTGTCATACGTGATGGAATTGCATGAGGATTTGCAATAATATCAGGAACAATCCCATTTGCTGCACGTGGCATATCCATTGAAGATTTAATCATACCAATAGTACCTTTTTGACCATGACGATTTGAGAATTTATCACCAAGTACAGGTGAACGATCTTGAACTACACGGACCTTGACAAGACGAAGACCCTTATTATTAACTGTAACAACAACATCATCCACAATACCACGTGTCCAGACCTTCGGTGTCATTGATGCATCCTTATATTTGTCCTTTTCTGGCTGGTAATATCCACCAATAATAACAGTGTCTTCATCTACATATTCTCCTACACGAACAATTCCACGATCATCCAGTTTTAAATAATCCAAACCTGGCTTCAAGTCTAACCATGCACCAATCTTCGCAGGATTACCTATACGCTTTTTGAGCCCAGTCTTCTCATCATCTTCCTCATAGAACTCGTAGGAACGATATACCGCAGTACGGAAAAGACCACGATCTAATGCATCCTTATTTACCACAAATCCATCATCCTGATTATAACCTTCATACATTGCAATAGCCATAATACAGTTATTACCATAAGGGATACGTCCTTCAGCCATATAATCATAATATAATGTACGACTAACAGGTGCTTCACCATAGAATCCCACAAGGCCAGAATTATCATAGCGATTTTTATAATTAGTTGCATAGACACTTACACTCTGCTTGGACTGAGAGCATGAGAGCTGATTACGAGGACTTTGATTGTGATTTGCATAGGGGATAAGAGATGTCATAATAGAGAACATTGTGCTTGGATGAATCTCTAAATGCGTTGTTTCGGCAATAATATGCTCTGGGAAATTTGCAATGAAGATCTCATTCTGCTCGTAAGGATCAATATATTCAATAGTTCCTGCATATTGTTCTAATTCATGTAAATAGTTCTCAGCTGTTGGTCTATCACCTGTGCGATCAGCAAGAGGATCCACGAAGGTGGAGCTAGATAGTTCCACAGAGCTTCGTGCAGGGTGAGAACCTATAATGAGATCACGCCAGGATTTTGCCTGTGCAATTTTTGAGGCAGGTACTTCACGATCCTTTCCAATCATAATGAGTGGTCTCAGAGGGCGACCTTCATCACAATAAATAAAGATACGACGTTGAGAGTAGGAGAAACCAATACTAACAAATGGAGGTAAAAATCCTGTGTGCTTCATGGCTCTTAACACACGTAGAAGAATATTAGGATCACCCGAAGTATAACCAACAATACCATTATTAACATAAACAGGGACATAGAATGCTTTCTCGTCGGCATTCACTGAAGCACATGTTACAACACCACCTCGTTCATAAAGCCATTGAATAAGTGGCTCTGGATTCATACCAGTACTAATAGTTGTTAGAATGGAGAGATTTTTACTGATACCAATGGAAGAGCCTGAAGGTGTTTCATTTGTACAGAAATATCCATATTGACTCGCATGAAGATGGCGAGGTCCAGGAGTTTTATCGCTGGTGTCAAACTTGAGAACAACACGACGACAATGGCTCATGAAGTCAAGATATGAGAGACGACTGAGAGCCTGAAGAACACCGGTTTTTTCTTCACCAAGACCGGTTCCCCATTTACCTTTGAAGGCACGAAGAAGCATATCAGTGATGAAGTTTTCTCGGAAGATTCTTGAGCGATTCCCTTCACTGAAGATGTTCATGAAGGCAAGGCCAGAATAGATCTGTTTATGATAGTTGTACTCTTCGCTGATATTCTTCTTAATTGCCTTCATCCAGATCTTATAGCTGTCATTGAAGAGATCCTGAATAAGGAAACCGCTTGTTAGACACCGTTGATTGCGTGTATCATCTTTATTCGTGGAAGGTTCAAAACCATGGGCAACTTTTAGAAGAGAACGAACACATTCGGCCAAATAAGTTGCACGAGCTCCAGGAGTATTTTCAATATGCACGAAGAAACGATTACGAAGAATATCCAGCACTGTCTCAATTGAGAAACCTTTGGTCAAAGATTTAATATAATCAATTGCCATCTTAGTTGTCAAGAATGGATATGCATCAATGATTGTAGGGATTAATTTATCGGCAAGGAACTGTGCATCAGCTGCAGCCGCATCAGGGAATATTAGGCGCACAATTGCCTCATCGCTTTGAATACCAAGGGCTCTGAATAAAGTAAAAACATTGATTGGCGCACGAACCATAGGAATCTCCGCGTAAAGCACTCCATTATTACGACGAATCACAAAACTAACATTTTCATGCCCGCGGCTTTTAGCACTCAAACATGTAATATAAGCATGACATGAGAACTTCTCATCATTGTCTTTTTTAGTAATATATAAGGTATTGAATGCACGTTCCTGGCGACTTATAAGGACCTTTTCAGATCCATCAATAATGAAATAGCCACCATTATCATATTGGCATTCACCAGCCTGTGTTAGGAATTCTTTGGGCTTTCCATGAAGTTGACAGTAGCGGCTATGTAACATGATGGGAATTTTGAATAGACTTACGCCATTAAGAACAATAGGATCAGGTTTCTCTTCTCTGAAGTTATCACCACCGAGATGCTCAGTATAGGTAAATTTAATGACAATATTTACTTTGACAGTGGAAGCATAGGTCAGGTTACGAAGACGTGCTTCATTTGGGAAGAGAAGACGAACATCTTCAGAATTATCTAGGTTAACAACTGGAGTTCCAATTTCAGATTCAGTGCCATCTAGACCACCTATATAGATTTCTGCAGCATAGTTATAGCGATTCTTATCAGGAATCCTATCCTTGAAGACACGAATAGGGTTATTAGCCCTGAAGATTGCCGCTAAATCTGTGGACAAGAATTGATCATAACTATCAATGTGATGCTTTGTATAGGGGTAAGCCTGTGTCGTGAAGAATTTATGTATCACATTTCTAGCAACACGACGACCAAGGTCTTCTGCGACATTTATACGAGAAGTCATTAGATAAAATCTAATGATTTTCCTTATATTTTATACGAATACTTTGCACTCATCTGTAGACGCACCTTACTTCTTTGCATTTACATCGGTATTAAGATTGCGGTTAATAGCACTAATAGCACCTAGCGCAGGTGCTTGTACATTAGCAGTACGATATGACCATGAAGGATCAGATGGATCAGGTGATGCCGGAAGCCCTTGTCCTTTAAAAGACATCATAGCATCATGAGTAGCTGATGTGGGATTAGTTGCCTCAAAGGGTCTAAAAGCAGCGGCTAGTGTGGCAGCACCGCCTTTTTGTTTGCGGGTACGTTTGGCTCTGCGAAGGCCGCCAGCTTGTGGTTTAATATAGGTGGTAGCACCAAGGGGTATATCACCTTTGGGAGGGACTTGGTTATTGCCGATATCAGCGGCCGGCATGGGCCAACTATTTTTACCATTACAAGTGGCTGCAAGTCCATCAGCAGGAATGCCGACGGAGAATCCCTTTTCAACATAGGGTAAGAATGATCCGTAGGCAGTGTAGCCGGCTGCATCAACTTGGCCTGGAAGGGTTGGTGCAGAATAGATGCCTGGCTGGGTATCTGACCATGTGACAGGTGCAGCACCGCCGCGCTGTAAGGGTGTTGCTGCTGTGGTGGGAACATTAGAAGCGGAATTAAGAAGTTCTGCGGGTTCTGATGCATATGCACCACCTATAATCAGGGGGTTGGGGGGAGTTGAGTCCCCCCCGTGCTGCTTTCCGAGAGACATATAATGTTCAATAGAGGCCTGGGCGGATTTAGACTTCATGGGACGACCAAAGACTTTCTTCCATTCCTTAGCATACGATTCGGATGCGGCGCTCTTGGTAAGCTTCTTGCTATGAACTTGTGCTGCAAGCTTATGGGCAAAAGGCTCAATATGCTCAAAGGCACGCCGTAGTTCAGGAATACTTTTAATACCAGACTTTGATTTTGTTTTAGCCTTACGAGTCTTAGTTGCCATTACTATTATACTAGTATATTTATTTTTTTAATGTCTTCAATGCTTAAATGTTCTATGATAATTATATTTTTTTGGTTTGAATTTAGATTTGATTGTTGATCTACGTTTAAATTTTCTTTTAGGGGCTCTGCGTGTGCGGTGGCCCCCTAATCTAATATATGAACGCATTCTTTGCATAAATGGCATTGATAAAGATGGCACTACTTGTTGATTGGATTCCGTACGAACAATTTCTTCAGGGACTGAATTATCTGAGCAATTTATATTTAGTGCATTATCATATCCTCTAAATCTATTATATTTGCTATATGCACATTGGACAATTTTATTATTATTTATATTAGGTTTTTGTGTAATTGTTTCTATAAATAATTTTTCAAGTTTATCATATTCATTAATATTTGTTATTTGATTAATTTGAGCTGGCGAACATATTTCAGAAGGGTCTTTTGATACAGTATTACACCATTTTGTTCTCATATTTGCTGACTCAGGCAACTGACATTGTGCTGACATTTCAATATCCAAAATTTTATTATTTTCGTAATCTAATACATTCTTAAAAAATTTATCTATTTTATATTCAACCATATATAAATTCTTTAATGCTAGTATATCAGGGCTTTCAAGCATATAGTCTTCTTTATATAATTGATTCAGTAATTTTTCTAGTTTTTCAACTTTATTTTTAAGTTCCTTAACTTCATCAGAATTTTTTTGATTAATTAATCTTGGATCTCTAGAAATTATCTTTGTCTTTTTTATATTAATTATTTGTTTTTCACTATCTAGATGTTTTATCTGTCTACTATAATATTCCAACTTATCTTTCATTTGTTCCAAATTATAATTGTAAATTGCAAGTGATAGACTAGGATATCCTAGCTTAGCTTTTACAGATTCAAATCCACTATCAAAAATATATGATGAATATGATTTAATTGTAGATGTGATTGTATATTCGGGTTCTCTTCTTATATAATTTAATATTTTTTTTCCATTTTGTTTTATGAATTGTATTGTACCACTATGAAATACTTTTCCAATAAATTCCATTAAATAACTAATTGTATGTTTAGTAGTGCTAATTTCTGCAGCATTTAAAACTCTTTCTAAAATTATTCTAATTTCATTTTCTTTAGTTGATATCTCTCTAGCCATATCCTCTGCTAAAATCTGTAATGCACTTGTATAACGTACGTTTTTACGTCGCGACTGTTCTTGCATCAATATACCTGCACTTACATCACCTGTATTGCTATATAAAAATGATGTACCTTTAGCAGCATTATTATCCAAGAAAGTAAATCGGTTATTAATAACATTTTTAATATCAATATCAGTATAACACACATATTGTAGTATATATTTTTGTGGTTGTCTTTCAATTAAATATGGACTACTAAATGATCTTAAAACACGACCACACAATTGATCATAATCACCATATGTATCAGGCGGCTCCATAATTAAAATTGCTGGATTATAGGTTCCATTAATACCTTCTGTTAAATCAGGATGTAATAATATACAAATAGGATATTTTGTAAATTCCTCAATTGATATAAATCTTTCAATTATAGAATCTAGTTTATGAATTTGAGCATCAATATTATCTGTAGAGAAAAGATCGTTAATTTCTCTAATACATGCTTCTCTTAAATTTGATCCATCACGGCTAATTAATGGGTATGCATTATTAATACGTTTTTTAACGGCGTTGATATTATTATCCTCTGTATGTAATAATTCATATTTTAACCCATACATTGATAAAAATACTGCAAAATTATTCAGCCCCATAAATTCTGATATACTATAAACAAATGGTAAAAACCCATGAGTTGGATTTATATATGATAATGTATTACCCTCAAGAGGAAGTGGTATTTTATTTATTGTTTCAGATTGTTTATTGATTGATATAGATTGATTAATTTGATCAGGGCGATATACATAATGTGATTGTTGAACAATTCCTTTTTCATTATCAAAAATATACCCACATTTCATTAAAAATAGTTGAATTAGCATCAATTTAAATTTGGGACATGCAAATTCATGTTTATTGGGTAAAGTAGCTAAATCATCAAATAATTGTTTGTTTTCTTCATTACCTTCTAAATTATATTGTTGTAATTCATATTTATTAATTTGACTATTATATACTGCTTCATGAAAAATATATGCAATTGAAAAGTTACCTATTGATCGTAAAACTGGATTTCTAATATTATTTTTTTCAATATTTCTGACATCACTTAACTTAGCCCACCATTTATTTTCATTTTTTGCAATATTATGTACATCTGAATAAAATAAATTTTGATTTGTTGTATATTCACTGTAAAAATACCGAACATTTTCCTTTGGGAAGAAACTATTTGTTTTCTCTACTAGTAAATTATTACCATACTTTGTAAAAGCATTAAGACTTGTTTTATTATAACCAGGTAGCAAACATTTTGTATTTTGATTTGAGATAACTTTACCATTATATAATGAAAATGATATCGGTTTCATATCTTTTAAATAAAAACTTACATATTTTGCAATATCATTAAATACTTTAGAATAATCAAAAATATCATCATAATTAAACATTCTAGAAATAAATTTATACAATTTTGTTCCAAAATAATTTGGTCTTGATGCAATATATGTTTGATATAAATCTGTTCTCAATACCTGAGGTAGATAAGTTATTTCAGACATAATTTTTGTTGTATAAAAGATAGCTATTGGGTTAAGTAATATATAACGTGAAATTGATAATGCAGGACCAAGTAAGCCTTCCACTATCAGGTTTGTAAAATTTCCTACTGTTAATGATTCCTCATAATCAATTAGCATTTTTTCAATAGCTTTATGAATAATATCAATATATGATATTAATTTTGTGTGAGGTGCAATATTTGTCATCAAACGTATTAATTTTGTATTTATACCACCCCCTTTTTGATTTATATTTTTCTGATTAGTTGATTCACCTTCAATAATATCCATAAAGCCCTTAATTTTGGCTTTATCAGTTAAAGATGGCGAACCAAAATCAAATAATTCTGAAGATTCAACTATATTTGTTGTATGAGATACAATAGGTTTTGCAGGATTTATAATTATATCAGACGGAAATGGAGTTATAGTTTCTATTTTTTCAATACTCTCTAAAGTATTATATACATATGATAAAATGCCATAATCTGTGTTGCATTGTGGTAAATCATTATTTTTGAATGAATTAGTAAAATTATCTATTAATGATAACAGATCATCTGGTGTTCTAATTTGATTAAGATAAGATAATATTTCATTCTTAAATTTAATTGTATAGTTAATAAATTCTGGACTCATTATTATAGAATAATTAACAAGAATAAAAGTAAATAATTCATTCTCAGTAAATTTATTTTTAAATATACTAAATAATTTGATTGATTGTTCATTATATATTTGATCTAAATTTTCATTACTTTCATTTGCATTATTTCTTTGATAAATATCATTTGCTGAATGCTTATTCATTGCAATATTATAGGCATTTTTAATTTTAATAAAATTTTGACTAGTATTTGATCTTGTCTTATTTGTATGGGTTTCTAATGCCAATTTTCTATATGCTTTTTTAATATTTACATCTGTTGCAGTATTATCTAACCCAAGAATTTCAAGAGCATTTGTTCTTCTATTGCCACCTTGTTGTCCAATTCTAAATGTATTAGGATAGCTATTATGAGAATGATAGTTTGTAGAAAATGGAGCTCTACTAATTTCATTGAAAGTGGCATTACTATAAGTTGGTATTAATTGTAGATTTTCATTTAAATAATAGTTTGTATTAAATGAATCTCTAGTAATTTCATTGTAAGAGACATTAGTAGTGGAACTAGTCTCTTGAGATGTCTGTGTTTGATTTGGATTAAACTTCCAATTTGTTTTAGCAATCATAGGATCTTCCAAATTTCTATAATTAACTTCTATTGCCTTAATTGAAGTATTATATAATTCATTTATTTCTTTTAGTTGAGATTTAAATTTTGAAAAGTATGATAAAGGTAAATGCCTAAAACCTAAATCTTTATATATTTGTTTAGCAACTTGTATAACATTAGATATTCCACTAGATATTACTGATCCAGCCGGTGATGGATCAAGCCAATTTAAAAGAATACACGAATATAAAATAAACTGTAAAAATTTATTATTATTATTTTCATTAATTCTATAATATTGTAAAGTATCGCTCACACTAACATTATTATTATTATTAATTTGCTCTAATATTACTTTAAACTTCAATATATCATCAAATGCAATATTATAAGGTGTTCCTGTCATAAAAATAGTTTTTAATGGACTTTTTGGAAACTCGGGTGTTGTTATGAACGGATTTCTAGAAATAAATAAATCTAAATATGTTTCTGATTCAAATGGTCTTAATAAACGATGAACCTCATCAAAAATAATTACTGAATCATCAATTGTATTTTTAAGATTTTCAAACATTCCCTTTTTTTTTGTATATTCTGCCTTCTTATTATCAAATAATCTATAAAAATCACCATATCTAAATTCGTAAAAATGAATTATTCTTCCATATAGTTTAGCATTAAAATATGATCGTGATGTATTAATAGTATTTCCAACTGCTGTTGGTCCTAATATATTTGAAATATCACTCACAAGTAATTCATCGTTTTCATTTTTTATTTTTTGTAAATCTGTATGAAAATTACTAAAAATGCCTCCTGGGCACACAATTATAATATTATTATTAGCTTGATTTTGTTTAATTGTATTTAAAGCAATTACAAGTGATGTTAATGTTTTACCACTTCCGACTTCATGTAGTAAAAGCACACCCTTATTATTACAATATTGTGTAAATCTATGCACTGCAATATCTTGCCGTGGCATAAGCGACCAGCTAGGTACTGGTGTACATGAAGTTGTGGATGATGATATAATATTAGAATGTCTAGTTGATAAATTCGTACTTGTAGTATTAGGAACATTAGGCAAGCTTTCACGCAATCGTGAAAAATTGTTTAAACCTGTGCCAGCCCCAATTGTAGAACTCATTAATATCTAAAATTTATAATATTTTTTTTTTATTATAAATTTTAGTTACATATATATATTTTTATTTTATCTAAGGCAATTTATTAGCTAAATATGTATTATTACGACGATTATTACCATTACCAAAACGGAGTCCATTGTTTATTCCACGATTCACATTATTCACAGTTTCATTAACAAAATTAGTAGTATTATTAACAGCTGCAGCTGCAGTATTATTAACTGCATTTACAGCAGTATTTACAGCTGCTTCCATAGTATCAGTGATCTGTGATATATTGGGCATTGCCGGCACAGGAACTCCAGATCCGAAGAATGATAATATGTAACCAAGAATGAAGAATAATGCAACTCCTAATACTAATGCCGGGGCAAGAAGTCCATAACCTGCACTTTTGTACCATGATGCAAGTCTATATTCATCCTTGAACATCTTGTAGTGGTGATAAGTTCCAAAAATAAGAAGGACAATTGAAAGAACTGTTAAAACAAGTGGTCCAAACCGAGGAAGGACTGTAAAAACCACAACTGCTGACAGAATTATAATTAAAAATGATGGCAAAAAAATCTCCATTACTCTATTTCCTTACAATTATTAAATCTTATCAATTAAATCAACGTGGGTCAAAAGATGCTTGCGGCAACAATATCTTTTCATACCCAGTTCATTTAATGCCTGACCCTCCGCAGTTACCGGAAGAGTGGTTGTATCAAGATATAGAATACCCTTCTGACCACCTTCACGATTGCGATATTCATTCACCTTGCGCTGATAATAACGCCACTTATCAGCCAACATATTTCCACATGTAAAACAACGGATCGGAATAATCATCTTCTGATTACAAATACTATAAGATGATTGTTGTCAATTTTTAGGTGTTCTGGCTACGGCTTCAGGTGTTACAACTGCGTTTGGCTATAATGAATAACAATCCGGCTTACAAGGAGAAAATGACTAGTGTTTTATTCGGTAGCGGTCTCAATTATCAGCGCAACAACCCCCTTCAGAGTGAAATCCGTGGTCTCCGTCGTGAACTTGAGGAGATCCGTGGTCTCATTACTGATCTCAATCTTCGCCTAAGCAATTCTGAGATTGCTGAACTCCCTGAGGAGCAGACTGTTGCCTTCAAGGCTGCACGTGCTGCTGAGGCCGCCGCACAGGCTGCAGCAATGGCCGCAGGTGGATCTTTCGCTTCTAGAAATCAGCTTGGTGCTGCTGGGCGACGTTAAGACTTAGCTTCACCAAAAGCCAACAATAAAAATAAGTTTAACTAAATCATTAAAATGATAATATTAAACTTATAATTCCTTTCGCATCTTTCTAATGGTTGCTTCAGGGACATCAAGGCCTTCTTCGTGCTTCAGTCTGAAGACAATTAATTTAATCGCCAACTTCGGATATTTTAGTAACATGCTTCTTATTTTTGCAACTTCTTCTTCACTATACTGACCAGCCTTGATCTTTTTTGGATTAGTGCCAGCTTCTGCGACTTCAGCAGCAACAACAAGTCTCTCCAATCCCTCTGATGTTTCCGTTAAAGTAACAGAGGCAACTGAGCTCTCTTCGGCTGCATGATGTTTATCGTGACATGCTTCGCATAAAACCATCAGATTTGATGCATGATTTGATCCACCTGCAGCACGTGGTACAATATGATGTGCTTCCAATTCGCGAACTGTGGGGCAGCCACAAAGCTCACATGCGCGTCGCACTACAGAAGAATTCCATGAAGATCTTGGTGCATCTTCATCTGCAGCAGTTCCAAGAAGACGACGGCGGATCTTATGGGCTTTGTCCAAAAAAGCAACAGGAACATCCATTGCTCGTGCAACTTCAAGACCATATAGCGAAGATCCAGAACCAGGTTCCAAGTTTCTATGATAAATTAATTTCCCAGTGTAGGGATCAGTTGCGACCTTGAGATGCCAGATCTTCAGGCCAATTGATTCAGGCGGCGGCAAAACCCCTGTAAGACCATGAAGATGTGTTGCAAAAATATAGGACGCGCCTGCTTCTGAGAACCACTCAATACCCGCAGCCACAAGTGCCGTCGCTGAATCAGATTCTGTACCAGAACAGAGTTCATCTCCCAGAATCAATGTCTTTTTATTGGCCGCGCGCAAAATATCTCGCATCTCAGACATCTCTACTGCAAATGATGAGAGACCTGCCCATAAATTATCCTGATTCAAGATCCGAGTAAATAATGATCTATATGGTACTAATTCAAATGCCGTAGCTGGAACATAACAACCGGCCTGGGCCAAATGCACCGCAATTCCAAGAGATTTCATTAATGAAGATTTACCTGAAGCATTCATACCATAAACGAGCCATCCATTTGCCGGTGCACCAGCGCCTAAATGTACATTATGACTCACATATTTTGTTTTATGAAGAAGACCTTCAATGAGAGGATGACGAAGTCCCTCTGCACGCACTCCACTTTGCACAGGATTACTAGAAATCCGTGGCCGACACCAGTTCCGCTCAGCAGCCTCTTTTGCCAGTCCAAGACTACAATCAATTGCAACAATTTCATTTTCTAAGCGACAGCTGTCGCTGCCTATGGCCGCACAAAACTCTGCACACACATCTGGAAGTGCCAAGCTGACCTGTACTTGAAGGCGCTGCCTCAAGGATAAAATACGTGCATTCAATTGATCCAAGTATTCTGATTCAATAATTCCACAACTTGCCTTCAAACTAATAGAAAATTTCCTCTGATCCTCAGGCAGCTCCTCAAGTGTCTTTAAGCCCGCGCCAGTTGTTTTAGCCCCTCCTAGGACTCCTAGAGCGGTACGAGTTCCTGTGATTTTATATGGAACTTTCTCTCCATCTTCCTTTCTAATTCCTGTCTCGGAAGATGCTAAGCGCCGAAGAATACGAAGAAAATTATCTAGAGATTCTTCTTCAGAAGCTAATTGTTGTTCTAAGGCTGCAATCTTTGGATGAAGAGCAACAGGAAGAAAACTTCTATTCTCTGAAGGATTTGATGCACGCTCTACATCAAATAGACGGCAAAGTGGTTCTAAGAACTTGGCCGAGAGCCCAAGGTTGCGATCCAAGCAACGGAAGATTGCATCAGCTCCTGTATAAGAACTATGAAGAGCAACAATCTCTGCTTCACGTACTTCAGCACACAACATCTTTCTGTGAAGCCGAGGAATATCATAAATTACCCGCAGTGAGGCCACAAGACTCTTCTTCTGTTCTTCAGGGAGAGCCATCATTACATCAATTTCTTTTAGCCGCGCCTCTATCTCTTCTGATTGAGCTGAAGGCATTAGAAGACGATTCTTCAATGCTCTCTTTCCAAAAGGTGTGATTGCTGTGTTTTTAAATAGATCTAGGACGCCTTGTTGACCTTGAGGGGCCAATATCTGAAGTTGCGAAAGTGCATGATTACCCATTAGAAGAAGATTATCAGGAGTCCATGAAATAGTTTGTTGTAATTGTTCAAAGGAAGTTGGTTGGTAGTCTTCCACGAAGCGAAGAAGAGCACATAGAGCTCGTTCTTTTTTCTCATCATCTAGACTTAGATATTGTCTCAATGGCAACATTGTCTTTGGATCAAATAGACGGCGTAAATATTGTTCGCGCGCTTCTGGAAGTTCAAAGTTTCCTTGATCAGATGCCCACCGAACATGCATTACATTATTTGAACGCCCATAGTCAAATTGTTTGCGAAGAATCTCTTCTGAAGGCACAGAGCGACTATCTGCTGATCGCCAAAAAACAAGAAGCTCACGCGGAGCAAATACTGATAGGAAATGAAGAAGCTCATCGGAAGAATATGCTTCTGCTGTTCCTCGCATTTGTCCTGAGGTTGTGTAGGTTGATCCTGTACTTAGATCAAAGGTTGCTGCTCCGAAAGATGGAGCTTGTGCGCCAGCACATGGAACAATCCATAGTGCTGCCACAATGGGTGCATCAGAACCAGATAATGCTTCAATATGTGTTGCAGGTGTCAAAATCCGTGCCACCTTTCGCTCAGATACTTTTCCACTACGATCCTTGTATTGATTAACAACAATTACTGTCCAACCTGCCGCTGTTAGCTTTCCAGCCCATTTATGCAGCACATAATCAGGGAAACCGGCAAATAATACATCATAATGAACGGGAGTTTTATTCTCTCTAAAAATTATTTTATTAATATCCATTTTGGAGCCATCCCAGCGCGGAGTTCCATCCATATTTATAATGGGCCCCTGAGACTTCTTAATTGTTAGCTGAATGCCGAGGAAATCAACAATTTCTTTGACATTCATCTTTGCCTCACCAGTGCGAGGATCTTGTAAATCATAGAATTCATAGAATGATCCTACCTGCAAAAAAACAGAAGTCTTGGACCCATACTGGGTCGTATACTGATCCCAAATATCTTTGTAGATTTTTTCCATTTTGGTCGCAATCGCTATTAATAAATTTAGCCAAAGCTTTATATTGTGCTGTGGCTTAACAAACAATCAGGTATGAAAGACGCACTTAAGTCCATATTGGCGGATAAATTTTTCTAGTTTAACCTGGCATTGCTCGCATGGCTTTGATATCAACCAATCATTTTCATGATGATTGTAGCGCAAAACGACCATTGTCATATTTTTAAGGGCGCGCAAATCACCTAGCTTCTTTACTACTGCAATCTCTGCGTGAATTGTTTGATTACTGTATCCACAACCCTTCCTCCGTGATCCTACCTTATTTGCCTCCATTTTGACGACCTTTTTACCCTTCATCAAAATTGCAAGATGATGTGATGTATTTTTTGTCTTCCTCTTATCCCTGAAAGTAGGAATTAAGTAATTAAACATGTCCTTAGTAAGCACCATGTTTATTCATACCTATAGTTATAGGAAAAAACCATTTCATTTTTTTATTCAGTTCCCATTGGAACGAACCCAGGACGGCTGAACATAGCATCAGTCATAGATTGAATAATATCCCGTTTTAGAGTCGCCTGTGCATTTGCATTACCAACATGCCCTAGACGCACACACATTCCTGCATCACGACTGAATTCACAACCCTTTGTCTTATTGCAATCTGTCTCATTTAAATCAGGACATACATCGGGTATCGCAGAGGTTAAAATATGTGTTTCTCCTTTTGCTGGCGCATAATCAAATTCTGAAGTAAACCCTTGAATTATACGCTTCTGGCCAAATGCAACTGCAACATAGAATAATACAAGTATTAATAAACCTACAAGAGCAACAATGCTATTCATTCTACTTAGAGATGTAGATTAAAGGGTCTTCTTGCCAACAATAATTGAATCTGCATAGATCTGACGTAAAATAGATTCAGGTGCTTTACTTGATGCTTTAATTAACTTTTTCTCAATGAGGATCTTTTTGAGCTTATCAATAGGTATTTGTTTGGCATGTTTAACGGCTTTATGACTACGTTTCATCTTATTACGTACATGGCGTATAGTAACTTTACGAACTTTTTTAGCCCCCCCTGTAATAACAGGGCCGGAATTGGTCAGAGTCTTAGTAGGATTTATCTCTTGCTGGACACCACCTGTTGTTCGTTTCTTTAAAAGCACTTTTGATGTACGATTTTTGCGCTTAAGAACAACTTTTGTTCCACCAATATGCACTTGAGGCCCTGGAGGGATATTTGAAGGCGCAGCAGCTCCTGCAACTGCAGCCACAGGAGCAGATCCACCTTTCTGCTCAGGTTGTGCCTGAGCTTGCTGCATTATTGCTTTTGCATCAGGTGTATCAGGGATTTTAGTGATATTTATTAGTGGGACTCCTATTGATCCAACAGGCGCAGGTTGCTCACCACCAAGTTGTTTTCTGGTCTTTCTTCCTTTACGATTAACTGATGCTGTCGCCACAGCCGGCATATCCTCTGGAACTTCACTTAAACTAAGAGGCATTTCCTTTGTAATCTTAATCGTACGAATATTATCACCCATTACTAATATACCTAAAGATAAATCTATATATCTTTATAAGACTAAACACTCTTCCCAAAAATTGAATAAAAATATGGCGACACAAGGGAGTAGCTCAATGTTGCCATCTTATAGACATATTTTAACAACTTATTTTGCTCAGAATAATGGGCGTCAAATTATCAGTAATCAAATAGAGTCTTTTAACCAATTTATTGAAAAAGATATTCCTGAAATTATTCATATGGTGAATCCTATTACCGTCCGTGCATCACCTGATACACCTATGGCAGGTCAACGTTCAGCATTGGCATCAGCAATTGGTGTTAGTACTAGTGCTGCTAATGCACTCATGGGATCTAAAAGTATGGAGGCTGATGTAGATGAAGATGATGAAGAGGAGATTCCTACTCCTGTTATAACAACAACAAATCATAATGCTGCTAAAACAACAAATGAATATGAAATTAGTCTAGAATTTGAGCGTATTACTATGAGAAAACCGACGATCTTTGAGAATAATGGTGCTATTCAGCCAATGCTCCCAAATGATGCTCGTCTTCGTAATTTGACATATGCTGCGCCATTGAATGTAGATGTAAAAGTAACAACGACTTTCATTGATCATGGATCTAATGGTGTTAGACAAACACGAACACGTCTATTCCCTAATGTACATTTGGGTAAGGTTCCAGTAATGGTTGGCAGCAAGTTTTGCTTGCTGTCTGATCAGCCAAATATTCATCCATCTGAAATTGGTGAATGTGCTGAGGATCTTGGAGGATATTTTATTATTCAGGGTGGTGAGCGCGCAATTATTAGTCAGGAGCGTATGTCAGAGAATCGTCCATTTGTTTTCCGTAACAATCGTAATACTGTTCGTGATATGGAGGTTGTGGAAATCAAATGTATTGGTCCTGATAATGATCAGGTTCCTAAATCTAATGCAGTACGTATTGTATATCATCCCAAGAATCCGCAGCTTCTACTGCTTCGTGCAAATGTGCCGCGAGTGAAGACTGAGATTCCTCTCTTTATTCTGTTCCGCGCACTTGGTGTTGAGGCAGATAAAGATATTTGTGATCTTATTTTGGGACCTCAGGGTGACCCGACTTTTAATGGTGTATTAACAGAGTCAATTGAAGAGGCGGCTGAGGTGAAGACACAGGCTGATGCATATGCTTGGCTCTCTCATCATTTCATTACATGGTCTGTTCGTAATCAGCGTAATGTTGCAATCCATGAGATTCTTGCAGAAGAACTTTTCCCTCATGTGGGTGGTACAGACAAGGACTATGATAAAGCCTGTTATTTGGCCCATATGACCCGCAAGGTTCTATGGGTTGCATGGAATCGCCTACCAATTGATGATCGTGATGCATATCCGAATAAGCGTATTGATATTCCTGGTTTCTTGCTTGCGGATTTGTTCCGTAAGACATTTACTAGTCGTATGATTAAGGATATCCGCGCCTCTTTGGGAAAAGAGATTCATGCAGGTTCTTGGCGTGCTAATAATAATTTTGAGGAGATTGTAAATATTAATAATATTCAAAAAATTATTAAATCAACTATTTTGGATGTTAATCTCAAGTCTTCAATGGCCACGGGTAACTTTGGTTCATTGAAGGCTGGTGGTGCAGCAAAAATTGGTGTCAGCCAAGTTCTCAATCGTCTCAATTATATGTCTGCGATCTCGCATTTGCGTCGTATCTCTACGCCTATTGAAAAGACTGGGAAACTGATTGCTCCTCGTAAGTTGCATGCAACTCAGCACAGTGTTGTCTGTCCATGTGAAACTCCAGAAGGGAGTACTGTAGGTGTAGTGAAGAATTTCAGCTCCACTTCCTTTGTTTCAATCTATTCATCTGCTGGTATTGTACGTGACTTCTTGGCCACTCTAGGGACTTTGAGGGCTCTACGTGATTCAACTGTCGCTGAGAAACAGACGGAAACACGAGTATTCTTGAATGGTGCATGGATTGGTACTTTGAAAGCGGCAGATTGCCCTTCTACTGTTAATCATCTTCGGTATGCTAAACGCGCTGGAATTATACATCGTTATACTGGTATTGTTTGGAAAATTGCATATAAGGAGCTCTGGATTTCCACTGAGGCTGGTCGTGCAATGCGCCCAATTTATTATGCTCCTGCGCTGCGTGATATTGCCTCAGACACCACAGGTTTTATGCGTAAGCAGATTCAGGAAATTAATGATTGGAATGTTCTACTTGAATGGGAGAGTTCAAATCATAATCATCTAATTGAATATGTTGATGCAGGTGAAACAGAAGGAACATATATTGCTATGGATGTAGAAGCAGCTATTGCTGCAGATTCAACACATACACATGCAGAGATTCATCCATCAACTGCTCTGGGTGCATTGGCCTCTAATATTCCTTTCCCTGATCATAATCAGAGTCCTCGTAATGCTTACCAGAGTTCAATGGGTAAACAGGCTATGGGTATGTATGCACTCAATTACAGAGAGCGTTTTGATGCAATGGCCCATGTTCTTTGTTACAATGAAGTTCCGCTTGTTAGTCCGTTTATGAGTCGTGTATATGGAGCACAGAGTCTGCCTGCAGGTAAAAATATTGTGGTTGCAATTATGACATATACAGGTTACAATCAGGAAGACAGTAATATGATGAATCGTGCAGCACTAGATCGTGGTCTATTCCGTTCAATCTTCTATCGTACTTATAAGGATGAGGAGCGAAAGAATCAGTCTTCTGGTGAAGAGGAGCGATTCTGTCGTCCTGATCCGACTTATACAAAGCAATTGAAGCATGCAAATTATGAGAAACTCGGTGAAGATGGATTTGTTCCTGAAAATCAATATGTTGATCCTAATGATGTTCTGATTGGTAAAGTGGTTCCCTTACGTGTACCTACTGGAACTGTTGTTCCTACAGGTGCAAAGCGGTTCCGTGATGTCAGTCGTATGCCTCGTAACAATGAGGTCGGTTATGTTGATAAGATTTATCGTAATCGTAATGGTGAAGGTTATTCCTTCGTGAAAATCCGCACACGTCAAGATCGTGTACCAGAAATTGGTGATAAATTCTCGTCTCGTCATGGTCAGAAAGGTACTATGGGTATGATTATTAATCCTGAAGATATGCCTGTCACTGCATCAGGTATGGTGCCAGATATGATCATTAATCCACATGCAATTCCTTCACGTATGACGATTGCACAGCTTATGGAAACATTGCTCGGCAAAGCATGTTGTATGGCGGGTGGTCTTGGAGATGGAACACCGTTCAATAAGGTTACAGTGGAATCTATTGGAAAGATCCTAAAGGATGAATATGGTCTTGAGCCACATGGAAATGAAATTCTATATAATGGATTTACTGGGCGTATGATGGAAACTGCAATCTTTGTTGGTCCTTGTTATTATCAGCGTCTGCGTCACTGCTCTGCAGATAAGTTGCACAGCCGCGCATCTGGTCCTCTTGTTATGTTGACTCGTCAGCCAGCTGAAGGTCGTGCTCGTGATGGCGGTCTCCGTTTCGGAGAAATGGAGCGTGATTGTGTGGCGGCACACGGTATTACGGAATTTACGAAGGAGCGTTTCATGGAATGCTCTGATGCTTTCCCTTGTCATGTCTGTCGCGAATGTGGTCTTATTGCAATTACAAATCCTGTTGCAGGAATCTGGGATTGCCGTGCATGTGGTAATACAACGAACTTCTCTGCTGTGCAGATTCCTTATGCGACTAAGCTACTTATTCAAGAGCTGGAAACAATGTCTATTGCTCCTCGCTTGCTTACACAAGGTAAATTGATTGTTGGCGGAAAGAAGAATACTATTATCCCGCCTTCATCAAATTAATTAAATTCTTCAAAAACAATTGTTTCAATAGGATAATATAAATTGCGATAAATCCGCAATTCTTGTTTTCCAATTTCATGAATATGTGTTGATCCTTCACCTACCGGTTTTAGGTGAAGAACATACACATCATCAAAAACAAAATTTGGTATTTTTTTGCCAAGATGAAATGATGCAGACAATATACTCCAAACTGATTCAAGACCCCAACCTACACGATAAGTTGGAAACATAAATAGTGAACGAATAAAAATATTTTCCCAGGCCCATGAACTAAATCCAGGCATCATAGATTCTGGATGACTAATTCTACGATATTTTGTATCAGACTTAGTTAATATATGTCTCCATGATGCCCATGTCTTTGTTTCATCAAATCTATCTGGAAATAGTTTATTACCAATTGATGGACTAAAAATCTCTGCCCCCCTCTCTTCAGCCAATTCAAATAATCTGCAAGTAGAAGCATTTGAAATTTCAAGATCAGAATCAGGAAACCAAATATATTTATACTGTAAATATCTTTCTTTATTATTAATAAAATCAGGTAATAATATTTTCACAGCTAATTCGTATTTATAACCTTTACATTTTGCAAAATAATTTGAAATACTTTTATATTTATTTTCTATGTGTGGATTATCACCATAATAAATTATAAAAAGATGCCAAGAACAATTTTCTCCATGTGATGACCATTGATTAAGAAGACTAGATGTATCATCCCCTGCACAACATATAATTAGATTTTTTGACATTTCTTATATATTATTTAAAAATGTACTTTATATTATATAATATAAATAAAAATTTGATTATACTATTTAAAATAAGCATAGAGTAATAATAGAATGATTACAGGTATTTTAACAACTAAGAATTATAAGCAGTTTGCTATTAGGGATTCTGCATATAATGTGTTGGCTAAGTTTGAGGGAGCTAAGAAGGCAAATCCTGCTCTTCATGGTGATCATGTGACACTTGGTCCAGATGGCCGACTCACAGTTGAGCGCCGTGCTGAGCATCCGATGCTAGCTGGCCTACTTCATATGAAGTCAAATACTATTTATGGGCTAACATCTCATGGAGTCCCAATTTATTTATTCTATCCTTTTGATAGTCGTTATCCACCATTTCGTGTTGGATCAAAGGCTGATAAGAGTCAAAACCGGCTTGCGCTGATCCGTGTCGCGGATTTTAGCGCAGCTGATACATTTCCACGGGGAAATCTAGAACGGATCTTAGGACCGGCTGGTGATCTTGAAGTTGAGAAACAGGCACTTGCATTTACTGCAAGTCCTTTTATTAAAAAAATTAGCCCGAAGGCATATGTTGCTTCGCCTGAACAGCGCCAACATATATGCGAATCATATACAACAGTGAATATTGATCCTGAAGGCTGTAAAGATATTGATGATGTAATTAGTCTAAGAGCCAACAATGATGGTTCATGGAGCTGCATTATTAGTATTGCAGATGTAGATAATGCTGTGCCTGCAGGATCCGAAATGGATCTATATGCACAAAAGACATTACAAACAGTATATAATATGGGAAGAGCTGAAAGACCCATGTTGCCTGAAGTATTATCTGAAGGTATTTGCTCCTTAATTCCTGGTAGTCCGCGACCTACAATTGGTCTGAAGTTCAAATATGTCCCCAAGAACGATGAAGGTTGCAGAATTGTTGATTGTCAATTTAATAAATATTATTTGACAAACCAGAAGAGTTATAGTTATGAAGAAATTATTGGAGCCACTGACTTTCCTGTCACAGCTTTGAAAGAGATTGTTGCAGAGCTTTGTGGAGGCCAAACAGAAGATTCCCATGAATGGGTCGCACAGCTAATGATATTTTATAATCTGAAGGCTGCTGAGATCCTCGGATCTTCTGGTATTTATAGAGCCCATGATGGGCCTAATTTAGAGCGTCTGTCACAGTTGAAGACTTTTATGAGTGAAACTGATGCACAGATGCTATCAAATTCTGCAGCCAAATATATCTTGGGATCTGCAGAAGGTGATAAAACACATTTCGGATTTGGTGGACGCCTATATGCGCATGCAACCAGTCCTATTAGAAGATATGCTGATTTGTATAATCAGCGACTAATTAAGGCTTTTATTGATAATGTTGTAACTGCAGCTGCAGTTGAAGTCCATGAATTAGTATATAAATTAAATGAAGCTAATAAGGTGGCACGTAATTTTGATAGTACCTGTCGCTTTATAGATGGCCTTACGACCACAGAGTCACAAGATGCGATTGTCGTCGGCATTCAAGCCGACTCTATAAAAATCTATGTAGTTCCTTGGAAAATGACATTCAAGATGAATAGACTGGATGGTGAATATGAATTAGGATCAAAGATTAAAGTAAATTATCATTTTGATGCATCAAAAGTAAGCTGGAAATCTAGAATGGTATTTCAGCAAACAATCTAAGAAATTAAAAATAATATATATTAAATGTCAATAGACTGGTATTATGTCTGGAGTCCAAAATATGAGATTTTTCATCAAATCTTATATTCTGAGCTTGTAAAATGTCCGCATTTTCGCGTAAAACCTATTTTTAAAGATCAAGAGGCTTTTGCAAATACATATAAAAAATCTAATCATTTTTTGAGTGGAAATACCGTTAAAGAAGAGGTTTTATTAGAAATTATGGAATCAATGGCTGAAAATGAATATTTTATTTTTTCTGATGTGGATATGATTGTTCGTGATCCAATTAAATTGTATGAATTAATTGAACGCTCCAAAACACATGATTTAGTTTTTAGTCGTGAAGCAGGTGATAGATTATTTTATAATGTAGGTTTTGGATTAATTAAAAATACAAAAAAAAATATGGAACTTTTCAAAAAAACTATAGATGGTATCAATAATTCAGATAAACCAGATGGAGATTGGATTAATAAATTTATTAAAGAAATGGATATACCTGCTACTGGTTTTCCCATACCAGAGGTATGTCAGTCAAATATGGGTAATAATCTTCATAAATGCTATATTTTTCAGATTTTATGTGGAAATAGCACATATATTAATAATATGGTAGAAAAATTAATATCATTATCATATTATTATAATTTAATAGATTATATTGAACTTGTTGAGCCAATCGTTTGGAATAATTTAATTTTATATTTTAAAAGGCGCGAACCATATTCATTAGTTGCGTCTTTTCCTATGCGTCTTGCGCCGGCGTCTGCGTTGTGATTTTTTATAGGTACAATTACGACGGCCGCCTCCTTTTGCATCTGGATTAGATCCAATTACAACCATATTTTCAGTTGAATAAGTTGAATTACCACTATTTGAACGACTTAGACTAGTACTAGCACTAGGGCTAATACCAGGACTAACACCAGCATCACCACCTGTTGGCATTGCCTCAAATCCAGCACCTCCTATTGGCATTGCCCTAAATTCAGCCGCAATATTGTCCATTTCTTCAGATTCTAATTTGCGAATTTTATTGAGAAGTTGTTTTTTACCAATTCTACTCATTCTCATTGCAACTGAGCGTACAATATTTTCAGGTTTAATTTGCACATCAGCCTCTAATTTAGCTAAACGTGCCCGACCTGGTGCTGTTTTTATATAATTTAGACGCTCCTGGATCTGTGTATTTGATGGAAATCCCTGACGTTTATAGGGACCTGCCATAAATTCATATCCATCTCTTACATTATTAAAAAAAGCGGCTTTTTTATAAGTCTCATCAGTTGGTCTCAGCATTGAAGATGTAACATCATTATATAATTCATTCATGTAATTCTTCTGTTTTTTTATGCTATTTCTAGCCTTATTTAATTTGCTTTTAAATAAATTAGGTTTAACAATTTGCATAGTACCGGCTGGTTTAGCCGATTTACCTTTAGGAAAAAATAATTCCATTTCTACTATAATAGTATAAAAACAAAAATCATATAATTTATAAGGACATGGATCTATTTTTTCAGCCAGAATATTGTTATAATTATTATGAAGCGGGTATTGCACGTGGTTGTATAGTGGGATCATTTATTTCCATGTTTGTATGGTGCTGTATTTTAGGGCATAAGGGCTAAGCGCCGTACGCACTAAAAATATGGTCCTGTGACCTTTTTTACTTTTATTATAATTATTAAATCAATTTACAATCTCAAATAAAGCGAATCCGGAATTGCAATACCATGGACCACATCAAGGTCCTTAATTTTCTCCAACATGCCAACATCATTATTAAATTCGGCAATAGTCTGTAGTTCTTCCATGAGGTTCTTCAGTTTCATGACAGTCTTCGTCAAATTACCCTCAAATAGATTATACTCACTACAGATTTCAGCTGGCGGCCGTCCATGCAGCCAGTCATATGCAATGCCTACATGCTCAGTGGAAATACGCCAATTAGACGAGTCTCCATCACTCATAGTATCGCGAATATGGATCAGTGCATTCATGACAGGTTGGATCTCATCACAGACAGGTTCCAGTGTATCATGTTCAATTGATCTCTCACAAATAAATGCCGCCAAAGCGGCGATTAGCGCAGGCGCGCTTAGTGACGCCAGAGCTCCAGACAAATAGAGCTCAGTCATCAAGATAGGATGTCCTTCATTAATTTCTGTAGCCATTGTACCCTTACGTGTTAGGGCCTTGGCTTCATCCAAATACCCATTGACCTGCAAATACTTCACTTGCGGTTCAATGAGTGCATCAAAGTCAGTGCATGTTTGTACTGACCGTTCATATTGTTTCATGTAGCGATCCGCTTCGGCCTTCAGTTTCTTGTACTTCGGCCATAGCTGGATTGCATTGTTCCATTTGGAACCCATGTGTTTATTGTTCCAATGATCTAGAGAACGCTGGGCCTCTTTACGGGCCGCATTGACTGAGGTCTTAATTTTAACCTCCAGTTGATCACGTTCTTCCAGATCTTTGATTACTTCTTCAAGATTGAGGGCGACAACAGCATCTTGTGCTGCATCAGCCTCCTTCTTCGTTTGTTCCAGTTCTTCAAGTGATTGCTGATACCAATAGGAATCTGCAATAATTTGACGCCATTTCTCATCACTTGCGTGGAATGCTTTCAGAATAAATGGATAGGAAAATTTGATCCGTGAATAGAGTCCTGGTAGTCCACCGCCCATAATATTCTGCATCTCTTGTGGATGAACAGGACCATGGGCTGGCAAATAGATTACATTACCTCGGACATCTTTCCCTCGGCGACCTGCACGACCGGCCATCTGAATATATTCATCTGGACGGACGACTCTGAGACCCGAATTGTCGTGTTTGCGAAGTTCCGTGAAGACGACGGTGCGTGTCGGCATGTTAATACCAACAGCAAATGTCTCCGTACAGAACAGTACTCGGATTAGACCTTTTGCGAAGAGGATTTCAACGATTTCTTTGAGAAGAGGATGGAGCCCACTATGATGGTAGGCAATACCCTTCTTAAGAAGATCAGTGATTGTATAATATTGCGAAACAGATTGTAGTGTTTCTTTGTGATTGCGCAGATGATAATCAATAATATGAGTGACTTGAGCCGCATCCGAAGAATCTAGCAAGCTAGATTCTAGGGCGGCGGCAAATTTCTCACAATTATCACGGTTGAATACGAAGAAGAGGGCCGGCAACATCTCCTTATCCTTCAGTGAATTGACGGTCACATTGAGTTGATGGATATATGATGTTTGATGGAATTTACCTTCGGCGGCAGGGAGTGCATGGAGCGCGGCTTCACCGGCGGCCAAAGCAGCGGCTTTCGCGGCTTTATTGGCGGCGGCATGAGCTTTCGCGGCCTCCTTGAACTCTCGCTCTTTCTTGTAGTCAGCGTGTTTCTTATTTGACCAGCGGCGATAGGCAGCGGCGTCATAGACTTCGCGGCCATCGGTGCCAGTAGCGCAGATCTCGGTTAGTTCCAGGTGGCCATCTGCAGCGACGGCTGCACAATAATGGGTCAGAGGAATGACACGATGTGTTGTTGCAATATGTACAATCGGTCGTTGGCGCACCTTACCAACCCAGGCAGCGAACTGCTCTGAGCGGTCAATAGTGGCCGACAACATAATGATCTTTACGTCTTTCGGGAGATTAACAATAGTCTCCTCCCATACATTACCTCTATCGGGATCATTGATATAATGGCATTCATCAAAGATGACTGCATCAAGACCGTCTAGCGAAATACTTGCAGTTAGGCCCAGACTTTCAGTGTCTGTGCCCTTCTTGTACAATAGGTTACTCAGAATCTCAGTGGTCATAATGACAATCTGCGCATCAGGCATAAACTTGATATCGCCGGTCATAATACCAACAGAGGCTTCTGGGAATACTTTTTTTAGATCATAAAACTTCTGATTGCTCAGAGTCTTAATAGGCGTAGTGTAGAACACACGGCGACCTGCACCGAGTGATTCGCGAATCTGCGCCTCTCCTACCAGTGTCTTACCTGAACCAGTCTTTGCCGTTACTAGAACATTGTGACCACGGCGAATAGCCATGATTGAATGCTGCTGGAACGGATCAAGAGTGAATGGATAAGTGGCTGCTAACTCTGATGGAAAATCGGAGCAGGCAGTCCCTGGCTTAATTACTGTAAGATAAGTTTCTGTGGCGGCTGTTGCTGCTGACATTTTACTTAAACTTTCAATGATATTTATATTAAATTAATAACAATATCAATTTTTTACTTAGTATAAACTAATGAAAAAATTGATTTAATTATTGCATTGATAGCTAAGTTATACGGTATTCACTAAATATTTTCAAGAATGGCGACAGACTGTGCAGTTTGTTACGGATCATTCACTGATCTTGACCCTGCAACTACAGGCGAGCCCTGTAATTGCTCTGGTACCATTAAATATCATCCATTTTGCTACGAAGATATGTGTAGCAAACTGGCAAAATGCCCTGTATGTAAGGCCACAATTAACAAAACCAAAATCTTTGATAATAGTTGGATTGTCCAAAAATGTTATAACGGAACTCTATATTATACAATTGATAGTGAAAGGAAACATCACGGTAAATATGTAATCATAAATGATGCAAGGAAAATAAAGGAACAATGTAATTATGTTCATGGACTCAAAGATGGACTTCATCAGAAATTTGGCGAAAAGTCAAAACTTATATGTGAAGCCAATTATAAAATGGGAAAATTACATGGACGTTATTATGGAGAGAAACATTATTTATATAATGAATATATATATTCAATGAATTATGAAGATGGGCTTCTTAATGGCCCTGCGGAGATTTCAAGAAAAATTTCACGGTGGGAAACACCTGTGCAAACAAATACAGTATTTGGAAAAATAACAGGTCATTTCAAAAATGGAATGATGCACGGCACATTCAGGATCTTTGATATGCACGGTGCTATTTTGGAAAGTATTAATTATAAAGATGACAAACTACATGGTTGTGCTATCTATTATAACTATGATGGTTCAAATACCATTGAACAAAAAACAGAATTTAAAAATGGTTCTATATGTGGAAAACTAACAGTTTATTGGCCACATACTGGAACTGAACGATTTACATGCATTATGAATAATGATGGCATGGTTACAGGCCCTGTATACATTAATGATGAATCAGGTGGCCTTGTACAAAAAATAATGTGTAAAAAACCCGCTTATTTGGCGGATGTATTACCTGAAGATATAAATATCAGAAAACCTAATGAGTCATCTGATATGTGTATTGTAAATAAAGAATACTATGTACTGACAGAATTTGATTATACTGATTATGAAGCTTTAAATTACGAAGATTATTCTTCAATAATATATAGAACATATAAATATTCTCAATATTTAGGCAAATATGAGGATGATGATTATGATTATGAAGATTATGATAACTATTGGGATGATGATGACCGCTATCAGCGTGATGATGATCCCTATGAGCGCTATGAACGTCGTGCTGAGCGTTATGAGTATCGTCGTTATCACAGACATTAAAAAGAGCGACGTTTAGATTTAGAGCGTTTTGCTCTCTTTACAGTACGTTTATATGTTTTTCGTTTTTTTGATCCTCCTCTTCTAAGACCTGGAAGTGCAAAAGGATCTTCAGTACGAAGAGGTGCAGTAGGAATTACTACAGGAGGTTCAGTACGAGGGGCAACAGGAGGTACCCCAGTAAGAGGAGGAGCACCAGTTGCTACAGGAGGTTCAGTACGAGGGGCAACAGGAGGTACCCCAGTAAGAGGAGGAGCACCAGTTGCTACAGGACCATCATCTTCTTCTTCTTCTTCTTCTGCATTACCTAAAAGGTCTTCCAAAATGACTTTTTCTTCTTCTGATTGTTTATTATAATCAGACAAAGCCGCTACCTTTTTAACGAAATCACTATTTGTTTCTGATTCTGTTTGCTTCATCTTAACTGCATCGTAAATATATGTTTTATATTCAGTATCATCATATGATACCTTGAAACTTGCAATTGCTTCTTCACATTTTAATACACCATCTGCAAGATATGTACCTGTCAGTGTAATATCAATAAGTGGTGTAGCTGTATCTGTACTAATTGTTGCTTCATTTGATATACCTGTAAGGTTTGATAAAGCATTACGAACAAGTTTCTCAAATTCGGACATATTATTTGCAATATCCATATCAAGATTAACAATTTTTGGATAATAACTAAGATCTTTCAATCCTGCCAATATAAGATTTAATTTTCTATAATTGGGATATTTAGCTAAAGTTATATCACGGCTGATGTAAATATCAATATCATTTTTTTGCACCAAATATTGATTAGTTACTTGAACTACTTCTGCCTGATTGATACTATCATCAATCATTTCTTGAATAGGATTATCATCAAAAAATTTAGCTGTTACCTGAGGTATTGCATCTGGCAGGAAATCTTTTATAAACTCAGGATACTTTTCTATATCTGCCGTTATCGGTGTTTTTTCTACAGTTGCCATTCTAGTAAATCACGGTATTAATTTTTAGATTTTTGAATCACAATTTTTTTGCTTTCACATAGCGCGCTTTACATTTTTCATTATCATAACTAATATATGTCAACACATATACAGATGATGCAATAGCCACAATACCTTGAATAAAATATTTCATGATTCTTGGACAAAAATAACAAAAAATTTTAAATCAAATTTTTGTTACTTTTATTTTACTTTTATTTATCCTGAACTTGTGGTAGGAGCCGGTGCAGGGCTAGCGCCCCCAGACATCTCCAAAACTTTGGCCCGCATTGCTTTCGGATCATCTGCTAGCAAACGGCCTGCCTCATGATTGAGTGCCGATGCAGGATTTGGATCCTTGAGAATAGACTGAATAGACAACATAATCGTCCGTACAGATTGAATCGGAGCCCATGCCTCCTTCAGAATATCCAAACAGATCTCACCTGTTGTAAGCATCACGTTCGGATGATAGATTGGTGTAACAAATGTGACCTTTGGTGGCTTGAAAGGATATTCTGGTGGGAATACCATATTAAGCGTATATTTACAGTCTTCATAAACTGATTCGGATGGCCCTGTAATAAGGGCAGTCCATGTAAACAAATCAGTTCCTGCAGGTGCGGCCTGACAACCAGGCACAGACTCTTTTGCAAGATCCATTGATTCCTTGTTCAAACGACGAATAGCTGCTGACATGATTAAATTGTATGATATTTGCTTGACAATCATTAATCATTTCAATTTTTTTACCAATTTCTAATAGCAATAAATGCACCACTTAGTATTAAACCTGCACTCAGACCAAATCCGAATCCTAGGCTCCAACCATCATTATAACCTGCATCATATAAATTTTCACTGGCTTTTGCAACTCCATCCGTGAATCCTGCGCGGTAGCCGTGCATAATTCGCCCATTAACCTCTTTAAGGACTTTGCCAATATTTATATTTGTTGGGACCAGTGGTTCTGATTTAATATAATTAGTTTCCGCTTTCTCAACATTTAATTCAAATGATGATGCCTCCAAATGCTCATAGTCACTAGATGATGGACTATCCATTTGATATTTTAAAGATAGATGACTTTAGATTACATGTAAATACTAATTGTAACATTGCTATCAAATAATAAATCATCTAATTTAATTTTTGAAATAAATCCATCAGCCGAATTTGCATATAAATTTGAATTATAAATAATATTTATATGTTGTGGTATAGAAATTTCTAAGTTAGGATATGGATTTGATGTTTGTAATGCAGTTATTGTTCCAGATGTTCCTCCAGCACTACCATCATATTTTTCAAGATTATAAGTAGTATCATTAACTTTTATAACTCTATATATATATTGAGTTCCATCATTTGTTATACTATAACTACTTGCATTTAAAGCAGATGCAGTGCTACTTTTAAAACTATTAGTAGATGCATAATCATAGTCACAACCATATATACTATTATCATTTGTTGTAGCATCACCTGCAGAACAATATAAATATGATCCCACTTTAAATGGACTACTTACATGATAAGGAGTGATTGTATTATCTAATCCAATAATATTACCACTTACAAAACTATTAATATCTACTTGAACCATAACTAATCCTTGAGTTGGAGGAGAAGTAGTGCCACCATAAATAACATGTGGAATTGCTATAATTGGAGTAGCTGTACTATCATTATAAGAGATTGGTCTAATATTTTGTGCAAATGCTACATCAAGATCTACAGTTGTATTAATTTCTGCATTAGAAATTGTATTTACACCTGCTGCTATTGTAGATAAATCATAACTTGACCATTTTGTTAGTTGTAAATTATATATTAATGTAGTACCTGATACACTTTTAATAACATTTGTAAAGGCATAATAATCAGTACCTACCTTTATTACATTACCAATTGTAGCTGTTCCTAAAACAGGCGGTGATGCAAAATTTATTTGATTAGTTAAATCAACAGCTGCACCAATTGTAGTATAGTTAGCCATATCATAAATTCCTATATATGAGTTTACTGATCCAAGAATACTAATAGTAAGATAACTTACATATAAATAATTATTAGATCCATCTGCAATTTCATTTAATCCTGTTACTATTAAAATAGTATCCAGACTTCCACTATTAAATTCAAGAGTTGCGACAGAAGCACCAGTTGTTTTATCTCTAACTATTACTTGTGCGACTGAATCAACTAAATCAGGGGATCCAACAACATACACATTATCTGTTCCAACTTGTAATATATAAGTTCTAAAATATGTAAAGCTACTTAAAGAAACATAATACGCTTTCGTAAGTGTGTTTGCATCTGGATTATCAGCTTTGAATAATTTTCCAAGTGTAGTTGCTACATATAATGAACCTCCTTCCATTAATAATATTGCATCATATACAGTTGCCGGCGCTGGTGCCGGTGTAGCAGCACAAACACATGATGCATCTACATTCCGTTGACCAAGATCAGAAGTGTTAATAACATTCTTACGACCTGTGACTAAACTATTTAGCCATGGATTACTTGAATCACCTGTAGGTGAGTCAATCAGATTCACTTGACCAGAGCTATTGTTCTGAAAGAAAGCCGCATTGTATTTGCTCCGTAGTCTCTTCGTGATCTGACTATATGAATTATCCTTGGTTGACATCTCTAAAATATAGAAATAATATTGTAGGGATATTTTTCTTACATTATAATTTTATTGGATAAAAACTTTATTACTTTCAATAGTTTCACAATCGCTAGTATTTATTTCTACAATAAAATCACCACCAAAACTTGCATATAATCTACCTGAAGTAAATGATAATATACCCAAATCAAATGGGCTTCCATCTACATAACCAATTTCAGTTCCTCTGGCTATTGGTTCACTTAAATCTGCAGTTGCTGCATATTTTGCGATAAATGTATTATTTGAAAATGGTATTGATTCCCATCTATATATATTACCTGCACCATCTGTACAAAAACTATAATCATTTACATATATCAAAGATGATGGTGAATTATTTGTTAATTTATTTGTTAAAGTTAAATCAATACCAACAATATATGATGTAGTATATCCTACAGCATAATATAAATATGCGGATAATACAACCGATGAAATTGCATATTCATTAATTACAGGAGATAATTTTACAATACCAGATACCGAAGTTCCTATATTATATTTTATTAAACAAATTTCTCCATTATATGTATTACCATCATTCAAATTCTCTGCAATAATTACATAATTATCTGATCCATCATCATGTATTGCAGGAGTACATTGATATCTTCTGAAAGTATTCATATTTGCATCTGCAGGTGTTTTAACTCCAGAAAATATTGTGGATATGACACTTAAATCTGATAAATTACTCTGTGATCCAGATAATAAATAAATATTATATTCTATTTCACCAGTTAAAGAATATCCAGTAATACCCCTAACAAATGTATAATATGTTCCAGAATTTAAAATAACTGTTCCCATTAAAATACTTGCTATAACAGTTGGTTCTGTAGATAAAACTGTATTTATATTTATAGTAAAAGGTGTTGCAGTTAGATCATTTGAATCATAAATGTCAATAAATGATCCAGGAGTTGTATTTAAATATCTGCTAACATAAAGTGAACTGCTAATTTCTGTAAGCCCTATTATAAATGAATCTTCATAATATATACTCTCCTTATTTATATCATTTGAATCAATTGCTACAATATAAGATCCACCTGTTGCAGTAGAAATTGGGCTAGAAAAAAATATCATATATGTATAATTAGCACCTCTATACATCATATATGGAGACCAACTTATTTCAGCATATGCAAGACTATACCAATCTTTTGATAAGCTTGGTGCAGTCGCAGCTTTGAATAAACGACCATTAATAATAGCTGCATATAAGGAACCTGGAAGCATCATTGCAGGACTTATTGTTGGTATAAGTACTGGAGCTGCTGCTGGTGCTGGTGCTGTGCAGACACATGATGTGTCTACTTTACGTTCTCCAAGATCAGAAGTATTAATAACATTTTTACGACCAGTGACTAAACTATTTAGCCATGGATTGCTTGCATCACCTGTGGGAGAATCAATGAGATTTACCTGCCCTGAACTGTTATTTTGGAAGAAAGATGCATTATATTTACTCCGTAGTCTTTTCGTAATCTGACTATAAGAATTATCTCTATTTGACATCTGTTATAGAAGTGCGATATTTTACATATGCATAATGAGCCGCTACGCAGACTGCAATTCCTGCAAAGGTACCTGCAATAAATCCATTTGTCCAACCCATCTTATATGTTGCCTTCATTGGAACAGTAACCTTATCCTTAAAGCGATCTGTAAGCCCAGGATAAATTTCATTTAGAATTGCAGCTAAACCAGCGAACTGTAACATATTCTCTATTTGTCCGCAAATAGTAGAAATGCCTAGCTGTAAGCGCGGAACAATACGTCGTAAGGCTTATACTCGTAAAACTGGTCGCAAAGTATCGGCAAAATGCGTGAAAAATCTCGGCGCCCCCGGTCGTTGGCGTACTGTTCATCGCTCCAGGGGTATTGGGCCCCTTAAGGCCGGTCGCCTAGCGCGCTTCAGCTACCATTGCGATCTCTCCGTGGAGCGTCGTCATGCTGCTCTCCGTGCTGCTAGCCGTCGTCTCGGTGCCCTCGCCGTCTTCCGTATGCTCAATGCACTTGTTACATATACTAAGCGCACTAGCCCATCCATGTCGGCTAAATATTTAGCCGATCGGAACTACGTCCGCAAACAACTCTTCTGAAGCAGCAATATCTTTATCATCAAATAATTGCCTTGTAAGTCCATACATTTGATGGGGTACATAGATAATAGGATATTCTCTTTCTGAGTTGTTCCAAGGATTTATACTATATACCAATAGACCACTATTATACCATGGCTCTGATGTAATTGTTCCTCGGACTTGTCCATATACTGAACTGTTCCAAATTATATTTATACCAATTGGAAAATCAGCTTCTGACATTTTATTTAGTGAAAAGAAGTAACTCATTAATTTTTCAAATTTAATAGTTAAGCCGCAGATAACCATGCAATAATATTATCATATGTATCACGAACTGACTTCAAATCTACTAATTGTACTATTTGATTTTCTGTCAAAAATATTAAAATTTCATCAGCACGACGATCAATAGACAAGATCCGTGTCTTGAAAATAAATGTGGATTCTTCACCACATTTATCTGAAAATTTAATTCCAGCTGTCATATATTCAATGTGTGGATGATGGTAAGTAAATACAGTTGGGGCCATTTGAGATTTCTATTAGATGGATATAAACATTTGACGCGTATATTATGTAAGTTTTGTGGGGGCCACCATCATGTCAATTCAAATTACACCTGAAGGCAGTGAATGCGCAAGTCCGGTTCCAAAGAAGACTCTGGAAGTACAGACTTTTATGCACGGTTTTGCAGTAACAGCTGGGCCTCAAAAATATTTCTTTCCTTATAAAACAATTCTTTATTGCAATATTGGAAGAAAGGAAGACCTCTATATACTTTCATTGAAGACTGATGGAGGTGGTACTATAAATTTAAGTAGTTCTTTTCCCTTGGATGAAGAATTTGTACAGATCTGTCGGCATTTTAACTAGCTACAATAAATAGAAATGATGGGTAATGCTGCTTTAATTGCCGAACTCCTTGGAACCTTCGCGCTTGTGATGTCAATCTTCATCAGTGGCGGCTCTGCACTTGTTATCGGTCTTACCTTGGCCGCAATTGTCTTCCTTGTTGGAGGCATTAGCGGTGCACATGTAAATCCGGCAGTCAGTTTGGCCATGTATTACAGCGGAAGTATGACAATGAAAGAGCTTATCAGCTATATCGTTGTCCAACTTGTTGGTGGTATCAGTGCTGCACTTATTTATAAACTTTAGAGCGCCCCTAGAATCTTTAGCGTCCATAACGATAGCTGTAGGCTGCAAAATTTGCTGCTACCGCTATTGCTAAAATTATTAAATGAGTTTTTAAAGAATAATCTGCATAACCCTCTAAAGTCTCTTGAATAGGAGTTCCATCAGGATTCATGGTCTTCACCTCTGCCTCCCATGTAGCTGAATCAACATCTTTGTCTTTGATCCATTTAGTTTGATAGGGAAGTCCGCCACGCCATTCAACTGTTGTTGGATCATCAACCCAGGGTTCACCTTCGGAGGAAGCAATACGACCTCGTTCATCTCCAACACGCTTCGTAACTTTCTTGCATTTAGCATAACCAGTTCCAAAAAGTGCCTTCATAATTGGTGCAGGATTGAGACCAGCCTTCGTGTCTTCAATGATACCGGGGGCAAGACCTCGTAACTCCACATCAAATCCTACTGACTTCATGCCCTTCTGAAAATTCTTCCCAAGAGCATCTCCCTTCGGAATCAATTCAATATAGTCCCAGGCATCCGCTCCATTAGAACATTTTGCACCAGTCTTAATGAAATAATTAATACCATAACGAGTGAAAGGAAGCCCAGCTGTCATACGATTACTTGATTGACCAAATGCGATAGTATCAACGTAATAATTAACACCTCCTATAGCCCCCATAACATCACCGAATGATCCTCCACGACGAACACCGACTTCTCCAGGTAAAATTAGTTCATCGGCATAATTATAGTTTGGACCGAGAAATCCTATAGCATTTTTCTGACCTCCTGGAATACCTGTTGGTAACATATTTCCACGCGTATCTGCGCCTATCTGCTGTGACATAGCTCCTACTTTGTGGGGGCTCTTTTTCTGTTAGCCTTGCGGCCTTAGCCTCTGGCCTCAAACCACATAAATTTGACAAATGCTTAGCGTCAATATAAAGACTTTATAGCAATTTATATTTGAGAACATACCAAAAAGAACTTAAACAATGGAATTATTCAAACCGATTGAGCAGCGTATAAGGGCTTCTGCGGCCAAAGATGAATGGAATACTATTTTGAGCAAGGTTGCAGAGGAAAAGCTGGATTTGGCCCTTGGTCCTAAGGCGGCGCATAATAAAGGTTGCAATTGTGGGGAAGAGCATCGGATCTTTGAGGAGGTATATTTGTGTAAGAAATGTGGGGAATTAATTGAAAAGGGCTTTGATCATGGCGCAGAGTACCGGTACTTTGCCAATGAGGATCGTGGCGCTGATCCTTGTCGTATTGGCCCTCCTATTGATCATCGTTTGCCTGAATCATCTCTTGGAACAGTAATTCTTGGAGGACGTGCAAACAATAAGGCAATGTATCGTATTCGTAAGTTTCATACATGGAATTCAATGCCTTATAAGGAGCGTTCCCTGCTCCAGGTATATGAGCGTTTGCAACTGATTGCGACAAACAATGGTCTTGGAACATCTGTGCTGGAAGATGTGAAGGATATGTTTATGAAGATTCATGAACTTTGTGATCGTCGTGGTCTGAGTCGTGATGCTATTCTGGCATCTTGTACATATTTGGTTTTGAAGAATGCGAACAGTCCTCGGAAGCATACAGAGATTGCAGAGATGTTCAGTATCAGTACAACTACTTTTACGAAGGCATTAAAGTATTCTCTTGAAGTACTTACTGTTGCACAAGCGAAGAAACAATCTGCACTTCCTGTTATTGAGATGAAGACACAGAGTAGTACTACGCATGCGGAAGACTATATTAATGTTCCTCTGAGCAAACTTGCGCTCCCGCGTCATTTGAAAGAATCTATTGAATCAGCCTGTTGCCGTGTATGTCGTGCGGCGGAAGAGAAGAATATTTCGGTGGAAAATATTCCTCCTTCATTGGCTGCAGGTGTTATTGCGTTTGTCCTTTTCCGGCAAAAGGATATTAATATAACTATACAAAATATTGCAGAAGTATGTAATATTTCAGTGGCAACTTTGCAGAAATGTTTGCGTCGCTTGGAGTCGGCGAATACTATTTTGGAGCCTTATATTATCGGGCCTTAATAGATATGGGTGCTGGAGCATCAAAAGGGCTAAATAGAATTGATATGTTAAAAGCGACTGAAAGTCCAAGGTTTTTAATGAATCAAATTCTTCAATTTATTTTGGAGGAGATTTCCGATAAGGATGTTTTCAAACTTCAGGATCCTGCTGTTTGCCAGAGCTTTCTTATTTTGACAGCATCTTCATTGAAAAAATACTTTGATACAATTGATATATATCCATCAAAGGATGGACAGAATCGTCTTTATTTTCGTCGTATCTCTGAACTGACAAAGCCACAATCAAAACAATTGGCTGAACAGACACAAGACAATTGCACAGCTCTTGGATATTTCTACATTCGGATCCTTCAAATATATATTGCACTCGCTTTATCATTGATTGATGATCCTAAATTAGTTCCAGGGCGCATTGAATATAGGGGTCAAAATTTGTCAAGAAGTAGAAGACCATTGGCACCAGGTGCACGTATTAGAGGTGGTGGTAACGGCTCCGCAGGAGCCGAAGATGAAGATGAGCTTTATCCAAAGATGAAATATATTGGGCAAGGAGGCGCAGGATCAGATCCTGTAACATTTAGTGATTTAATTGAAGAAAGAATACTGCAAGAACCTATTGGCGGCGCCGGCAGACAAGGAAGAAAATATGCCTTTGTTGAGAAACCACAGATAATTGTAAAACCATCAACTGAGACTACAGGAGTTGTTATGGAAGAAGGTATTATTGATAATGCACAGATTAGACGTCCAGGCGGGCGTTACAGTTACAATGATGATTATAGTTATAATAGAAGTGGCAGCAGAAGTCAGCGTCCAGCAATAGGAATCCGCTTTGTAATAGAGGATCAGCAATCTATTATGCAAATTCCTGAAATCTCTGTTGCAGGTGGACGGCAATCTATTAGTCCTCCTATTTCAATTACTCTCAATGAAGAATATAATCCAACTGATTATCAAGTAGGTAGAACATTGGCCGAGTTTTTTGACAATGTTTTGCAAGAATTAAATAATAATAGAAAAAGCCGAATTCTTGAATCTCTAAGACAGCAACAACCACAACAGCAGCAGCAGGTCCGTCGTCGTGAAGCAATTCCTTTAACGGCCTCAAGAGCAATGCCGGCATTAGATTTTAGTCAAAATATACAGGCTCTTGCTGCAAAACCTCTTGCACATTGCATTGCACGTTCATTCCAACTTTTAAATATTGATGCACTTGGTTCCCAGGTTCCTAAATCTGCAGTTACACATATATGTGAAACAAAATTCAAGGATGATATTGTTGTACCAGGAGCGGGTGAATCAATTGCTCGTATTCCTGGAGTGCATGCATTAAATTTCTTATTCTTTGTTTTAGATAAAACACCGAGACTGACAGATAAAACCAGAGAAGAATATGCATTATCGCTGTCAGCTTTATCAAAGGCATTTTCGGAAAAGCCGCGTGTTTATGAAATTGGTGATTCAGAATTAAAAGATGGCTCAAAAGCAATAGAAACAGTTCGTGCCACTGCTGCGCCATGCAAGAAGCGTGGTGATCAAATTATTAGCGAGCCTACAGTGAAGTTGGCACGTGCTGGTGCTGCATCTCTTTGGTCCTTTCAGCGCGAACATGCTGAACGTGTTGAAAAGATCTTCAGAAAGCTATTCAGTATTGACAAGACTGGTCAAATAGCCTTCAATGATTTTGTCTTCCAGAAAGGAATTGCTGGAATTAATGCAATTGCTGCTGAAGCAAGGGTCGTACTCGTAGAATACTATAGCAAATGTGAAGAGATTTACAGGGATACTGTTTCTAAAATGGGTGCTACTCTATAAGATCAATACAGGCTCTGCCTTCATATAAATGCCTGTATCCATATGAAATCCATAAATATGATATGGACCGTCTTTGATCCATTCGGGTCCAAATTGTAGCTGTGCTCCATCCATCCATATCCAAGGACTATTAAATGCCGCCGATGCAGCTTCACTCAGCTTATTTGAAGCATTAATTTCTTCGCTGTCCATGAGTTGTCCGCTTCGGACTATTCCTGAACACCATACAATAGGTTTTTCATCTTCATAATGTACTTCATGACCTAATACGAAGACAGCCGCAACTGTTCCATTAAAACCATGGTAAGCGAAGATTCTTGATCTGCTTCCAGGAAGTTGATGAATAAAATAATTTGTTTTTCCACTGAAGGTTTGTGCGAAGGTTAGAAATTGATCTGAAGTCCATTCTTCTATGTCCCTTGGTTGTTGGTTCTGGCTAGATGGCAAAACATACCTGAAGACATACTCTGAAGAACGAAGTGAAGGCATTGGAAGGGCACTTCCTTCCTTCATGAAAATACATGCATGGTCACCAATGGCTGCATGCTCCCTATATAATTCATTAAGAAGAGCTGATCCAAGACCTTGGTGCCATTTACTGTAATGTACACAGAACATATCTATCCATCTAACTCTGAAGGAAGACCATTCACGACTTATTCCAAGACGTTTAATAGGACCAAGAGGTTGACTCATAATTGTTCCGAAGATCTGTTGGCCTTGAGGCATTTTACAAACAAGCAAAAGGAAACTATGGTTTCCGATTTGTTCTGCAAGTATCTCAGGATCATACAAAGTTACAGGAGAGTTTGGGCGGCGAAAATGATCTTTCCAGAACTTACAGATTTGCAAGGCGTCCGCCTGAGTCGCACGACGAATATGCCATTTTTGTACTAATGGCTCCGCAGCAGGTGCACCTAAAAGTTCAGGTTCTTTAGGCCCACAGAAAAGACTTTTGAGATAGTGTTTAAATGTTGGACCCGGTTTATTATTCCAGAAGCTCATTATTTTATTTTATTCGCTTGCGGTTTATATTTTAGCAATTTTATTAGACTAGGAGCCCAATGCAGCCGCAAAAAGAAAAGAAACCAACCTGTAATCTTTGTAAACGTCGCCTAGGACTAATGATCTGGACCTGTCGCTGTGAGCGCATATTCTGTCAGAACCATTTGCCAGCAGAAGAGCATGGATGTACATATGACTATAAGGCCTCCTGGACAGGACCAGGAGCTACTGTAGCGCCGACTCATGGTCTAGAAAAAATCTAGTCGTCTTAACGACTGGATTTAGTACCCTCTACGTTTATTTGGAGGTATATAGTAATTCATGTATCTACTGAATATAGTATCTGTCCATTTACCAAACAATGGAATTCCCCTATAATAATATGAAATATCATTCTTCTCTGCGAGACAATCTGGAAGTGTATGCCATTTATCAGCTGCATTCATTTCTGCAAAATATGCAGCAGCGTGATCAAATTGTTCCTGTGTCACGAAGGCACGGAAGAAATGGTATTGCACGTATGTGTTCGGTCCATAGTTGTCTTCAGTGCCTTCAATACACTGATTCATATAATATAGGTTTTTCAAGTCATCCAATTTAGCTTCTTCGGCAACCTCTCTACGAGCTGCTTGTGCCATAGTTTGAACAATAGATTCATAGCGATTACGACGATCCTTCGGTTCTACACCGCCCTTTGGTGCTTCCCACTTCGGTCTTGCATCTTTTCTTGATTTTACAACAATAAATGTATTTGGGTCTTCAGAGCTATCTTCGCCAGGATCAAGTCCTGGCTCAGAGAGCCGGCTTTGCCGGCGATCTTCATACACTGAAACAAAGACTACTACTCGTAAATAAACTTTCCATCCTTCTTCTGGATGTTGTGCATATACGATCTTCTTAAAATGTCGGCGTGGATCAGGTGCATCCCAGGCATATAATAGACCTGGCTGCAAAATATTGTGCTGCTGCTGCTGTTCTGCTGGATTCATTCTTAGCAAATTGTTGTAATAGTAATTTACAATTACTATGATATCAATTTTATCTTTATTTTAGTGCATGTAGCCATTAGTGTGTAAATAGCAGTAAATATGAATATTCAAATCCAATATCCCGTTCATCTATGAAACCTTGATAAAGCCATCCAGCCGCTTTCGCTTTATTAACTATGACTTTGATATCAGGCATATTGAATGTATGACGCTGACGTCTGACAGATCCATCCTTAAAACGGAATGTTTCACGGAACTCCGCATCCTTATCAGATTCTCCATCTAAATGGAATTCTGCTTCATAGTCAAAAGTATCAAAATTGACTTTTGATTTACTGACTCGTTCCTTGGAATATTTCTGTACAGAGAATGCAAAAGGACTTGCACTATCCAAAATAGGATCAAACTTGTATTTATTAACCACTTGGACCGCAAGATAACCTCCTGGAGCAATCCATAGTGATAAGTTGCGGAAAAGTCCATCAATATCAGGTATATAATATAGGGAAAAATACATTATAGATGCACAGTCAAATTCTTGGGGCTTGCAAATACTGGGATCAATGGCAGTGCCTTCCCTCCATTCAATAGATTGTTTCTGCTTGTCTGTCAAAGTTGATACAGATAGATTTTTTTTGGCTGCATATTCAAGCATCGCTTTAGAGTTATCAAGAGCTACGACCTTGCCGACACCTTCTTTTGCAAATGCAATAGCTGCTATGCCAGTGCCTGCACCCACATCTAGGATACGCAACTCGGATTGTTTGCGATCACCGAACTTCCATTTTGATAGGAGCAGAGCGATCTCTGCTTGTGTTCTCTTGGAGCCTTGGACAAGTTGATCATAAATTGATGCATAGAAACTATCATAGATCTTCTCATTTGAGAGCCATTCATATTTACTTTTATCAGCATCTGAGTCTGTTTGTCCTGGATTTGAAAAGCCCTCTCTAGTTCCTTCGTTTGCGACTGGCCTTGTAGGCACCGGAGGTCCCTTTAATGGCTGAGCCTTATAAAATCTATCTAAAAATACAAGAACAACATAATTAATTGCAAATACAAGAAGTATTGCTATAAATACTAATTGCCATGTACATAGTGTTGGCTTTGCCGAGGGCATTCTATTTGACTATTATAGTTTATTGACGCCTTTTATTACGTCTTGATTGACGCCTACGCCTGGTTCTTCTGCCTCCTTTTGCTTGAATAGGCTCATTAAATGTCCATGTACTCATATTGATATTGTTCATAGTGGGTCTGATCTTGACTTTCTGGACAAGTGTGTTATTACCTGGAGGTGTTGAAGGACGAGAAATAAGATTTTCTGGGGTAAGAAGAAATCTGGAACCTTTGGAGGTTGGAAGCCGCGAAGGTGTAGTAGAGGCAGAAGACGTAGCAGAAGCAGAAGGCGTAGAAGCAGAAGGCACACGTGATATTACTGATTCAGATCTTGAGGAATTTGACCTTACAATTTCATTATTGTTGCTAAGTAAATTAATTGACGCAGATCTAGATTTTATACGAGGCCCTGATTTTGACACTGTCACATTACGAATTATTTCATTAATATTATATTTTTTAAATTGTTGTAATTGCATGAATATTTCATCATCACTTTTTGTATTATCGTATAAAAGATTTAAATAACGAGGTTCAATATTAAATTCTTCTTTTAATGTAGTTTCAATTGATTTTTTATTATATATTTTAGGCTGTGATTTCATTATTTCAATAGCATTAATATTATTTGGAAAAGTACCTTTTGGTAAAAAATATAATAGCACTTTCATGAGTCGCAATAAATAAAATGATTCTACTAATTCTAATGTCTTATAATATCTAGAATCTAAATTAATATTTTCCAATGTTTTTGATCTATAACTATCAGGTGTCTTGAAGACTAATATATAAGAATATATATCATTAGTTCTTGAACTAACATATTTTGGCGGTTTATTAATATCACGCAAAAATGATGGTAGTTCATTAAATGATAGAAATGTGGCATGTCTATCATTATGAGGGGCTGGATGCATATAAACATATTCTTTGTTCTCTGGAAATTCTCTAATTCCACGAGTTATACAAGACCACTCATAATCAAATCTGTTTATCATTATACCAATTAAATTATCATTTACCGCTAAATGTTTCCCATTAAATGTAGGATTTCCATCAGAAGTAGGTATCAAACTTGGAGATATATCTTTCATTAGTTGTTCAATCCATATATCAGGACTTTGTGTTTTTGGTAATTTATTTACAATAACATTATAACGCAAAATATTACTTAAAATATATTGTATTCCTTCTTCACTATAAAACCCTGAATTACAATAATCTGCATTTAATTCACAAATTGCATTAATATTTATTTTTAAATGAATATTTTCTTTTTTTAAAGCTAATGGGAGAGAGCTACATAGATTTGGATGTTCCCAAATCCACCCTCTTCTTTGTGGGATTTTTGAAGTATCAATAACTAATTCATTATATCTATTAGTATGTGCTATTTTTGGTTCTTGTAATAAATTATTTAATGTATATTGTGAATTGTATATAAAATCATTACTAATTAAATAAAAATCAGAATCTGCTATTTTTTTTGTTGTGTATTTATCCATTGATGTATCTTCCTCTGACCGTGTTATACCAGCATAATTTGTTATACTTTTTAATGCACCGAGCATAATCCTATATATGCGCTACATTATAATTTTAAATTTATTGTTCATTAAAAGATGTCAAATATTTTCACGGAAAAGTTGGCTTCGGCAGATCCAGAGGTCGCTTCGCTCCTAGAACAGGAAATGGAGCGTCAGCGCACAGGTATTGAGCTTATTGCTAGTGAAAACTTCACAAGTCAAGCTGTTCTTGAATGTCTTGGTTCTATTGCGACAAATAAATACGCCGAAGGACAGGTTGGTCGTCGCTATTATGGCGGTAATGATATCATTGATCAGCTTGAAGAGCTAGCACAGCGCAGAGCACTCAAGGCCTTTGGTCTAGATCCTAGCGTGTGGGCAGTCAATGTACAGCCTTATAGTGGATCAGTGGCAAATGCTGCAGCGTATTTAGGTCTTCTAAAACCGGGAGAGCGCTTAATGGGTCTCAATCTTCCATCTGGTGGCCATTTAACACATGGCTATCGGATTCCATCACGGCCTATTAGCAGTTCTGCTACATATTATGAAAGTAGTCCATATGAGATTGGTCCGGATGGTCATATTGATTATAATGGTATGCTTGTACGTGCACGCGCTGATAAGCCACGTCTTATAATTTGTGGTGCATCCGCTTATCCCTATGATATTGATTACAAGTGCTTCCGCTCAGCGGCAGATGAAATTGGTGCATATTTAATGGCCGATATTGCTCATATTGCAGGTTTTGTTGCAACTGGTCTGATGGCAAATCCATTTGATTACTGTGATATTGTGACAACTACTACTCATAAAACTCTGAGAGGGCCTCGGGCTGGCATGATCTTTTATCGTTTAGCGCTCAAGCAGCAGATAGAAAATGCGGTATTTCCTGGATTACAAGGGGGGCCACATGAGAATCAGATAGCTGCAATTGCGACACAAATGCAGCAGGTCAGTTCTGCCAGCTATCGCACCTATATGGCTCTTGTACGTACTAATTGTCAGGCACTTCTGGAGGCTCTGCGGTCACGTGGCTTCCAAGTAACTGATTCGGAGAATCATTTGTTTTTGCTTTCATTGAAGGATAAGGGACTTACTGGTGCACAGGCAGAGAAGGCATTAGAGGCAGCGGGAATATCGGTGAATAAAAATATGATTTATGGTGATGTGAGTGCCTTGAAGCCATCGGGTGTCCGTATTGGAACACCTGCTATCACTAGTCGTGGTTTGCAGCCTCAGGATATGGTTGTCGTGGCAGATTTTATTGTAGAGGCACTATTATCTGTAGATAATGCTGATGTTCTAAAAAATATTAGATCACGTGTAGCCGACTTCATGCGCAAATTCGCTTTTTATAATTAGGCGATGCAAGTGCGCCAAATACATAGGAGCCATTTGGCTCCCTTTGAGCAATTACTCTATAGCCGTCGGTCGCATGCATATAAATAATCATGAAATAATTTTGTTCTGTCAAAATTATATCAGGATTTTCATAGATTTTACGCCGAAACTGCTGTTCCAAAATATGTTTAAATCTATCAGCTAATTCTAGTTTTGGTCCCAATTCCTCAAAAGCATATGTATTAATTCGGACCCTATAAGGATCCTCGGGCTCCTGTTGTGTTATAAAAGCTGCACATTTACCACCTAGGAGTGCCAAGAAATCCTCTATTGAATTAATAGGACATTCTATGAACTCCTGGTAATCTTGGGGTAAAGGGTGTGTAATCATATTTGTTTTAGTTTGTGGTAAAAATTCAAATTTTCTTTGGACTTATAGGCCTAAAATGTCAAATATATAGTAGACTAATGACCGCTCCTAGTATTTTTAATCAAGTAGATACAGGTGCAGCATTTTGCCATTTATTTGATGATACTGCACAAGGTATTTGGGATCAGGCATTTTATTATGGTGCAATGATGGGATTCTTTATGGGCGTCTGTATGATGAATGCTTTAAAGGGCTAAACAATTAAATCAATAACTAGTTAATGGAGTATATTTTGGTGACAGGAGGTCTAGGATATATAGGATCACATGTTGTTGTGGATTTATTTAAACAAGGTCACAATGTAATTATTGTGGATAATTGTTCAAACTCGGATGAATCTGTATTGGAAGCCATTAGGCCTTTAGAAGATGGAAGATTAGTCTTTTATAAAGCGGATATAAGAAAGGGCAAGGATCTTGTTACTATTTTTATGACGCATAAAGTGGTCACAGTGATACATTTAGCTGGGTCTCAGGCCCCTTCAGGGGTGCCATTGCATTATTTTAGTAATAATGTTAGCGGAACTATAACATTACTCGGAGCAATGAAACATTTTGGCTGTAGGCGGCTCATCTATGGATCATCTGCGGTGATCTATGGAAATATGCTAAATCCAGTAAAAGAGCAAGATCGTGTTGGTTATGGTCCATTAGGTTCTTATGCCCGAAGTGTATTAATGGTAGAACAAATTCTACAGGAACAGCTGGCATCTGATCCAGATTGGTCTGTCTGCATACTACGACTATTTGAAGTGTGTGGATCTATGGGACAATTCCCTGAACGAAATAACATGCTATATTGGCTAAAATATAATCAAGAGGTACTTATACATGGTGCAGAGCATGCAACACCTGATGGCACATTAGTCAGAGATTATGTACATGTAGCCGATGTTGCAGCAGCTTTTATTGCTGCTGTAACTAGACAGGTCTCAAAAGGCCTACATATTTATAATATTGGATCAGGAAAAGGAATATCTGTACTAGAGTTTTTGAATTGTTTTACAAAAGTTAACAATGTAAATATATCATGTAGGTTCGTAGAACCACGTCAGAATGATGTACCTATATTGTATGCATGCATAGGAAAAGCATTTAATGAACTTGGATGGCAACCACGAAAAACACTTAATGATATATGCGCTTTCTTGTAGATTTAGATGATGACTTTTGCCTTCTACAGGTCCGAGCTCTCTTAGAATGAGCACAGCCACTTTCATATGTAGCAAGACGATTACAAACCGCTTTATATGGATCTGCTCCATCGGCAAATTTGCAACGAAGGCGCCAGAGCCATGCAACTGCAGCTTTTTTTGTTTGCAGATGGGGACTTTCTCTGGCTTGAAGCCATGCTTTACGCCAAGGTGCAGGCATTGCGGCAGGTAGAGTTAGCCAGAATTTACGCCAGAATATTAACCGACTTTTTGGGGGTAGAAGATTCCATTTATTGAGCTCTTCATCTGAAGCGTCCATTAAAGCGGAAGCAGCCGGTGCATCTGGTATTGGACTACCCTGGCCGGCCAAAGGGTGATTATTAGCAACACTGAATAAGAAATCCCATCCAGGGAATACTTCACAAGGATCAGGATCACCAGTCGGGATATATCTTCCATAGATTTTACGTACTTCAGCTAAACTTGGATCTGGTGGAATTGTTTGTCCTTGTGCACGTAATTTATCATTTACTAATGAATGAATCTTCCAGAGCCACCGAATAAGGGCTTTGCGACTTTTAAGAGCCGATGAGGGCGGCAGCTGACGATAATAATCTGTTAATGATGCTCGGCAGAATTTGCATGGAAGTATATATGGTAAGGTCTGCAAAAATTGCTGCATTGCAGCGGCCATTGACGGCTCATAGGTTAGCGTCATTGTATGTAGAAGCTTCCAACCTGGAGGACCCCAAAATTTGGTATCCATTTACTATTATTAAATAGATACTAAATCTTAAAAATAACAATAACGATTGTCTATTCACTTTCATCCGAATTAGAATTTGACGGATGAACCCAGTCTTCGGATGATTCAGATTTGGTTTCAGCGGTTGCATTCATTTCATTTAAAATTCTATTAACTAGATCTAATTCTTCAGGGGATTCCTCCAATTTTTCAATAGAATTCTTATTTCTAAAATTAGTCTGCTTATAAATATCTTCTATATTGCTATTTAATGGATCACCCAATGCTGCAAATAGTTTCTTAAAATGTTCTTCAGTTTCTGGGGCTAAATTAAATGGTTCAGCTTCTTCATTACAACTTACAAGTTCTTCAGCTTCGGCAAAATTACCTGCATCAGGATTCTCAATGATCTCATGGTTCATTCTTCGTTGAAGTTCCATTGATTGTTTATTGAATGTCTTCAGTGCAACCTCTACTTGTACCCTCTTCTCATATTCTGAGCCTTGGTCAGTATATTGTATAAGATCTTCAGGCTTCACTTTACTTCCTCCCTTTAAGATTGCTTCTAAAAGTTTTTTTTCTTCAGGAACAATTGAAGCTTTTTCTTCTGCCATTTGTGAAACTTCTGCCATCTTTGAAAAATGTTTAGCTTTCACACGAAATTCGGTCCATGGACATGATGCATAATCTGCTATTACTTCTGATGGAGTTGTGACAGGTATTAGGTTAGGCATTGTGTCTTCATGTCCGCCTGTGGGGGCTCCCTCTGGAAGCCCCTGTGTTCCAATTAAATCTTCCAGACTTGTTCCTTTGCTTCTTCTGCCCTTTGCTCTGCCTACTAAAGCCCTCAATGCCCCATCAGGATCCTTGAAATACATACAGAGTGACTCCATTACTTCAGCAGGTGTGAAGACTTCATCCAGCTCTTCGGGAATCTGCTCTAAATTAAGCTCAATATCATAGAAATGGCTCATCATGTCCATAATAAACGGACGATCTGCTCTCTTGAATTCCACTTTAACATCAATACGTCCAGGGCGGATGAGAGCCTTATCAATTCGCTCAGGATAATTACTTGTAATGACTAAGATACGCCCAGGAGTCTCCAGAACACCATCAAGAAGATTGAGCAGGAAGGACAGGGTCAATGATTCATTGTGGGGTGCAATCTTTTGATTTGCCGATAGGGGCGCTGAAGCACGGTCCAGCACAACATCTGTTAAACAATCAATATCCTCAATAACATAAATACGCTTATTCAGAGGAATTCTGTAAATATGTTCTGTGCCATCGGAGCCGACAACAGTAACACTTTCATTATAAAATAGATTGGTTAATTGCTTACAAGTAGTATAGGGGCGAAGACTGAGATTGAAGATATGGCGACCCGTGTCATTTGCAATAGCTTTGATAGTAGATGTCTTACCTGCACCTGGAATACCATGAAGAAGAATACCGAGGGTATGAGGAATACCACGCTCCACATACCATTCAGGATTATCAATGAAGATCTGAAGACGTTCATGAAGTTCATCCACATGTGAGCCATAGACATTTGAGAAACTCTTTGAAGTATGGAATTCATTCATGGTGAAGTGCAGAGTAGGATTTGCATTATCAAAGCGATAGCGAATCTCAGTGGGATCAGTCTTCTCATCGCGCAAAAAGGTTGTATCACGAGGAGGTTCAATTGCAATTTCATTGAAATAATATGTTTTGTGACCAAGACGATTTGATTTTTCATAAATATATTCCTCATGGATCTGATCTATCCAGGCACGAATTGCTGATACACGAAGTTCATTACTGTGAAGAAGGATTTCCAGACAAGTGCTTCCATTGGCCAGCCGACTATGTTTAATAGTTGCACGAAGTGTAGGAGTCACTTGAAGATCACAATCCTTGTCAATAATGTAACGTCCATCAAGATGTACATGAAGTGTGGAGTCCAAATTTGATAGATATTCAATAACTGCATCTACCTTTTCCACCATTTCATTTAGTGGTAGTTTCTCAGGCTCAGTGTATTTGCGCACAAGGCTTACACTGTATGTGGCTGCCTGCATGTTTGAGATATTTTCAAGTAGATTTGATGTCTTTTCTGTAGGTGGGCTAGAAGATGCAGAGCAACCCATAATAAATATAAGCCATTTCCAGATCTGTGGTCCATTTCGGATCAGTTGCTCGGCAGCAGTAACAGTAAAAATAACATAGACAAGTGCCCAGATATGATTATATTCTTTCTGCTTGGCCTCGGGACCTTGCATCATAAACATGGCCATTATTTGTGTTTTTAGTTGTGTAAACTCCATTATGCTATGAATTTAGTTGTATTTTGTTTTTAGGCGGGTATATTAGGGAATATGGGTTGTATTCAAAGTTCAATAGCAGATGTGCAACCTCTCCTACGGTCTGAATTACCATTACAATATCATGATCAGGTCTTTGGGCCAATTTATATGAGTTTTGAATTGAGTCGGCATATTAGGAATAGCTGTATGGGACAGACACGGTCTTTTGCGCGGAGATTTTTGCGGGCCTATCCACAGCTGACGTATGAAATGGGTGGAAAAGCAATGCTCTTTGATAAACGAGTTAGGAGTCCGAATAATGTGCGGCTTATTTTTGATGACTTTGAAGATAAGATTGTACTTATACTAAATGGTTAGATATCAAAAATTGATTTTTTTTGTTGTTTTTGGGCATGAATCAGAAAAGAATGAGTCACGAACCATTATCACATTTTGGTTTTAAAATTATGGCGACTGTTTGGGGTATGTGCACTATTGGTTACATGAATAGATCACTTGAACTAAAAATCCAGAAGATTCATTTGTTGCAAAATCAGAAGCCATCTTTCATGTTTAAAAAAGATTAGAATAATAATATAATATTAATATTATTATTATTATAATAAAAATCAGTATACAATTAATTCAACATATCATAAATATATTGAACCAAATCTTCAATTGAGCGTGCTTCAGCTGACATGCGCGCAGGGGGAACAACTTTTTGCATTAATAGATCTGGCGAGCAGACAAGTGCTGCACGCCTATAGTCGCTCCGTGACCACCAGGGTACTAGACAGCATTCACCGACAAACTGTACATTGATCAAATGATTTAATTCCTGTAAATAATAGAAATTGTTTTCCTTCGGGGTAGCGCCGCGATGCTTCAGCTTTGCAATTACTAAGAAAATAAGTTGCATGACCGGTTGTGTAATGACATGACTCGTAACAAGTGATATAGCAACCGTTTCAATGATTGTGAAAACTGTGCCTGCTGATTTGAGTGCAGTGAAGCCCAAAATATAAGTGTAGCACCAGGCCATCCAGCCTGCGACCGCTACTAAAGCAACAGCACTTGTATTGGTATGAAGAGGGAATGATGGCCAAGCACGAATGATCAAATGGCTGAGACGACTTACAATAAGAGTCTTATTACTAAATTGTGTTATAAAGTGCGACATTTGCCGTCTGAATCGCTGCTTAAGTTTGTATGCGCTTTGATTGAAACATGAACCAAAAATACTGTAAATGAGACTGAGACCAGCGATTTCCTCAAAGCTATCATCTGTAGTTGCAGCAGTAGCGGCTGCAGCTGATACCATGCCGACATTTTGTTGTTCTTGACGTTGATCATCCATAGCGATCCATTCTTCAGCCATTTCATGGAGACGACGATCACATTGCACTTCGTAAGTTCTTAACTCTTCTTCCAGATGTTCTTCAGGAAGTCTTCGTAAAATTCCAAGGAAGTTCTGTCGCTTTATCATTTCTGTCGCTAAATGTCCATAGCGAGCACGGAATTCATAGCGACCCGCAGCATTCATTAAGCCAATCATTATTTTTGATAGCGGCATTGACACAGCAGTTGTCATCAGTGATAGAACAATTGTTTCACTTAGTTCTAGAGCTGCATCTGTGCCTGCATGTTTATAGCCATAGAAGAATATACTGACTGCAATGGTTGTAATGAAAGAGGCGACAATGAAAGTTGCACGGAAGAGGCGTGGAAGACCAGGATCATAGCGGAAAATGATGGAGAGCCATGGATGGAAGTATGGAATGCGGCGGAGCCAGGTGGCCATAAGCTGCATCCAGGTCTGTGGTATTGTTGTAGTATCTGGGCGTTCTTCATCTTCTGCTGTGGTAAAAGGCCCTTTTACAATTGCTAGTAAGTCCCATGATTCGGCGCGATCAAGTTTGAGCCTGGCACGAAGATCTTTAAAGTAGGCACTTGTATCTAATTTATGGCTGAAATGGTGTGTTGCTCTGCGATCAAGTCTTATAAGTATAGCAATAATTGCTAAAAGTAGACCACCTATTCCTGCTAAAAGACCAATTATGGGTGCTGCGGCTTTAAGCCCCTCAGCTGTGAGTAGTTTAGAGAGTGAATTGATGATGCCGGCATTTATATCAGCGATAGCACGGAAACGGAGAGCAAATTCTGTTAGATGTGTGCATTGACATGCAGCGGAGCCATCGGGCGCTACTACAAGGGTACAGCCATCTGTGGCCCATTGCGAGGTTGTAGTATTCCAGTAAGAACATTCTTGTGTTGATGCATTTTGTTGTGGGCCCAGAGATCCAAAGCCGACTGTGATTGGATCTTGGAGACCACTTACTTCATAGGCCTGACCGGCTGAACTCACTATACCAATTGATTGAGTATTTGATGAAAGATTGTATTTAGTTTTTTCTTCGGTTGGTAGAATGGCCTGACTAATATATACAATTGCATCTTGTGGAATAGGAAGAGGTGGTATAACAATTGGTGCTTCAGCTGATCCGAGGGTTGTTTCAACTGTTGGATCAAGCTTTGCCAGTGTAAGTACTATGTCTCCTTGAACAATTGTAATAGGATCGGCATTAGGATTTGTTGCAAAGAAACCGGCTGCTATAAGATCATATGGAGGTTGTACTCGTTCTTCTTGTTGCTGCTGTTGTGGCATCTGGAATGTATCTAAAATATTCGTAATCAAATCATTTGAAAAACTTGTTAAAGGGATTTCATTGAGTTGATTGATAAATTCTTGGAGATTTGGTGCAACTGAGGTTGTTGCGGATGCTGTTATGGAAGGTGATGCTGAGGTTGTTCCAGTAGCAGTTATTGATTGACTTGGAGTTGTGGATTGACTTGCAGTGACAGATGAACTTGCAGTTGCGGATTGACTACTAGAAGATGATGGCGTAGAAGTTGCTGATGGAGTTGCTGTAGTAGATGGTGTTATTGTTACAGAGATTGATGGAGAATTTGTAATTGTTGTTGTCCCTGTAACTGACGCTGATCCAGTAATGGAACTTGTTACAGAAGTTGATGGGGATTCTGATGGACTTCTAGTGATTGTATTAGAGGCTGTAATTGATGGAGTTCCAGTGATAGAACTTGTTATAGAGGTTGATGGAGATTCTGATGGACTTCTAGTGATTGTTGTTGTCCCTGTAACTGATGGACTTCCAGT